>Ga0181537_10002369_pt1 | contig 16637 bp, 13 predicted proteins | sample PEATcosm2014_Bin_39_FD_119765 | JGI IMG/M metagenome (GOLD analysis project Ga0181537, IMG submission 119765) | Peatland microbial communities from MTU Mesocosm Facility, Houghton, MI, USA - PEATcosm2014_Bin23_10_metaG | ecosystem: Environmental > Terrestrial > Soil > Wetlands > Peat | place... | reverse complement strand
TCCGTCCGTGCCGACCCCGGGGGCAACTATCGCAGCGCCGTGACCCAGAGCGTGACCGAAGCCACGGCGGCGGGGCTTTATGTCATCTTGGACTTGCATCTGTCGGCGCCCGGCGATGGTTGCCCGAATGCACAGAATGCGATGGCCGATCAAGATCATGCGCCCGCGTTCTGGACCTCTCTCGCAAGCACCTTCAAGGGCCATTCCAACGTACTGTTTGAGCTGTTCAATGAACCCTTTCTCGATCAGGCCCCGCTCCAGGACGCAACGCCCTGGGAGGCTCTCATCGAGGGAAAAGGAACGATTCGGTCATATAACGTCCAGGGAAACCCGGGTCTCGTCAACAAGCCGTGGCGACCCGCGGGCATGCAACAGATGCTCGATGCCGTTCGTGCCGCCGGGGCGACCAACGTGATCCTCACGGGAACGATCGCCTATGACTCGGCCCTCGACGGCTGGCTCGAGCATCATCCCGCCGACACTCTGCATCCGGCGCAGATCGCGGCGGCCTGGCACGCCTACCCGGCCCAGGATCATGCGGACCAAGTCAACTGCATCGGTCTGCCCGCATGTTCAGCGAAAATAATGCAGAGCGCGCTCGATGTCCTGTCCGCGGGCTACCCCGTGGTCATCACCGAATACGGTGACACGGTACGAGCGGGACAAGCTGCGTTAGCATCCAGGCTTCTGCCCTTTGCGGATGCGCACGGGATCAGCTATTTCGCCTGGACGTGGGACCCCTGGGTGGGGACCACTTATTACTTGATCACCGACGCAGGCGGCCATCCTACCGCCGGTTATGGCGAATACGTCAAAGCGCACTATCTATGCCGTCACGATGGCAAGGCGAGTTGCCCCTAGGGCTGACGCCGCTCATGTGAAATGCTGTTCAACTCGTATCCTTTTCTATGCGTCTTCCTGCCGCTGACGCTGCTGGCCTTTTATGGACTGCGGCGGCTCGGCTGGCTCGGCCTTTCGGTGGCCTCGCTGACGCTCGCCTCGATCGCGTTCTACGCGTACTGGAAGCCGCCCGATACACTGATCCTGCTCGGCTCCATCGGCTTCAATTTTTTGGTCGCACGCGGCATTGCGCGTGTGCCGGCGCCGCGCTCCCGGTGGCTGCTCATCCTCGGTGTCTGCGGCAACCTCGCGCTGCTCTTCTATTTCAAGTACTTCAACTTCATTGCCGGTAACCTGGTCGCTGCCCTCGGCGAGCACTATCGGGCGCTGCGGATCGTGCTGCCTATCGGGATCTCCTTCTTCACGTTCACGCAGATCGCTTACCTGGTGGATTGCTACCGCAGTCGCACGCATGAAGCGAATCTTGTCAATTACGGCCTGTTCGTCACGATCTTTCCGCATCTCATCGCGGGTCCCATCATTCATCATGCGCAGATGCGGCCGCAATTCGAGGAGCTGCGCCGCCATGCGGTGGATCATGAACGGATCAAGATGGGCATCCTCATCTTCGTCATTGGGCTCGCCAAGAAGGTTTTGCTGGCTGACAACCTGGTCGCAGGTGCAGACGCCGTGTTCAATGCGGCTGATCACGGAGCCGCACCCGGATTCGGGCCCTCCTGGATCGGCGTCATCTCCTACACGCTGCAGATCTATTTCGACTTCTCCGGCTATTCAGACATGGCGATCGGGCTCGCGTTGCTGTTCGGACTGCGCCTGCCGGTCAATTTCGACTCCCCCTACAAGTCACGGTCGATCATCGAGTTCTGGCGTCGCTGGCACATCACGCTCTCTACCTGGTTGCGCGATTACCTCTACATCCCGCTCGGCGGCAACCGTCATGGCGAACTGATGCGGCTTCGAAACATCTTCGTCACGATGCTCCTCGGCGGCATCTGGCATGGAGCCGGCTGGACTTTCGTGGTGTGGGGAGCTCTGCATGGCAGCTACATCGTCGCCAACCATGCCCTGCTGCTGCGCGGCAAGGGATCAGCGGCCGCAAAACCGGAAGTCGTTCCCCCCTGGGCGAAGCAGGCGATCACGCTGCTGCTCGTGATGATCGCCTGGGTCTTCTTCCGCGCCAAAACGCTGGCCGGGGCCTGGCTGATGTTGCGCGCCATGACGGCGGGCAGCGCGCCCGCTCGGCCGCTTTTCATGAGTCCTGCGTTCTACGTCTGGATCGCGATCGGCACCGTCATCGCGTTGTTCGCCCCCAATACGCAGCAATTGACGCGATACAGCGCGCGGCTTAAAGATGCTCTGCGCCTGCCGCCCGCTCCCGCACTCCCCGCCCTCCTCTCACAGCCCCCCGCCCTCGCGCAGACCCCCGTGATCGCGCTGATCTGCGGCCTGGTGTTCGCGCTCGCGTTCGCCCAGCTGTGGCGGCCGGCGATCTTCATCTACTTCAACTTCTAGATGCCGCTCATGCGCCTTCGAGTGTACGTAATCTACGTCGCCCTCGGGTGGGTTCTGGGTCTCGCCGCGATGACCGGCTTGCCGCATGACAAATACCTGAGGTATCAGCAGCTCAATGACGGCACCGCGCCGACGGCGTACTGGATCTACGAGCGTATTCACGACGATCCCACGCCGATCGACATTGCCTTCATCGGCACCTCGCGCACGGGCATGTCCATCCACAGCCGCCGCCTCGAGGAGGATCTGGCGCGACTCGGCTACCCCGTCAAGGCCGCCAATCTGCACATCGTGAAAAATGGCACCGACATGCAGTACGTGGTGGCGAAGGAGCTTCTCGATGCGCGCAAGGTCAGTGTGTTGGTGGTGGAGCTGATCGATTGGGAGGATCGCAAGACGCACCCGGACTTCATCTACCTTGCCGACACCAAGGACGTCATCGAAGCGCCGCTGTTCATCAATCTGAGTTACTTCTCCGACCTGCTGCGGCTGCCGGGCCGACAGATCGATTTGTTCTTGCAGACTCAGGAAGCGCGTCTGGGCTGGGGCGCTCCGAGCTATGTTCCGCCCTACGAGGGGCCGAACCTGGATCATGCCGAATACATCCGGACGCTCGACGGAGTGAATCACTATCGCAGCGAAGTTCACTCACTCGCCGAGATGCAGGAGCTGCGCCGCGAACAGGAGCGGCTCATCACGCCGCCTCTTCTGCCTCGTTCGCTGGAGGGCACCGAATTCCGGATGACGCGCTATTACATGAACCGCATCCTCGAGCTCGCAAGCGAGCACCACACGAAGGTGGTCTTTCTCTACACGCCGCGTTTCGGCGGCCCGGCCGTTCCACCGGCTTACGCGCTCTACGCAAATCGCGTCGCGCTCATCAACCCGGCACCGGTCCTCGGCGACTGGGATTTGTGGGCGGATGACACACACGTCAACTGGAATGGCGCAAGACGCATGACCGATTTCGTCGCGCAGGCTCTCGCCGCGGGCGGCGAGCTGCGCGCGCCGGAGTCCGCCGCCGGGGTCGGGGAACGAGGCCGCTAGCGCGCCTTCAGACGCGCTCGCGCTCGGTTCGGACCCACTCGCGGGTTTTGCGGCCGAGGAGCAACCAGATTCTCCACAAGATGAAGCCTGGAACGTGGGTAAGCGCCCAGAGCCCACGAAATCCAACGCCGCTCAGCTGCCAGCCACGCAGCACATGCAGCACCAACGCTACCGCACATCCCAGCGCACACCACGCCCAAGGCCGGGCGTCCGGAATCCAGACGGCGAGAAGTCCCGCCAGAAGTCCCAGCAAGACGATGTACAGCACCAGGTAGGAGAGCGGCGGGACCAGCAGATCGAGTGCGAGATCCAGGCAGAGAGAGCTGCGCCGCTGCAGCGCCGCCTTGAGGAGGGGAATGGTGCTGGTGCGTACCAGATCGAAGCGCCCCTTCTCCCAGCGCTGCCGTTGCGTGCGGGCGTTCTTCTCGTTGGAGGCCATATCCGCATCGGAGCGCGCTTCTCCGGCGTACTCGACCCTGCAGCCTGCGAAACCCAGGGCAATGCCGTACTCGACATCCTCGGTCAGCGAGTAACAGCGATAGGGGACCTCGCGCAGCAGCTCATGCGTGACGCACCAGCCGTTGCCGCGCACCCCACAGGAGAGGCCGAGACGTTCGCGCGCGCGCGAGCGCACGATGTGAAACGCGCCCTTGGCGATCGTGATGAGCTCGGTGCGCCAGGACGCCCAGGGATTCAAGATCCCGTATTGCGCCTGCATCGCCTTCGAGCCCTGCTCGATCCGGGCCGCAAACGCCTCGAGCAGGTTGGCAGACACCTCGGCGTCGGCATCCACGACGACGACCGCGTGCGCCACGCCCTCATCAGCGCTCGCGGCGAATGCGTGCGCTAGCGCATATCCCTTGCCTCGCAACGACAGATCATGGCGCTCCAGAACCCTCACCCCGGCGCGACGCGCGACCGCCGCCGTGGCGTCGGTGCAGTTGTCGGCGACCACGAGGACACGAAATCCCTCGGCCGGCCAGTCCATCGCGAGCAGACTCGACACCGTGCGCGCGATGCCCATCTCCTCGTTGTGCGCGGGAACGACCACATCGAAGCGCAGGCGGCGTGAGGAGGGCCGCGGGAGTGGCAGCGGCCAGGACAGCAGCGTGAGCGCCGCCAGGTAGGCACAGGACAGAACCGCCGGCAACGCGAGCAATCCGAGGATGAAGTCGAGCAGCACCTGCGCGTCTGAGCGAGCGAGCTCTACCGAGCAGGCTGACAGGATGGTCGGAGCACGACTCGGCTGGTTCCCAGGTACAAAAGGATCTTCGGCCCACGAATGAGGTAACGCCAGGCGAGGCGGCGTGGGTTGCAGGCCAGACGATAGAGCCACTCGAGGCCGCTGTGCCGCATCCACAGGGGCGCGCGGCGCTGCTTGCCCGTGATGAAATCGATCGAGGCACCGACAATGAGGGCGAGCCCGCGCGCGCGATCGCGCGTGGCCAGCTGGTGCGCGATGATGCTTCCCTGCGGATCACCGACCGCGATCAGGCAGAAGCGATAAGGGCTTCGGGATTCCACGAACTGCAGGCAGGCTTCCACCGCGGCCGGATCACGAATGAAGCCCATCGGCGGATTATGATGCAGCAACTGCTTCAGGCCGTAACGTTCCCGCAGCAGTGCGGCCTGCTCATCGGTCGATCCGATGAGCACCACGCGATCCTCCGGACTGATGACATGTTCAAATAATGCCGCCGTCAAATCGCTGCCCGGGCAAACGGGAACGCGGATTTTGTAAACCCAGCGGAACAGGAACGCCGCCACCCGGCTGTCGAGCAGGACGTAGGCCGCTCGAGCATAAGCCGCGCGAAAGGTTTCACTCTCGTGCAGACGTATCAAGCCATCGACGTTCGGTGTGGCGACGTACCCGTACGCCTTCGAATCAAAATTCGCGGCCACTTCGAGGAAACCCGGCAAATCGTAGTTGTCCGTCTCGAAGACGAAGCGCCGCTTCGCCGCGACGGCTCCATAGCGATTCGGTAAGGTTTCGGAATCCATCACATACCACGACGGCCGTGCCGGTGGCCGGCCTCGCTCCCAAGATCTAAAAAGCGAGCTGAATCAGCCGACTAAAACCGACGGGCGATCAGTCTAGACCGACTTCCCACGGCGATGCAATACGACATCTGCCGCATCGTGAACTGCGCCGCGGACTACTCCCGAGGCATGCCCGCGGCACGGATTTCAGGCCGGGTGCGGCACTGCGGCAGCGCTGCAACGCGGATTTTCTGCGATCGCTGCAAGGATGCGTTCTGCGGTAATTGTGCGGTTGTCGGCATCTTTGCGATACGAACAGTAGTCGGGCGCCTTCGACGCGACCTTCGTTCCGATGCCCCAATCGTCGATCTCCGCCGCCGAGGTGGGACTGAAGAATGCAGTGAAAGGCACCGCTTGCGCGATCGCAAGGTGCAGCGCCAAGCTGTCGCTCGATACGAGGTAGTCGAGCTCGCCGATGGCGGCGGCGAGATGCTGCACCGATTGATCCGTGCCAACCGCGGTCACGGCCGATGAATTCAGTGCGGCGACGAGCGCCTGGTTCTTTTGCAAGTCTGCACCCGCTCCGAAGAGCAGCACGGCCGCGCCGCCGCCGAAGGGCGAGCGCCCCTCGACGATGCGGCCGATCAAGCTGCGCAGCTCGCCCTCCCGCAGCTCCTTCGAAGGCCATCGGCCTCCCGAGTAGGGATTGATGCCGATGCGCCGCTGCGCCGCGGGCAGATGCGCGCGCGCCCAGCGGCGACACGTGTCATCCAGGTGAAATACCGGCGTCACGCGCTCGACACCGAATATCTCGGCGAAAATCTCCGCGTGCGTCCTGCGGTTGAGCTTCTTCAGCTCATCGGCACGTTCCTTGCCGAAGCGCGAGTGCAGCCCCATGTCGAACCACGGAGCGGCGTCTTGCGTGTAAACCGGGCGACCGTCGCGCAGCAGCGCACCACTCACGGCTTGCGTCGCGAGACCCTCGAGGCCGGCCAGCGTGTCGAGCTCATCGTCGAGCGAAAAAATTCGATCGAAACGAAATGCCCTGGCGGGCGAAAAATCGAACCACAGATCATCGATGCTCGGATTCAGGCGCAGCAGATCCGCGCTTGCCGGCGCCGTGATCCACGACAGCCGCAGTGCCGGGTACTTCTCCTTCAAGGGCTTGGCGAAATACGAGGTGCGCACCACATCACCCAGCGCACCCTTCTTGATGATGAGGAAATGCATCGCTTTCAAGCGGAAAGCTTGAGTCTCTCCACGAGATAAGGCAGCGGATCGGAGTACAGGTAGCGCGCCATGCGCCAATCGCGCCGACCGCACCTCGCCGAGGTCGCGAGTGAGAACACCAGCGCTTTGGGCAGCCGGACCTTGACGTCCTCGAGAATGAACTGCGCTTCCTGATTGGAGCCGCCGAGACCGTATCCCACGAAATTGATGCCGGCCACCATCGACAGAGCGATCTTGTAAAAAAAGCGGGGATTGCACTCGAGGAACAGCACCGTGCCGTCCGGTTCGAGACGCATGTCGAAGTTGTAGACCCCGTCCAGAGACAGATGGCGCGCGAGCTTTGCCAGATGCTCGTAGGTGCGATCGTCGCGAAAGGTCGAATAGATCTGGCGCCAGAATTTATGCACCACGAACGCGAGGATCTTGCCGCCGCGCGCGTAGATGCTTGCGCCTATGTCCTCTCCGGGCACGAAGGGCTGCACCAGGATCGGCCGGTAATTGATCGCCTTGAGCTTCGCCGCAGTGGCCGTTCCGTCGAGCACGATGACGCCGCCGCCGCCGCTGCGGCCCAACGGCTTTGCGACCAGCGGGCACTGCAGGCTGCCATCCGACAACCCTTGCGCAAGCTCGCTCACATCGGCGAGCAGTGCCGTTCTGGGATGCGGGATGCCGAGCTCCGTGCACAGATCCGCAAAACAGGACTTGTCGTTGAGTCGATCGAAGGTCGCGAGGTCCGGCATCGGGAAGCAGCGCGCCTCGATGAGATCGCGGTTCGCGATGAGGCTGCGAGTCGAGGGCGCATCGCCCGCCATCACGGTCGTGATGCCGAGATCACGCGCCAGGCAGTTGATTTCGAGGGCGAGCGCTTCGTCCCGGCCACCGTGAATCACGCACTCGGTAAGAAAAAACTTGCGGCAGGAGCGCGACAAGCGCAGTGCCCGCGCCCCCGCATTGCCCGTGACATAGACCTCGGCGCCGCTCGCCTGCGCGCACCGCAAAACCCGGTACGGCATCTCGAACAGCGTCGCGAGCATGAGGACCCTGTGTGAGGGCAACACCGCGGCACGGGCTTCCGCGGCGCTCCGCAGAGCGTTTGCATGCGCCCGCCCCTGCAGCCGCTCCCTCTGCTCGATCAAAGGCTCCTCTGCGCTCCTCAACTCCATGCGGCGGCGGCAAGAGAGTCGCGGCGCGAAGCGCGCGAGGTTCTCAGTAAACGCGTCAGAGTGCGCGCCGGGTGGACGGCACCGACCACGAAACGCATGACGGGCCCGAAGCTGCGGGCAGAGCTCAGCCCCACGAAGTGCAGACCGGGCACGGAGCTCTCGAAATTCCGTGTGAGCGCGGGCGAGGCGTCGATCGTGCGCAGACGCTCGAGAGTCGCCGCATTGAGGAAGCCGAGCCGATGGGGTGCGATCCGATAGCCCGTGGCGGCGACCACATGGTCGAACGGCAACCGCCGGCAGGCGCCGCTCGAATCACGCACGGTGAGGTGGGCACGCCCGCCCTGCTCCTCGGCCGCCTCCAGCGCACAGCCGAGCCGGACAGCGCTATCGGGTATCTGGGTCTTCACGAAGTAGCCCCCTGAAGGACCCAGATAGTTGTCCAGGATCGCGACGCGCGCCCGCTCCGGGAGCGCATGAATCACCTGCGGCGCACTCGCGCAGATGGTCATCAGCCAACCCGATCCGAGGCCGTTCGAGTCCGGCGTCAGCATCCGCCGCAGCAGGCTCTTGCGCCGGCTCACCGGCTCGCTTTGGAAATGCAGCTGCGCCCTGCGGCTGAGCAGGGTGACCTTGCTGCCCTGCTTCAACAGCAACGCGGCCATGTCGAGGGCGGAAGCGCCGCCGCCGACGACGGCGACCTCCTTTCCGGCCAGCGGAGCGAGAGGTCCGAAATCGCTGCTGTGAGAAAGCAGCTGCGCCGGCAGCTTCGCGAGCACCGGCGGGACGAATCTGAAGGGCACCACCCCGACCGCAAGCACCACGCGCCGCGCGAACACGTGCTCGCCGTTCTCGAAGCGCAGCGCATGCCCCCCGCTGCCCGGGGTGAGCTCCACGAGCTTGGTCTGCACCACACCGGGAACGAAGCGCTCTTGAAAAGCCACCCCGTAGCGCACGAAGGTCTCGAGACTCACCGGCACGATCGAATGATCGTAATCAATGCCTGCGCGCCGACAGAATGTCTCGAGCGTGAGCTCCGAGCGAGGATCGAACAGGCTCGAGGACTCGCCATAGGACTTGAGGAACATGCCCGAGGGCATGTGCTCGAGCCAGGAGTTCATCGTGAGGCCGAAAACCCGATTCTCGATGCCGGATTCGCTCAGGTGAGCGGCAATCGACAGACCATAGGGACCCGCGCCGATGACGGCAACATCCAACTTTTCGGTCATGGGGGCGAAGTCCTCTCCGTGGTTTCCCATGATCGCTCAGTTGGATGAATAGCACCATCGATCAATCGGCAGGCGAGCGGGGAGCGGCGGTGTTCCGCCGTGACACCGGCCGCGCCCGAGAGTGATCCCAATCAGCCTCAGAACTGATCCGCATACCTTTGTAATGTGACAACTTTCGGGAGTCCAGCCAAGCGCTGGCGTTTCACATAATCACGGCCGCCTGGTGACGTGCAGCGCAGATCAGATGAGCGAGACGGCGCCCTGCAGTTTTTCATCGCGCGCAGCCAATCGCAGTATCGGATTCATTATGAAATCGCTCTCGCTCAACAGATTCGTACCAGGCACCATCTCCATGGACCGATGTTCCGGGTACAGCAAGCGCAGCTGCGGCACCACGGTCATGAGATGCGTCTGGATTTCGAGCCGCGCCATGAACTCCCCGATGCAATTGCGCGGGCCGGCCCCGAAGGGGCAGCTCGCGAGCTTCGGGCGCCCGCTCTCTTCCTGCGCGAAACGTTCGGGCTCGAAGCGCTCCGGCATCTCCCAGAGCGCCGGGTGCCGTTGCACGAGAAACGGCGAGATGTAGATCTCGGTGCCAGCCGGCACGAAATAGTCACCGAGCCAGTCATCGTGCACGGTCCGGCGCGTCATCAGCCAGAGCGGCGGATAAAGGCGCAGCGCCTCTTCGATCACGCTGCGGGTGTAGGGGAAGCCCGCATAGGACTCCACGTCCGGGACGGGCGCGGCGCTCAACGCATCGAGCTCCGCCGACAGCATGGACTCGACGTCCGGATGACGGGCGATCAAGTACCAGGTCCAGTTCAAGACGCTCGCCGTCGTTTCGTGCCCCGCGATCACGATGGTGAGTGCCTCGCGCGCGAGCTGCACATCGGGCATGGGGCGGCCGCCTTCCCTGTCCCGCGCCTGGATCATCATCCCGAGAATGTCGGCATCCATGCGCCCGGCATCACGCCGCGCCTGCGCGAGATCCATGATGATCTTCGCCAGCGCATTGCATTCCTTCGCAAATTCCAGATTGCGTGACTCCTCGGCGACGATGGCGAAGCGCGGCGCAAGCGCCTCGTAGTCCGCACCGAACAGGGCGCGCAGCGTGATCTCGAGCGTCAGATGACTGACATCGCGTGTGACGTTGACGGCAGCGCCCGATTCGGCCGCACGGATCCATCGGGCGCACAGCGCGGCGTTGGCCTCCTGCATCAGGCCCGCAAAGCCACAGATCGAGGCGCGATTGAAGGCGGGCTGAATCATCCGCCGCTGCCGGACCCACGTCGGACCATTGCTCGATATCAGCCCGTTTCCGAGACTCAAGGCAATGCGCTTGACCGCCTGCCCCTTGCGAATGTAGTTCTGCCAGTTCTTCAGCAACACGTGCTCGATGAGATCCGGCGCATTGATGACGTAGACGCTCGAGCCGTATATTCTCGCCTGGTAAATGTCGCCGTAGCGCTCGAACTGATCGCCGAGCCAGCGCAGCAAGTCGTGCGACGGCACGAAGGCCTCGGTGGGACCGGGCGGAATCTGATTCGCTTTTGCCATAACGATCCGAGGCGCAGATAAGAGCCGCAGGTTATATGCCGATCGTGCGGGATTCAATCCATTAGCACTCCCGCGCTTACCCGGTCGATGGGCGGAGTGAGCCGCTTCGGACTTCTGCTGCGCGTCGGCGTGCTGACGGCCCTGCTGTGCGCCGAGAAAGTTCTGCTCACCCGGCTCGTCGATGTCGAGCACGCTCGCAGTGCGGTGGGATTCGGCGCGCTGCTGCACGATGCTCAGCATTGGGGCTTTCGTCTCCTGGTCGCTTTCCTCGCCGCCTTCGCGGTGTTTGGATGGGTGGCCCGTCCCGCGGGTTTGCCGTTGGTTGATCGCGCCGCGCGCGCAGTCCCGATGCGTTGGTCGTGGTGGCTGCTGCACGCGGTGTTGCTGGTGGCGCTCGGCTTTCTCAGTCACCTGCTCTATCGATACACCCCGACCGAGCTCTCGCTCCTCATCGCAGCTCTGCTCTGGGTCGTCATCGCGTGCGCCGTGGTTCTCACGGCCGGCCTCGCACTCCTGCCCGCCCGGTTGTGGCGTGATGCCGCGCGGGCCATGGGCTCGCTGTGGTATCACGCATTCGCGGCGTCCCTGGTCGGGACGCTCATCGCCCATTGGCTGCAGAGTTTCTGGTCAGGGATGGCCACGCTCACCTTCGAGCTGGTGCGTTGGTCGCTCGGTTGGTTCATTCCCTCGCTGACGGCGGAGCCCGCCGAGCGCGTGCTCAGGACCCAGCACTTCGCCGTGCAGATCGGCGAGGTCTGCTCGGGACTCGAGGGCATGGGGCTCATGCTCGCGTTCACCGTCGCGTGGCTCACCTACTTCCGCCGCGACTATCGCTTTCCCCAAGCGCTCTGGCTGATCCCGGCGGGGTTGGTCGCGATCTACGCGCTCAACGTGCTGCGCATCGCGGCGCTGGTCTCGATCGGCGAGGCGGGCTATCCCGAGGTCGCGGTGTATGGCTTCCACTCTCAGGCCGGCTGGATCGCTTTCAATCTCGCCGCCTGCGCCTGGGTGATCGCCAGCCGCACCAGTCGAACCCTATACCGCGGCGACTTGGCACCGCGCCAGGCCGGACTCGCCGCCACGGGCGGCGCGCCCGTCGGGGACGCCTCGCACGCCGCATCGAGCAATCCCACCGCGGCGTACCTCATGCCGCTGATCATGCTGCTCGCCGCGGGCCTGGTGTCGCGGGCCGCATCCGGGCGCTTCGAGACGTTCTACGCGCTGCGACTCCTTGCCCTCGCTCCCATCCTCTGGATATTTCGTCGTGAGTACCGGTCGATCGATTGGCGCGCGGGCGTGCGCGGATTGAGTGCGGGCGGGATCGTTTTTCTCGTGTGGGTGGGCTGGGCATGGCTGGTGCGGCCGGTGCAGCAGCCCATGCCCCCGGGTCTCGCTCTGCTCTCACAGCCGGCACAAATTTTCTGGATCGCGACACGCCTCCTCGGCACCGTGATCGCGGCGCCGTTCGCGGAGGAGCTCGCCTACCGCGGCTTTTTGATGCGGCGCCTGACGGCGCCGCAGTTCGAGACCGTCCCCTTTCAGGCGGTGCGCTGGCCGGCGCTCGTCGCAACGGCGCTGGTGTTCGGCCTGACGCACGGCGCGTTCTGGCTGCCGGGGGTGATCGCAGGTGTCCTCTTCGGTGTGGTCGCGCGGCGCGGACTCGGCCAGGCGGTGTTGGCGCACGCCGTGTGTAACGCACTGCTCGCAGTCGGTGTGCTCGGATGGGGCCAATGGCAATGGTGGTGAGTACTCGAGGGAACCATCCGCAATATGTCAAGAGAGGCCATTGTCGCGACGAATCTCCCGGCGTACACTTTGTGCACTGGCGCAAACTCGGGATGGTGAGTGACGTGATGCTAAAACTGACGATGACCCTGCTTCTGGCGGCCTGCAGCAGTGTGGCCATGGCGGGCGGCTCGGGCGGGCACTGTACCCACTTCCTGTTCTGGGAGATTTGCGATCACGCAGGCGGCCCGGGAGGCCCACCCGTGGGCGCACCCGAGGTGGACCCGGCTTCGGCCATCAGCGCCTTGACGCTGCTCGCCGGAAGCTTGGTGGTGCTGCGCAGCCGTCGTCCGCGCGCGCGCGCCGAGTAGCGATCGTCCCATTCTGGGACGCCCCTCCGTCGATGGCGACCCCTCGCTCGATGACGGCCGCTCGCTCGATGTCGGCCGCTCGCTCGATGGCGGCCGTTCCGGCGGCCCCTCCCTCAATAGCGGACTGATTCCGACCCCCGCGGGCGCGTACCGCGTTCCCGGCGAACCCCCGGCACCGCTCGAGCTGTCGGTCATCGTACCGACCTACGACGAGCGCGACTCCCTCGAGGAACTCGTGCGCAGGCTCCGCACGATCCTCGATGTCGAGCTGCCGGGCGATTACGAAATCATCGTCGTGGACGATGACAGCGCGGACCATACCTGGGAGCTCGCGCTGGAGCTCGCCCGCGGCTTCCCCGCCCTCAAGGTGCTGCGCCGGCAAGGCGAGCGTGGTCTCGCCACCGCGGTCGTGCGCGGCTGGCAAGCCGCTCGCGGTCGGGTGCTGTGCGTGATCGATGCGGATCTGCAGCATCCGCCCGAGACCCTGCTCGGCCTTCATCAGCTGATGCGCCGGGGCGGCGACCTCGCGGTCGCCAGCCGTCATCTGCAGGGCGGCGGGGTCAGCAACTGGAGCCTGCCGCGACGGGTGGTGTCGCGCCTCGCGCAGATGCTCGGTCTGGTCGTGCTGCCCGGGGTCGTCGGCCGGGTGAGCGATCCGATGAGCGGCTATTTCATGGTGCGGCGAGCGGCCATCGAGGGCGTCCCGCTCGATCCGCTCGGCTACAAGATCCTCATCGAGGTGCTGGCCCGCGGGCGATTGGCCTGGATCGGCGAGGTGCCCTACGTATTTCGCGAGCGCGAGGCCGGCGGCAGCAAGGCGACCTTCGGGGTGTACCTCGACTACTTGCGACACCTGCTGCGGCTTCGCTTCACGAGCATCACCTTCCGGCGATTCGTCCGCTTTGCGCTCGTGGGTGCGAGCGGTGTCGTGCTCGACATGACGCTGCTGTATCTGCTGAGCGACCCGAGCACGCTCGGCTGGGGCTTGACGCGCAGCAAACTGATTGCGGCCGAGACCGCCATGATCAACAACTTCCTGTGGAACGACCTGTGGACGTTCGGGGATATCTCGGCGGGCCAACCTGGCGGCAAGGCTCGACTGCACCGCTTTGTGAAGTTTCAACTCATCTGCACCGCGGGCCTGATTCTCAACACGGTGCTGCTCAATGCCCAGTTCAACCTGCTGCACATGAACCGCTACGTTGCGAATGCGATCGCCATCCTCATCGTGACGGCCTGGAACTTCTGGCTGAATCTCAAGCTTGGCTGGCGCAGCGCCGAGCCGCCGCCGCCGGCCACGGGCGGCGCGTAGACGAGCAGCCGCTCAGCTCACATAGTGCGCCGTGGTCCGCTCGCGCACGTAAGCAGGATCGACGCCCGGGGCCAACTCGATGAGCCTGAAGGGGTCCTGGCGCGTGGCCCGGGAGAACACCGCAAGCTCCGAGATAACCATGTCGACGACGTTGACGCCCGTCAGGGGCAGCTCGCAGCGCTGCTTGAATTTCGCCTCGCCGTCCTTCGATGAATGCTCCATGACGACGACGATGCGCGGCACACCGGCCACCAGATCCATGGCGCCGCCCATGCCCTTCACCATCTTGCCCGGAATCATCCAGTTGGCGAGGTCGCCGTTCTCCGCGACCTCCATCGCGCCGAGCACCGCCATGTCGATATGGCCGCCGCGAATCATCGCGAAGCTGTCGGCGGATGAGAAATACGAGCTCATCGGCAGCGCCGTCACCGTCTGCTTGCCGGCGTTGATGAGGTCCGGGTCCTCCTCGCCCTCGAAGGGGAAAGGTCCGATGCCAAGCAACCCGTTCTCCGACTGCAGCACCACCTTCATGCCGGGCGGGATGTAGTTGGCCACCAGGGTCGGGATACCGATCCCGAGATTGACGTAGAACCCATCCTTGAGCTCCCGGGCCGCGCGCGCGGCCATTTCCTCACGAGACCACGGCATGGGTACCCTCCGTTCGCTTGCGCACGGTTCTCTTCTCGATCGGCTTCGTATAGGGCGCTCCGCACAGGATGCGCTTCACGTAGATGCCGGGGGTGTGGATCTGATCGGGATCGAGCGTGCCCGCCTCGACCAGCTCCTCGACCTCCGCGACGGTGGTGCGTCCCGCGGTGGCCATGTTCGGATTGAAATTGCGCGCGGTCTTGCGATAGATGAGATTGCCCTCGGTGTCACCCTTCCAGGCCTTGACCAGCGACACGTCCGCCACGAGCCCGGTCTCGAGCACGTAGGTTTCCCCATCGACCGTCCTTTGCTCCTTGCCGTGCGCCACGAGGGTGCCTGCGCCGGTGCGCGTGAAGAAGGCGTGGATGCCGGCGCCGCCGGCGCGGACGCGCTCGGCAAGCGTCCCTTGCGGGTTGAACTCGAGCTCGAGCTCACCGGACAGATACTGCCGCTCGAACTCCTTGTTCTCACCGACGTAGGAGGAGATCATCTTGCGGATCTGCCGGCTCTTCAAGAGCAAGCCGAGCCCGCCATCGTCGGTGCCGGCGTTGTTGGACACCACCGTGAGGTTCTTGAAGCCCGAATCATGCAGGGCGACGATCAGCTTCTCCGGGATGCCGCACAGTCCGAACCCGCCGCACATCAGCGTGATGCCATCGCGGATCACGCCGCTCAGGGCGGATGCGGCATCGGGATAGACCTTGGATACGCTCATCGAACCTCCCCCCGCCCTCAGTATCGGTATTGATCGGTCTTGAACGGCCCCTGCGGCGATACGCCGATATAGCGCGCCTGCGCATCGGTGAGCTCGGTGAGCTGCGCGCCGAGCTTCGAGAGCTGCAGCCGCGCGACCTTCTCATCGAGATGCTTGGGCAGCACGTACACCCCGACCGGATACTTCGCGGTCTCGGTAAAGAGCTCGATCTGCGCGAGCACCTGATTGGCGAACGAGGAGCTCATGACGTAGGAGGGATGACCCGTGCCGCAACCCAGGTTCACCAGGCGCCCCTCCGCGAGCAGGATGATGCGCTTGCCGTCCGGGAAGATCACATGATCGACCTGGGGCTTGATGTTCTCCCAGGCGTATTGCTTGAGCCCCGCCACCTCGATCTCGTTGTCGAAATGGCCGATGTTGCAGACGATGGCCTGATTCTTCATGCGCCGCATGTGCTCGAGGGTGATCACGTGCATGTTGCCGGTCGCCGAGACGAAGATGTCGGCCTTGTCCGCGGCATGATCCATCGTCACGACGCGATAGCCTTCCATCGCGGCCTGCAGGGCACAGATCGGGTCGATCTCGGTGACCCAGACCTGCGCCGAGAGCGCGCGCAGCGCCTGCGCAGAGCCTTTGCCGACATCGCCGTAGCCCGCGACGACCGCGACCTTGCCCGCGATCATGACATCGGTCGCGCGCTTGATGGCATCGACGAGCGACTCGCGGCAACCGTAGAGATTGTCGAACTTCGACTTGGTCACCGAGTCATTCACGTTGAAGGCCGGGAAGGCCAGCCGCCCCTCCTTCGCCATCTGCTGCAGGCGCTTGACGCCCGTGGTCGTCTCCTCGGTCACGCCGCGGATCCGGCCGAGGCGCGTCGAGTACCACTTGGGATCGAGCTTGAGCTTCGCGCGGATCGCGGCGAACAGCGCCTTCTCCTCCTCGCTCGAGGGCGCGGCGATGAGCGAGGGGTCCTGCTCGGCCCGCGTGCCCAAGTGCAGCAAGAGCGTCGCATCCCCGCCATCGTCGAGAATCATGTTGGCGAAGCCCTCCGGCCACTCGAAGATGCGATGGGTGTAGTCCCAGTACTCGGTGAGGCTCTCGCCCTTGATCGCGAACACCGCGGTACCGCCGGCGGCGATGGCCGCGGCCGCATGATCCTGCGTCGAGTAGATGTTGCAGGACGCCCAGCGCACCTGCGCCCCCAAGGCCTGCAGCGTCTCGATGAGCACGGCGGTCTGGATGGTCATGTGGAGCGAGCCTGCGATGCGCGCCCCGCGCAGCGGCTGC
>Ga0181537_10002368_pt1 | contig 16639 bp, 11 predicted proteins | sample PEATcosm2014_Bin_39_FD_119765 | JGI IMG/M metagenome (GOLD analysis project Ga0181537, IMG submission 119765) | Peatland microbial communities from MTU Mesocosm Facility, Houghton, MI, USA - PEATcosm2014_Bin23_10_metaG | ecosystem: Environmental > Terrestrial > Soil > Wetlands > Peat | place... | reverse complement strand
TCCCACAATTCGGTAGTGGCGGCAGCAAGGACCTTGTCACCGGTTTCCGTCGTGAGCGGCGCACCACTCCAGTCGCTCATTTTGCCACCCGCGCCCTCGACGACCGGCACCAACGCCAGATAATCGTAGGGCTTCATCGACAACTCGATCACCAGGTCACAAAAGCCCGAGGCCAGCAGACCATAGAGGTAGCAATCGCCGCCATAGCGGCGCAAAGCCGCCCTGCCGGTCACCCGATCGAACAGTTCCCGGTCAGATCCGCGGAACGTTTCGCTCGTCGTGGTGTATACCTTTGCGTGCTCAATGCTGCGGCAGGTGCTGGTCCTTACCGGCACGCCATTGAACAGTGTGGGCAGGCCTTCACAGCCCACCCACCGTTCTCCCATCGCGGGGGCCTCGAGCACGCCAAATACCGGTCGCGTGCCCTGCGCCAGGGCGATCAGCGAACCGAATAGCGGAAAGCCGGTAATAAAGCTCTTGGTGCCATCGATGGGGTCAAGAACCCACGTGAACTCATCGCCCTCTTCGGTGGGAAACTCCTCGCCACGGATGCCGTGCGTGGGAAACTCGGCGCGGATCAGACGCCGCATTTCCGCCTCGATCGCCCGATCTGCGATCGTCACCGGGCTCAGATCAGGTTTTTGCTCCACTGCAAGCGGCATTCGGAAGTATTGCCGGACCGTATTGCGGGCGGTATCGGCAAGCCTGCTGGCCAGTGCCTTGACTCGGTCGAGATCGGAGTGGGTCGCGAAGCTCATGTTTCCTATCCGGTGCGTTGCACTAACCTACCACGCCCGATAAGTGTGAGATCGTTGATTCGGTATGCTCCGCGGCAGGTTCGGATACGTTCCCGGCAGTGGAACTGAGGTTCAGGCATTCGACCGTAATGCTGGTGCCCACCTCGGATTCGGTCCTGATCGACAAGCTCGCGCCTATGGCCGTGGCGCGATTCTGCATCGTCCTCAGGCCCATGCCGACGGACCGCTCGGCGCGGGCCGTAAGGCCCTTGCCGTCATCGCTGATGGTCAGGCGCACGGCCCGCGACGTGACGAGCAATTCCATACTTACCGACCGCGCCTTGGCATGCCGAATCGCATTGCTCAGGGCTTCCTGCGCAATCCGATAAAGATGGCTGCGCGCAGTCGCCGGTAAGGCCAGTTCAGCGCCTATTTGTTCCTCGAGCAGCACCTGTGTGCCGCTGACTTCGGCCAGATGATCCTGGGTCATCCTGCGCAGTGCCCCGATCAGATCACCCCCGGATTCGTCCAGCGGCGCGAGGCCATGGGCGATAGCACGGCCGCTGCGGACCGCCTGGCGGGCGATGCGGGCCAGATGCTCCAGTTCCTGGCGCACCGCTTCATTGGCAACATCGGGCTTGCTCGCCAGACTGTAGGCCAGCATGGCCAGGGCCGCGAGTTCCTGGCCGAGACCATCGTGCAATTCCTGTCCGAGCCGGCGCTGCTCGTACTCGCTGGCCTGCTGCAACGCCAGTTCGAGCCGGCGGCGCTCCGTGATGTCGATTCCGATGCCCCATTCCTTCCAGCCCGGAATCCGCACGTCCGCACCGACGTTGCTCCACGCAACGGTACGGATCTTCCCATCCTTGGCGCGCAGGTCCCAGGCGTGATTGCGGTAAGCCTGCTTGGCGTGACGGTGCGCATCGTCCAGCATCGCAGCACGATAGTCCGGATCCGGATACAGCCACTCAATGGCGTGCGGATTACCGATGATCTCCTCGGCACGATAGCCCGTGACACGCTCGCACTCCTTGTTCCAGGCGATGATCTGACCGTCCTCGTCAAATGCGTCGATGAGTACCGGCAGGCCCTCGACGAATGCCCGCAGTCGCTGCTCGCTTTCTCTCAAGGTGAATTCGGCGTTGTGACGCTCCGTTGTATCCTGAATGAGAATGACAAAGTAGGCGGACTGATTGCTCTGGTCTCGCACGAGCGCGACGGTGAGCTGGCCCCAGAGGGTACGCCCCGACTTGTGCAGGAAGCGTTTTTCATAGGACAGGTATTGCGGAATCAGGCCGCTGATCATCTGCTGGTGCCGCTCAACTATCGTGGCGTACTCGCCGGGCTCGTTGAACTCAGCAATGTCGAGACCAATAAGACCTTTCTCTTCAAGTCCAAAAAACTCGCATAGCGCCCGATTTGCATGCAGATACTTTCCCGCTGGCGAGACCAATCCCATACCGATGGCACTGGCTTCAAAGGCGCTCCTGAATCGCTCCTCGCTCTCGCGTAGCTGCTCGGTCGCGGCCTTAAGTGCCGAAATGTCCTGCAGCTCAGTCAGAAAGTAGCTTGCCGTGCCAGTTCCATTGGCCAGCGGCGTCAGTGATACGCGCAACCAAACCGTAGATCCATCTTTGCGTATGAACCGCTGGTCCCGGCGCTGCTGCGGAGTGTCTGCCGATGGCTCGGCTATTCGCGCTGCCGGGCTGCGATCTTCTGGATGCAGCAGCGCATCAAGGTCCGTGCGTTGCAACTGGGCAGCGCTGTAGCCGGTGAGGATGCACATGGCCTTATTGACGCGAACAAATCGACCGAGCACATCAATCAGCGCCACGCCAGCACTTGAACCGGCGAAAACCGTCCGAAATGGCTTCTCCCGACACAAGAGCGTGACGAGCGCGTTCATGCGTCTGGGTTTGGTGGCACGAGCTCTGTAACGCTCCAGCACGAACATCATGCCGGCGCGCCGCCCCTCTTTAGAATCCGTGCCAAGCGTCCGGACCAGCACCGCAATCCGCCGGCCCTTGGGGCGCAGCAACCAACAGCGCAGGGGTTTGCCGCTGGCAAGGCGCGAATTCGGCCACGGGGATACCTTGGGACTGGGCCGCTTTGGCGACCCGCCATGCGCTCTTAGCAGTTCGCCAAGCGGGCGTCCGCGGATCCTGGCCTGTGTCCAGCCGCTCAGCGCTACTGCAGCCGAGTTCAGATGGGTGACGGCGCCGTACCGATCGCTCACGAACAGGGCGGCCGGGTAGCTCTCGATAGACAGGGGCGGGAGCTGGTTTCGCCGAAGCCGGGCCGAGCGCCGGCCAGCGCGTTCCGCGCTGATCAGACGCGAGCCGCGATTGCTACGAGATATTCTGGCAACAGCCATTAGCTGCGACCACCTTGTGCTCCCGAGAGCGCCTGTTTCGAGCGGCGCCCCAATGGTTCTGGCTGAAAGTATGCCACTGGTCGCGCCGACGCGGCGCCGAGATTAGGAGGATGCCTGGCAGTCCTCTGAATCCACAGGGCCGGATAACTGGTCGGCAGCCCGCGGGGCCGGTGCTGGAAGGCGAGCAGAGTATGGGTTGCCTTATAGAGAGTGACCGCACCGCGCCCGGGTGCCACTGGAACGCGATGCAGAAGCGCGGGAATCGGGTGGATCGCGGCTGTCCGCGTCGCTGGCGCCTACTTGGCGATGGCGAAGTGCGCGGTGCTGGTCAGCGTATTGACCAGGACCGAATCGCCTTTTATCTGCTGGCCGGTACGTGTGGGCAATGTGCCATTGAGCCAGGCCCGGAAGTCATCGGCAGGCAACGGGGGGCTCATGTAATAGCCCTGTGCGCTGTCACAGCGCAGTTCCTGCAACAGTGCGAAGCCTTCGGGATCCTCGACACCTTCAGCGACCACCGTGAGTCCCAGGCTGTGCCCAAGCTCAATGGTGGAACGAACGATGGTCGTCAGATCCTCATCCCCGTTCATCTTGGAGACGAACGAGCGATCGATCTTCAGCTCGCTCACCGGTAGCTTCATCAGGTAGCTGAGCGATGAGTAGCCGGTACCGTAGTCGTCGATGGATAGCCCGAGGCCCACGGCGGACAGGCGCTCCAGCACCCGCAGAGCATGCCCCGGGTCCTCCATGAAGCCGCTTTCCGTGATCTCAAGGCACAACGCACTGGCCGGCACGTCAAATCTCTGCAGCAGATTGGTGATGTATTCGGGAAGATCCCGACTCATCAGATCGCGGGCAGAGATATTAACCGAGACCTGAATGCGAAGCCCTTCCTGTTGCCATACGGCGCACTGGCGAATGGCCTCTTCGAGCACCCACTGCGTCAGCACCTTGATATAACCGGTATGTTCTGCGAACGGGATGAACATACCCGGTGGCACCATGCCGCGGGTCGGATGCACCCAGCGCAGCAGAGCCTCAGCGGCAGTCACCGCAGAATTCGCAAGCGTAACCTTGGGCTGGTAGTACAGGCGCAGCTCACCGTGCTCGACGGCGCTGCGCAGTTCGCTCAGCAGCGAAAGGTGCTGCTGCTGACTGTTATCGAATTTCGGATCAAAGACTACGTAGCCGCTCTTGCTGCGCTTGGCGACATACATGGCGATGTCGGCATTGCGCAGCAGGGTTTCAGCCTCCGGCGCGTGCAGGGGAAAGCACGCGATGCCAATGCTGGCACCGACATCGAGTGGCTGACCATGAAACATGATGGGCTGCTCGAGCATCGCAAGAATATGCTGCGCCAGTCCAATCACTTCCAGCGCCCCGACAGCGGGTACCAGCAATGCATATTCATCGCCACCCATGCGCGCGACGCAGCCTGCGCTGCCGGCCATTGCCTGCAGCCGGCGGCCCACTTCCTGCAGGACATGGTCTCCGACCCCATGGCCCAGCGTGTCGTTGATGAATTTGAAACGGTCCAGATCCATCACAAGAATTGCCAGCGACTGGTTGCTGCTGCGCGCAGCCGCGATCGACTCGCGCAATGCCTCTCCGAATCGCGACCTGTTGGGCAGTTTGGTAAGAGGGTCCTCGTAGGCGAGTTTCAGGATCTGCTGCTCGCGTTCTGCGATCCCCGAGCGCATGTGCTCGAGCCCCTGAGCGAGCGCGCCGATCTCATCGTTGCGCCGTATCGCTATGGGCGCTGAGTAGTCGCCCTTGCGAATGCGCCGTACGGCCGCCAGCAGCAATTCAATCGGACGGGTGATGCCAAGTGCGATGCCGATGCTGCCGGCGATCGAGAGTGCCAGGCTGAGGATGCCCAGCGCGATCAGGGTCGTGCGCAGCATGCGGAATCCGGCCAGAGCATCAGCAATCGGGCGCTGCAGGACGGCTACGACCTGCTCATCGGGCTGGCCCCCCAGGGACAGCACGCGCAGTTGCTGTTCGCCATCGGCCAGTGCCAGCTGGTGCGTATCGAGCGCCTGGGCGTAGTCCGGAAGCTGCAAGGGCAGGTCACGGGCATCGTTGGCTGGCAGCGTGGTGGCGAGCAGGCGCCAGTGATGGGCGCTCTCGAGCGCGAAAGAGATATTCAGGCCCGTCAGTGTCCGCAGGTCGTTGGCGAGGGCGCCGTCGATCGGGTAACACACAATGATCCACCCGATGGTGACCGGAGCACGCACCGGCACCGAGACCAACTGGCAGGCGCGCTCATCGAGCAGGCCAATGGCCACTGCGTTACCGTCGGCGCGGGCCTGATTGATCAGGGCGGCGTTTTCGAAACGCCGGGTCGGTGCCCCTGGCCGGAGCGTATCGGCGACGACTTCGCCCTTGAGATTTACAAACAGCACGGCGCCGGCATGAATTCGCGCCCCATGATTCTCCAGCGCCGAAGCAACCGTTGGCACGTCGCCGGTCGCTACCGCCTCGCGGAAGGCGAAATCCGCGACCAGGAGGCTTGCCGCCTGGGACTCGCTTTCGGCATTCTGCCGCAGCACGCGTTCAAATACGCGGGCACCCACGCCCAGCTCGTCCTCGATCTTGCCGCGCGAGGCGCGGTAGCTGGCGGTGTTGGTGAGCATGAATTCAGTCAGCTGCACGGCACCCAGCAGCACCACTAGGAAGACAATCATGCGCACCCGCAGACTGCGGAACCGGATCAAGGAGCCATCCCCGCCATCGGTGCCGGCTGCGCCTCGGCATCGAGCCTGAGGGTATGCGTTGCCGTGGCCGCCGCCTCCAGATGCAGTGGCTCGCCTGGAGCTTCTTCGGACATCGGCTCATGCCAGGCGCGCAGCACATAGTCGCCGGCGGGCAGGTTGGCAAGCGTGGCCATCCCCTCGGCGTCGGTGCGCAGCGTATAGGGTGTGTTGATGACCAGCACCCAGGCAATCATCTGGTCGTGGATGTTGCAGCCGAGGACGACAACCCCGGTCTTGTCGAATACGACCGGAGTGGAAGGCGTGCCCGAATAGAGCTTCAGGTCGAAGATCTTGGCTGGGGAAAACGAATAGATAGAGTGGCGAATGTTGTCGCTGTTGGGAAAGCTGATCGCCGTGCCGACCTGTACCACGCTGACGCGCGGCACGAAGGTCTTGTGCTGCTGGTCAATCTTGGCATGCAGCGAGGCAGTAGGGGCGATGGGCACGACGGGCGTCAGATAGACCACTGAATCGGCGAGCGCGGCACCCTTGGTGTTCTCCACCAGCACACGCAGCGTGGCCGCGTGGCCCGCTACGCAGGAGAGGCTGGCCAGCAGCACGCATAAGGCGCTTTGCAAGCCGATGCGCTGGCTCACATCAGCCTCCACCCGGGGGTAGCGGCGCGGCGCCTTCCACGACATCGCGCTTCATGGGTGCCAGCAGGGCGAGCAACTCGTTGCGCTCGCGCAGCGCCACATGGTGCGCGAGCATGGCGTTGCGCATGATCTGTACCAGACCATAGAACTCGGCTTCCGAGATGTGATGGCCGGCGTGTACCTGATGCATCGTATCGCCGCTGTAGTGACAGGGGCCCCCGGTCAGGTCGCAGATCTGCTCGGCGAGCAGGCGCTTGATGCGCTTCAGATTGGTGCCCTCGAAGGACTGATTCAGGTGAGGATCGGCTGCGACCTGATCGATGGTGTCGGCCGCGATGGCGTCGATCACCGGCTGCCCGCCGATGCGTGCATACAGCGAATCGGCCGTTTGCGCCTCGATGCCCGTCGGTGAGCCGCACAGGCCAAGCGCGAAGCCCATGGCGAGCCCGAGGCGCATTGCGGCCATAGCGCCGCCCACGAGTCCCACCTGTTTCATTGCTGGATGGTAGATTTGATCGGCTTTCCAAGGCGTTAAGTGAGTCACAGCACCTGGAATTGCGCTCAGTTCACGGCAGGCCGGGCGCCGGGGCTGCACTATATACGGGGGTTCCCAGCGGAACCCGATCACACTCGAGAAAGGATCGGCGATGCAGTGGTTCTGGGCGGCCTCGCGGCAACGCAATACCTGGTGCGCCGTGCTGCTGGCCGCATGCGCTGCCATGGGCGCCCGCTCGGGCGATCGGCTGCTGGCGAGCGGCGGCCTCATGTCGATCGAGGGCGCTGCCGGGGGCGCCCTGACGCCCTGGGCCGTCATTGCCGGCCTGGGTACCGACAGCGAGGTCGGCGCCAGCGGCTTTTGTACCGAAGTGAAGCCGCAGGAATTTGAGCTCGACAGCTGCGGCCTGGCGATCGGGATAGACAACCGGCTGGAACTGTCCCTCGATCGCCAGCGCTTTGATCTGAGTGCCGTGATTCCGGGGCAGGTCATTGACCAGAGCGTACTGGGTGCCAAGGTTCGCCTGTACGGCGATCTGGTGGCTGACCAGGATCGCCCCTGGCCCCAGGTGGCTGTCGGCGCGCAGTGGAAGGACAACACCAGCTTTGATCTGGTGCCGAAGGCACTCGGTGCCCGCCATGCCTCGGGAATCGATCTTTATGTTGCCGCCACCAAGCTGTGGCTCGACGGGCCGCTGGGTCACAGCTGGATCGCAGATCTGACGCTGCGCTATAGCGAGGCCAACCAGCTGGGCTTGCTCGGCTTCGGCGGGGATATCGGTAGCTACCACGTGCTGCCCGAGGGCAGTGTTGGGTTTTTTGTCACCGATCATCTGGTGCTCGGCGCTGAATACCGCCGCAAGGTCGATAATCTCTCCGCCTGCAGGGAAGATGATTTCAAGGATGCATTCATCGCCTACCTGCCGGCCAAGTGGCTCACCGTGAGCGTGGCCTATGCCGATTTGGGCAACATCGCCGATAAGCCCGGACAGGCGGGTCCCTACATTTCGCTGCAAGGCAGCTTCTGAGGCTGGCTGCAAGGCGATGCCAGCTACGCACGGACCCCGGCAGCCGCCAACTCTAATTTCAGCAAAAACAGCGCGTTGCACGCTGGTAAAGCACGCCAGGCGGCGAGCTTATTAAGAGCTCCACAGCATCTCCAGGCCGCAGAACTGTGACGGGGGAGCCTTTCCGGATCAGGAACTTTAGGTTTTGCCCGGCGGTACCGATATCGGAACAGCGGGAGCCTGACCGGAACAGCATTCCTTTAGGTCCAGTGGTCTGCCCCCGATTGCGGAATTTCCGAGGCAGATCCATGGCGCCGAAAATCAGTTCCTCCCCCAGTCCGACCTGCCGCTCCCTGGAGCAGGCGGTCACCTACCACCTGCAGGTGACCCTCGGAAAGAGCCCGGATGCTGCGGACCTCGAGGATCTGCAGCTGGCACTGGCTATGGCCATTCGCCAGCCCATCATCCATGCGATGAACGCCACCGAAGCACGGGTGCGCGCCGCCGATGCCAAGCAGATTCATTACCTGTCGATGGAATTTCTGATCGGCCGCCTGCTGGCGAACAACCTCAGGAACCTCAAGCTCTACGATGTGTGCGCCGAAGCGGCCACGAATCTTGGCTTTCATCTGGGCAATATTCTCGAGACCGAAGTGGATCCGGCCCTGGGCAACGGTGGTCTCGGTCGCCTGGCCGCCTGCTTTTTGGATTCGCTTGCGAGCCTGTCCTATCCCGGCTACGGCTATGGCATCAATTACCAGTACGGCCTGTTCCGGCAATCCTTTGCCAACGGTTTCCAGCACGAACAGCCGGACAACTGGGCGCAACACGGGACACCCTGGCAGATAGAGCGGCGCGAGCACAGCTCGATGATCCCGATCTATGGCCGCGTCGAAGCGAGCGCGGATGCGGGTGGCGGCTTCAACCCGCACTGGCTCGAGTGGAAATCGCTGATTGGCGTGCCCTCGGACGTGCCGGTCGTGGGCTACCGCGGCCGTTGCGTCAACTTCCTGCGCCTGTATTCGGCGCGTGCTCCGGCCGAATTCGACATGGCGATCTTTAACAGCGGCGATTACCTGCGGGCCATGGAGCATCAGGTCGCCGTTGAAACGGTCTCCAAGGTGCTCTACCCCTCGGACGCCGCCGCGACCGGGCGCGAGCTGCGCTTTATCCAGGAGTATTTCTTTGTCGCCTGCGCGATGCGCGACATCTTCCGTCGACACTTTGCTGCCGGCCACGTCGTTGAGGACTTTGGGCGTTACAACGCGCTGCAGCTCAATGATACGCATCCGGCCCTGGCGGTCGCCGAGCTGATGCGCACACTGGTCGATGAGCACGATCTGGGCTGGGAACGGGCGTGGCAGATCACCCAGGACTCCACGGCCTATACCAATCACACGCTGCTCCCGGAGGCGCTCGAGCGCTGGCCCGTGGAGCTGTTCGGGCGCGTACTGCCACGACACCTGGAGATCGTCTACGAAGTCAACCGCCGCTTTCTTGAGGAGGTGGCACTGCGCTATCCCGGTGACGAGGGGCGCCTCGGGCGGATGTCGATAGTGCAAGAGCATCCCAGCAAGGAAATCCGCATGGCGCACCTGGCCATCGTTGGCAGCCATTCGGTCAATGGCGTGGCAGAGATGCACTCGGAACTCGTCAAGCATCAGCTGGTCCCGGATTTCTACGAGCTCTGGCCGGAGCGCTTCAACAACAAGACCAATGGCGTCACGCCACGCCGCTGGCTGCTCAGCTGCAACCCGCGGCTGGCCACCCTCATCAGCGAGGCGATCGGTCCGGAATGGGTCGCGGATCTCGAACAGCTGGTCGGGCTTGAGCCGCTGGCCGGCGATGCCGGGTTCCTGGACAGGTTCCGGCAGATCAAGCTGGCGAACAAGAGCGATCTGGCGCGCCGCGTTCACGAAGTCACCGGCCTGAAGATCGATCCGGCGAGCATGTTCGACGTCCAGATCAAGCGCGTGCACGAATACAAGCGCCAGCTGCTGAACGCGCTGCACATCATGCATCTGTACCTGCGGATCAAGGAAGACAAGGTCGCGCTGCCGGTGCCCAAGACCTTCATCTTCAGCGGCAAGGCCGCGCCGGGTTATCAGCTGGCAAAGCTCATCATCAAGCTGATTAACAACATCGCGCGCATCGTCAACGCCGATCGCCAGGTGAGCCAATCCCTGCGGGTCGTGTTCTACCCGGACTACAAGGTGTCGGTGGCGGAGATCATTGTTCCTGCCGCCGATCTGTCGGAGCAGATATCGACGGCTGGCTACGAGGCCTCGGGCACCGGCAACATGAAGCTGGCGATGAACGGCGCACTGACCATCGGCACGCTGGATGGGGCCAATGTCGAGATCGCCCGCGAAGTGGGCGAGGAAAATATCTATATCTTCGGGCTGACCGCCGATGAGGTCATTCTGGCGCGCCAGGCCGGCGACATCGCGCAGCTGGCGCACAGCGCCAACGCTGATATCCGTCGGGTCATTCGCGAGCTGGCGGCCGGCCGCTTCTCACCCGAAGAGCCGGGGTTGTTTGCCCCGATAGTCGCAGCGCTGACCGGCGCTTGCGATCCCTACATGCACCTGGCCGACTTTGCGGACTACGCCGCCAAGCAGGAGCAGGCAGCCGCGGACTTTTGCAACACCAGCGCCTGGTCAGCCCGCGCTTTGATCAACGTCGCGCGCAGCGCCCGATTCTCGAGTGATCGGACGATCCGGGAGTACGCGAGCGAGATCTGGGGACTGAAGCAGGTCGTCTAGAGAAATTCGCAGCAGGCGGTGCCGTCCCGGGCGACGGTGGGAAATCAATCGAGGAGTGCAGGACATGGTGCTGGAAGATCAGGTCGAAGGCGAATATCTCGTCGTGTGCCTTCGCGAGCGGCGACTGGATGCCGTGATAGCGGCAGGTTTTCGGGAGGCGATGCTGGAGCGCATCGAGCTGGGTCAGCACAAGATCGTGCTGGATCTGAGCAGCGTCGGATTTCTGGACAGCAGCGGACTCGGGGCGGTCGTGGCCGTGCTCAAGCATCTGGGTCAGCGCGGCTGCCTCTATCTGTGCGGCGTGACACCGGCGGTGATGGCGGTGCTGCGCCTCACGCGCATGGACCGGGTGTTCAGGACCTTTCCGACGCGTGCGGCCGCGCTGGCCGCCTGAGCGGCGCGCCTCAACGGCATCTTCTGCAAGGCACTCCGCCTCGTGGCTGACGACGCAATCCTCAAGCTGCTGGTGCCGGCGACCCTCCCGGCGGCGCGCGATGCGACCGAACGGCTCATGGCGCTCGGCCAGCGCTTCGATGAGATAAATCGCGCACTGTACGAAACCGCGGTCATGGAGTGGCTGGTCAACATCGTGAAGCACAGTTATGTGCCGGCCGACGGTGGCAGCATTCGTCTGGTCGCTCAGGCCGGACCGCAGGAGTTGCATCTGGTGATCGAGGATCGGGGGCGGGGTCTGAGCGCGAAACAGTTTGAGGCTGCGGCCTCGCAGATTCACTTCGATCCGCAGGTGATTGCCGATCTGCCCGACTCCGGAATGGGGCTGGCCATCCTCAAGAGCGTCATGGACTCGCTCCTGTATGAACAGCAGCAGGGCATCAATCGCCTGATTGCCGTCAAGCGCTGGAGCGGCTGAGCGTGGCTTCCGATGCGGCTGACCCCGAGCTCGGTGAGGTGCGCGGCGCCCATGCAGGCGATGAGCTGTCGCGTCTGCGGCACAGCAGCGCGCTCAACGCGCAGATGCTCTCCTCCCTGCGGGCACTCCGGGAGCGTGAACTGCAGCGCAGCGGCGAGCAGGCGGCGCTGCTCGCTGCGGTGAGCGAGCAGCTGCGCGGCTATTGGGCCGCGCTTCTGGAACAAAATGCATCGTCCACCGTGCCCGGCCTGGAGCGCGCGCGCGCGATGGGCCTCATCGAGGATCTGCTCGACTACACCCGCGCCTGCGCCGGAACGCTTACGCTGGAGCAGGATTCGATTCATCTGGTCCGGTTCCTGCAGCAGGTGGCGCTGCAGCTGGGTGCGCTGCGCGGATCGAACCACGCGCCCCCGGCGATTCGCATTCACGAGCACGTGCCCGAGTGGGTGGTGTCCGATGCGCAGCGGCTCTCCAAGGTCCTGGCCGAGCTGATGGCTAGTTTCTGGGGCGAGAGTGTGCGGGCGCTGTCCCTGGACATCGCTCTCAACGAGGAGCTGGCACAGGAGCCTGCGCTGCCGGGCAACGCCATTGTGATTGCCATGCGGGCGACCGCTGGCGTGGCGGCGGGGACTGTCGCAAACGCGGAGCCAAGCGCGCAGCGCGCGCTGCGCGCCGCGCTGGTGGAGCGGCTGCGTGATCAGTTCGGGATTTCGGTGCGGCAGCACACGGGCGCCGATGGCATCCAGAGTTGCTACATCACGCTACGGCTCGAGGCTTCGGAGGATCCTGTGCAGGAGCGCGAGCTGGAGCGTGCCAGCGCTGTCCAGCCCGTCACTGCGCCTGCGGGGCAGCCTGCGCAGCCCGATGGCGCGAGCGCTGGCATTCAGATCGACTCGACTGAGCAGGGCGCTATTGATGTGGCCTATCTGGACCGCCAGCTCGGCTCTCTGGCACAGCTGGTTCTGGCGCGTACTGCGCCGGCATTTCTCGCGCTTGCCGATGAGCGATTGACCACGCTCGTGGTGGCCCAGCAGATGGAGGATCTCGATCGGATGCGCGATCTGGCCCAGGCATGGAAGGCCTCGGCGATGAGCATCGGCGCCCGACCGCTCGCCAGCCTGCTCGGGTCGATTGAGAAGCAGGCCGCAGCGGGGAACGTGCCCGGCGAGGGGTCCATTCGCCAGATCAAAGAGGCTCTCGAACGTCTGCGTCGGGCACTGGCGGTGCTCACTCCGGAGCCCGGGACGCCAGCATGAACGCCGTTGTCCAGCCCGCCAGTCCGGAACGCAGCACGCAGTCATCGGCACAGCGTCTGCTGTTGATCGAGAGCGAGGCCGACCAGGCCATCTACTGGAGCTCGCTGCTGTCATCGCTCGGGTTCGCAGTGACCAGCGCGAGCAGCCTTGGGCAGGCACAGGCCCTGCTTGAGCTGCAACCAGGACTGATCGTGTGTGCCGCACATCTCGCCGACGGCCGCGGCAGCGACTTCTTCGCCAGCCTGCGCCGGCGCGAAGCATTCGCCCGCGTCTATCTGCTGCTGCTGACCAGCAGTTTTGGTCAGGAAGAACTCATCGAGTCATTGTCTTTTGGTGCCAATGACTGCATGGACAAAGGGGCCTCCTATGGCGAGGTGCGGGCACGTCTGGAACTTGCCGAACGGGTGATCATGCTGAATGAGGCACTACACGAGAAGAGCAATCACTTGAGCGAGGCCCTGGCACGGCTGCGCAGTGAGCTTGAATCCGCGGCGCGTCTGCAGGCGGCGATGCTGCCGCAGCGACTGGAGTTGCACGGCGTGCGTGCCGAGGTTTTCTACCAGCCAAGCGACATGCTTGGGGGCGACATGCTCGGCATCGCGCCGTTGCCGGGCGCCCGCCGCATCGCCCTCGGGCTGATCGATGTCGTCGGTCACGGCACCGCCTCGGCGCTCATTTCCTGCAGCCTGATGCGCGAGCTGATGGATCGCATGGTAGCCGTGCTCGAGAGCGGCCAGGATCCGCGCCGCTGCGGCCAGCAGGTCATCGAGGAGATGAATGCCCGCTATTGTCGCCTGGGTATTCCGGGGATGTATTTCACCGCGCTCGCCGGCGTGCTCGATCTGCAGCGGGGCCAGCTGAGCTACTGCCAGGCGGGGCACCCGAGCCTCTATCACTTCAACGCGCTGTCCGGCTGGCGGCTGCTGGAGGATGGCGGGTTTCCGGTCGGGCTGTTTGAGGAGTCCAGCTTCACGACATTTGATCTGCCGTTGCTGGACGGGGAGCGGGTGTTGATGATTTCGGATGGCCTGCTGCGACCCGGCGGGGCCGATTCGGGAGGGAGTCAGGCGGTGCTCGGCCTGCTGCGGCAGAGCGGGGGGGATTGCAAGCTGATTCTGGCGCGACTCGATGCCCTGGCCGCTGAATCCGTGGGAGCGGAGCGGGACGATCAGAGCGCGATGCTGATCTCACTGGGGTGCCGCGCGTAGACGGCCCGGGCGTGGCTTCGCCCTCGAGGCGCATGGCCTCGCTCCTTAAGCGGTGCGCCCGGGGCCTGCCCCCCGTGGGGGCGGGTCATGACACACTATGCTAGGCTCAGGCCATGGAACTGCATCAAGCAGTGAAGCCCGCCCGACAGCAGATGTCCAAGCTACCCTACCCTCCGAGGCGCCGATCATGAGCATTTCGATTCATCCGTCGGTCGACAAAGGTATCAAGCCGGCAGCCAAGGGATTTGCGGGTGGCACTTTGAGGTGCCGGTGCGCGAGCGAGCCTGTTGAAGTGACCCTCGGCGCCCAGACCGCCTACAACCATGCCTGCGGGTGCACGAAATGCTGGAAGCCGGGCGGTGCACTGTTCTCCGTCGTTGCGGTCGTGGCGCGCGAGAAGCTGTCCGTGACCCAGCACCCCGAGAAGCTCGCGGTCGTTGATCCGAAGGCAAGCATTCAGCGCCACGCCTGCAAGGTCTGCGGCGTGCATCTCTATGGACGGATCGAGAACACCAAGCATCCATTCTTCGGCCTGGACTTCGTACACACCGAACTCTCGGAGCAGACCGGTTGGGCTCCGCCGGAGTTCGCCGCCTTTGTGTCCTCGATCATCGAATCGGGAACGGATCCGAAGCTGATGGGCGCAGTGCGCGATCGCCTGCGGCAGCTGGGCCTTGAACCCTATGACTGCCTGTCACCGGCACTGATGGATGCGATTGCAATCCACACCGCCAAGGCCTCGGGCGTCCTCAAGAGTTGAGGGCAGCTCTGGCGGCTGCTGCTGTCAGCCGCTGTTACGGAGCGCCGTTGCGATCGCGTTGATCGAGAGTTGAATGCCTTCGCGCACCCGTGGATCCTTTTCGCCGGAGCGATGACGCTTGAGCAGTTCGACCTGCAGTTCATTGAGTGGCTCGATGTAGGGCAGGCGCAGGCGGATCGAGGCCTCAAGTCCGGGGTGCTTTTCCAGCAGCCGCGTCTGCCCGGTGATTGTCAGCAGCTGTTCCTGGGTCACCAGCCAGGCCTCGCGGATCTGATTGAACGTGCGCTCGGCCAGTGCCCGATCCTCTACCAGCGAAGCGTAGCGCGCTGCAATGGTCATGTCGGACTTCGAGAGCACCATCTCCAGGTTGTCCATCGTCGAGCGAAAGAACGGCCATGCCTCGAGCATCTCTCGCAGCAGGCCGACATCACCCAGTGAAGTCAGTGCCTCGCCCACGCCATACCAGCCCGGGAGCATCACCCGCGCCTGGGCCCAGCTGAACACCCAGGGAATCGCCCGCAGATCTTCAATGCGCGTGGAGTTGGTACGCGAGGCCGGGCGCGAGCCAATCTTGAGATCCGAGATCTCCATCAGCGGCGTCATCTGGCGAAAGAAAGTTGTAAAGCCCGCCGTCTCATACACCAGCGAGCGGTAGGAGCGAAATGCCTGCCTGGATAGGCGCTCCATCGCACTCGAGAATCGCGCCCGGCTCGGTGCCGACAGCGTCGGCTGCTCGAGCGATGCCAGCAACGTTGCGGCGGCAATGGCTTCCAGGTTTGCGGTCGCGCTCTCGCGTGTGCCGTACTTGGCCGCGATGATCTCGCCCTGTTCGGTGATGCGGATGCGACCCTGGACCGTGCCGGTCGGCTGGGCGCGGATGGCCGCGAACGAGGAGCCGCCGCCGCGGCCCACCGCGCCACCGCGTCCGTGGAAGATCTGCATGGGCAGGTGGCTGCGCTCGAAGACTTCCGCCAGCGACTGCGTGGCCTGATACAGGCTCCAGACCGAAGTCAGGTAGCCACCATCCTTGTTGGAGTCCGAGTAGCCGACCATGACTTCCTGGTAGCCGTGCGCCGTGCTGGCCGCGGCCACCTCGGGCAAGGCGAGCCAGTGCGTCATCACCTCACTGGCGTGTTCCAGATCGGTGATCGTCTCGAACAGCGGCACCGCCATGATTGCCGCGTGCGCGGTCGCGCCTGAGCGATAAAGGCCGACTTCCTTCAGCAGGATATTGACTTCCAGCAGATCCGAGACGCTGTCGCACTTGGAAATGATGTAGTTGGTAATGCAGCCCGGGCCGTAGCGCTGGTGGGCCTCGGCTGCAGCGCGCACGATCGCGAGCTCCGAGAGCGTTTCGGCGCTGTAGCTCGAGAACGGGCTCGCGAGCAGCCGCTCGGTGGCCAGCTCCCGCCGCAGCAGTGCGACCCGCGCAGCTTCATCGAGCGCCGCGTAGTCGGCGGCAACGCCGGCCACTTTGAGCAGCTCGCCGACCACGCGCGCGTGCACGTCGGAATTCTGTCGCAGGTCGAGCGTCGCCAGATGAAAACCGAAGGTCTCGACCGCGCGGATCAGTCGCGCCAGCGCACCGCCGATATTCAGGCCGATCTTGTTGGCCGACTGCAGCGATTCGGCCAGCAGCAGCAGGTCCGCTCGCAGGGCCGGGGCATCGGGGTAGGCTTCTGCCACCACCGTGGCGGGTCGTGCCGGGGGTGAGCCGATGAGCACCCGATAGGTCGCGGCGAGGCGTGCGTAGATTCCGGTGATCGCACGACGGTACGGTTCATCGGCGCGTGCCGGATTGTTATCGCCACTGC
>Ga0181537_10002367_pt1 | contig 16661 bp, 11 predicted proteins | sample PEATcosm2014_Bin_39_FD_119765 | JGI IMG/M metagenome (GOLD analysis project Ga0181537, IMG submission 119765) | Peatland microbial communities from MTU Mesocosm Facility, Houghton, MI, USA - PEATcosm2014_Bin23_10_metaG | ecosystem: Environmental > Terrestrial > Soil > Wetlands > Peat | place... | reverse complement strand
GATCCTGAAGGCGGTGCTGGCGGAGGACGCGGGGCATTTCGAGGCGCAACTGGCGCTGGGGATGGCATATTACCGCAAGGGCGATTACGCGGCGGCCATCGCCGAAGGGCACAAGGCGGAGCAGATGCGGCCGAACGAGCAGCTTGTGCATACGAATCTCTCGTTGTTCTACATGAAGAGCGGCGATAAAAAAACCGCGGAGCATCACGGGTTGCAGGCGCGGATCGCGTCGTGGAAGGGGAACATGGCGGCGCCGGGCGGCGCGCCGGCCGGGGATCCGGAATTGGACCTGGCGAAACCGCAGGCGGCGCCGGTGAAGATCGAGGGCAAGTTTCCGGAGATGCCGTGGAAGAAGAAGCCGGTCAAGTGATGCGGGAACATTTCCGGCAAAGGTTGGGACTTTTTCAAGAACCGCGAACGGGGCGCGGCGTTCACGCCGCTTCAACTTTCGATTGCGGAACTACACTATTAAATCACTCAAGGCGCGGACGTCGAAGCGGGCTGAGCCCGCGCTCCGGGAACAATGCGATGGCCGGTGCGATCGGTTGACAATTCTTGATTAAGTGCCCCGAATCCGAGAAACTACAAATTGATTTATGAAATCTTCCTACGAACTTGCGATGGAGCGGCTGAACAAGGCGTCGCCGGCGGTGAAGTTGACGGACAAACAAAAGGCCGAGCTGGCGGAAATTGATTCGAAGTACGCGGCGAAAATCGCCGAGCGGGAACTGCTGCTGCAGGACGAGCATCGCAAGGCCGTCGCGAAGGGAGACATGGAAGCGGTGGGGCAGATTGAGAAGCAGATGGCGAGCAATCGCAAGACGCTGGAGGCCGACCGGGAGGCGAAGAAGGACAAGGTGCGGACGGGCGGTCAGTGACGGGGACAACCGGTGCGGGCCTTCAAGAGGCGCAGGCCGGAAGGGCGGGTCGCGGGTGGTTATTTGTTGAGCAGCAGGAAACAGACGAGGGAGGTGGTCAGCAGGAGCGCGCCGGTAAGGATGACGATGCCCCAGGCGTTGGTCGTCTTGGATTCGGTTTCGGCGTTTCCAACAAAGGCAGACCGCACATACCCGTTGCTGTTCTTGATGGCCCGAAAGGCGATTGATTTCACGCGGGGGAAAGGAGCATTTTCCGCACCAACGGAAGCCAACGAAACGGTTCTTAAATATGTAAGATGTTGAAGGCTATAGACATGTGTGGATTGTGGGCGTTTGCATGACGTTCGCATTTTTGCCAACAATGGCCGGCGAGCCGGTACAGTGTCCCGTTAATTTGCGGTTCCCGGCGAACCTGGGGCCGGGTTTATCGGGCATGATGGCGGATGGCGGCCTGCCACCACGGGGAGAGCGTGCCGCCGGGGCGCAGCCAGATTTGGCGATGCAGCCAGGACATGGTGTCGGCGTCCGACATGACGAGCACTTTTTCCTCCTGTTTGAGCGCCTCGGGGCCGCCCGCGAGGAGTTTCGCGCCGAGGACGCGCACCTCCGGCTGGCCCACGCCCAAACGCGCGAGCGACTCGGCGTAATTCGGGTTCAACTGCTTTTCGCGCAGGAGCGAAACGTGGATGGCGTTGACGTAGGGATCGAGGACAATCTCCGCAAGGCCCCAATCACGTTCGCCCACGGCGGTTTCGCCGGCGCCGGACATGGCGGCCATGCGCACGCGCAACGTGTCCAACTCCGGCGGCGGGGAGGTTTCCTCCGGCGTGAGGAACAGTCCGGCGGCGCGGGTGCGCGCGCCCAGGCTGCTCCGGCTGGAGAACACGCTGAATGGAACCGAGAAAACCATGCCGAGGAACACCGGGGCGAACCACAGAAAAGTGGAGGGTTCCAGCCACCAGATGAAGCCGCCCCAAAACAGGCCGATCAGGACGTGGCCCCAATGGCGTCGGGCGGCGTACGTCCAGGCGGTGCCGTCCGCGGCGCGTTTCTGGGAGGCCCAGTTGACGCTGCGGCCGAGCAGATTGGAGACGACGAATTGCGTGTGCCAGAGCATTTGCAGCGGCGCATGGAGCGTGGAGAAGAAAGTCTCCGCAACGGTGCTGGCGGTGGCGCGCCCCAGGCCGCCGTAGGCGCGTTGGCGCTCGCGGTCGCGGGCGAGGTCGGCCAGCGCGAGGGCCTTGGGCAGCAGCAACACGGCCATGCAAATGGCAAACACCAGGAGGGCGTGTTCCGTGCCCGAGAGGTTGAGGTACGGCGTGAAGCCGTGCACGGTGATGTTGGACAGGCCGGTGAATTTTTGAAATCCCCACATCCAGCAGAAGGTGATGAGGAACAACAGCCACAGCGGGCCGGCGACATAGCCGAAGATTCCCTGGAGCAGGTGCATCCGGCTCGCGCCGCGCAAGCCGCGCACGAAGAGCACCAGGCCGTGCTGCAGATTTCCCTGGCACCAACGGCGGTCGCGCTGGGCGTTTTCGATGACGCCCTGCGGCGCCTCCTCGTAGCTGCCCTCCAGGTCGTACGCCAGCCAGACCTGCCAGTTTTCGCGGAGCATCAGGGCCGCTTCGACAAAATCATGGCTGAGGATCTGGCCGCCAAAGGGCCTGCGGCCCGGCAGATGCGGGAGGTCGCAATACTCCATGAACGGTTCGGTGCGGATGATGGCGTTGTGCCCCCAGTAATTGCCCACGCCGCGCGACCAGTAGTTCAGGCCGGCGATGAACACCGGCGCGTAGAGGCGGTTGGCAAATTGCTGGAGGCGGCCAAACAAGGATTCGGCGTTCACCAGCGCGGGCATGGTCTGGATAAGTCCGATGGCGGGGGCGGATTCCATCAACTTGACGAGGTCCACGATCATCTCGCCGCGCATGACGCTGTCGGCATCCACCACAATGAAGTACCGGTAGCGGCGGCCCCAGGTGCTGAGGAAATCGTGGACGTTGCCGCTCTTCTTGCCCTCGTTGGAAACGCGGCGGCGGTAGTAAATGCGGCCCAGCGCGCCCAGCTCGCGGATGAGGTCGTACCAGCGGCGCTCTTCCTCGACCCATTTGTCGGGATCGGTGGAATCGCTCAGGATGAAGAAGTCAAAGCGCTCGAGCTGGCCGGTGCGTTCGAGCGATTCAAACGTGACGCGCAGGCCCTCGTAAACGCGGACGACATCCTCGTTGTAGATGGGGCAGATGATGGCGGTGCTGGTGCCGGCGATGCTGCGGGTGGCGTAATCGCACATTTGCGTGAGCCGGGATTTGTCCCCGAAAAGGCGCAGAAAAAAACCGAAGACGCCGTGCATGCAGCCGATGGCCGAAAAGGCGAAGAGCAGAATGAACAGGATGAGCAGGATGGTGCGGGAGGCGGACCAACCCGTGCGCCAGAGCAGGTCCGCAAAAAGCATCGAAACGAAACCGGTGAGGAGGAGGGCCGAGGAAAAGAAGAAAAAGATGCGGAGCCAGCGGCTGGCAGGAAGCGCGGGCACGATTTTCAATGGCGGGGACGAATCCGCCCTCGGGGCCGGCGCGGTTTCAGGTGCAGCGGGGGGCATCGGTCAGGGCCGGTGGTGGGTGAAGAGGAAGAACAGCACCAGGGCCAGGGTGAAGCCGACCCACGCGGCGACCATGCGCGCGGCGGGCAGGCGGCTGAAATTGGCCAGGGTGGTGATCGGACCAAGGTGCATGGGGCGCGGCGTCATTTTGGCGAGTTGAAAGTCCGGGCCGGCCAGAAGATAGGCCTTGCGCATGGACGAGACAAAAGCCTCCGGCCACGGGCCGGGGCGCAGGAATTGTTCCTGCCATTTGCCGGGCATGTCCACCAGCAGCAGCGCGAGGCGTCCGCGGGTGGAGAGCATTTGATCGGTGCCGGTGGGAGGTTCCTGCAGGACCTGGGCAAACCAGTCGGTGACGACGCGGTCCATTTCCTCGGCCGCGAGCTCGGTGGCGGAGCGCTGGGGCTCGCCGGGGGCTCGCCGCATGGCGCGTTTCAACACATGGATGACGAGGCGGCCAAGCAGGACCTTGTTGCGCACGCGCAGCGCGTGGAAGTAGCTTTCCACCTTGGCATAGGCGGCGTTCCATTCTTCCAGCGACCGGCCGGCGATGCGGCCGGCTTGTTCCGGCGGGTCGCCGGCGGAAGTCAGGGCGGACTCCAGAGATAAGTCCATGTTTCGGTCAAAACCTCCTCTCCCCGCTTCAGGGTACAGCGGAGGTCCACCGGTTCGCGGTTGCCGGGTTTGGGTTCCATCATGATGATTGCACGCCAGACGCCGTTGGAGGGAAGCTGGAAAACCTGGGGCGGCTCGGTGATCGCTCCGTTCGTGCTGCACCAGGGCACGGCCTCGGGAATCACGCCTTCGGGCAGGGAAGCGAGGCTGGGCCCGGTAAAATCTATGGCGATCTGCCGCCGGCCCGGGTTGCGCTGATCGGCCCCGATGCGCGTGGCAATGACACGGTTGGGAGAAAGCTTGTCGGTGTCGGTTTCCCAATGAAGCGAGTAACTGAAGCTCAGGGGCTGTCCGGGCACGGCGTTGGTCTTCGGCTGCCAGAACGCGACAATGTTGTCGAGGCCTTCGTAGGAAGTGCTCAATTCGACGAGATGGAGGTCGCCGTCGCCCCAGTTGCCGTGCGGCTCAACCCACATGCTGGGGACGAGATCATAGCGGTTGAAGATGTCCTGGTAGCTGGCGAAATTGCGGTCGCGTTGGAACAGGCCGAAGCCGCGGATGTTCGGCGCGCCAAAACGCTGATGGCGCATGACGGAGGCGTTGTTGAGCGGGCGCCAGAGGAGTTCATCGTTGTACATATGCATGAAGAGTCCGTCGCTGTCATGCACTTCGGGGCGGTAATCGTCAAACTTGCGCTCGGAGTTTTCGCCGAACCAGAACATGCTCGTGAGCGGAGCCCAACCGATGGTCGCGAGCGGCTTTCGTTCGGGGTTGACGGCGAGGATGAGGTTGGTTTCGCGCATGTAAACGAGCGCGGTGATGTCCGCGACGGTGGCATCACCCGGTGAGATTTGGAATTCATAGGCACCGGTGCAACTGACGCTGTCGAGCAGGGCAAAGAGCGTCAGGTTTTTTTCCCCGGGCTGGGGTTTGCCGAGCCACCAGTCGGTGAAAATGGGAAACTCCTCCGGCCGGTCAGTTTCGCCGCAATCGAGGGCCAGTCCGCGCGCGGATCCGCCGTAGCGCTGGTCCTTGCCCAGCAGCCGGAAGTAGCTGGCGCCCATGAACGCGCCGAGCTCGTCCATCTTGTCAGGCTGGTTCAAGGCGTAAAGCACCCGGAACCCGGCATATCCGGTGTTTCTGGGGATTTTATTCTTTATGGCCTGTTCTTTGCCGTAGTCAAAATAATCCTGGTTGAAGGGGATGGATTGCACGTAGTTCGGCGAAAACTCGTAGATGTGGACCGGCTCCTCGTAGAGGTAGCCAGGGTGGAAGAACTCGACGACGAACGGGAGTTTGTCCGCGGTCCACAACGCCTGGTCGTGCAGAAACCGGATCTCGCGGTACTTGTCGTAATCCAGTTTGTCCGCGCGGAGGACGTCGGGCAGGTCGGCCCGAGGGGAGTGAAAGGGTTTGAGCGCCCGTTCCTGCGCCCTCTTGGCGATGTAGTCCAGAGTGACATCGGCAGATTCGGGACCGGCGAACACGCGTCCACCTTGCGCGACCAGTAAAATTAATAATCCGATTTGGCAACCCAGTCGCCTCATGAATTCAAGTAATGACTTAAGCGGCGGTAATTTGCAAGGCTGTCGCGCCATCCGGGGGCCGGCAGTTTCCTTCGTCAAACTGGTCGCGGCTGGTTTGGACAAGTCTGCGCAAGCCCGTGCTCATTGCGCATTCTGGCAGGCGCCCGCGAAAAATCCGTCCGGCCTACAGAAAACACCGGCCTTTGCCGATACTTGACGACTGATTCGAGATGCACCACGCCCTCTCTAATAGATTCGATGAGCCAATTCGCACTTTTGAGAGGCAATGCGGGGCGTGCCGAAGATCGGCAGTGTGGGGGATTCCGGAGCTTTTCCAGAGGAAAATCGAGTCGCCTGCAAATATGTCCACCCCCCTCTGATGATTGTAAATTAATACGTAACATATTGCAGGAAAATTATTTAGATTGATTAAAACAATGACATCCGTGTCCAAGGATGGTAACGAATACCCAGGAAGCGAGCGTGTATGAAAGCACAAGTTGTTGATGGCCAACGGCAACGCCAAAATGGCGGGATTTATGCTTCGTTCTCCACCATTGGCATCGCTGTACTCGGACAGGCCGTTTTGTTCCACTGGGAAATGGTTCCTGTACCATCTGGGCCGGGGCAAATGCCGCGATGACGAATAATCGGCCCGAAATGAAGCATGCGCCAACAACGAGGCTGGTGACACAGGCTTGGACAGCCTGGGTGATTTTATTTTACAGCCTGATGCTGTGCGCCCCCTGCGGATTTTGCGGGGAGCCGCGGGCGGCCTCGGAATACCAGATCAAGGCGGTGCGCCTGATGAACTTCGCAAAATATGTCGACTGGCCCTCCCAGACTTTTCCCGAGACGAACAGTCCCATCGTGGTGGGCGTCATCGGCGAGAACAAGTTCGGGGACGACTTGAAAGACGCGACCGTGGGAAGATGTTACGGGGGCCGGAAAATTGAGGTGCGGGAGGTTGGCGACGAAAAGGACTGGGACAAATGCCAGATTTTGTTTGTCAGCGCTTCAGAAGAGAAACGGCAGTCGGAGTTGTTGAAAAGTCTCAAGGCACGGCCCATTTTGACCGTGGGGGAATCCGATACTTTCACGCGCGACGGCGGGGTGATCAGTTTCACGAAAAAAGACGGCAAGGTCCGGTTTGAAATCGATCTCAATTCGGCCAGGGAGGCGGGGCTGGGCATCAGTTCGAAGCTGTTGAGCCTGGCGGACACGGTGCGGGGGAAACCATAAGGGGCGACGATGTTATTTTTTGATCGAGCCTCCATCAAACGCAAGCAGATGCTGATCATCCTGCTGATCACCAGCGTGGCGCTGTCGCTCGCGTGCGCGGCCTTCGGCGCCTACGAAGTGCTGACCTTTCGCAAGACCATGCTGCGGAACCTCACGACGCTGGCGGAGATTGTCGGGGACAACTCCGCCGCGGCCCTGGATTTCGACGATTCCAAGGCGGCGGAGGAAACGCTGGCGGCCTTGAAGGCCGAGCCCAACATCGAGGGCGCCTGCATCTATGACAAGAATGGGAGGCTGTTTGCGATGTTCGACCGTTCGGCAGATGCCCTGAGGTTCAAGCCGCCGGCCGTGCAGGGCGAGGGCCACTCCTTCAGCCGGAGCGACCTGACGTTGTTTCACGCCATCAATTACAAGGGGGACGTGATCGGCATGGTCTACCTCGTGTCGGACATGCAGGCTTTGTACTCGCGCCTGGAACTTTACGGTGTGATCGCCGGGGGGGTTTTCGCGGTGACGATGCTGATTGCCCTCGTGCTGTCCGCCCGGCTGCAGCGGCTCGTGTCCGACCCCATCCTGCGGCTGGTGCAGACGGCGCGCGCGGTGGCGCGGGACAAGGACTACTCCGTTTGCGTGATCCGGCACAGCGATGATGAGATCGGGGAATTGATTGACGGCTTCAACGAGATGCTGACGCAAATCCAGGAACGCGACACGGTGTTGCAACGCGCCCGGGATGAGCTGGAGCAGCGGGTGAAGGACCGCACACAGGAACTGGCCGGTTCGTTGTCGCTGGTCCACGCGACGCTGGAATCGACCGCGGACGGCATCCTGGTGGCGGACGGCGCCGGCAAAGCGATCAATTGGAACCGGAAATTCATGCTGATGTGGCGGATTCCGTCCGCGGTGATGGAAACGGGTGACGAACGGCGGATGATCGAACTGGCCGAGGAACAACTGAAGGACCCGAAGCAATTCGCGGCCAAGATCGAGGAGCTTTACGGCCACATGGAAATGGAAAGCTTTGACCTGCTGGAGTTCAAGGACGGGCGGATTTTCGAGCGCTACTCCCAGCCGCAGCGGATTGGGGACAGGTGCGTCGGGCGCGTCTGGAGCTTCCGGGACATCACCGAGCGCAAGCGGGTGGAGATGGAACTGGATTACGAGCGCGAGCTGTTGCGGTCGCTGATGAACAGTTCGCCCGACCATATTTATTTCAAGGACCGGGAATCCCGGTTCATCAGGTGCAGCCAGCGTCAGGCGGAGCGGTACAAGGCCAAGAGCGTCGCCGACGTGGTCGGGAAGACGGACATGGACTTTTTCGACGAGGAACACGCGCGCAAGGCGTTCCAGGACGAGCAGGAAATCATCCGGACGGGCCGGCCCATGCTGGACAAGGTGGAGAAAGTGTTGCGAAAAGGGGAGAACGCGGTCGCATGGTCCTTGACCAACAAAATGCCGCTCAGGAACAAAGCGGGCGAAATCATCGGCACCTTCGGCATCTCGAAGGACATCACGGCCATCAAGCAGGTGGAGGCGGAACTGGCGGCCGAGCGCGATTTGCTGGGGATGCTGATGGAGAATTCCCCGGACATGATTTACTTCAAGGACCGCCAGTCCCGGTTCGTGAGGGCCAGCAAGGCTTTCGCAGAACGGCTGGGCGCGAAAACAACCGAGGACGTTGTGGGGAAGACGGACTTCGAAATCTACTCCGAGGAACATGCCCGGCCGGCGTACGAGGATGAGCAGGAGATCGTTCGGACCGGCAAGCCGCTTATCGGCAAGATTGAAAAGGAAACCTGGCAGGACGGCCGCGTCACCTGGGTGTTGACCAGCAAGATGCCCCTGCGCGACAAGGACGGCGAGATCGTCGGCACGTTCGGCATCTCGAAGGACATCACGGCCATCAAGCAGGTGGAGGCGGAGCTTGCCGCCGAGCGCGATTTGCTGGGAACGCTGCTGGAGAATTCGCCGGACATGATTTATTTCAAGGACCGCGACTCCCGCATTCTCCGAAGCAGCAAAACCCACGTGACGAGGATGGGGAAATCCAGTTATGAGGAAGTCGTGGGCAAAACCGATTTCGACTTTTTCTCCGAGGAGCACGCGCGGCCCGCCTTCGAGGACGAACAGGCAATCGTCCGCACCGGCATGCCGCTCATCGGCAAGATTGAAAAGGAAACCTGGGAAAGCGGACAATCGTCCTGGGTGCTGACCAGCAAGATGCCGTTGCGCGACAAGGAGGGCCGGATCATCGGCACCTTTGGCATCTCGAAGGACATCTCGGCGATCAAGGAGGCGGAGGCCCGGCTTGAAGAGGTTCACCGGCAACTGTTGGAGACTTCCCGCATGGCGGGCATGGCCGAAGTGGCGACGAGCGTCCTGCACAACGTCGGCAACGTCCTCAACAGCGTCAATGTCTCGTGCTCGGTGGTCGCCGACCGGGTCCACAAATCCAAGGTCGTGAACCTGTCCCGGGCCGTGGCTTTGATTGACGAGCATGAGCGGGACCTGGCGGGCTTTCTGGCGGATGACCCGAAGGGCAGACAATTGCCGGCGTACCTGAAAGGTGTCGCCGCCCACCTCGCCACCGAGCAGGAGGAGATTCTCCGCGAACTCGCCAACCTCAGCCACAACATCGACCACATCAAGGAGATCGTCGCAATGCAGCAGAGCTATTCCAAGGTGGCCGGCGTTCGTGAGCTTCTGCCGCCGGCCGACCTGGTCGAGGACGCGTTGCGAATGAACGGCGCGGCCTTTACGCGCCATCAGGTGAAGGTGGTCCGGGAGTTCTCGGTCGTGCGGCCGGTGATGGCGGAAAAGCACAAGGTCCTCCAGATTCTCATCAACCTCATGCGCAATGCCAAATATGCGTGCGATGACAGCGGCCGCAACGACAAGCAGGTCATCCTCCGGATCGAGCCGGCCGGGGACAGCGTGAGGATTGCCGTCATTGACAATGGCGTGGGGATTCCGGCGGAAAACCTGACGCGGATTTTTGAGCATGGGTTCACCACCCGCAAGGAGGGGCATGGTTTTGGGTTGCACAGCGGCGCCCTGGCGGCGAAGGATTTGGGCGGGTCGTTGAGCGTGGCCAGCGACGGGCCGGGCCGCGGCGCGAAGTTCACGCTGGAACTGCCCTGCCAACTGACGGAGCACGAAATATGAACCACGCCACCGTGGAAAGAAATCTTCGGATCCTGGTGATTGACGACAACCGGGCGATCCATGATGACTTTCGCAAAATACTGTGCGCCGGCTCGACGCGGGGGGACGCGCTGGAGCAGGCGGAAACGATTTTGTTCGACGGGGCGGACGAACCGGCGAAGGTCTCGAAGCGGTTGAGTTTTGAAATCGAGTCCGCCTTCCAGGGGCAGGAAGGCCTGGCGAAGGTGGAGCAGGCGAAGAAGGCGGGCCGGCCGTTCGCGATGGCGTTTGTGGACGTGCGCATGCCGCCGGGCTGGGACGGTGTGGAAACCTCGGCACGGATCTGGGAAGTCTGTCCGGATTTGCAGGTGGTGATTTGCACCGCCTACTCGGACTATTCGTGGGATGAGATGGCGGCCAAGCTCAAGAATTCCGACCGGCTGGTGATTTTGAAGAAGCCCTTTGACACCGTGGAGGTGCTGCAACTGGCGAACGCGCTGACGGAGAAATGGCGCCTGCAGCAGGAAGCCACGATGAAACTGGATCACCTGGAGAGGCTGGTTCAGGAGCGGACCAAGGTGTTGCAGGAGACCAATACCCGGTTGCAGAGCGAGATTGCCGAGCGCCAGCGCGCGGCGGAGGCGTTGCGCGAGAGCGAGGAACGCTACCAGATGCTGTTCCGGGGCAATCCGCTGCCGATGTGGGTGGTGGACATGAAAACGCTGGCGATTCTGGCGGTCAATGAAACCGCCGTGAAAGCGTATGGTTATTCGGTCCAGGAGTTTTTGGGAATGAGCATCAAGGACATCCGCCTCTCGGCGGAGGTTCCGGCGCTCGCGCGGCACCTGGAGGGGATGTGGAACGGCACCGAACGCTCCTTCACAACCCGGCACCGGAAAAAGAACGGCGCCGTCATCGATGTCGAGGCCACGGTCAGCCTGATCAATTTCAACGGGCGCGAGGCGGCGCTCAGTGTCATTAATGATATTACTGCCCGCAAGGCGGCCGAGGACAGGATCCGCGAGCAGGCGGCGCTGCTGGATTTGGCGCACGACGCCATTTTTGTGAAGGATTGGGAGGGGCACATCAAGTTTTGGAACAAGGGAGCCGAGGGGCTCTACGGCTGGACGACGGCGGAGACGGCCGGCAAGAGCGTGGCCGACCTGTTTCAGACGGAAGACGCGGGCGCGCTGGAGAAGGCGGAACGCGGGCTCGTGCAAACCGGGGAATGGAGCGGGGAATTGCACAAGCAGACCCGGGACGGCCGCAAGGTGATTGTCAGCAGCCGATGGACGATGCTGCGCGATGAGAAGGGGAATCCCAAGTCCGTGCTGGTGATCGAGGCCGACATCACCGAGCGGAAGAAGCTGGAGACGCAGTTCCTCCGGGCGCAACGCATGGAGGGAATCGGCACGCTCGCGACGGGCATGGCGCACGATCTCAACAACATCCTCGCGCCGATCTTGATTTCCGCGGGAACGATGCGCTGGGGGCTGTCCCCGGAAGAGCGCGAAGAAGCCATCAAACACATCGAGGCGGGGGTGAAGCGGGGCGCGGAGGTTATCCGGCAGGTATTGACGTTTGGCCGCGGTGTTGAGGGCGAGCGGGTGGCGGTGGCGCCGGCGGAGATGTTGAAGGAAGCGGTGAACATCATGAACCAGACTTTCCCGAAAGACATCACCATCCAGTTTGAGTCGGAAGCAAATCTCTGGCCGATTGTGGGGGACAAGACGCAGATCCACCAGGTGCTGCTGAATTTGTGCATCAACGCGCGCGACGCGATGCCGCACGGCGGCCGGTTGAGCCTGGCGGCGCGCAACATCATGGCGGATGAGAGTTTTCACGCGCTGCACGCGCCGGGACGGCCCGGGCCTTATGTGATTTTTGAGGTTTCCGACACCGGCTGCGGCATTGCGCCGGCGGACCTCGAGCGGATATTTGATCCATTTTTCACCACCAAGGAATTCGGCAAGGGCACCGGCCTGGGGTTGTCCACCGTGCTGGGAATCGTGAAGAGCCATCAAGGAATGATTTCCGTGGACAGCGTGCTGAAGAAGGGCACGACGTTCAAGGTCCTGTTTCCCGTGTCGGCCGAGGCCGTGAAGGCCGTCGTGCCCCAGAGTTCCCAGGCCCTTCCGCGGGCCAACGGGGAAACGATCCTGGTGGTCGATGATGAGGTGAACATCATTTCGGCGAACCGCCGGATGCTGACGCGGCACGGTTACAAGGTCCTGGAGGCGGGCAACGGCCAGGAGGCGCTGGAGATGTTCAAGAGCAAGGCGGAAGGGATCGATCTCGTGGTGACCGACATCATGATGCCGGGCATGGACGGCATGGGTTTGATCCGCGCGCTCAGATCGTCCTACCCGGGCGTGAAAATCATTGCGTCGAGCGGGCTGGGCAGCGGCCTGGGGAACGGTTCGTACGGGCCCGACCGGTCGGCGGAGTTGAAATCGCTTGGAGTGAACGTCTTTCTGGCCAAACCGTACAGCACCGAGCGGTTGCTGCGGATGATTCACAAGACGCTCGCCGAGGACGTGGAGGGGGTCCGCCGGGAAATGGCGGAGATTCTGCCGGAGGGGACGGACGGCACAGCCACAAATGTGGCTTGAGGCGGTGGGGCAGTCCAACACCGGGCCTCCATCAAGGTTCCCGCCGGGCCGCCTTTGATTTCCAATTATCCCTGTTCCCGGAGACTGAAGTGCGCTAAAGTTTCCGCCTATGTCGTGGCCGGCCGATTACCACATGCACACGCCGTTGTGCCATCACGCCGTCGGGGAACCGTCCGAGTACGCGGCGCGCGCGGTCGCGCTGGGTTTCGCGGAGATCGGGTTTTCCGATCATTCGCCCATGCGCCGGGACAACTTCGACGAGTGGCGGATGAATTTCGACAAGCTGGGCGGCTACGTGGAGAGCGTGGCGCGGGCGCGGAAGGATTTCCCGCAACTGGAAATCAAGCTGGCGCTGGAGGTGGATTATCTGCCGGGCCAGGAGGAATGGATCCGCGAACTCGCCGCGCTGCATCCGTGGGATTATTTCATCGGCTCGGTGCATTACGTCTCGGACTCGTGGGCGATCGACAATCCCGCGAAGCTCGCGGAGTGGCGGAAGCGGGACGCGTTCGAGGTCTGGTCGGTATATTTTGACTGGCTGACGCGGGCGGCGGAGTCGGGCTTGTTTGAAATCATCGGCCATGCCGATCTGCCGAAGAAATTCGGCATCTATCCGCAGCGGGATTGCACGGCGCTGTTCGAGCGGTTTCTGGAGGCGGCGGCGCGGAAAAACGTGGCGATGGAACTCAACACCGCGGGGCTGCGCAAGGATTGCCGGGAGATTTATCCCAGCCCGAAGATTGTGCAAATGGCCCGGGCAAAGGGCGTGGCGATCACGTTCGGTTCGGACGCGCACGCGCCGGGGGAAGTGGGATTGAATTTCACGGAGGCCATGGAGCTGGCTCGTTCCGCGGGCTACACGGAATGCTGCCGGTTCACGCGGCGTCAGCGGAAGATGGTTGGATTCTGAAGGGAAGGGCGGGCACGCCGGGGAGCCGCGCGGCGCCTTGGGCGGCTCAATCCGCCAGCGGGGAATCGGTGTGTCCCTGAAAATCCGCGAACCGGTCCCGTCCATCGCCGACCGGCAATGCACCGGGGGACCACGAGGAACCGGGGTCAGCATTCGCATGCTGGAGGGGGCCATTTTTCGCGCTCATTTCCGAAGCTGAAGAGGCCGGCCATTTCCATTCGCCGAAATAGCCGAATTTCAGGCTGGCCATTTCAAGGGCTTGCCTGAGCGAAATGCGATTGTCCCCGGCGGCGAGAGATTCGAGGAAATTGACGATCATTTTGTGAGGCACAGAAAGACTGGTGCTGTGCCACATGGCGTCGTAGGTCAGGATGACGAGCGCCCGCGGATCGGCGACATCGCCGGCATGGAGCAAATTGTGGACGGCGGTGACCGGAGGTTGGTGCAGGCCTTCGCCCGAGGTTTCGACCTGGCAGCAGAATTCGACGGCGGCAACGGTGGAAATGCGTCCTCCGAACAAATCGGTGTCATCGCATGCAATCATATCGAGCGCGCCCAAAAATGGAGACAGCCCACTAATAATTTCCAAACGGACGAATGTCAATGGGACAATGACGATAATGGTGAATAAAATCAACGGTGACGTGACTCCCAGTCTGCCGCGATGCAGTCTGCATGTGGACGCCATCCGCAAAATATTTTTCCGCCAACTCTGCGGTTGTCCGAAGGGGCGGGACCGATTCCAGTCGCCGGAATCCGCGGCTGGTTAATGGATGCCGAGCAGTTCTACTTCGAAGACGAGGGTGCTGTTGGGCGGGATGAGCGGGCTGGGGCTGTTCGGGCCGTAAGCGAGGTTGGGGGGAATCTCAAATTTGAACTTGTCACCGACATGCATGAGTTGGAGGCCCTCGGTCCAGCCGGGGATGACGCGGTTCAAGGGGAAGGTGGCGGGCATTCCGCGCTGGACGGAGCTGTCGAACACGGTGCCATCGAGCAGCATGCCGGTGTAATGCACGGTGACGGTGTCGGTGGCCGTGGGAGAAACGGTGCCGGCGCCTTTTTTCAGCACCGTATATTTGAGTCCGCTGGCGGTGGTTGTCATGGCTTTGGTTGCAGGCGCGGGAGCATGGGTGGCGGCGGCGTTATTGGTTGCGGTTGTGGAGTCGTCGGCGCGGCAGGTGAGGCAAAAGGCCATGGTCGCGATGGCGAAGAGTCGGGTTGTCATGAGCGTATGTTGGATTTTGGTTTGATGGTGCCAGAGGCCGGGGGTGAACCGGCGACCAAAGGCTTATGAGTCCTCTGCTCTACCACTGAGCTACTCTGGCAAATGTTTTGCAATTAGCAACTTAAACGAGATCAAGTTTCATCATACATCGTGATCTCTTGTCCCGGTCCCGTTAAGGCGGGGATACGAAGAAACGCAGCCCAAAATCGTCGCCAGGCCCATTTGCACGGGCTGGCGAAATCTCGTAGCGTCTCGATTCATGCGCCGCATATTACGCGAGATTCCGTCCCGCTGGCAAGCAGTACCAGACATCCCGGGCGACCATTGACCGGAGCCACGCTCCACAATTGCTTTAAGATGAGGGGATTAAGGTCCAAAGCATCGCGCCGGGAGGCCGATTACATTGTGATTGAAACGATCGCCGTTCGCTGGCTCAAACAAAATGCGACGAGAGGATTGCAGCATGCGGATGTGGGACCCGTGCCCGGACTGTAGCCGGAACAAAGCTGGGAGACGCGTAATGGCCATATTTTGATGGTCGGCCAGCTATTAATGGCGTATCGGCGGTCAAAAGTCCTCAATAGACTGGCAAAACCTCAAAGTGCTGGCAGAGGCACGGGTTCCATGTGCCAAACTTCCCCGAAAGTTCTTGCTTAATCGAGGAATGAGTGATTTGCTCGCGAAGTTCATTCATTGGAGTCGTACGGCATTCATACTCGGGAATCTGGAGTAGCCAGGATAAAAACAGCGTTATTAAGTTTTATTTGGGAGCATACCACTTTATGCACTTCTTAACCTGTTGGAAGTCAAGGAAAGCATGGCGGCGCCTTCCCTCGCTCCTGTTTGGGCCTTTCTCGGTGCTCGGCGTTTTGCTCGGCTCCGCGGTTGTTTCGTTCGGGTCGTGCGTATCTGCGCCGTCGGGGATCATCAGTTGGTGGGCGGCGAATGGCGATGCAACGGATTCGTTCGGTCCCAACAATGGGACACTGCAAGGCGGGGCGGGTTTCGGCGCCGGCGAAGTGAACGGAGCCTTTTCGTTTGTCAACATTGCCGGCTACGTTTCGGTGCCTGACAGTCCCAGCCTGTATCTGGGTGCGAATGACTTTACGATCGAGTTGTGGGCCAACTTCACCTCGACGACCGGCAGTCGCGCGCTGATTGCCAAGGATAACGGGGCGGGGCAGCAGAACAAATGGGTCTTCTGGGTCAACGGCGGGCAGCTGCAGTTTTATGTAAACAACAGCGGGCAGCAAACTTCAGTTGGCACGGGCGCGTTCAACCCGGCGTTGAACACGTGGCATCACCTCGCGATAACGCGGGCGGGGGCGGTGTCTTCGTTTTATGTGGACGGGGCCTTGAATTCGACAGGTACCAATTACTTTGTAATTCCCATAACTAGTGCGCCTCTCACCATCGGGCAAGCAGAGAACAGTTTCTTCATGGAGGGGCTGGAGGACGAGGTGACGATCTACAGCCGGGCACTGAGCGCGGCTGAAATTCAAAGCATTTACGACGCCGGTTCAGCCGGGAAATGTGATGTGCCGGTGGCGCCCGTAATCACTGTGCAACCGCAAAGCCAGGCTGTATTCGCTGGCGCCACCGTGAATTTCAGCGTGCAGACAACCGGCACGCAGCCGCTGGCCTATCAGTGGCAACTAAACGGGGTGAACATTTCGGCGGCGCTAAATCCGACGGCCACGACGGCCACGTTGGTGATTAACAACGCGCAAACCGGCCAGACGGGAAATTACTCGGTCGCGGTGAGCAATTCCGCCGGCAGCACCAACAGCGCCAGCGCAATGTTGACCGTGAATCAGCTCCCGGCCTGCACGCCACCGCCGTCGGGTCTGGTGAGTTGGTGGGCGGCGGAGGGCAACGCTGCAGATAATTTGAACCTCAACAACGGG
>Ga0181537_10002366_pt1 | contig 16672 bp, 13 predicted proteins | sample PEATcosm2014_Bin_39_FD_119765 | JGI IMG/M metagenome (GOLD analysis project Ga0181537, IMG submission 119765) | Peatland microbial communities from MTU Mesocosm Facility, Houghton, MI, USA - PEATcosm2014_Bin23_10_metaG | ecosystem: Environmental > Terrestrial > Soil > Wetlands > Peat | place... | reverse complement strand
CAGCCTGCGCCGGTCAAGGCGCTCATGGCCGCTCCGCACGCAGGATACGAGTTCTACAAGTTCTATCTCCTCGCCGGCATCGGCTGGTCCGCGCTGGTCGTCGTCGCCGTGGTACTCGCCGTCTTTGCCGCTTTCAGCAAAGTCGCCGCCGGGTGGCTCGGTTGGGCCGGCGCTCTCGTCGCCCTGCTCATCGAGATCACCTTCACGACCTACCGCGATGCCGTTCGCGATCTCACCCTCCTCAGCAAAGGCTTCGATGTCTGGAATCGCGTGGTGGTCACCAACTGGTCCGTGGTCGGCATCTTCCTCGTGCTCTTCGTGGTTGGCCTCGTTGTCGCCGGATGGCTCGTCTCTGTTGTGGCGCGATCGCAAAAAGTGATGGAGGGCGCGGCCTGAACCGGCGCGAAAGGATTTCTATGAGCCAGGTACTCAACGTCCCACATATCGTCAAAGAGCCCGCCGAGCCGGGCGAGCAGCGCACCCGCCGCGCATTCCTCGTGGCCGCCGGCGCCGCCGGCCTCGCCTACACCGCCGCTCTCGCCTATCCCATCTACCGCTACCTCGCCTCGCCCCAGGAGATGGAAGCCAGCGCCACCGCCGTCACCGAGGTCACCCTCAAAGACGCGCAAAAACTGCCCGCCGGTTCCGTCCTCATGTTTAAGTTCGGTTCCTCGCCGGCCATGCTCATCCATCACGAGGACGGTCGCTGGGTTTCGCTCACCGCCGTCTGCACCCATCTCGGTTGCACCGTGCAATACGAGCCCCAGGCTGATCGCATTCATTGCGGATGTCACGGCGGCGTCTACAACGCCTACACCGGCGCCAACGTCAGCGGACCTCCGCCCAAACCACTCAAGCTCTTCAAAGTTTCTGTCAGCGACTCCGGCGTCAACGTCTCGCGCACCTGAGCGGCTTCACTTTTTCACGACTTCACTCGTTCACTGCTTTCAAGGGATCAAGGCATGACTTCTAAAACCGCTTCCATTTACGACTGGGTCGATGAGCGCCTCGGCTTGTCCGAGTTGGTCGCCTTCGCGCGCCACAAGACCGTCCCCGTTCATTCGCAATCTTTCTGGTATTACTGGGGCGGCATCTCGCTCTTCCTGTTCCTCGTCCAGTGCTTCACCGGCGTGCTGCTGCTGGTCTACTACCATCCCGGCGCCGACGCCTACGAATCGGTTCGCCAGATCACCTTCGTCATGCACTTCGGCTGGCTCATCCGCTCGGCCCACTCCTGGTCCGCCAACCTGATGATCTTCTCCATCCTCGTCCACATGTTCTCGGTCTATTTCATGAAGGCCTATCGCAAGCCCCGCGAATTCGGCTGGCTCAGCGGCATGGCTCTCCTCGGCCTCGCTTCCGTCTTCGGCTTCTCCGGCTACCTGCTGCCCATGGACGAGCTCAGCTACTTCGCCACCAAGGTCGGCCTCGAAATCCCCAACGCGATTCCGTGGATCGGCCCGGCCATCAGCAGCATGCTGCGCGGCGGTCTCCAGGTCAACGAATTCACGGTCCAGCGCTTCTTCGCTCTCCACGTCGTCGTGCTCCCCGCTCTTTTCCTGCCCCTTCTCGGATTCCATCTCTGGCTCGTTCAGCGCCACGGCAACGCAATGCCGCCCAGCGAAGAAGCCAAACCCGCAGCCGCGCGCAAAACCATCCCCTTCTTTCCCAACTTCATCCGCAAAGACCTCGGCATGTGGCTGGTCTCGCTCAACATCCTCGCCCTGCTCGCCTCCGTTTTTCCCTGGTCGCTCGGCAAACAGGCCGACATGCTGGTGCCCGCGCCGCAGGGCATTCATCCGGAGTGGTACTTCATGAGTCCCTTCGAGATGCTCAAGCTGCTCGGCAACTTCCTTCCCGGCGAGGCAGGCGAAATCGCGGGCCTCTTCATCTTCACCATTGGCATCGCCCTCTGGGTTCTCATCCCCTTCTACGACACCACCAGCGACTCGGGACGCCGCGCCCGCGCCGCTCACTACTTTGGCCTGATCGCAGTCTTCGCGCTGCTGGCCACCACCGCCATCGGCTACTGGACCATTCGATGAAGCAGCTCGCAGCTAGGAGTCAAAAGTGAACTACCCCTTCTGGTACATCCCGCATCTCGGCTCAGGCTGGGTCATCGGCATCATCGCCATCTTCCATGTCGTCATCTCCCAGTTCGCCGTCGGCGGCGGCCTCTACCTGCCCATGGCCGAGCGCAAAGCCCTGCGCATGCCCGCGGGCCCGATTCGCGACGGATGGCTCAAGCAGCTCGCCAGCCACTCGAAATTTTTCCTCATCCTCACCGGCGTCTTCGGCACCGTCAGCGGAGTCGGCATCTGGTTCGCCATCGGCCTCACCCATCCCGAAGCCACCAGCACCCTCATCCATAACTTCGTCTTCGGCTGGGCCATGGAGTGGGTCTTCTTCATGATCGAGCTCACTACCGTCGCGGTCTACTACTACACTTGGAACCGCATCGATCCGAAACTCCATCTCACCGTCGGCTGGGTCTACGCCGGCGCATCCGCCGCCACGCTCATCATCATTAACGGAATTCTCGCCTTCATGCTTACACCCGGCGACACCTGGCTCGCCGTTGCCGGCACCGGCGCCGAGGCCAGCAAATTCTGGAACGCCTTCTTCAATCCCACCTACTGGCCCAGCCTGCTCATGCGCGTCGGCGTCTGCACCTCGCTCGCCGGCGTCTGGGCGCTCATCACCTCCAGTCGCATGGACGGCGACAAAGACCCCGCGCTCAAAGCCAGCCTGGTCAAGTGGAGCGTCAAGTGGCTCGTGCCCTCTTTCGTCGCCACACCCTTCCTGCTCGTGTGGTATCTCTACATGGTTCCCGCCTCGCAGCGCGCGCTCCTGACCCTGGGCATCGACACCATCAACTCCGGCACCTTCTCCACCGTCACGCGCATGGCCCTCATCATCATCATTACGTCGGCCACCATCATCGGCGTCGCCTACTTCTTGGCCTACCGCAATCCCACTGACTTCAATCTGTCCCATGCCATGGCCGTGCTCCTGCTCGCCTACATCGCCACCGGCGCCGGTGAATACTCGCGCGAAATGCTGCGCAAGCCCTACGTCATCGGCCGCTGGATGTACTCGAATGGCGTCCGCGTTCCCTACGTCAGCCGCATCAACCAGCAGGGCTATCTCGCCACTTCCAACTGGATTTGGACCAGCCCCGGCCTGTCTCCAACCAGCTACTCCCGCGGCGAAGCCATCTTCCGCGGCGAGTGCGGCTCCTGCCATACCCTCGACGGCTACCGCCCGCTGCGCCAGTTACTCGACGGACGCGACAGCGCCAGCATCCGCAACTTCGTCGTCATGCTTCACGACAACAAGCCCGACTCGCCTTACCGCAAGTTCATGCCGCCCATGGTCGGCACGTCGCAAGACATCGACGACCTCACCAACTTCCTCAACGCGCAGGTCAATCCACCCGCGCCCGCCAATTCCAAGCCTGTATTAACTGCACATAAATAGCCGAAGCAATTCCAAACGCACAAAGGCCCGCGCTCTGCGGGCCTTTTGCATTCACTGTCCGCTGTCATCTGTTCACTGTCCACTGGCTCCAATCTCATACTGCATCCCAAACCGCCCGATCTGAATCACCGACCTCGTCTCCGGCGGCCAGATGTGCAGGCTTGTAATCCCGCGCGCGCCCGTCAGCAGATGCGCATCCGTAGTCCCCACCAGCGCGCCCGTCGCCGCGTCGTTGAAGTGAACATTCAACACATCGCCATCGTGGCTATAACCAAATGCGTAGTTGCCGGGCTTTAGCGCGATGCCGCCCACCCTGATCGGCACCTGCACGATCAGATAATGCGAATACTTTCCGTCGGCGGAGTAGCCCGCCGTGATCAGCACCACGCCCGCGATATACCGGCCATGCGCGTTCACTACGCCGCTCGCCGTGCGCATCTCCGTCTCGATGTGTTCCCGCTCCACCGGCGCGCGCGCTGGCATCAGTGCGGCGAGCTCCGCATCGGTCGCCTGGCGCCATGTTCCCCTCTGTGCCTGCGCCGCCGGCACTGTCGCCAGCAGCAAAAGTGCAGCAACGATCATCTGTTTCATGGCTTCGGCTTCCTCAGCGATTCAAGTGGAACGATGCCGCGCTGGATCGCCGCGGTGGCCGCCTGCGTCCGGTCCGTCACGCCCAGTTTCCCCAGCAGGCTGTTGATGTGCGTCTTCACCGTCGCTTCTGAAATCTCCAGCTCGGTCGCGATCTCCTTGTTGCTCTTGCCATACACAATCTGCTCCAGCACATCCGACTCGCGCGGAGTCAGTTCCTCGGTTCCCATGCGCTCCGCCAGCCGCTGTGCAATCGCCGGGGGAATATGCGATTTCCCCGCGTGCACCGTGCGAATCGTCGCAATCAGCTCATCGCTCGTCATGCCCTTCAACAGGTAGGCGCGCGCCCCGGCCTGCAGCGCGCGATAAATATCCTCATCGCCGTCATAGGTCGTCAGCACGATAAACCGCGCCTGCGGCGTCTCCATGCGCAGCCGCTCGATCACGTCCACCCCGCTCATTCTCGGCAGTCGCAGATCGATCAGCGTGATGTTCGGCAGGTGCTTGCGAAACTGGGTGATCGCTTCCACGCCATCCGCGGCTTCGCCCACCACTTCAATTCCATCCTCCACGTTGAGCAGCGCCACCAGGCCCTGCCTCACCACGTGGTGGTCTTCCACCACAAGCACGCGAATCTTCTCTTGTCCCACGGCTAATGTGCCTCTCTCGGCGTCGTCGCCCGCAATCTCAATGTCGTTCCCTCGCCCGGCGCGCTCGTTACCTCAAGCGTTCCGCCAATTGCCGCCGCGCGCTCCCGCATTCCCGTGAGCCCATAGTGACCCGGTTCCGCAGTCGATTCTTCCTTCACCGCAAATCCCCGCCCATCGTCCCGCACCTCAAGCGCGACCTCTGCCGGCCCATAATCCAGTTGCACCGAGAGATGCTTCGCTTGCGCGTGCTTCTTTACATTATGGATTGCTTCCTGTGCCACGCGCAGGATTTCGCGCTCTTTGCCCGGCGGCAGCGCGCGATAGGCTCCATGCACGTCAAAGTGCGCCTCCAGTCCATGCCCTCCCGCGTTCTCCGTTTCGCGCCGCAGCGCCACCGGCAGCGTCTTCTCGCTTGCGTCCTGCGATCGCAGCGCCCAGATCGACTGCCGCGCCTCCGCCAGCCCTTCGCGCACGTGTCCGCGCGTCAAATCCAGTTGGCGTGCTGCCGCGTCCACTTTGTTCTGGCGCAGCAACTCCGCCAGCACCTCCAGCTGCACTGAAATTCCCACATACCCCTGCGCCAGGGTGTCGTGAATCTCCCGCGCAATTCGATTGCGTTCGCCCAGCACCGCTTTGAATTCGCCCTCCGCCGCCATCAGCCTCTGCCGCAGAAACAGCGCCACCAGTCCGCCCGCGGTCAGCACCAGCAAAACATAAAACCAGAGCGTCTGATAGAAATGCGGCTGCAGCTCCAGCTCCAGCGCAGCCCCCTCCGTGTTCCATACGCCATCGTTGTTCGCCGCCTGCACGCGAAACGTATACGTTCCCGGCGGAATATTGGTGTAATACGCAACGCGCCGCGAGCCTGCCTCCGTCCATCCCTTGTCAAAACCCTCCAGCATGAACCGGTAGCGCACCTTCTGCGGCGCCACAAAACTCAGCCCCGCATAATCAAATTGAATGTGGTCTTGCCCAGCCTTAACTGTCAACCGAGGGTCCGCCTCACGCAGTGGCACATCCACATCGTCTACCGCAAATCGTTCCATCACCACCGGCGGCGGCGTTGTGTTCACCGGGAAATGCGCGGGGTCCACCTCCACCAGCCCTTTCGGCGTGGCAAACCACAGATGCCCGTCGCCGGTCCGCCATGCCGCGGGATGTCCGTTGGTCGCCATCTCCCGGCTGCGCAGTCCATCCGACGGACCAAATTCGATCCAGTGCGTGCACTCCACCGTGGCCGTCGTATCGCAGCGCGCGATTCCCGTTCCTGTCGCAAGCCACAGGTGGTTGCTCGCGTCGTCGAGAATCGAGTACACGCTCGTCTGGCTCAGCCCCGCGGCCGTCACCGCGCTGAACTTCTCTCCGTCCCACAAATTCCACCCGCGATCCTGCGTGCCCACCAGCAGCGTCCCGGCGGCGCGTGGCAGCAGCGCCGTCACCACATTGCTCGAGAGTCCGTTCGCCGTCGTGAAGTTGGTGAACTTCCCGCCCTTCAGACGCGATAAGCCTGCCAGCGTCGCTACCCAGAGATTTCCGCGCGTGTCTCTGGCCATCGCGCCCACCAGGTCGCTGCCCAGTCCGTTGGCCCGCGTATACGTCTCCTTGCGTGCGATCGTTCGCCGCGCGCCCTCCGCGCCGCTTGTGAATGTCCAGTGCGCCAGCCCGCGCCGTGTGCCGATCCAAAGCGATCCGTCCCCATCTACCAGCAGCGAACGAATGAAATCATCCGGCAGTCCATCCGATGCGGTGAACCCATCGACCGCGCCGCCGCGAATCCGATTCAATCCATCCGGCGTCCCCACCCACAGCTCGCCGGTCTTCGACGCCGCCAGCGAGAGAATCACGTCGCTCAGCAAAACGTCGCGCAAAGGATAAGTGGTCGCTGCTCCCGGCACGTTCACCTTGCGGCGCACAACATTCAACCCGCCGCCGTCGGTCCCCGCCCAGATCGTCTCCGCCGCATCCTGAACCACCGTAGTCGTCGCGTCCGACGACAATCCTTCATGCGCGCCCACATTTCTAAAGCGCGTGTCGCGCAGAATATTCAGGCCGCCGGCCTCCGTGCCCACCCACAAATCTCCCTCGTGATCCTCCAGCACCGAGAGAATCGAAGCGCTCGCCAGAGGATCGGTCACCGGAAACCGCTGCAGCTTTCCGCTCGCCCATCGCGCGAGCCCCCGGTTCGTGCCGATCCACACCCCGCCCTCGCGATCCGCATAGAGCGCCTGCACCCGGCTCCCGGGCAGCTCTTTGCCAACCTTGAGTCGTGCCATGACTCCTCTGCCAACAGGCTTAACCACGACCTCATCTCTGCTGGCCACAACCTCGACTTGTTCAGAAGGGCCTGCCATAAATTCCACGCGGCCTTTGGGCAAATCCGGGGCAAAGGCAAAGATCATCCCTAGGGAAGTGATCGGATCAATCAATACGCCTTGGCTAGCCGCCAGAATGCCACCGCCGGGTCCCGCGCCAATATGGGCTGCCAAGTCGGGGCACGCTGCGCAGAGGTTCAACCATTTTCCCTTCCGGATCTCACGTGCGCCTGCAGACGTACCTACCCAAAGCGATCCATTCGCTCCAGCGATGATCGAGTCGATGCTGATCCCGGGCTTATCCGGGGTTTGTTGCGCGAACTGATCTCCCACCAGTCGTGCCAATCCGTCGCTCGTGCGCACCCAGATCAATCCGTCTGTGGTCTCTGCAATCTGCTCAATCTCGTTCGCCGGCAGCCCCTCCTTCGTCGTCCACGTCGTTGCCGCCCCGTTCTTCCACCGCACCAGGCCCTCGTCCGTCCCGATCCACAGCGCTCCATCCTTCGCCGCAAGCAGGCAGCGAATATCCCCGCTCGGTAGCGCCGGCCTCGAGTTCTGGTCCAGCACCAGAAACGAAACTCCATCGAAGCGCACCAGCCCCGCTTCGGTCCCAAGCCACAGAAATCCATCGTTGGTTTGCACCAGAGCATGCACGCTGTTCTGCGGCAGCCCGTTCTCCATCGCCCACGACTGCCGCCCATACTCCGCCAGCGGCGTCGTCGGCTCCAGCGCCGCGATCCCCTGCGTCAGGGCCGCCATCGTCCAAAGCGCCAGCCATACGCTCCAGCGCCTACGCAGCAGCGCCCCAATCCCCGAGTTGGGTCGAGAGTCTTTCAAGGCTTACATTGCAAGATTACGCGCATTCCAGCCAATCCAAAGTGCCTCATAATGCACTTCTTCCACCCGCTCCTGCCCCAGCCTCCACCGATAGGTTGACCCCTGCCTCACTCCAACGGCCCAAGACACTTCGCTCCCGCCGTCCTACTCTGTTCTTGTCTCCTGAATGACCTAAGCATCACTGGCTTTGTGATGAACGGGTGGCAGCCTGGCGAGGGTGCCACCCGATTCTTTTTCTACCCGCTGTTCGCGGGTCCCCATCCCAAATCCTCTTGCCCTCTGCTAGGCTTCTCTTCGCATGGAAACTGCCAACATCCGCATCGATCTTCGTCCGCCCCTCGCCATCGTCACCATCGACCGGCCCAGGGTCCTCAACGCCCTCAACGCCGCCACCTTCGACGATCTCGCCGCCGCCTTTGACGCGCTCGCCGCCGACGCCTCCATCCGCGTCGTCCTGCTCACCGGTGTCGGTGGCCGCGCCTTCGCCGCCGGGGCCGACATTCGCGAACTCGCCGCGCTCAATCCCGACGACGCCAAGGCCTTCGCACTCCGCGGTCAAGGCGTCTTCCGCACCATTGAAACTCTCGGTAAGCCCGTCATTGCCTGCATTCAGGGCTTCGCGCTCGGCGGCGGTTGCGAGCTCGCCATGGCCTGCACCCTGCGCATCGCTGCTGACGACGCCCGCTTCGGCCAGCCCGAGGTCAAGCTCGGCGTCATCCCCGGCTACGGAGGCACCCAGCGTCTGCCCCGTCTCGTCGGCCGCGGGCGCGCCCTCAAGCTCCTCCTCACCGGCGCCGTCATTGACGCTCACGAAGCCCTTCGCATCGGCCTCGTCGACGAAGTTGTTTCTCCCGACCGCCTCATGACCCGCGCCACCGCCCTCGCTTTTGAAATCATCGCCAACGCGCCGCTCGCTGTCGCTGAGGTGCTCCACGCCGTCGACGAAGGCATCGACCTGCCCCTCGACCTCGCCCTGCTCCGCGAAGCCGCCCGCTTCGCCCAGCTCTGTTCCACCGCCGACAAGGCCGAGGGCGTCGAGGCCTTCCTCGCCAAGCGCGACCCGGTCTGGAAAGGCCAATGAGAAAGCCTGCTTTGCGACCCGTGTCCGGGAGCCGCGACTATAGTGAACCCGTGAGACACTTTGCGGCCAACTCGCTTCTCGGTCTCTCGCTGCTTCTGTGCTCACCAGCTCGTTGCCAATTGCGCGGAGAGAAACCGGACAGTGCCGACCTGACCAATGCTCAGACGGTCGCCTATTGCCAGATCCTCAATCATCCCGAGGCATTCAAGAACAAGATGGTCAGAGTTCGCGCGCTTTATGAGACGGATTTCGAGCTGGCGGCCATATCCGCGCCGCCCTGCTCCACACCAATTCCGATGACGTGGGTTGAGTTCGACAAAGACTGGGAACGCCAAACCCGAGGTCGCGTCAGGCGGGCGATTGGCCGCCAACGATGGCGCGTTCAGATGGATGTCGTGTTCGTGGGCACGTTCAGAACAGGTGGTCATTACGGCCACATGGACATGTATCCGTCTTTGTTCGAAGTCTACAAAGTCGAGTCGATTCGACCCTCCGGCAGCTTTAAGCCCCTGCCGGAACAATCGAGAAACTGAGCATTGCGGCAAAAAGGCAAAGAGTGGTTTTAACTGCTGCAGTATACGTCCTCGCGCCCGCCTTCGCCGCGCCCCTCACTGCGGCTGCTATCCTTAAAACGTGATCCCAGCCCCACGCATCAGTCCACGCAACATGGGTTCCGCTCCAAAAAACCTCCGCGGATTTGCAGCCTTCGCCCTGCTCCTCGTCATCGCCCTCGTCGCCTGCCATAAGGAGGAACAGGCCGTCGAAGGAGTCGCTCAAAAAGCCGCCAACGCCGAACATCAGGTCCAGGCCAGCGTCACTCTGCGCGACCAGCAGCGCGCCACTCTCGACCGCATTCCGCTGCCCACCAAGAGCCTTTACGTCGATGTCCACGATGCGGGAGCATGGGCCAACCCGTTCCTCTCCGTCGAGGCTGACTCGCTCGATCTCCGCGTCACTCTCGCCGACCCCAACCCCAGCCCCGTTGGGGAGGGATCGATGATGCGTCCCACCGCCGCCCGCCGTCAGGAGCTCCAACTCCGCCCCACCGACCTCGCCGAAGCTGTCGTCGCCCTGCCCGACGCCGCCTGGCGCTACGGCCGCGTCATCGCCGTCGCCGAGGCTCCCGGAGCAAGCCCCAAAGACCGCCCCAAAATCCGTCGCAACGTTGAATCCGCCATCCAGCAGCTCAACGACCTTGGCATCGTCGTCGAAGAATGGCCCGCCCGCTAAGACGACGCCTTCGCTGCCGCCCCCACCGGAATCGTCACCGATCCCATTCGCCCCGAGTTCTCGTCGTAAACGATCAGCCGCACCGAGCGCACTCCCGGAGTCACTTCAAGCACCTGGTTAAACGGCACGCCTTCCTGCAGGTACTTCTGGTACGAACCGGGCATCAAATGCAAAGTCATCGATTGGCCCGACACATTCGCCTTCGTGCCCGACAGTGCGCGTTCCACCAGAAACACGTCCAGCTTGTCCGTCCAGAACGAGTCCGCCTGCGCCAACTCCAGATCCGCCGCCGCGATCTCCAGCTTCACGGTCTTTTCTTTGGCGTCCGGCACAAAGTCTGCCTTCAATCCGATCTCCGTCATCTCTTCCGGCTGCAACACCGCCTCGCGGAAGCGATCCCTCACCGTCGTCGGCTCCTGCCGGTAAAAATAGCCGGAGCGATAGCGCAGATTCACGCCCTTGTGTCCCGGCAGCTTGACCGTGATGAGGTGATACTTGTCGTCGGCTGCTTGCGGCGGCGCAAAACTCAGCAGATAGGTGGCGCGGCCATCGGCCGCCACTGCATTCAGCTCGGCAACAATGTCTGACGCGCGCCGGAACGGCCGTCCTCCCGTCGCATCGGCAATCTCCCGATACACTCCCTGGATCGAGTGAAGATCGGCTTGCATCTGCGCGGTGAGCCGTCCCGGCCTGAGGTCCCTTGAGCAGGTGTTGATGTCTCCCCCGGCCGTCATCTCGGGGCCGGTGGTTCCGCTTTGCCTGCTGCCTCCAGCCCCCGCGGCGCAACCGCCGATCTGGTTGCTCGATGCTGTCGGGTTCAACTGCACATTGGTGTCGGCAATGCTCGCGTCCAGTCCGCCCGCCTCGAGCTGCGACGCGTCCAGCGGATAGACGCTCACGTGCGCCTCGTTCATCGCTTCCTGCGCGCGCAACGCGGCAGGCTCGATGTTGCGGGTTCCTTTCTCCACGTTGAGTGAGGCGTGCGTCCAGTCGGCCAGCACATTGTCGCTCGCCACCCACACCAGGCTTTTGTGCCCCGGCACTCCGGCCAGTTGCTGCGCCAGCAGGTAAAGAGTCGAGAGCGCGTCGCCCCCGGGGTTGTCCCCCAGCTCGCGCAGCTGCGGGTCCGGCGCCTGTGCCTGCGACTGGTTATCCATCAGCGTGTTTCCATTCACTGACAGCAGGTCCTCTGTGTTGTGAACATATTCTTCCTGCTGCCGATTCCGTGCTTCCTGCTCTTGTCCCAGCGAGATGTTGCTGGCGCTTGGCACCCACTTCGCCAGCGTCTTCGCAATGAGCTGGTGGTCGGTCGTGGTGTTCTGCAGAATGCTGAAGCCTCGAGTGCGCATCACATAGATGGCCGCCGGCTCATCCTCGTGCAGCGCCGCTAAGAAGCGCCCCATCTGCTCGCGCACGTTCCCCAGATCGGCAAACGAAAGTGTGTTGTCGATCAGAAAAATCAGAGTGTTCTGAAACTCTCCCGCCTTCGCTTTGCCCGGAGCCGCGCCGCGATTCGAAAAGGCCGGCTCATTCTCCGCCTTCGCAGGCTCATCTGCCGTCACCGGTGGCGCGGCTTGCGAAAACGACCGCACGTCCACCTTCACTCCGTTGTCATATACCTCAAGCTCATCGGGATTGAGGTTCGTGATCGGTCGCCCCTTTTTGTCCAGCGCCACAAGGCTTACATCCACAAGCCGCGCAGTGATGCGAAACGAAGCGGTCGCTCCTGTCCCTTCTGCCGATACCAGTCTGGGCGTCTGCGGCAAACCGCTCGCCTGTTCCACCGATATTTCAGGAATCGCCGCCGCAACCGGAGCCGTCGGCGGTGCGACCAGAGCATCCGTTGAAACAGGCTCTGCTGCCTTAGGCTCAGCCACGGCCCCTTCCGCCGCCTTCGCGCTATCTCCAGACGCGCCGCCCGCCGCTTCTGCAGGCACACTCGCAGCCGCCGGCGCCGCCGCTGCCGCCCGCTCCGCATCCTCCGACTCCTTCGCCGAGAGTATCCGCGTCTCCGTGTTCGACAGGTGATACTGCCGAAACACGATGTCGTTTAACAAAAGCTGCTGCGCCCCGCCGGTAATCGCGCTGACGTTGGTCTTCTCCAGGTTTGACCGGCCGCCCGCCGCCCCTGCATCGCGCAACTGCGCCAGCGTGCTGTTCAGGCTCTTCAGATCAGGCGACTGCGCCAGCGCAATGCCATGCACCGGGCAGATGTAGCTCTTCCCTCCAATCCGTACTCCACCACCATCGATGCCCGCGCAATCGGACTTCCGGCTTCGAAGTCGCCGATCAGGCTCAGCCGCACAATCGCTCCGCTCTCAGGATCGATCGTGATCTCTCCGTGATAGCCCACCCGTTGCGCATAGAGTTTCTGCTCCAGGCCATACGACGCCGTCACGCAGCAAAACCGAATATCGTAATGCGACTTCAGCTCCGGCACCGAGTAGCGAAACACCGCCTGCGGCCCCGCGCTGCTCAGCTCCCAATGGCTCCACGCCAGCTGGCTCCGCGCCGCGTCCGTCACAATCGTTCCAAGAATCGGCCCAAACTCTCCCGCCGTCGTCAGCCCCTTGTCCGGAGGCTTCGCATCCTTGCTTGTGCCCCCATACACAAACTCCTGCCCGTTCTTATAGAAGACAGTCGCCACCGATCGATTCGCCGGGCGCAGCGGATTCTCAACATCGAGTTCCGCGTCAAAATCTGACGCCCGCGTTTCAAATCGCGTCGTGTCCCGCGTCGCAAACAGATTTGGCAGCAGTGGCAGCGTCTTGGCCAGATAAGCGACCGTGCGCGCCATCATGCGCCGCTGGCTGGCCTCAGTCGGCACAGCGGTCGCCGGAATCTCTTCCGCGGGCGGCGCCAGAAACGACGAGACGTCCGCCAACACCAAAAGTTCCTGCTGCGATTTTTCTCCCGGCAGCTCTGCCTTCAGCTGCGCAAATTTCGCCGCGCTCAGCCGCTCCGTCAACTCCACCGTCGACAGTTGTTTGGCCACTTCGGCATCCGGCTTTGATCCGCTCTCGGCCAGCAGATGTTCCAGTTGCTCCACTGTTACGCGCCGCATCGTCGCCTTTGCGACCGGCGCACACAAGGCAGCGATCAAAGTAAGAATGCAAAATAGCCGTGCTTGCATGAGGAACTCCCCTTGCAGCCTTCAAATCGTCCTGGGCGCGTGTGAAAGTACATCTGGTTTCTGCGAACAGGCCGCACGCCGCCGCGCCGAGCGAGTCCATCATAACGCCGTTCCTATTCGACGCCTCGACCTCAGCCCAGCTACCAATTACAGAGCCACAGAGCCCCGACCCGCCACCGGTCCACACCGCAGGCGCCTGTCATCACGGCGGGTGGCCCACACCCGGCCATCCAACAAAGATTGGGTGCCCCATGTCTCCCAGTTTTGGAGATATGGGATACCTCCTTTGCTGGCCGTCCGGCCGCGAAGCGCGGCTCGCCGGACGCGCAGTCCAAATCTTGTCAATAGCTAAACCTCAAAAATAGTTTTCCCAATTTTGTAACCGCCTTGTTCCCCATCACTTACAGCAAAAGATTTTTTGATCGATTTTGCGTATTAACTCAAAGAAAAGTTCACAATAGAAGTAGCATTAAGAAATGCGCGAAGCGCGTCTGCCGCACCGCAGGTGCCTCCGGCTCGCCGCTTTCCTGTTTTTGCTTCTCTGTTTTCTGTCGTCTGTCTTCTGTTCACTGGGGAGTGCCCACCCCACCCCCCCCTGAAAATTTGCAGTTTTCCACAGACAGATTGTTGTTTTTGGCTCAGTCGAACTCCGACTCTTTTGGTCCCACTTCGCCGTTCTTGCCGTTTCACCGGCCACTGATTCACTGACTCGCTGACCCGCTGACTTGCTGTTTTTTCCGACTTTGCCAAACCTTCGCCAAAACACTGCGCCCGCAAAGACATACACTGATTCTAAAAAGGTTATAGGAGAAGGACATGCACACCCCTCCCCTACCCCTTACGCTCTATCTTCGCCTGTCTTGCTTCATTTTTGAGGCGCCAAACGCGCTGCGACGCCTGCTCTTGACGGATCGGCCAGCCGCGGTTTCGTCCCCTCAGCTGGCCCGCCGGACGGCCAGGATTTCGGACGCATCCTTGAGAGATGGATAATCGAGCGGAGTCAACTGGTAGCCCAGGTCCGTGAGCAAGTTGCAGCAGTCCCGATGTACTTTGGAGCCGTGCGTTGCTAGAAAAATCGCAGGTCCATATTTCGAGAGGGTGCCCGCAGCACCAGTCAGCGCGTCAAACTCCGCACCTTCGATATCGCACTTGATAAGGTTTGGGGGCTTGATCTGGCCCGACGCAACAATGCTGTCCAGCGCCACGGTGCGGACGCTGACTGCGTTCTCAGATTCCCCGGCCAGGTGGCCCGTGTGATTGTCGGGCCCGAAATCGAATCTCGCAGTTCCGTTCGAACTGCTCACCGCTACATCAAAAACAATGCAGTTCTTCACGTGATTCAACTCAATGTGCCGCCGCAGGTACTTGAGGTTTCTCGGCGCAGGCTCAAAGCTGAAAACCTGTCCTTCAGAACCCACAAGGACGCTCGCCAGTAAAGAGTAATAGCCCACATTTGCGCCCAGATCCCAGACGACATGCCCCCGCTGAATCGTCGTCGAAAACAATTTCGCCTTTGAATTCTCGTATGTCCCAAGCCAGCATGCGTGATTGCTTGACCCCACGATCCACCGCTTGCCAGCCATTGGCCCCCGCATGATGGGCATTTGCGTACTCGCTGGGATCATGCGAAGAGGAAGCCGCAAAGCCTTACCGATGAGAGAAATGTGAGGGGTTGGAGAGTTCATGAGATCATCGCGGGGTTCAATCGATTCTATCAACCATCCCTTCACCAAGACACGCACCTGCTGCCACGTCAAAAGTGGACTTGGCTGGGATTCCGAAAACCGCAAATAGAGTGATCAAAAATTTCTTACCCGCCACGCTGCGGCGCAGCTGCTCTCTTTGCTCCTTACCGCGAATTCGCGCGCGAGGACAGATGTGTCTGCGTATTGTTCTGAAAATCGGTGCTGGTCCAGACTGTCAATCCACCTTCGCTGGGCAAATCGGCATTTCTGAAACCGTCCGTCCGGCCCTGATACTGAATGAACGTCGCGGAATCGATATCGCGTCATTGAGGGTGCGCCATTTCCGGTTTGGCCGTTGAGGAAGGCTTCTTTCCTGTGCTCAGCAAAGGCCGCTCAAGCACGTACCAAGAGATCGAGGCGTAAATCACAGTAGCCAACAGACCGGCGAGCAACAGAAGGACTCCGTGGAGGCGTGTGCTCAGGAGCGCGAGAATTCCGCCGTGAATCAGATACATGGTGTAACTGATCAGCCCGATAAACCGGAGCGGGCCGAAGCGAAGCCACGCGACATATTTGCCGCTGAGCGCATAAAGCATGAAGCCGAGACTAAGAAAGAGCGCACCTTCATAGACCAGGACATTGCCGGTGCGCGTGTTGCCGTAGGTGGAGAGGCCAAAGTGCCCGAGAAGCGCCAACGTCACGAGTCCCAACAGCATGAGAGAGAAACCGATTGGCAGTCCATGGGTTTTGATCCACTCCGGTGTTTCTCGCCAGACGAGGCAAAGCAAGGCTCCAGCGGCTAACAGGTCCATGCGAAATGGAGTGAGCATGTAGATCGGCCAGTGCTGCGAAAAATGCAAAGTGCCTCGAAGCAGAGGTGCAGCGAGGATTAGCGCGATGGCGAGATAGCGGAGGCGCCGCTCAGGGAAAAAGTAAACGGCGAACGGCCAAACCAGATAAAACTGCTCCTCAACTGCAAGAGACCAGAAGGTCTCGAAGTACGGTGGATGCGGAATGTGCAGAGTCATCAAAAAGTTCGTGAGCAAAAGATAGAAGTACCAATAGTGCAGCCACGACCAGCCGACGAAAAAGCTGACAACAACCAAAGTGACAAGGTAAGCCGGCAAGATACGGCGGGCGCGGCGCGAGTAAAAGTGCGCAAAATAGCCGCCGAGGGAATGGTACTTGGCTTCGAGCAGAACATTGGTGATCAGAAATCCAGAGAGAACGAAGAACAGGTCAACGCCGGCCCACAGAAGCTTGACGTGCAGGGCGTGGTGAATGAAGACAGCCAGGATGGCAATCGCGCGCACACCGTCCAGTTGCGAGATTCTTTTCATCGACTAAACCCGTTCAGATTTGCCTTTTCCTTTCAGGCGCGCCACCGTGCTGTTTGCAGTCGCCATTGCGCCAGCCGGTCTCGTCAAAGCCATTGGAACCCTGGTGCTTAGTTTGATGATCGCATCTTTGGCAAGGCGAATACTGTGTCGGGGCAGCGGTCCAAGGCCCAGCCGGCGAAGCGACAATGACGGAAGAGGGCAACCTGATTCTCAAAAAGCAATCTGGCGCCTCGCCAAAGCAGGCGAATCGCGCTCGATAAATCGTGTCCAATCGAAGCAAAGTCGCCGTGGTCGCGCACACATGCGCAATGCGTGCAGCAAATCCGCTCTTTTGGT
>Ga0181537_10002365_pt1 | contig 16673 bp, 9 predicted proteins | sample PEATcosm2014_Bin_39_FD_119765 | JGI IMG/M metagenome (GOLD analysis project Ga0181537, IMG submission 119765) | Peatland microbial communities from MTU Mesocosm Facility, Houghton, MI, USA - PEATcosm2014_Bin23_10_metaG | ecosystem: Environmental > Terrestrial > Soil > Wetlands > Peat | place... | reverse complement strand
GAGATCAAAGCGGGCGAGCACGACGTCTTCGGCATCCTGAGCCCGGCCTCGCTCCTGGGCGCGCTCGTCTATCTCGCCGTGTTCATCGCGATCGCGCTGGTGATCTCGCGGCTGCTGCGCCGCGCGGTGAATGCATCGCTCGTCCGCAAGGGGCATGTCGACCGCACGACCATCAGCTTCCTGCAGCAGTTCGGCAGCGCGGTTACCTGGGTGATCGCGCTCATTCTCTACGCGCACCTCATTCCGGTGCTGCGCTCGATGGGCACGGCGCTGCTCACCGGTGTGAGCATCGCCTCGGTGGTCATCGGCCTCGCGCTGCAGAGCACGCTCGGCAATCTCGTCGCCGGCATCGCGATCACGATATACAAGCCCTTTCGCCTGGGCGACACCTTGCAGGTCGCTGCTCCCACGGGCACCGAGATCGGAGTGGTGGACACGATCTCGCTCGGCTACACCACGCTGCGCTCGGCCGCGGGGCATCTCATCGTGCTGCCGAATGCGCTCGTCGCGAGCTCGGCGATCCTCAATCTCAATCCGAGCTTCGCGACCTGGCCCGTGACGATCACCATGAGCCTGCCCCGCGACGTCGATGTGGAGGCGGCGCGGCGTCTCGCCCTCGAGGTCGCGGGGGAGTCGAAAGAGGCGAAGCAGGTGGTGGGTTGCTATCTCACCAAGGTCGAAGCGGTCGCAGTGACCCTCGAGCTGCGCCTCCATGCAGAGGATGCCGCGAGCCGTGACAGCTTGAAATCGACGCTCATCGGCCGGCTGGCGGAGCGTTTCGCGGCGGGCCATCTGGGGGCGGGCGGCGCCGCGCAGGCGAGCTTTTCCTGAATGCACGGGCCGGCTCGGAGGTCGCGCCCGCTGCAGCAACCGCGCTCATCACGATGGCCGGGGCGCTGCTGTTCGTACCTGTTCTTGGCGTTTGGCGGCGACTGGCCACCTGTCAGATACGCGGCGGGTCGCTGTCCCTGCTGAGATGGCGGTGTTTGCCGATGGCGGAGATGAATTCCTCCGCGCCGGCACCGCCTTCCTCAGGGCTTCTGAGCAACACGCCCGAATCTTCCTCGCCGTTCGGTAACCGGGCGGAAATCCCCGCCTTCTCGAGCAGCAGGGAGGATGCCCCGAGCACCAGAATGGATTTGCAATGCCGGTACTGATCTTTGATGAATTCGAGGGTACGCCCGTCGTTGGCGAGCGCCTCCACCGCCTCTGTCCCATCGGGCAACGCCAACGCGTCGAAGAGCACAGCGGGAGAATTCTCGAGCGTCGCATCGACTTCGAAGCTTTCCCCGTCTTCGCTCGTGACCGACCCGAGCCGGCTGCCCAAAAGGCGCGTGACCGCGCCCGCTTCTGTCAACGCGCTCATGAGTTGCATCGTGGACTCCCCGTCGATCCCATTCGCAACCAGGATCGCCACTCTTCGGGTCGCGATGGTCCCGTCTCCGGGCATCGCCGTCAGCGACAGCGCCGGGGAAGTGTTTATCTCAGCCACGGGCGTCGATTTGATCGCTCGCGGCATCGCCGCCGGCAAATCGATGCCGATTCCCTCGGCGATGGCGCGCGCCAGGTCGTCGGAGACATTGCGCAAGGAGGAAACCACGCGTTCTCTGATGGCCGGCACCGTGAGTTTGCTCAATTCGAAGCGGAATCCACCGATGATGTGCGCCTTCTCCACGCCCGTCTGACTGTCGAAGAACAGCTTTGCCTGCAGGTAATGCTCGGCAAACTTCTCAGGCTTTCCGCGCACCTTGTCGACCGGCGTGTTGTTCGCTTCAATCGCCTTCGGAAAGGAGACAAATCCCGCGGCTCCCGCTTGAAAAGGGCAGCCGCCGCCGAGCGAATTGGGCTCGTAAGCGACGCGGCCCCGGGGAATCGCCTGTCGATGCAGGCCGTCGCGCTGATTGTTATGCACGGCAGAGAGAGGCGCATTGATTGGAATCTCATGAAAGTTGGGACCTCCCAACCTGGTCAACTGGGTATCGACATAGGAGTGAATGCGCCCCTGCAGCAGCGGATCATTCGAGAAGTCGATGCCCGGTATCAGATGCGCCGTGCAAAACGCGGCCTGCTCGGTCTCGGCGAAGAAATTATCCGGATTGCGATTGAGGACCATGCGGCCGATTGGTGTGACCGGAACCAATTCCTCCGGGATCAACTTGGTGGCATCCAGAATGTCAAAGCTGAATGTCTCCGCCTGCTGCTCCGTGAAGGTCTGAATTCCGAGCTCCCACGCGGGGTAATTTCCCGACTCGATCGCCTCCCATAGATCACGACGATGAAAATCAGGGTCTGCCCCCATGATCTTGACGGCCTCGTCCCAGATCAGCGAGTGCGTGCCGAGCAGCGGCTTCCAGTGGAATTTGCAGAACGTCGAGGCGCCTTTCTCGTTCACGAATCGAAACGTATGCACCCCGAACCCCTGCATCATCCGGTAGCTGCGCGGAATGGCGCGATCGGACATGATCCACAACAACATGTGGGTCGATTCGGGCATCAGCGACACGAAGTCCCAGAACGTATCGTGCGCCGTGGCGGCCTGCGGAATCTGGTTGTTGGGCTCGGGCTTTGCCGCGTGAATGAGATCCGGGAACTTGTGGGCGTCCTGGATGAAAAACACGGGAATGTTGTTGCCCACCAGGTCCCAGTTGCCTTCCTCGGTGTAGAACTTGACGGCGAATCCGCGTACGTCGCGAGCGGTGTCAGCGGACCCTCGTTCCCCCGCCACCGTTGAAAATCGCACGAACACCGGTGTGATTTTGCCCGCCTCGGAGAAGGGATTGGCGCGGGTCAGCTTGGTCAAGGGCTTGTACGCCTCGAAAAACCCGTGAGCACCCGAGCCGCGCGCATGAACGATGCGCTCCGGGATTCGCTCATGATCGAAATGGGTGATTTTCTCGCGCAGCACGAAATCTTCGAGCAATGTGGGGCCGCGCAGCCCGGCTTTGAGCGAATCCTGGTTATTCGAGACCGGCACCCCTTGGTTCGTGGTGAGTGCTCGATCCGCGGAGTTGACGCGCACCCGCGCAAGTCCGCCATCGACTGCCCTTGGATCGAGCGCGGGCGCCTGGGTTTTCAACGACGCATTCATTTCGCTGAGTGTTCCGGCAGCAGCTGTTTTCGAAGGCATCTCGGAAACCGCTCCCTTGCAGGGTGCGCTCACCTGACGATCGCCGTACTCCGCCGGCTTCGTGGAATTGAACGGGAAGGCAGCCGCGAGCGCTTCCTGGTCCGCGGCATGTTGCTCCATCAAGGTCGCGGCCGCATTCTTGGCATGCGCCGGGCCGCCGACGGTCGTTCCCTCGCTCGTGGGACTCGCGGTCCCCGTCTTCGATCGGGAGGAACGAGTCGCCTTTGACTTGCGGTGTACGCGCTTTTTCATCTTCGGTTTCCGTTGCGGGAGCGAGTATTCAAGGTGCGGGGAGCGTGCCACCCCGAGTGTGGCGGGTGAAGGCGCGAACACCCGCAACACCTGTAGCTGCGCTCCTACGATCGCCTGCAGTGCCCGGGTTGCGCTCGCGAACGCACGTCCGCGGCATCGACGCGTTTCACATTGGCGTGCTGCTGCATAACGCGGTCTATGCGGCGCCCAAGGTTGCCTGCTCGCGCTGTGGGATTTATCGCACGCAATTCCTTCTCTTGCCTGACGCGACATTTGGCCTTGAAGAATTACCGTAATGGCCTCTCAGCGACCCGGGGAGTAGGGCTCAAATCGGTCGACAGGACTCGACACCGCGGCCCTCGACGGCAAGCGCGAGCTGCGCGGCGGTAAGATCCTCGATTGCAGCGCCGACGCTTTTGAAGAGCGTGATGCTTTCCGGGCCGGATCGCCGGAAGCGCTGCGCGCCGATGTCCGCGAGCTCCGCGCGGATTGCGTCGGCCGTGAGCACGTTCCGGTGTATCGCGCCGATCAACTCGCCGGACTCCTTGAGTGCGCCCTCACGGGTGTCGACGTAGATCTCGGCGCGCTCGAGCGCCGCATCATCGGCCTCGCACATCTCGGCGGTGAATGCGCCGACCAGATCGAGATGCTGTCCCGGCCGCAGCCACACGCCCTGCACGAGCGGCGAGCGAGCGAGCGTCGCACAGCTCACGATGTCGGCCCAGCGCACCGCGCTCTCGAGATCCGGGGCCGCCTCGACGCGCCAGCCCGGGCGCGCCAAGGCGGCGGCGAGGGCCTGCGCGCGCTGCGGATCACGCCCCCAGATGCGGATCTCCTCAATGGGACGCACGCAGGCGTGGCTCTCGATGAGATGGGTCGCCAGACGGCCGGTGCCCACCATCAGCAGTCGCGAGGCCTCGGGGAGCGCGAGATGGCGCGCGGCGAGTGCCGATGCGGCGCCCGTGCGCCGCGCGGTGAGCTCACCGCCCTCGAACATCGCGATAGGCCGCCCGTCGCGCGCATCGAAGAGCACATAGCTCGCGGCCACGGCCGGCAGGCTGCGCTGTCCATTGTCGGGAAACACGGTCACGAGCTTCACCCCGCAGACGCTCGCGTTCCAGGAGGGCATCAGCAGCAAGGTGGCGCCCGTCGCGGCCGTACCGGGCATCGCGAGTCCGTACTGCTGTCGAGGCGGGGCGGCGTGCGGGGTGCAAAAAGCACTCTCGAGCGCATCGATGAGGGCCGCGCGGTCGAGGCGCGCCGCAACCGCCGCCGCGTCGAGTACGAGCATCAAGACTCCTCATCGCGCTGCGCGCGCTCAGATGACATTGAATTCCTTGAGCGGTCGATCTTCGAGATAACGCGCATAAGAGAGCTCGCTCACATCGATCGAGCGGTAGGTCCCGTAGCAGATATGCTCGGCGAGCGCGCGCCCGACGGCGGGCGCCTGCTGAATTCCATGCCCGGTGAAGCCCGTCGCGAGCAGTAAGCGCGGGCACTCCGGTACGGGGCCGAGGAAGGCGTTCTGATCGAATACATTGTAGTCATAGTGCCCGGCCCACGCCGAGCACAGCCGCACGGCCTCGAAAGCCGGCACCCGGTGTGCGAGCAGCGGCCAGTGGCGCTGCTCGAACTCCGCGAGGTCTATCTCGAAATCATCCGCGGCGACGTCTGCATCGGGCTCGGCGGGCAAGCCGCACAGAAACCGATCCCGGTCCGGTCGAAACCACAGGCCCGAGGGATCGATGAGGAGCGGGCAGCGCGGGATCGACTCGGGACATTGAAACACGAAGACGCAGCGTTTGCGCGGCACGACCGGAAGCTCGACACCGGCGGTCCGGCCAAGATCCCTCGAGCGAACACCGGCACTCAGCACGGCAAAGCCGCAACGGACGGGGCCCGCGCGTTCCAGGTGCGCCGCGTGGAGCTCGCGGCCCACGCGCTCAAACTGAAGGACTCGATCGCGCAGATACGTCGCGCCATGCGCCTGTGCCGCCGCGCGTAAGCCGTTGAGCAGCGCCTGGCCGTCGAACCAGCCTTCTCCGCCCGTGCAGTCGCTGCCGGCCGCAATGTCCATGACGTTGAGCCACGGATATCGCATCCCGAGTGCGGCCGGGTCGTGCAACGTGACCGGAACGCCGGCACGTTGCTGGATGGTCACCTGGCGCTCGAGCACCGCCGCTCCGGCGGGTGTTGCGAGAAAGAGGTAACTCGCCTCGATGAGGCCCATGTCCGCCGCCGCGGTCTCCCGCGCAAGCGCGCGCGGCGCATCTCGCAGGAACTCCATACCGTAGCGCGAGAGCGCGATATTGAGAGGTGTCGAGAACTGCAACCGAATCGAACTCGCGGAACGGGCGCTCGCCGCGTCGCGATAGGTGGGATCGGGCTCCACGACCGCAACCGAACCGGCGAACCCCAGGCGCGCTTTCAGAAAATACGCACAGGCAGATCCCATGACACCGCCGCCGGCAATGAGCACGTCCACCTGCTTCACTCGAGCTCCCCCCACCGGATGCTGAGGCCAAGCATAGCAATGCCCCGCGCTCCGAGTCCCGGCGTCACTCTCCCTCGAGGCATGCCCGCGTGCCGCTCGGTACGAAGCCGTACAGACGGCAACCCTGCGGCGGGCGAAACTGCGTGACATGAACAGGATCGAAGATTTCCCGGAGCCTCGTCGCGCCCGACCTACTCTGCTGCCCCTCGTGGCGGCGATTCTGATGTGGGCAGCGTGGCCCGTGAATCTGCCAGCCGATGAGGCCCCGCAAGCGCCTCCCACGCCCGCGTCGAATTACACGTCACAATCGCCCGAGCAACTTGATCAGCTGGTAGCACCGATCGCGCTCTATCCGGACTCGCTGGTGGCGCAGATTCTGGCGGCGTCGACGTTTCCCGAGCAGATCGTGGTGGCGGAGCGGTGGATGCAAGCAAATCCGGACTTGAAGGATCAGGCCCTGGCGCAAGCGGCCGACCAGCAACCCTGGGACCCGAGCGTCAAGGCACTCGTCGCATTTCCCACCGTACTCGGGAATTTGGACAAGAACCTGTCCTGGACCTCATCTCTGGGCGACGCCTACTACAATCAACAACCGGATGTCCTCCAGGCCGTGCAAGTGATGCGGCAGCGGGCGCAGGCGGCCGGTAACCTCAACACCACGCCGCAGCAAACCGTGGAGACAGAGGGCTCGACGATCGTCGTCCAACCTGCGAGCCCCGAGGTGGTATACGTCCCGGCATACGATCCGTGGGTGGTGTACGGCGCTCCGGTCCTGGCGTGGCCCGATTGGTATGGGTATCCCGGCATCTGGCTTGACGGTCCCTCCCTCTCATTTGGAATTGGATTCGGGATCGGGTTCTTTGGAGGCTTCGGGTGGGGCTGGGGTCACTGGGGCTTCGACTGGCATGGTGGATATTCCACGTTTGACCACGGCAGGTACTATTCACGAAGCAACACGTTTTACAACCGCAATGCCTATTACCGGGGAGGCGGCGCGCGCGGCGTCGCGACCCGGGTGGCGCGCGGAGGCGGCGCAGATCGCGCCCGGAGCGGTGCGCACGGCGTCGGCGGAGATCGCGCCGGGAGTGCTGCGCGCGGCGGTAACGTCGAACGTTCCGCTGCCGGCCACGACGGATCTCGTGCAACGGGTGATGCGTTTGCTGGGCGCCCCGATGCAGCCCGCGGATACGCCGCACCCGAGGGCGAGAGCGGGGTGCGCTCGGGCGCACTCAGCGGCTACGACCATGGCGGACAGACCCGGGCCTTCTCATCACGCGGAAGTTCGAGCTTCACGGGTGGGGGCGCAGGCGCGCATGGCGGGGGTGGGGGGGGGGGCGCACGGGGCGGGGGCGGAGGGGGGGGCGGCCACAGTGGCGGGGGCAGACCGCACTGATCGAGGAATCATGAGTCCCTGGCGTTTAAAAACTTGCAAATGAAGAGGTTCCGTATGCCGCGAACGACGCAGAGCATCGACGCATGTGGTGGGGATCGTCTGCGTGCAACGACGGCGTGTGCCCTCCTTTTACTGTTGTGCGCCCGCTCAATGGCGCAGCAACCCGGCCAAACGGTGTTCTCCTCGGCCGCAGAGGCCAGCAGCCACCTCGTCATCGCCGTGGAGACTAACGACGAAAAGGCGATGCTCGCCCTGCTCGGGCCCGATGGCCAGCAGATTGTCTACTCGGGCGACGCCACCGAGGATGCCCGAAGCCGCGCCAATTTCGTTCAGGCCTATCGGGAAATGCATCGTCTGGTGACGGAACCCAATGGAACCACGACGCTGTACATCGGCGCGAAGAACTGGCCCACGCCGATACCCCTCGTGCACCAGGGACAGACGTGGTATTTCGACACCGATGCGGGCAAGCAGGAGATTCTGTATCGCCGGGTCGGCCGGAACGAGATGTCGGCCATTCGCGTGTGCCAGGAGCTCGTGGCGGCGCAGAAAGACTATCGACGCCAGCAGCCCGCGGAATATGCCCAGAAAATCTTGAGTGATGCGGGTCAGCGCAACGGTCTTTATTGGCCGGCGGCGGCGGGCGATCCGCAGAGTCCCATCGGCCCGCTGGTCGCATCCGCAGTCGCCGAGGGTTATGCCAACGGGAAAGAGATCGTCCAGACTCCCTACCGCGGCTTTTACTTCCGTGTCCTCGAGCAGCAGGGGAAGCACGCCCCCGGCGGCGCAAAGAACTACATCGCAAGCGGCAAGATGACGCGTGGATTCGCCTTCCTGGCCTATCCCGCGCAATACCGCTCCTCCGGCGTCATGACTTTCATCGTCGCGAGTGATGGGATCGTGTATCAGAAGGATCTCGGTCCTGAGACCGCCACTCTCGCCAGAGCCCTGAGGCAATATGATCCCGATGCCAGCTGGCATCGGGTTGAGGCTCGGACGGAAACGGCCGGCATGCAGGGGACCCCGTCAACTCGTTAAAGTCAGTGATATCAGTTTCTCGCGACGCTCGAGGTTTGCATCTGGATTTGTTCGAGCGCAATCGTCACGGTGTCGTGAACGCAGTCTGCATAGGTCTCCCGATCCGAAACTTTGCGATCGTCGCGGAACGTGCGACACAACCGTTGAGCAGTCATGCTCAGGCGTTTATGGGCCTGCGCAATACCGTCGGCCGTCGATAAATCGAGACCGGCGAGCACGACCGTAGCGGCTGCTGTTTCGGGTTTGGCACGAGCGAGGTCAGAAGCAGACACGAAGCCTGGTGTCGCGGCAATGAACGCGGCAGTCAGCAGCAATGCTTTTCGATCCATGCGGCCTCCTCAGCGGCTATGAGCCAAGAATGGGTTGATCCATCCAAGATCGGATTTCGGTGATGAGGAGTGACATGCGGGAGCGGTTCTGCCGTCCCTGGGGCGATGGATTTCGTTGGGGCGGAAGGGCTGGGGGTCGCCCACGCTCGCGCTCGACCCTGGCGGTTGCTAGCCGATCGCCGATTCGCTAGCCTGAAGGCGCCTGGTGGCGGGAGGCGATCGGATGGAATCGGAACCACGGGCGTCGCCGGAGGGAGCCTCGGGCGAGCCCATTGCGCATGGCCAGCTGTTCGCCTCGCTGTACGGCGAGCTGCGACAGCTGGCGGAGCGTCAATTGCGGCGCAACGCCGGTGCGCCGGTCAGCCCAACAACTCTGCTGCATGAGGCCTATCTCGGAATGCATGGGCGAAATGCCGTCTTTCCGGATCGCGAACGATTCATCGGATACGCGGCGCGCGTCATGCGAGGCCTGATCATCGACTTCGTGCGGGACCGGCGTGCTCTGAAACGGGGCGGAGACTTCCACATCACTCAGCTCCCGACCCAGCTCCCTGATTTGGACAAGGACGATACGGACCTGTCGCGATTGTCGGAGGCGCTCGACGAGCTGGCGACACGCGATGCGAAACTGTCGGAGCTCGTCGATCTGAAGTATTTCTGCGGCTACACGTTCGATGAGATTGCCGCGCAGCGCGGTACCTCAACACGTACGGTCAAACGCGACTGGGAGAAGGCTCGCGCGTTACTTTTCCATCAGTTGAAGGACGCGTTTCAGTCCAGTGATGCGTGCCGATCGGTTGACGATCCATGATGGGCTAGTGATGAAGCTTGGCCTTGATCTCCTCCCACAACGCCGGTTTGTGCGAGATCGTCTGCTCGCGCACCGACGTATACGCATCGGCGACCTGGCTCATCATTCCTTCGCGGGCGAGCAGGCGCGCCAGGGTCGCGCGCCGATAGCGCCAGTGACGCCACGCCTCATCCGGCCAAGCCTCGATTCGAGCACGTTCCGACGCACTGGCGTAGTACTTGAACGCTTCGAGCCTCATTGCGTTTCTCCTCGCAGCATCCATTTCGGAGGAAGCATCAGCGTCCTCCCTGTCGGCGACGCGAGCCAACGCATTCGGCTCGCCGGCGGCCGCCGCCTTCTGATACCAGGACCAAGCCCGCACGTTGTCGGGAGCCAGCAAGTATTCCTCATTCCCGCCGGGCCGGCTTACGCCGTGTTCGTAGAGCTTGCCCAGCTCAAACGCCGCGATGGCCACGCCATCCTTCCAGGCCTGCTCGTAGAGCGAGATTGCCTTCGGCAGGTCAAGCATGCCAGCGGACGGTTGCGAGAACAGTCCGGCCAAATCGATGCGCGCCGTGCGGTAGCCTTGGGTGGCCGTCTCGAGTTCCAGCCGCGCCTCACGAAAATGCCCTGCCGCCAATTGTGCGCGGGCATGCTGGTACAGTAATCGGCCGTCGTTCGCGTGGCGCTTGAGTTCATCGCCGCAGGCCGCGATTGCGACGTCGACGACCATAAGATCGGCGAGGGTCCCCGCGGCTAAACGATCCGGGTCATATGCCGCTGCGGCGGACTCATCGCATTTCGACCGGTCGACCGGCCAGGAACGCACATCCGCGGAATTCGGCAGGCCAAGGCGAAATCGCTCGACCGGCGACAGTACTTCCAACATGGCGGCAGATGCCCATTGAATTTGCGACTCGAGTGAAGGAACGTGCGCGTCCCAGATACGGACCAATGCGTCGTCGGACGCCGTCACGATGCGAGTCCCGTCGGGAGAGTAGGCGGCGGCATTGACCGAGTCGGGGTGCGGGAACACCATGAGTTGCTGCCCGGTGTCGGCGTCCCAGATTCGGGCGGTCTTGTCGGGCGAAGCAGTCACCACACGCCGCCCGTCCGGTGAGAACATGGCGGTGCCCACCAACTGGGAATGACCGCTCAACATTTTGAGCTGGGCGCCCGTTCTGGTGTCCCAAATCCGCGCGGTCATATCGAGCGATGCGGTGACCAGGCGGTGACCGTCGGGGGAATAGGCGGCCGAGAACACGGGGTCCGAATGTCCGTCGATCACCAGCACCTGGGCCCCCGAGGCGGCGTCCCAGATTCGAACAGTCTTATCCAACGATGCGGTCGCGATGCGCCGCCCATCAGGCGAAAATGCCGCGTCGCTCACCCGATCGTTGTGTCCGCGAAATGCGATGATCGACCTTCCCGAAGCGACCTCCCAGATGCGCGCGGTCTTGTCGAACGACGCCGTCACGGCAAGTTGCCCGTCCGGCGAGAACTGCGCGCTCTCGACCGCATAGTAGTGCCCGGTAAGCACTGTGGTTTGCCTGCCGCTCGCTGCATCCCAGATTCGGCCGGTCCCATCGTTCGAGGCGGTCACCACGCGCGACCCGTCGCTCGAGAATGAAGCGGTCCACACACCCCGCTCATGCCCTACGAGTGCCATGAGCTCGCGCCCCGTTGCGGCGTCCCAGATCCGGGCGGTTCTGTCGTCCGATGCCGTGATGACCCGGCGCCCATCGCTCGAGAATCGAGCGCTCTCCACCGCACTTTGGTGCCCGCTCAGAATCCTTACCGGCGGCCCGGTTGCGACGCTCCAGACGCGAGCCGTCTTGTCATGCGACGCCGTCACGACCTCCTGGCCATCGGGCGAGAAGACGGCGGTCGCCACTTCCGCTCGGTGTCCGTTCAGCACCATGAGTTCCTTGCCCGTCGCGACGTCCCAGAGGTGCGCGCTGGTCTCGTCGGACGCGGTGACGACATGCAGTCCGTCGGGTGAGAATTCGGCGCTGTTCACCAGGTGTGAGTGCCTGAGCACGATGAGCTCACGGGCCGACAAAACATCCCAGATTCGCGCCGTCTTATCACGGGAAGCCGTGACGACACGCTTGCCGTCGGGTGAGAATGCGGCATGCAGTACCGCGTCGCTATGACCGCTCAATCGCGCGATCTCCCGGCCCGTGGCCGCGTCCCAAATGCGGGCGGTCTTGTCGACCGATGCTGTCACCACTCTCCGCCCATCCGGTGAGAACCTTGCGCAGGGTACCCGGTCCGAGTGGCCGCGGAGCGTCAAAAGGTCGCGGCCCGTCGCGGCATCCCACACACGCGCCGTTTTGTCGAACGACCCCGTGACGATGCGCCGGCCGTCGGGCGAAAATTCCGCGGATCGCAATTGATCGGTATGCCCGCGGAGCACGAGGATCTCCCGACCGGTCTTCGCGTCCCAGACACGCGCCGTTTTGTCCCACGAGGAGGTGATCACGCGTGCTCCGTCGGGCGAAAATTTCGCCTGCGCTACCGAAGCGGTGTGCCCCACGAGATCGAGCATCTCCCGGCCGGAGTCCCTGTCCCAGATGCGGGCGCTCTTGTCGTGTGAGGCAGTGACGATGCGCGTACCGTCCGGCGAAAATGCGGCAGAACGCAACTCTGCCGAGTGCCCGCTGAGCACCAAGACGAGAGCGTCTTGCGCGCGCGCCTCCTGGAACACGCTGAGCGCCTCGGGGCTGGGCGCGCCCTTCGCATCGCTCTGCGCCACCACCTCGATAATGATTCCCAGGGCGCCTGGTACGTCTGCATCTTTCAAGCGCGCGGCCGCCGTTTGCGTGAGCGACCGTAACTGCGCCTGAAGCGCGGCGTCCCGCTGCGCGGCCGCCTCGTCTCTCTGCGCCGCCGCGATCTTCGCTTCGTAGCTCGTGGCGACCAGCCCGCCGGCGAGGGTCAGCAGCAGCCCACTCGCCGCGGCGATCCCGACCCAGTATCGGCGCGCAAACTTGAGCGCCCGGTAGGCAACACTGTCGGGCTGCGCGAGCACCACATCGCCGCGCAAAAAGCGCTCGATGTCCTCGCCGAAGGCGTTCGCGGTCGCATAGCGCTCCGCCGGGAGTTTCTTCAGCGCCTTCAGGGCAATGGTGTCAAGATCGCCCCGCAAGGTGCTCGAGAGCCTCTTCGCCGTCGTCGCCCGTGCCGCGGCGGCCGCTTCATTCGACGCGGCGCGACTCGGCGCCACGGGGTCTGATTGCAGGATCGCCTCCTCGAGCGCACCGCGTGAATCGCGCTTGAGCTTGTAGGGCCGCTCCCCGGTCAGAAGCTCATAGAGCATCACCCCGAGGGCGTAGACATCGGCCGCGGTCGTGACCGGCGCCCCGGCGATCTGCTCGGGAGCGGCGTAGTCCGGCGTCAGGGCGCGTCCACCGAACTGCGTGAGCTCGGTCTCTTTCGCCTCTCCTTCCGAGAGAAGCTTCGCGATGCCAAAATCAAGGAGCTGAACCTGCCCCTCTCCGGTCACCAGGATGTTGGCCGGCTTCAAGTCGCGGTGAATTACCAAATGCGCATGCGCGTACTGCACGGCGCTCAAGACCTGCCGAAACAGCTCCAGTCGCTCGTGAATGGAGAGTCGACGCTCATCGCAATACTCGGTCAGCGGCTTACCGGCTACGTAATCGAGCGCGAGATAGGGTTGCCCGTCCTCGGCAAAGCCCGCATCGAGGAGGCGTGCAATATGGGGATGATGCAAGCTCGCGAGAATCTCGCGCTCGCGGGCAAAGCGCTCGCTCAGAACGCGACTCTTCAGCGCCGTGTGGATGAGCTTCAAGGCCACCTGTCGCGTGAACAAGCCATCGGCCCGCTCGGCAAGCCACACGCTCCCCATGCCGCCGTGGCCCACCAACGCCCGCACCCGGTAGGGGCCGAACTGCTTGCCAATGAGCCCCGGATCCGCCTCGATCAGCGCCGCGACGTGGCGCTCCACCAGATTGCGCGTCTCGAGAAAGCGCCGCCCCTGATCCCCCTCCTGCAGAGCAAGCATCTCGCGCAGCACCGCGCCGAGTCGCGGCTCCCGACTCTCGAGCGCCGCGAGCCACGCCTCTCGCTCATCGGGCGCCATCTCGATGGATTCGTCCCACAGCGTCGAGAGGCGTGCGTATTCAGGCTCGCTCAGATCCTTGAGCGCCACGCCCGAGGCAGAGGATTCATCCACGTCTATGTGTCCTTACCATGCCTTGGGGCGAACAAATCACCGGCCGCATCCTCATTTGCCCTGCAAAAACCATGCTGCCGTCAGAGCCTCCCTCGCCCGCATATACGCCCGCCGAGGCGCTGCTGTCCATAGTTCGCGGCGATTGGGCGCTTTTGTGCCGCGCGCGTTGATAGCTTGCACGATGTGCGTGTCACTTTTCCCCTGGCGTTTGCGATCTACTCAATGCAGGCGGCTGCGGCGGGTGCCGGGAGCCGCGGATTACCAACCTCAAGAGGAAGCATCATGAACGTCAAGACCAATGTGAAGGTGGGATACGTTCCCGTGCCGGGCAACCCCCAGCGGCTGCACTAGACCGACCGGCGGTACCCGGCGAAGGCCGGGTACCCAAGTCCGTGCAATCCTGAAGCAGGGATCGAGATTGAAATGTTCGATTTCGCTCGCAGCTTCCAGCGGCTCCGTGCCGATCACGGTAAGAGCAATCTTTGGATAGCGGTCCTGTCGGCAGCCGCCCTTACCGCCTGGATTCTCTGGGCGCTCTGGGCGCAAGTCTCACTGTACGAGGTCTCCACCGATGCGCGCATAGAGCTTGACGGCGCAACATACCCGATCGATGCGCCGTTCGCGGGACGCATCGTCGCGACGCAATTGCACACGGGGCAACGGGTTCTCCGCGGCGACCTGCTCATCGAATTGGATGCCATGGGCGAGGAGTTGCAGTTGCGCGAGGTCCAGGTGCAGGCGCAAGGGCTGGAGCCCCAGATCGCCCAGCTCAACGCGCAGATTCAGGCCGAACGCAGCATGCGCAGCGAAGAGGATCGCGCGGCGCAGCTCAAAGCCCAGGAGGCGCAGAGCCGGGTGCACGAAGCGCAAATCCCGGCGGACTATGCTGCGAAGAACCTCGATCGCATCCGCGCCCTGCATGCAGCGAATTATGTCTCGGCTCATGACCTCGACAAGGCCGAAAGCGAGGCGAGTCAGCTGCGCGCTGCGGCGAATGCGCTGGGCGTGGCGCTGAGCCGAATTCCCCAAGATCAAGCAGCTCGCAATCGCGAGCGCGACGTGCGCATTGGCCGCCTGCAAGGCGAGATCGCCACTCTCGAGGCACAGCGCGACACGCTGCACGCCGAGACCGAGCGATTGAGTTACGAGATCGAGCGGCGGCGGGTTCGCGCGCCGGTGGACGGCTTGGTGGGCGAAGCCGTCAACCTTCGAGTGGGTGCGGTGGTCGCGAGCGGCGACCGGCTGGGATCGATCGTGCCCGCCGGACGTCTCCTGCTGGTCGCGCACTATCCAGCGCAAGCGGCCTTCGGCCGCATCCGTCCCGGCCAACCGGCCACCTTGCGCCTGGAAGGCTTTCCTTGGGCGGAGTTCGGCACGGTGTCCGCCACCGTTGCCGAGGTGGGCCGGGAGGTACGCGACGGCAAGGTGCGGGTCGAACTGGCGTTGCAGCCGCGATCGAGCTTTCGCGGCTCTCTCCAACATGGGATGCCCGGTACGCTCGAGGTGACGGTAGAGCGGCTGTCACCGCTCGATCTGACGCTGCGGACCGCGGGCCAATGGCTGACGCGTCCGCTGTGAGACGGCGCTATTTCATCCCCGAGGTCATTCAGACCTCGGCGATGGATTGCGGACCGGCCGCGCTCAAGGCGCTCTTCGGCGGGTTCAACCGCTACCTCTCCTATGGCCGGCTGCGCGAAGCATGCCAGACCGACGTCGATGGAACTTCGATCGACGCGATCGAGCTCATCGCACAAAAGCTCGGTCTGGACGTCGCGCAGTCGGTGCTGCCGCTGGATCTGCTGCTATTGAAGAGTTCGGCGAGTTTGCCTGCGATTCTCGTGGTCGCCGCCGAGGGCGGGAATCACCTCATCGTGCTGTGGAGGATCCATGGGCCATGGTTGCAGGTCATGGACCCGGCCGCCGGGCGATTGTGGCTTCCGCGCCAGCGCCTTCTCGAGTCGCTCTACATTCACGAGCAGCCGGTGCCCGCGAGCGCGGGCGAGGAGTGGTGCGCATCGACGGTTTTTGCGGCAGGAATCGAAGAGCGCATGCGGGCACTCGATGTGCCGCCTGACCTGTGGCATGACCGCGCGCACCAGGACGCGGCGCTTCGGTTGGGCGGCGCGCTGCGGGATGCGCGGCGGCTGCGGCCAGGCGCGGAAGCTCGGGAGTTCCTCTCGCTCTGTGCAGCCCATCCCGATGAGATCCCCCGCGAGTACTGGGCCATTCGGCGAATGAGGGACGACCCGGAGCAGGTGATGCTGCGAGGGGCGGTGCTGCTCTCCGCGGCCGGGTCCATCTCGGATGTGCCGGACGAGTCGCTTCCCGCGAGCCTCGCGCGGGTGCGCAGCGAACCCGAGCCTCGCGTGTGGGAGCCCGTGTGGAGCGTATTGCGCGAAAGCGGATGGCGGCTGCCGGTGGCCACGATGGTCGCGCTGGCTGCGGTGGCCGCAGGCACCGTCATCGAGGCGCTGCTATTTCGTGGGCTGTTCGACATGGGGCGGCATCTGCAGTCGACCGTCGAGCGCTTGGGTGCGATGGCCGCACTCGTACTGTTTCTCGCGATAGTCTTGGCGCTCGACTGGTCGGCCGCCATCGGCTCCTTCAGATTGGGGCGCCAGATCGAGATGCGCCTGCGATCGCGCTTCTTGCTGAAGGTGCCGCGATTGAGCGACCACTATCTGCAATCCCGGCTCATCTCGGACATGGCGTTTCGTGCGCATTCGCTGCAGCTGTTGCGGCAGCTGCCGGAGATCGCGGCTCATGCCCTGTATCTCATCGTCAGCATCCTGATCACGGGAACCGCGATCATCTACGTGTACCCGGGGTCGGCGCTCCTCACGTGCCTGTCGGTCGTTGCGGCTTGCGGAGTGCCTGCGCTGTTGATGCCGGCGATGGCGGAACGGGACTTGCGCCATCGCGAACTGAGCGCCTCGCTGGGATCGCTGTACCTCGACACCTTGCTGGGCTCGCGCGCCATTCAAGCGCACTGTGCCAAGCGTTCGATGTGCGCGGTGCAGGCCGACCAGCTCGCGCGGTGGGCACAGGCGGG
>Ga0181537_10002364_pt1 | contig 16680 bp, 30 predicted proteins | sample PEATcosm2014_Bin_39_FD_119765 | JGI IMG/M metagenome (GOLD analysis project Ga0181537, IMG submission 119765) | Peatland microbial communities from MTU Mesocosm Facility, Houghton, MI, USA - PEATcosm2014_Bin23_10_metaG | ecosystem: Environmental > Terrestrial > Soil > Wetlands > Peat | place... | reverse complement strand
GGTGAGCGACCATGTTCAGGAGGGCGTCTACCAGCCGCCGAAGCTGTGGCTGCCGCGGCCGGACGGCATGGCGTCCCCGGGCGGCCTCTATCGCTGGACCGGAACGGCGGCGGGTGGCGGAGCGGACAAGCGCGCCGAGCACGCGCAGTTTCAGGGCTTCATGAACGTTCACTCGTGGCCGGAGGGCGCGACCCTCCCGGAGGACTGGCCGGGTGAGGATCGGGATCCCGGCCGGTGGCGCATGCAGGCCGCGCTCCCGGAGGGTGTTCCGGCGGTGCACCTGCCGGACGTCAAGCTCTGGACGCGGACGACGACGGCGGTCCCTCACGGCTGGCTGGCCGTGTCGTCGTCGCCGGTGTGGCTCGGGGGCGGGTCGACCTACCGTCTCAGTACGCGCCCGATCGTCACCGTCGACAAGGTGAGCGAGCGACTCGGCAAGCTGATGACGGTGACGAAGTCGTGGGCGCCGGGCGATGAGCTGCCGTCCGACTGGCCGGCGGCAGATCGACACGAGGGCCGCAACCGCTTCCAGGTCACTGTGCCCCCGAAGATGCCGGCGATCGATGTCGGGCCGATCCGAGCCTGGGCGTGGTCGGTGCCCGCCGCCGCGACGGTGGGAGCGCCGGCCGCGGTAGGATGGAGGCGATAGGGGAAGACGATGGCTGAACGGTTCGTACTGGAGCGCAAAGACCTCGACATCCTGAAGGACGTCATGTGCGCCCTCGCGAGCGGCCGGTACCTCGACGACGAGAAGCTCAAGGATCTGTCGGGGAAGATCGAGTGGGTCCTGCGGCATGCGCAGGAACTCGGCGATGGGCATTCGACGCAGGGTGGCGGCAGTGTCCCGCCGGGCTCTATGCGCCAGCGCAGCTTCTAGTCGTCGTCGAGGAGCCGCGCCGTCATTCGGGGCGCGCCTCGATGATGCTTCCGAGGAGGCTGGAGAGCGCCTGGGCCTGCTGGACTTGCTTCTCCCCGTGAAGGCGGTCGATGTCGTCAGCGACGGTGGTGATCAGCACGATGACGCTCTCCATCAAGCGACCCTTGTCGGCCTTGGGGATGCCGAGGTTCTCGATCGCCGCGATCGTACTGCGCAGGGCCGCCACGGTTTCGGGCATCCTCTCGCTCCAGTACGTGAAGGCCTTGCGCTGCGTGGGAGTCATGCTGAGAAGCATACCCTGCGGAACGCCGCGAGTCCTGGTAGGCTGGGAACGCCATGGCGTACTCGAAGGCTCATCTCAATCGGATCGTGGCTGACGCTCGCAAACGCGCTCACAAGGGTCGGTCGGGCAACTGGGACGGGGACGACGAGTCGGAGGAGAACGAGGACGACTTCGACCTGAAGGATGAAATGGAGAACGGGATGGTCATCGGCGAGGCGCGCGGCGGCAAGTACGCCGTCTCGCTCGACGGACGCCACCTCGACTCCTTCTCCGACTTCGACAAGGCGCTCAAGTTCGCGGCGCAGAAGATGGAGGACTCGAAGTACTGGCCCAACGTCTTCTTCGTGAACGAGCGAGGCAACACGGATCTCCTCGCGCTGAAGACGAAGGTCGTCAAGGGGAAGGTCATCAAGGTCACGTCGACGACCATTCGCAGCTGGGTCTAGCTCTCGATGGCGCAGCTCCCTGCGACCAAGACGCCGATGACGGCTGCCCAGGCGCTCTACGTGCTGGGCAGCGCGCTCGGTTCGGACGCGGCCGCGCTGCCGATGGTCGCCGCCCAGAGCGCGGTGGAGACGGCGCACTGGGCGGCGATGTGGCGCTGGAACTTCGGCAACGTGACGGCGGGTCCTGGCGAGGACTACCAGATCCTCCCCGGCAACCCGCTGCACTTCAAGGTGTACGAGAGCGCCGAGGACGGCGCACGGGACTACGTCCGCTGGCTCCGCACCCGCGGCGTTCTCGCCTACGCCATACGCGGAGACCTCGATGGGTACATCGAGAACCTCAAGTCGCACGGCTACCTCGGCTTCATCGGGCGCGCGATGCCGAACGGCCGCGTCGTCAGCCAGAGCGACTACGATCAGTACGCGCGCGGCATCGCGGGGCTCATCCACACCTTCGCGAGCATGACCCCGCAGCCGTTCCGCAGCGCGACGTCGTCGCTCGTACGGATGGGCAGCACACGAGGCCGGAAGATCGTGACCGTGGGAGCCGTCGCGGGGCTTGGCATTGCGCTCGCGATTCTCGCTGCGGGTAGCTCCGGCAAGCGCGCGGTGGGACCGAGGTCGTGACGATGGGTCGTTCAGCGCAAAGATAGCGGTGGCGGTGTTTGCAGGACGTACTGCCAGCAGCTCCCGACTTCTTGGTCTTCGTCGTTGTCCGGCCACACCTTTACGCATCGAGCGCGTCCAAGTCGCAGTTGCTTCTCCCAGAAGGCACGTACATCATGAGAAATCCGACGGGCGTCGTGCGTTCGCCATCGAACGTCTTTCAGTTCACGGTCGGCCGGTGCATGGGCGAAGACGAGGTGGGCGGCGTGAACGACGCCGAGGTCTGGCCTTCGGACGGCTGGCGCGTTTCTTCGGTGGCATGGCGGTGCAGTCGGAGCGTCACCGCTTCTTGCGACGCACAGGCCAGGCCTGCTCCATGTCGCGAATGAACTGCCGCTTGGCGGCCTTCACGAACTCGACCATGGACTTGAGCGTCGCCTTGGTCATCTTGCCTCGGGGATCTTGGACGGCCAGCCAGCCGCCGCTTCGCCCCGTCTGGTAGATTTCGCCGACCCACGGGTACTTCTTGCGGAGCTTGTCCGTGAACTCCAGCAGCGACGTGCGTGCATCGTCTTCGTAGTCCTCCTCGGACACGTCCACGTTCATCCGGGGCATCTTGATGTTGAACTCGTAGACGGCTCCGGCGTCACCGAGGCTCCAGCGCGATTCGAGACGCACCGGGTCCTGCGGCGCGAACGGGTTCATGCCCGGGTCGACCGCGCGCACGGGCTTGCCGGCAAAGCGCCCCCGTGCTGTGCGACCCGCGTTGCCGTGCTTGGGCGTGCCTTTCCTGCTCGACCGGCGGCTGGAACGACTCGTGCGTTTCTTCGTGGCCATGCGCCGCAGCGTATCGGTTCACGGGCGGGTCGACAACATTCGTACACGTCCGGGCGCGTTTGACGACGTGTCATACACGATGTAAAACATCGACGTGCGCTACACGATGAGGTACGAGCGGGTCAAGTTCGTGGACAAGGGCATGACGGTCTGGACGCCGTTCGCGCCCTTCTGCTGCGAAGAGCTGCGGCCGATGTTCGGCGATCCGGAGCGGATGGTGCGCTGTACGGTGCAGACGGCCGCGGGGTACGACGCGCGGATCGTCAACCCGGAGGTCGGCATCGATCGGTGGATGCGCATCGACGATCTTTGGGTGGCTGTGGTCGACGAAGAACGTGACGCGGAGGCCAAGCTCACGGCCGACCTCCTTCCTGTCGTTCGGCGGGAGTTGGGCCATGGTACCAAGGTGATCGTGTGCTGCCGGCAGCGGCGGGTGGCCGAGCGCGTGGTCGAGAGCCTGGCGGTGAGCGACTACCTGGCGATCCTTGGCGACGGGTGTACGTCGGCCGAGGAGCGCGCGGCGGCGATGGACCGCATCGAGGGGCACCGAACGGGCGCTGCGCTCGTGTGTACGGTCGACTTCGTGCAGGCAATGCAAAACGATCCCAGTCTGCAACGAGCGTTCGTCAAGGCGGTGATCTTCAGCGGAGATGTGCTGTGATTCGATCGCTGCGAGTGACCGCTGGCTACGCCGCGAAACTTTCCGCTCTGCAAGAGCGGACGTTCGAGTTTCAGGAGGGCCTGACGGCCCTCTTCGGCGCGAACGCCTCCGGCAAGTCGACGATGCTGCGGGTGATGGGCGCGTACTCCGGATGCGAAGGGCCCGGCTGGACGACCTACAGCGAGGAGTACGAGCGCGAGCGTCGCTTCAGCTTCCCGCGCGAGAAGACGCCGCCGTTTCCCGAGCGCTTCGCGGAGGGCATCCTTGGCGACCTTCGTGCGGAGGTCGCGTGGGATGGCACGCCCACGTACTACTCGGTCGGGTTGCCCGCGAAGGGCCAGAGAGCCTTCGAGGAAGCGCTTGGGCGCGGTGGAGACGATGCCGACGACTACATGCGGAGCATCATGGCGCCCGGTTCGTCGGGTCAAGCACAGGTCCATTGGCTCAACGAGCGGCTGGAGCGAACGCTCAGCAAGCCTCCGACCCTCGCGCGCGACGCGACCTTCTTTCTGAAGGGCCGCTCGGAATGGTCGACGCCCGAGGGCCGAAAACACCGGACCGAAACGCTGGAAGGTATCGACGACTTCATCCAGTACGTCGAGAGCCTGCCGCGCACCGGCCCGGTGACGGTGCTCCTCGACGAGCCGGATACGAGGCTGTCGCTGCCCAACCAGGAGACGTTCTGGCGCACGTTTGCGCCGCGGCTGGCGATCGGCCGGCAGATCATCATCGCCACGCACAGCCCGTTTGGGCTGCTCGCGCCCACGGTGCTCGATCTGACGGCGGGCTACGCAGACCGGTGCCGGCAGGCCCTGCGCGGCCTCTTCGGGTAGGCGTGCCGCAACTGCGCGATCGGAAACGTGTTGCCGGAATTGTCAAACCCCCGCTTGCGCATTGTTATACATGGCGTATAACACTGCCATGGAGGCCAGCATGACGACGGCCAAGGTGGCGGCGAGGCGCGGAAAGCGCCCCAACATGGTGCGCGGGACGAGGGCGATCGAGAGCGCTTCGCTGGGCGCGAAGCTCTTCGTCTTCAACGATCAGCGCGGCTGGGTCGAGGCGGGTCCTGGTGCGCTCGCTCGCGCCAAGCGGATGGAGTCTCATGCGACCTGGATCTACGGCGTGCGCAGCCACGAGGCACGGTCGTGAGCGCGGCCGTCGTCCTTCGTCGTCCGCCGGGGTCGGAAGTCCTGCCGGACAACGCGCAGTACACGAACCGCTTCGAGATCCGTAGCGAGTCGTCGGACCGCGTGTACGTCATCGCGCAGCACAAGTCGAGCCGCTGGTGGTCGTGCTCGTGCTTCGGCTGGATCCGGTACCGCAAGTGCAAGCACCTCGACGCGCTGGGTCTCCCCGGCCAGCAGAAGCCGTTCGAGGCGACCCTCGACGCGGTGAAAAAGGCCGTCCGATGAGCGCCAAGCGCAGCGGCCGCTCGTTCGCCGACATCGATGCGAAGCGCAAGCGCTACGATCCCGAGGCCGAAGGCTACGGCAGTCCGCGGGACTGGAACGACGCCTTCTTCGAGCGCATGGGCTTCGAGGAGGCCCAGCGGATCATCTCGGAGCAGGACCAGACGCCCCGAGAGATCCTCGGCCTCTCCCGTGGGGCGACCTGGGACGACGTCCGCAAGGCGTACCGCGCCAAGGCGAGTGCGTACCACCCGGACCGCATCGCCGTGAGCGGTCTCTCGCTGGCGAAGGCGACGGAGCTGCTGACGAAGTGCAACGCGGCCTTCGCGTTCCTCGCGCGGGAGTTCGGCAAGTGAGCGCCGTCGGACGAGTTCGGCGCTTGCGGCGGGTGCTTGCGCGCTTGACGGCGGTGCAGCGTGATGGTCTTCGGACTGCCACCCTGGCTGGTGGAGTCGCGTTCCTGCACCCCGCGACGGCCAGGGCCCTGGCTGTCAAGAAGCTCGGGCGTCGCGTTGGCGCCTACCGCTTCGAGATCAATGCCCGAGGGTCCTTCGTGTGGGCGCAGTCGCTCTTCAGGCCCGAGTACCGCTGGAGGACCGGCTGATGGCAGGTCGCAGTGGAAAGGACCGTGGTTCTCCTGGTGCTGCTCCCGAGGCAGCGATCGAGATGCGTGAGGTCATCCGTGTGCTGGAGAAGTACGGTCTGTCGGAGCTTCTCGTATCAGCGCACGGCTCGCTCTCGCCGCAGCTCGCGGTCATGCGCCTTTGCGAGTTCATCGCAAGGCGTAACCTGGACGTCGATCTCATGATCTGGGCGCGCAAGCCGCCCGCGGAGAGGTGAAGCGCATGAAGAAGAAGTCGACGCGTCCCGTGTGTCCGCATTGCGGCAATCGGGACCCGAAGCAGATGGAGGACAACGGCGCCTCGGAGTCGTCCTTCGATTACACGCTGCTCTGCGTGGCGCGCGTAAAACCAGGGTCCGATGCGCTGGCGGACTTCGAGCCAAAGGCCGTTCCGGGCCCGGACGGGACGGTAGCTTGCGCCATGCAGTGGTGCCCGAACGGCTGACGAAAAGGGAGCAAGAACCGATGTACACGTGCGACGGATGCCGGAAACCGGTGAGGGCTGTGGCGGGGGACGCCATCCACTTCGTGGGTAGCCGGAAGGTCTGCGCGACCTGCAACCGACGCGATGCGCACACCGCGAGCACGTCTGCCTCCCCCGAGGCGGCGCGTGTCCGCAGCAGCACACGCGCCGAGGCGACCCGCAAGCGGTGGGCCGAGCTGCCGGAGGCTCAGCGCGCCGCGCGCCTGGCAGCTCTCGCCAAGGGCCGCGCCGCGCGGCGCGGAGGGACCGAACAAGCGGCGGTCCGGACGTGAACCTACCTCGCTCTCCGTACCGCTTCGGCAAGCGTCTGAGCGACGGCCTCGTCGGCCTGTCGCACGTGCGCTACGGCGAACAGCTCTGGTCCTCATGCGCGACCCGCAAGGCGCGCGAGTGCAATGACTGCTGCAAGCCGCTTCCGAGCGGTGCCGTGGCCTTCCGTCCCCTCACCAACGCCGGCAACCGCATGGATCGCCTGTGCGTCGAGTGCGGGGCGCGAAAAGAGCGGCCGCCATGCATCGCGCCGCCGGTGACGGCGTCCCGGGAGGAGATCCCTGCGAATGGGGCATGCTTTCACTGCCGCGCGGCGTGCACCGACGACAACTATTGCTGCGGGTGCAAGGCCTTCGTCTGCGACGGCTGTGAGCACGAGTTCGTGATGGGCTTCGGGCACGAGCCCGAAGAGCACCTGGCGCCCGAGGAGCGTACTCTGTGAGCCTGGCACTCGCCGGAACCCGTCGCAGTCACCATTCAAACAGCGCACTTGCGCGAATGTTATACGTGAGGTATAACGTCATCATGAACGCCGCAGTGAACATGGTGCGAGGCTTCTTCCGGTCGGTGCTCTCTTCCCGGCGAAAGGCCAAGCCCGAGCCCATCAAGGCCGCCACGGGCTTCCACGAGACGCTCGTCACGATGGTGGACCTCTACACCCAGGCGCGTGCGCGTGAAGACTGGCAGGCCGCGCGCTACTTCGCGGTCGCGGTGTACGCCATGCTCGGGCCCTCGAAGGCCAAGGGGATGCTCGTTCTCGACAGCGAGGGCGACGACGACATCGTCTTCTAGGACCCCGCGAGCCATCGCCGCGGAAAAATGGTGTGGAGGACGATCGTGAGTTCAGCGTGGGTTCGGTGTGTAGGCAGTCGTGGCTACTCGTACGAGGAGATGCACGGGGCCGAAAGCGGTGCGCCGGACGAACTGTGCGCTGCGTGCCGTAAGGCAATGGTCGCGGCCGAGGCGGCCCGGCCTATGGCCGAGCGCACGTGGCTCCTTTACGCCGGGGTCGATGACAAGGGGCTCCTTCGTCACTTCTGGTCGAGCACGATGCAGGTACAGCTGTGCGCCCGCGACAAGATCGTGCTCACGCGTGTCCGGGTCGATTCGAATGGCTCGCAATGGGGTTGGTACCGCTCGTACCATCCGATCAACGGCGCCAGCATGGGCCACGTGACGATGATCTATCCGCTGAAAATGCTCGTCGAAATGTGCTTTGCTTACGGGACTGCGCCAGAGGTCAAGCGTGGGCACGGCCAGCTCGTCAGCCTGAGCGTCGAGGTCATTCGCCCGGCAGTTCACCCGGAAGGCATCCGGTACGACAAAGCTGGGGGAGAAACGGTCGAGAAGGGATGAACCGAGCGAGCGAGATTCCTGAGGAAGAGGAGGCTGTGCGGCTCGGGCGCGACCTCCACTATGGTCTGGCCATCTACGAGAAGAACGGCCAGGTATGGGCGGTGGGCTCCGGCGCGGAGTTCGACCTCGCCGTGGCTCTCTTCATCAAGGAAGAGCTGACGTCATGCTCGATCAAGGAGCTGCTCGAACGGTACCAGCCGATGGCCGACCCATCGGCGCTCATCCAGGCGCACCCTCTCGACGTCCTCGACACGCTCCTCGAACGGCTCGTCCGGTGGGCGGTCCAACGTGAGCCGGGCCGCTACCTCGGTGGTCCGCACGCGGCGAGCAAGCCGCGCATCGCGGTGTTCGAGGGTCTCCCCTCAAGCTTCGCGATCCGGCTCGACTGACGCCACTCAGTAGCTGGTCGTGACGATCGTGGGTGGCGACGGCTGGTAGTAGTTCTGGACGAGGACGGGGGCAGAAGAATTGCCCCAGCCATACGCGCTTGCTGTCCCCACGCGCGGGCGCTTGCGCTGAGGCACGAGGTGCTGCAAGAGCGCGTGGCCGATGCGCTGCGTGAGCTGCGAGTCGGGAATGCCGTCCATGCCATTTCCGAACGGGTTCTTGAAGACGTCGCGGAAGTGCGCGCCGAGGCACGTGGCCTCGTTGCGGAGCCAGGGCTCGCGGTGACCGAGCACGAGCATCGCCGACAAGACCTCCTCTTCGGGCGGCACCGACCAGTCGTGGAAGTGCATGGTCGCGTCGTCGTCCAGATCGTAGGCGATGCGACGGTTCTGGGCGGCGATGGGGCTGTTGCGGTGGGCGATGAGGTAGCGGTGTCCGGTCAGCTGGCCGCGTACGATGACGTAGCGGGAGGAGGCCCAGGTGCGGTGCTGCTCCTCGTCGAGGAAGGCGAGGAGCACCTCGGTGGCGGGTTCGACGGCGTCGACGTAGCAATCCGGGCAGCTCGGAGTCGGGCGCCGCACGCTGGCGGCGACGGCCTCGTCGGGCTTGTCTGCCTTCTTCTCTTCGGGCGTATCCTTCTGGGGCTCCGCGGCCTTGGGCTCATCCGTCTCGGTCTTGGTCGTCTCGGGCGTGCTCTCCTCGGACTGGTTCTTCAGGAGCTTCATGTCGAGTAGACTCGCGCTGGTTTCGCAGACCTCGATCCATCCCTTGCGGGAGCGCACGACGGTCAAGACGTTCCGGCCGCCCTTGACGATCGAGGCGACGACCGGACCGACCTTCTCGATCGGGGCTTGGATGACGACGTTGCCGGTGCGCCACCAGCTCACCGGAGCCGTGAGCGCCTTGCGGTCGGCTTCGGTGAGCCACCCGCGGGTCTGGAACTCCTTCTCCAGGAGCAGGAGCATCCGGCGCTCGTCGGGCGTCGGTCGCTTGATGGTCAGCAGGCACTTGTTGTACGGGTCGTCCTCGTGGGGCACGAGGCGACAGTCCCCGTTGTGCGTCGGGAAGTACCAGGCTTTCAGGCGCATGATGTTCACTCCGCGGGTTGTGGGGCCGGTTGCGATACGGCGGCAGCGCCGTTTGTGTGGTGGTGAGGCGCGGCTTCGGACGGCTCGTGCTCGTACTCGCCGTCCGCTTGCTTGAGCAGCCGTTCTTCGAGCTTGTTGGCGAGAGCGTCTTGCCCGGCCGCGCGCGCGGCGATGATGGCCGCGACCATGCGCTGTGGTCCTTGCGCGAAAGCACGGACGATCTTGTCGATGGCGTCGGGGAGGATGTTCGTGAGCTGGCGCATCGAAGCCGCGCCGTATTGCTCCGGGAATGATCCAGGCTCCGCCTGGTACGTCCCCGTGACGTTGACGCCCTGCGAGAGGTTGTAGGTCGACATGGTGGTGGGCTGCGGCGGCCTCCGATTGAGAAGCTTGGCTTCGGGCGCCTTCAGCACCATCAGAAGGTCCCGGCCGCGCGCGGCGAGCTGCTCGATCTGCATGAGGTTGCCGTCGATGTCGCCGTCGACGAGGCGCCGAAGCTCGACGCGCAGGCCCTCCAGTAGCGGTGAGGTTGGCGTGGCGCTCGGTTCGGCGGCCGGTGCGGGTTCGTGGGCAGCGTTCATCGCGTGGCTCTCCTGTCTAACGGCACGTTAGACGAAGGCCCTCCGCGAGCGCAAGGGTCAACGCTGCCGGCCGCGCCGCGTGCCTACCTCGCCACGGATGCGCGGTCGCAGTGCGAGCAGTCGCCTTCACCGTCGCAGTGCACGCAACCAGGCACCCCGTCCGTCACCACCACCCAGCCCATGCGCTTGAGCGCGGCCGTTGCGGCAGCACGGCTCGGGTATGGTTCCGAGCGTCGCCGCTCGACGTGAAGCTCGCTCACCAGCACGCTCACCGAGCCATCGGTGAAGGTCCACGCGACCTCGACGCCATCGATCGACCGGCGGCACCAGTGCGGCAGCCCATCGGGACGTTCGACTGGTTCCCATGGGCCGGCCACCTTCGGGGCCGTCTGGAGCGCGGACCACACTTCCCGCGGCGTCATCTCTTCCCATCTGACCGTCACGTCGTCCCCCGTAGCCGATTCTGCACGACGCGGATCGCGGCCTCCGCTCGCATCATGCAGCACCCCGCGTGGAACGCGCTGCCGCCCTCGATGGGATCGACGTTGTCGAGTGCGTCGTTCAGCTCGACGCGTGCGAACTCCAACAGATCGTCGGTCGCGGCCTGGCCCATGGTGGGCCGGATGCGCATGAGCAGCGCGGCGCGTTCTGGCGAGGACCATGCGCCGATCTCACGGCGCTGTCGCGCCTCCTCCTGACACTTCGCGTCGCAGGCCATGTATCGACTCCCTTCCTCTGTGCGCGATTGGCGCCGCGAGGTCATAGTCGCAGAAGACGCGGTCGCAGGCGATGCATACGACGAGGTGACGAATCCGTGTGGTCACGACGACGTAGTCCATGTTCAGACAGCAACGGGCGCGAGGCCCAGCAAAGAGACCCATGACCGGTTACGTGTCCGTTATCACGCGTCCCCTTCGGCCGCTTTGAAAAAGGCGATCGCTTTCGGGAGTAGTCGCTCGTACTCCTTTTGCGACAGGATCTGGATGGCGGCCTTTTCCTTGGCCTCGGCCAGTGCCTTGCGTTTGGCGGCGTTCTTCATCCACGGGGTCCCGTAGTCGAATGCGACCTCGATGAGGGTCTCTCCCATGTGGGAAACCTCGCCGACCTTCACGACGCGGGCGACAGAGTAGAGCGGCACCGACGTGTTGGTGGCGTGAGACGTCCAGAAGCAGTTGTGCTCAGAAGGCTGACCGTTGTCACCGTGCTCCAGGATGGCGTACCGCTGCGCATCCTTCTTGTGGGCCCAACATCCTCCCTTCTTGGGGTGCGCGGCGAAGTGACCTTCCGTCAGCTTGCGGGCGTCGAAGGCCACCGCGTAGGTGTTCTCGGGGACCCACCGCTGCCGGCTCGCGTGCTGCCGATGCTTGTCGGTGAACTCCGGGCCGAGTTCGAAGCTCTCGACCCACGCTTCTGCACGACCCTTCTGGCCGAGCCACGCGACGTACTCCGGGTCGGCCTGTTCGGGGTGCTGCTTGGCCAGCTCGCGGTACCGAGTCACGGCCAGCATCATCCGCTTCCGAACATGCCGGACATCGCGCGAGCGCTCGCTGTCGTGCACGGTCATCCCGAAGGAGATGACCGACTCCAGAACGCGAAAGGCGAGCTTCGCGAACGAGGGCGCCAGCGTCTTGGGCTCGAAGAGCCCGCCGTAGGGCTTCGAGAACGGGGACCAGTGGTGCTGGGTTCGGAAGGACGGAGGATCCACGTCGGGTACGGACGCATCGACCTTCGCTTTGGGAAAGCCCTTCTCGTGCCACTCGACGCCGCCGCCGCCGGTACAGAAGGTATGGTTGGCCACACGCTGCCACGAATGGCGCCGATCCTCCTCGGTCATGGCGGACCAGGGGATGACATTGTCTCGTCCGCCGAGTGGGTCTGTGGTCTTCCCGTAGAGCGTCGGCCAGCGGACGACCTGGGCCTGGACGTAGGCGTTCGCGTGGACCTCGACCTCTTCGTACCGGGTGATGAAGTCCTGGACCGGGTCGGGCTCTCGAACCCACTCGAACCGCGTGTAGACGACCTCCCCAGGCCCTTCGCGCCCGCGGGCTTCCTCGTCGTGGTGGAACCGGTAAACACCGGGCTTGATGTCGACGACCTGGACGTTGAAGTTCCCGGGCTTCTGCTTGAAGCGCTTGCATCGCCGCTGAAACTCCGCGTGGTCGCAGAGGGAGTACCACCAGAGATCGGTGCAGATGCCCGCGACCTCTGCCCCCTCGAACTTCGGCGGGTTCTTGACCTTGACGTACGTTTTCTTTTTCTCGTCCCATACTTCGTCGTCCGGCTGGTTGGCGATCTTGAAGATGCCGTCTCCGCACCGGAAGACGCCGGGGCACGAGTTTCCGACGAAGGCGTGGGCCATCCCGTTCGCGGCGTAGGCGAGGGCGGTCTGACGGCACCCCATGGTGGTGTTGACGTCGAAGTCATCGCCATCCGGCAGCGGGAATAGGGCACGGAGGTCGTTGGCGACGACGAGCTTACCGCTGGGCACGTTCAGCGCCCACTCGGTCAGAGGGAGACCGTTCGCGAACTGGCACGGGCCGGCGAGGCGCACGGTACGGCCGTTTGTCTCCGCGGCGAAGTCTTCCTCGCCGCAGCAGGAACACGACCTCAGGCCCATCAGCAGCCCGAGTCGCGCGCTCACTGGAACCCATCGTTCCAGAGTGGTGCCCGCGTCGGCGGCGCGGACGAGATCCTCGGCGTCCGTCTTGCTCATGGAATTGGGACCGAGGAACAAGTGCGTCAGCACCTTGAATTCATCGCGAAGGTGGGCGCCGTTTTTCCAGTGGCCGTTGAAGTCGATGGGTGCATTCAACAAGGCCTCCTCGACTCTTTTGCGAAGCTCGTAGGTCAGGCCACCGCTTTCCTCATCGACGGCGATGTCCTTGGCAACCATGCGGGCCATGCGGTCGCTGACCGTCTCCGAGAGGTCCCGACCTTCGGCTGTGGCCAGCACCGTGGGGTCGGCCGGGAACAGCTCGGTCTCGTCGAAGACCCCCTCGCTGGTTGCGACGGGCCACCTGTGTACGGACTTGGCGGGCGTCTCGGGCGAGATGGTGACCAGGCGTCCATCCGACCGGATTCTGGCGACTTCACATGGCTTGAACATCGATCGACTCCCCTACGCGCGCGTCGTGGCGCCCGTTCGCAGTTGTGGGTGCAGAACCTGCAAGACTTCCCATCCAACCTTGGTTGGGCAACCGAGCAAACGGTCTCCAAACCACGCCGTGCGAACGAGTCCCAGCGGCTTGAGACCGTCGGCCTCCAGATCCACGGCGCCATCGCAGAGGCACGCGGCCCACTGTGGGCGCTGATCCAGCCAGTTGACGAACCTGCCGAGGCTCCGTGCCTGCGCCTTCGTGAGCCGAAGTGTTCGGTGGGTCAGTCGGAGGAGCATGGGTCGTTCGGGGGCTTGGTCACGACGGGATGGGCGAACGGGATGACGACCCGTCGAAGCTTGGCAAGCTTTACGAAGTCGACCTTCGCGCCGACGTGTGCCTGCCAGGCTTCGAGGATTCGCGTCCGTTCCTCGAACGTCATGTCCTTGTCCCACGCATCGGCCGGAAGCCTGGCCAGCTCCATCGCCTCGGCCACGAACCACGCGAGGGTCACGGGAGGAGCATCCGGTAGACGATGTACGTGATGCCGACGACGGCCCCGCTCAGCAGGAGCTGCTTGGCGATCTGGAAGAGGATGAGAGTCTCGGAGCTACGCTCGCGCTGCTCTCGATCGGGCTGGGAATGCTCTCGCGCCATGTTCTCCGTCCGAAACTCAGCGTGGTACTCGAAAGCCGAGGGCTTCGGCGCGAGCGATTTTCTCGGGTCGCGTGGAGCCCGCGTCGAGAACGATCTCTCCGTCGTCGGCCACGGGGAACCGCGCGTAGCCACCATCGCCGTAGATGCACGAGAGCGGCAAGTCCGAAATCTCGCGCCAGTATTGTCGGTCCGCCTCGGGGACCTCGGGTGCGTGACCGACGTTCCAGGCATGCAGGAAGGCGTGCGCCGTCGTGGCGCTGCGGTAGAGCGTCCACGTTCGTCGGTCATCGGCGAGCCAGCGGTCCCCTTCGAGCTGAGCGAGCTTCGAGAGCGCGTCCGGATCGTCGATGTGGACGCCGCCGACCGCCATCAGATGCATGACGACTGGAGCGACATGTCGCTCCAGACGCTCCAGGCCTCATGAACGACGAGGTCGTCCGGCCGGTACGCGCCGTTCGAGCCCTTCGCCAGCCGATCGGTGACCCACAAGAACGGGCAGTTCCGTTCGGTGACTGGCTTGCCCTTGAAGGTGGTCTCGTGCAGCGGAAAGAGCTGGTCAGCGTGGGTAGGCGTCTGCGGCCGCAAGACGACCTCGCCGGAGGCCGATGTCGACACGACGGCCAGAAGGAGCCTCTCGAAGACGCCGCTCGGTCCTCGCAGGCGAAGGGCCCAGAGCTGCTCGGGCGCGACCGGCATCGGTCCCGTCGCGCACTCCACAAAGCCTGGCTGCCATCGGCCCATCGCCACTGTTATACGTCACGTTAGACGCTTCGTCCAGTGGTCCTTACCGGGAGGGCCGTCGCGTCCTCCAGGGAAACAAACTCGCCGCGGTCCGCCTCTTCGATCGAGGCACGAAGTTCTTCCGCCTGTTGTTTGTCGAGGTCGAATGGCACGGCGCTGTCCTGTGGCAAGTTGCTCGCGAACATGTCGAGGCAGACGTCGATGGCCTCGTGGCGCCAGCTCTCGGCGGCTGTGGCGTCCCGTGCGACGCGAAGACGCGCCGTGGTCTCGACCATGAAGGTGACGGGCAGGATGGTGTCCATGTCTTCCAGGATGTGGACCGCATGGTTGGCCTCCTCGAAGCTGCCGTGGAGGACGCACTCGATGAGATCGGGCACGAGATCCGAGCAGTCGTGCGCGCTGCGCTTGAGGGCGAAGACGAAGATCCCTCGCGCTCCCTTCGTTGCCGGATCGCGCAGAGCGGCGACGAGTCGTTCCTTGGGCAGCGCGTAGATTTCGTTCGGGTCCATCGAACGGGCAGCTCTAGTTGTCGCTCTGACCCGTCGGCGGGACATACGGGGACCAGGTGTTGCGGGTGCCGTGTTCGAAACCGAGCCTCAAGGCGACCGCAACCTGCTCGATGACGTCTGGGGCGATGTCGGGATCGTCGAGGAGATCGCACATGACGGGCGACATGATGGCTTCGATCTGCGCCAGGATGTCGGTCGTGCTTGAATCGGGGAGGTCCGCGAGGCGCACGATGGCCTCGATGTTGCGACGTACGGTCTCGGACAAGTCCACCATGGAAGTGTAGCTCGCGCGGGGTCTAACGCCGGTACTTGTGATCGTGCTCGCGCAAGACCGCGACGTGTCGTTTGACGACGCGGTCGTCGTCGGGGAGCACGTGGAGCCCCTCCTTGAGCAGGCGCTCGCGGACCATCTGCCGCGTCTCGCAGCCCACGGGATGCGCTTGAACGAGGCGACCCGCCTCGAAGTTCACGAAGTATTGAACGCGTGGCTCGCGGTGGTTCAGGCGTCCGTTGAAGTTGAGAGCGCTGTCTCCGATCTCGAAGCAGACGGGGTCGCACTCGTGGCAGCTCGTGTAGAGGTCCACCTCACGGGTGAGCGGTTCGAACTCTGCGGTCTCGCGCGTCGTTATGGCCAGACGGCCGTACGGAGTGTCGCGATGCCAATCGACGATCGCGAACGACTTCTTCGGCGCCGGGTCCTTCCAGGTCCCATTACCGCGTAGCCGGTAGAGCATCGCGTCGACCACGTAGTAGTGATCGAGGTTGCAGTGCAGGCTCTTGCTCTGGAATTCCCGGTCCTTCAGCAGGTGACCTTCGGCGCAGCGCAATCGCTCGGCGCTCAGGTCATCTCTGACGAAGAAGCTGTCGTACGTGCCCACGGGAGCCACTCCCTTTCCAGCAGCGGGTCTACCGTGCGTCGAACGTCGCGTCAAACATGAGCGATGGCGCCTCGAACGGCTGGCTGCTACCGTCTACGGCGAGCGATGGGTGTCGAAGATCAGTCTCGCGTCGTGGTTGACCTGCCGGTGGAACGCCAGAGGAGCGTTCTCATGGTGCTGGACCTGTCGCGCGACGACGGGCATTGACGGCGCTCATGGTCGGACTCTGCGACTGGATCGATCGACGCCTGTAGCCACGCGCTCGCGTTCGTTCGTCTGATCGAAGCCGCATGCCTTGGGCGTGCGCGTTCTCGTGCCGTCCTTCCTCCACCGCCTGGCCACCGCGCACGCGCGAAAGCGACTCGCGCGTGCGCGGGCCGCACAAACCATTCGCCCCCAACGTCTTTCCAGCCGTGAGCCACGCCATGTCCGAGACCGTGATTGTGGAACTGAGGGCCGCCGAGGGCGGCGACGACGCGAAGCTGCTCGTTCGCGAGCAGCTCGGCATCTACGCAAAGTACGCCGCGAGGCGAAGCCTCTGCATGGAGGCCATCGACGTGCGACCTGGCTTCATCGTCTTCCGTGTGTACGGCCAGGGAGCCATCGAAGCCTTCAAGAACGAAGGCGGAGGCATGCGGTGGCAGCGCGTGCCCCCGAACGAGAAGCGTGGCCGTGTGCACACGAGCACGGTGACGGTCGCTGTCTTGCCCGAGCCGACGGCCGTGCAGGTGCGCCTCGACGACCGGGACCTGGAGTACCGGACCTGTCGAGCGTCAGGCGCGGGGGGTCAGAAGGTGAACAAGACGGACAGCGCGGTCCAGCTGACGCACAAGCCGACGGGCTTGATGGTCCGGGTTGAGACGGAGCGCTCGCAGCACCAGAACCGCGCG
>Ga0181537_10002363_pt1 | contig 16682 bp, 14 predicted proteins | sample PEATcosm2014_Bin_39_FD_119765 | JGI IMG/M metagenome (GOLD analysis project Ga0181537, IMG submission 119765) | Peatland microbial communities from MTU Mesocosm Facility, Houghton, MI, USA - PEATcosm2014_Bin23_10_metaG | ecosystem: Environmental > Terrestrial > Soil > Wetlands > Peat | place... | reverse complement strand
GAACGCATCAAGGCCGAGGAAAAAAAAGCAGCGGATCAAAGTTCTGCCCCAGTGAGCGCGCTGGCAGGCGTGCCGGTGGCTCTCCCTGCCCTGACCAGAGCGCTGAAATTGCAGGCCAAAGCCAGTAGGGTCGGTTTCGACTGGAACGATTCGCGTGCGGTGTTGCGAAAAATCCGCGAAGAAGCCGATGAGATCGAAGCCGAACTCGATCGCGGCGAAGTGAACATTGCGGCGACAGCGGGCGAAGTCGGCGATCTGCTGTTCGCCGCCGTCAATCTCGCGCGCCACGTGCGGGCCGATCCGGAAGCCGTATTGCGCCAAACCAATCAAAAATTCGAACGCCGCTTTGCCGCGATCGAACGTGCGCTCGCCGCACGGGGCAAGGCACCGCAAGATGCAACGCTGGCAGAGATGGACGCGCTTTGGGACGAGGCCAAGGCGGGAGAGTGAGAACCGCTACTGAGCGTGAAATTTCGCCCGCACCGCCTTTGCCTTGTCTGGCGGGGCGCGGACCGTCATGGCGACTCGGCCGTTCTCGTCGAACGTCTTATTGATGACTTCGGTGTGGCGGTGCAGCCAGCTGACGCCGGCGCCATCACTCGGGTCGAGGTCAAGCTCGATCAATTCACGGCCGGCGGCAATCCGCGTTTCGATGGCCGCTCCGAGCGCGGTGATGCCCTCCCCCGTTAACGCCGAGACCAACACGGGCCGCTCGGCTTCCGGCCGCCGGTCGGCGATATTCTGCAGCCGCGCATGTTGCTCCGCATCGAGCCGATCGACTTTATTCCAGACTTCGATCAACGACTGCGTCGTATTGGCTTCGTTATTGGGGTCGATGCCGAGTTCGCCCAGGATTTTCTTGACGTCATGCAATTGCGCCTCCGCGTCCTCGTGCGACACGTCGCGCACATGCAGGATCACGTCGGCCTCCACGACTTCTTCGAGCGTGGCGCGGAACGCGGCTACCAGCATAGTCGGCAGATCGGAGATAAAGCCCACGGTATCGGAAACGATGATGCGTGCACCGTGCGGCAGTGTTACCGCCCGCAGCGTCGGATCGAGCGTCGCGAATAGCATGTCGGCCGAAAGCACGCTTGCTTGTGTCATGCGATTGAACAGCGTCGATTTTCCGGCGTTGGTGTAACCGACCAAAGCGACGATCGGATAAGGCACGCGGCGGCGGCTTTCGCGGTGGAGCGCGCGTGTGCGTTTGACCTTGACGAGTTCGGCCTCGATCTTGGCGAGGCGCTCCTCGATCAATCGGCGGTCGGCCTCAAGCTGCGTCTCGCCCGGCCCGCCGAGAAAGCCGAAGCCGCCGCGTTGGCGCTCGAGATGTGTCCAGGTGCGCACCAGTCTGCCCTTTTGATAGGTCAGATGCGCATGCTCGACTTGCAGCGCGCCTTCGCGGGTGCGCGCTCGCCGCCCGAAAATCTCGAGAATGAGACTGGTGCGGTCGAGCACTTTCGCGCTCCAAGCCTTTTCCAAATTGCGCTGCTGCACCGGCGTGAGCGCGCAGTCCATCACTACAATGCCGGCGTCGAAGGTTTTGACGAGGCCGGCGAGTTCCTCGACTTTGCCTTTGCTGAGATAGGTCGCGGGATGTAGCGCGCGCAGCATCACGACGCCGGACTGTTCGACCTCAAGATCGATGGCTCGGGCGAGCCCAACCGCTTCGTCAAGCTTCGCCTCGGCCGATCGCTCGTCGCCTGTCGCGCGAGCGGCCGTGCGTCGCAGCACCGGCTCGACGACCAGCGCCCGGCCGGTGGCCAAGCCTCCAGCTCCCGAGTCTTTGGGACTCAGCCGATCGGTATGCGTGTCGCGGCGTCGCGGCTCCAAAAAGTCCTATTCCCCAGCAGGCGGTTCTTCGGCGCCTTCGAAGAGCTGGACCGGATGACCCGGCATGATGGTCGAAATGGCGTGCTTGTAGACAAGCTGCGAGTGCCCGTCGCGACGCAAAAGCACGCAGAAATTATCGAACCATGTCACCACACCCTGCAGCTTGACGCCGTTCACCAGAAAAATGGTGAGCGGAATTTTGCTTTTGCGGACGTGATTGAGAAAGGTGTCTTGTAGGTTTTGTGCGCGGTCGGCTGCCATGGCCGTTGTTCCGTTCTTTGTACCGCGGGCCCCACCCCGCGGGTCTTTTCTTTTGCCTTCGCCTAATTGCCTCTTGCTTAATCCTGGTCTCGTTGCCGGGGTCGGAGGGACCGAAGGACCCACCATTAGAGGGCGGGCCGCGCGGCGATGCAAGCCTTAGTTGGGGGCCGGCCGGCCCTATCCCGCCTCGGCAAAGCGGTGAAACTCTTGCCGTAATGCAATGACCACCGGGCCAGGCTTGCCATCGCCGATGGTGTGGCCGTCGATACTGACCACCGGCATCGCGAGCTGGGTCGCCGACGTGACGAAGGCTTCCCGCGCCGCATAGGCTTCTTGCAGCGTGAAAGCGCGCTCCTCCACTGTGAGTTTTTGCGCCTTGATGACGTCGAGCACGACCGTGCGCGTGATGCCTCGTAGAATGGCGTGGTCGGCATGACGCGTCACGACAACGCCGGCGGCGGTGACAATCCAGGCGTTGGCGGAAGCGCCCTCGGTGACCTTGCCATCCTGGTCGACGAACCAAGCTTCGCGGGCGCCGTGATCGATCGCGCCTTGTCGCGCCAGGACCGCGGGCAGCAAACCAACCGTCTTGATATCGACGCGACCCCAGCGATTGTCAGGTGCGGTTATAACGGCGATGCCCTTTGCGGCGAGCGCCTCGTTGCGGGCGATGCTGAGGGACCGTGCCGTAACGGCGAGGCTCGGCTCAACATCGGGCGATGGAAAGGCGAAGTCTCGCCGCGCCACACCGCGGCTGATTTGTAGATAAACCAGTCCATAACCGATCCGGTTGCGGGCCGCCACTTCGCGCAAAACGACGCCGAGCGCGCGCGGTGACATCGGCATACGGATACGCAACTCGCCCAGCGAACGCTGGAGCCTCTCGATGTGGCGACGCTCGTCGATAAGGCGGCCGTCCCTCACCTCGCAGACTTCATATACGGCGTCGGCGAACTGGTAGCCGCGATCCTCGACATGGACCTTGGCGTCGCGAAACGGGAGATAGCGGCCGTTGACGTAGGCGATGCGGGACATCAGCGATCAGTCAATTCCGAGCGCCTTCAATTTGCGATGCAGCGCCGAGCGCTCCATGCCGACGAATTCTGCGGTGCGCGAAATGTTGTTGCCGAAACGGTTGATCTGCGCCAGCAGATATTCACGCTCGAACACTTCGCGCGCCTCGCGCAGAGCCAAGCTCATCAGATGTTCGCCGCCATTGCCGTTCGGCATGTTAGGAATCATCGAGCCGACGTCCTGAGGCAGCATCGACGCCGTGATCAAGGCTTCGGGCTCGCCGCCGGCGAGGATCATCAGCCGCTCCACGTTATTGCGCAGCTGGCGCACGTTGCCCGGCCAATCGTGCGACTGCAGCACGGCGAGCGCATCGGCCCCGACATTGCGCTTGGGCAGACCGGTGGTTTGCGAGATCTGGCCCATGAAATACTCGACCAGCTCCGGAATGTCTTCGCGCCGCTCCGCAAGCCCCGGAACTCGGATGGGCACGACGGACAGGCGGTGATAAAGATCCTCGCGGAATTTGCCGGCGGCGATATCGGACTCGATGTTACGGCTGGTCGAAGAGACGATGCGAACGTCGACGGTGACCTTGGTGTTGCCGCCGACGCGCTGGAAAGTCTGGTCGACCAGCACGCGCAAGATCTTGTTTTGGGTCTCGCGCGGCATATCGGCGATTTCATCGATGAACAGAGTGCCGCCATGCGCCTCCTCGAGCGCACCGATCTTGCGGCTCTGCATGCCGTTGCCGCCTTCGACGCCGAACAATTCGACTTCCATATATTCCGGCGTGATGGCCGCAGCGTTGATCACCACGAACGGGCCGTTGGCTCGCCCTGAGTGGCTGTGAATGGTGCGTGCGGTGAGCTCCTTACCGCTGCCGGACGGCCCGACAATGAGGACGCGGCTATTGGTCGGCGACACCTTTTCGATAGTCTGGCGCAGTTGATTGATCGACGGAGAGTGCCCGACCACCATGGCGGCGAGCGGACCGTGTTGCTTGAGTTCGCGTACCTCGCGTTTAAGGCGCGAGTTTTCCAGCGCCCGCTCGGCGACCAGGAGAAGCCGGTCCGCTTTGAACGGCTTTTCGATGAAGTCGTAGGCGCCGCGCTTGATCGCCGATACCGCAGTCTCGATATTGCCATGGCCGGAGATCATCACGATCGGCAGTTCGGGATGATCCTGCTTGAGGCTGTCGAGCAATTGCAGACCGTCTAGGCGGCTGCCCTGTAGCCAGATGTCGAGGAATACGAGATTGGGCCGCCGCGCCACGACGGCGGCGAGCGCCTCGTCGCTGTCGCGCGCGGTGCGGGTGCCATGACCCTCGTCTTGCAGAATACCCGCGACAAGCTCGCGAATATCCGTTTCATCGTCGACGATCAGGATATCGGATGGCATGCTTTAACTGTCGCCCTATTTTAATGAGTTACTCTGCGGCAGCGCGCGGTTCGATCGACGGCTCGGCCAACGCCGCACCCGCCAAAGGCCCCGCGGCAAAGCGCAATTGCATCCAAGCGCCGCGGGCGCCGGGAATTTTTTCGGAGGCGTCGCGCAGTTCGAGGCGTCCCCCATGCTCTTCCAAAATGCGGCCGACGATGGCGAGACCGAGCCCGGTGCCTTTTTCGCGGGTTGTCACATAAGGCTCAAGCAGGCGCGCACGGTTCTCTTTCGGCAGGCCGATGCCGTTATCGATCACATCGATGACGACCTCCTTGCCATCGTGCTGCGCGTGCACCGTAATGCGGCCGCGGCCGAGTTCGGTGGGCGGCACCGCACCAATCGCCTCGGTCGCGTTCTTGACGATATTGGTGAGCGCTTGCGAGATCAGCCTGCGGTCGAAGCGCGCCGGCATCGTATCGCCCGCCAGTTCGACCTCGAAATCGATGTCGGGGTGGGCAACGCGCAACAGGAAGACGGCTTGCCGTACCGTATCGGCGACGTCCTCGTCGCTGACCACGGCCTTCGGCATGCGGGCAAAGCGTGAGAACTCGTCGACCATGCGTTTGATGTCGTCGACCTGGCGTATGATTGTTTCGGTGCACTGTTCGAATACGGCGGGATCCTCGGTGATCGACTTGCCGTATTTGCGGCGCAGCCGCTCCGCCGACAATTGGATCGGGGTGAGCGGGTTCTTGATTTCGTGCGCGATGCGCCGGGCGATGTCGGACCAAGCCGAGGAACGTTGCGCAAGCACCAGTTCGGTAATGTCGTCAATTGTAATGACGTAACCGTGTTCCGATTGGTTGGCTTGCTCGCTGGTCACCCGCACGGAATAATTTCGTTCCTGGCCATCGCGCGTGACAGTGACTTGGCGCTGCACCAAACGTTGATTCCCGTTGCGTGCAGCATGAAAAATTTCGGCCAGCTCCGGCGCGACTTCGGCAAGCGGTAGGCCGAGCCCCTCGCTCTCGACACGCCCCACGAGGCGCTCCGCCGAGCGATTAAGAATGGAAATCCGGCCGTCGCTATTGACGCCGATGACGCCGGCGCTGGCGCCGGCGAGCACGGCTTCGGTGAATCGCCGCCGGCTATCGATCAAGTCGCGGGCGCGAATGATGTCGTCATGCTGGGTGCGCAGTTCCTGCGTCATCTTGTTGAATGTTTCGCCTAGACGGCCGAGATCGCCTTCCGAGCGGCGCACCGGCACCTGAACATACAGATTGCCGGTTCTGACCACGTTGGCAGCACCGATCAAACGGCGGATCGGCGCCACCAGCCGGTTGGCGAAATCCAGTCCGATCCATACCGAGGACAGGAGAACGATGAGGGCGATGACGGTAAACATCAGCGCGAAGGCGACTTGAATGCCGAGCCGCCGCGATTCGAGATTGGCGTATTCGCTGACGCTTTCTTGCGTCGCGATCAATTGTTGGACGACCTGAGGGTTGAGCAATCGCGCAATGTAAAGATACATGTTGTCGTAGCCGCGCAACTTCACCACTGCGGCCACATGATCGCCTTCCGGAATGATTGCGACTTGCGGCTCATCCTCGCTGGTTGTCGCCAAGAGCTGTGCGGATGGCAGCACGAGCTTCTTGTCCGTCGCGACGTCGGCGCGTTCCACCGTGGAGCCGTCGGGCTTGAGAATGATGGCCGCGGCGAGACCGCGCCCACTGGCCTGCGAAGTCAGGAATGTCCGGAACTGCTCGCGGTCCTGATCGAACAGTGGCTTGGCCCGCGCAACGTCGTAGGCCATCGCCATGACCTCGTTGCGGACCGCTTCGCCGTGTTCGTTGACGTAGGCGCTGGCCACGATCAACGACTGCTCGATCAAAGCGCGTGTGCGTGTTGAAAAGAAACGGTCGAGACCGCGGTCGAGCGTCGTCGAAGCCACCACGGCGACAAGAATGGTCGGCACCGCCGCGATGACCGCAAACAGAGCGACGATCTGAATGTGCAGACGAGATCCGGCTTGGCCGTGGCGGCGGGACTGGACGACGCGCCAGACCTCTCGGCCGATGATCGCAATCAGCAGAAGCCCCGTCACGACATTGCCAAGCAGGAGCTTGACGACGACCTCGTGAACAGGCGCGATTGGCGTGAGGCCGGCAAGCACGAGGAAGGTAGCCGTGGCCGACAGGAGCGCGATGCCGACCGCAACCGCCCCAATCAGCCGGGACGTCATCGGCACGGGCGTTGTCGCCACCGCATCAAGCGGTGGGGCGGCCTGATCGACAATTGCCATATGTGGCTTCCCGGACGACCCCAAATGACGAATCTTCAAAAGAATTCCCTGGGAAATGGCTCGCGCCAGCACCCAGAGTGATGCTTTTATACAACAATGTTGCCGAATTGCGACAATTGCTAGGCGCGTCTTGTCACGCCCTTGGTCCTGCTGAATTGGTCCGGAGCCTACCCGCCGGTGCGGTAGACTTGGATATCCAGGTCGCGGATTTTCTTGCGCAATGTGTTGCGATTAACGCCGAGAAGGTCGGCGGCGCGGATTTGGTTGCCGCGGGTCGCCGTCAGCGCAGCCGACAGCAGCGGACCTTCGACCTCACGCAGAATGCGGTGGTAGAGCCCGGGCGGCGGCAAGCCATCGTCAAACCCGGAAAAATATCGGGCCAGATGACGTTCGACCGCGCTCGAAAGGTTCTCATCGCTACTTCTGCTCTCGCCGGGTGCCACCAGCGCCGGCTGCGATAATTCGGCGTCGATCACCGCCGCCGTGATCGTCTCTTGCGGATAGAGGGCGGCCAGCCGGCGGGCCAGATTTTCGAGTTCGCGGACATTGCCGGGCCAGCGATGGCGCTTGAGACGATCGAGCGCTGCTTGGTCGATTTGCTTTGGCGGCAATCCTTCGCGCTCAACGATCGCGAAGAAATGCCGGATCAGATCGGGGATGTCCTCGGTACGCTCGCGCAGCGGCGGCAACCGCAGCGGCACGACATTGAGCCGGAAAAACAGATCCTCGCGGAACAGGCCCTGCTGGATCAGTTGACGCAAATCTTTGTTGGTCGCGGCGATGATGCGCACATCGGCTTTGATGGGCGTGCGGCCGCCGACCGTGGTGTATTCGCCCTGTTGCAGCACGCGCAACAGGCGCGTCTGCGCTTCCATCGGCATGTCGCCGATTTCGTCAAGAAATAGCGTACCGCCCTCCGCCTGTTCGAAGCGGCCGGAACTGCGCGTGTTGGCGCCGGTGAAGGCGCCTTTCTCATGGCCGAACAGCTCGGACTCGATCAAGTCGCGCGGGATCGCCGCCATATTGATCGCGACAAAAGGCCCAGTGCGCCGCTTGCCGTAGTCGTGCAGCGCGCGCGCCACCAATTCCTTGCCGGTGCCGGATTCGCCGGAGATCATGACGGTGAGATCCGTCTGCATCAGCCGGGCCAGCACGCGATAGATTTCCTGCATCGCCGGCGAACGGCCGACCAACGGGATGGATTCGAAATCCTCGACCTTGGCAGGTTGCCGCGCCTTCTCCTTCGGTTCCGAGAGCGCGCGGCCGACAATCGCGATCAGTTCCTTGAGGTCGAATGGCTTGGGCAGATATTCGTAGGCGCCGCGTTCCGAAGCGCGAATGGCCGTCATGAACGTGTTCTGAGCGCTCATGATGATGATCGGCAGATCCGGCCGCGCCTTCTTGATGCGCGGCAGAAAGTCGAAGGCGCTTTCGTCGGGTAACAACACGTCGCTGATGACGAGATCGCCGTCGCCTTGGCTGATCCAACGCCAGAGCGTGGCGGCATTGCCGGTTGAACGAACCTCGTAGCCGGCGCGCGACAGCGCTTGGTTGAGCACCGTCCGGATTGCGGTATCGTCGTCGGCAACGAGAATACTTCCCGCGGGCATCAATGATCCCCTTGTGGCTGAAGGGTGCTATCCGGCTCGGCGCCCTCACCGCCATCGGTGGCGGTATATTTCGGCATGAGTATGCGAAAAGTGGTTCGTCGCGGCTGCGACTCGCATTCGATAATGCCGCCGAGGTCGCCGACGATTTTGGCAACAAGGGCCAGTCCAAGTCCCGATCCGGTCGGTTTTGTGGTAACGAACGGATCGAAAAGATGCGGCATCAATTCCTCGGGCACACCGGGGCCATTGTCGCGCACGCAGAATTCGAGCGGTAGCGAGATGCGCGTATTGGCGCCGGGAAGCGATAGCCGCACGCCGGGACGAAACGCCGTCGACAGCGCGATTTCGCCGCCGGCGTTTTCGCCGATCGCCTCGGCCGCGTTCTTGATCAAGTTCAAGAACACTTGAATGAGCTGGTCGCGATTGGCGAAGACCGACGGCAACGAGGGGTCGTATTCCTCGATAAATTTGATGTGGCGGGCAAAGCCCGATTGCGCCAGCCGCCTGACGTGATCGAGCACGACGTGGATGTTGATTGGTTCGCGCTCGATCGGGCGCTCGTCGGTAAACACTTCCATGCGATCGACCAGCTTCACGATACGGTCAGCTTCGTCGCAGATGAGCTGTGTCAGCGTGCGGTCATCGTCGTCGGCGGACTGCTCGAGCAGCTGCGCCGCCCCGCGAATGCCCGACAGCGGATTCTTGATCTCATGAGCAAGCATCGCGGCAAGCGCAATCACGGAACGCGCCGCGCCGCGATGCGTGAGCTGACGGTCCATCTTGTCGGCGATGGTGCGCTCTTGCAGCATCACCACGACGTGGTCGGGCTGCTCGGGCAGCGGCGCGACATGGAGGTCGACCAGCCGGTCGCCTGGATTGCGCGGCGTGCCGAGATCGACCTTGTATTCGTTGACGGCGGCGCCCCGCCGCCGCACTTGCTCGATGAGCGTCAGCAATGGACTGCCAAACGGCACCAGGTCGCGCAGCAGGTGGCGCCGCAACAACGAGACCGAAACCTCGAAAAATGATTCCGCGGCGACATTGGCGTCGATGACTTTGCCGTCCGGCGACACGACGATGACCGGATGCGGCAGCGCATTAAGCACAGCATCTGCGGTCGAAGTCGTCGCCAGCGGCTCGACGGCGCTCATGCCGCATTCCTCCACGCCGTGGCGTCGGAACCGACGAACGCCTCGAACGCCTCGACGAGGCTGCGTTGCACGATTGCGGGCTCGGTGGCCGTCAACACGCGGCGGCGGTGTTCCTTGAGATGATGCATCGGCGCCTTTGCGGTCGCCGCGGCGGCGTCGAGCGCCCAGCCGAGGTGCTTGCGCGCGTGACGTAGACCGACGTAGAGGCCGTAATGCACGAGTATTTCGTCGTAAAGCGCCCCGATGAGCGCCAGTTGTTGCTCGAGCGCCGGTGCCGTTTCGCGCCTGCCGGTCGCGAGGTAGCGCCCGAGTTGACCGGGAAACCACGGCTTACCCTGCGCGCCGCGGCCGACCATCACAGCGTCGGCGCCGGATGCCGCCAGGGCGGCGTCGGCATCCGCAAAACTTTCAATATCGCCGTTGACCACGACCGGTATCGATACGTTCTGCTTGACGGTTCGCACCGCCTCCCAGTCGGCGCATCCTTTGTAGAATTGGCAGCGGGTGCGGCCGTGAACCGTGACAAGCACAACACCCGCTTGTTCGGCACGTCGTGCCAGTTCCGGAGCATTGCGCGAGTGGTCGTCCCAACCGAGACGCATTTTCAGCGTCACTGGGACTTTGACTGCCTGCACCACGGCTTCGACCAAGGTGAGGGCGTGATCGAGATCGCGCATGAGAGCCGATCCTGATTCCCCATTGGTGACGTGCCTTGCCGGGCAGCCCATATTGATGTCGATGATTGCGGCGCCGGCGTCCTCGGCTATGCGGGCGCCCTCCCCCATCCAGTGGGGCTCGCACCCGGCAAGCTGGACGGCGTGCAGGCCTGAACCTTGACTTGCAACTCGCCGCCGGGCCTCACGCTTGCCCGCGGCGAGTGCCGCGCAAGCGGTCATTTCGGAGACGACCAGACCCGCACCCAGTTCGTCGGCTTGACGCCGGAAAGGGGCATCGGTCACGCCGGACATGGGGGCGAGAAGCACTGTGTTTGGAACCCGCAAGGGGCCAATAGCCAATAAATGACCTGTTTCCGGCGCCTTTGGAGGAGAGGATGCCATGTGCACACTAAATAGGCGTCATGAAATTGTTGCATAGAGTTTAGCCAAAACTATGTGCAGCGCAAGTGCTGCACTGCAATATTGGTTACCTGTGCAAATCAGCCGCCCATGGCCCCGAGCGCGTCTGATCGGAACCGTACTTTCTGCAATTGCGCGGGCCGTTCGCACATTGCCCCGACATGCGCTAAGGCATTCGCCGAACAGGGATCGAAGGTTCCATGACGGGCACCGTGGCCGCAGTCATCGTTGCAGCCGGACGGGGCGAACGCGCGGGCGGTGAGGCGCCGAAGCAATATCGCGCCATTGCCGGCGAACCAATGATCCGTCCGACCTTGCGCGCTTTCCTCGACCACGAGCAGGTCGACGTGGTGCTGCCCGTAATTCAAACGGCGGACGAGCTTTTGTACCGCGCTGCGGTCGCAGGCTTAAAGAAATTGCCGCCGCCGATCCAAGGCGGCGCCACGCGGCAGGCCTCGGTGCGCGCGGGGCTCGAGGCGCTGGCGGCAAACGCGCCTGACCTCGTTCTCATTCACGACGCGGCCCGGCCGTTCCTCACCGGCGGGCTCATCAGCCGCGCCATCGCCGCGGGCCAAGCGAGCGGCGCGGCGGTTCCCGGTATCGTTATCGCCGACACGGTGAAGCAGATCGACAAGACTTCAACCGTCACCGAAACACTCGATCGCGGCCGATTGCGCATGGTGCAAACGCCGCAGGCTTTTGCGTTCGCCGCCATATTGGATGCCCACCGGCGTGCCGCCGCAGCCGGCCTCGATAGCTTCACCGACGACGCCGCGCTTGCCGAATGGGCCGGGCATCGCGTCAGCGTGTTCGAAGGCGAAGCGGGCAACGTCAAGGTAACGACCAATGAGGATTTCGTGCGCGCCGAAATATTGCAGCTTGCGGCTCTGTCCGACGTGCGAACCGGTATCGGTTTCGACGTGCATGCATTCGCAGACGGCGATCATGTCATGCTCGGCGGCGTCCGCATCCCGCATTCGCGCGGGGTGACCGGACATTCGGACGCCGATGTCGTCATGCATGCCTTGGTCGATGCTATTCTCGGCGCCTTGGCTGATGGCGATATCGGCGTGCATTTTCCGCCGAGCGATCCGCAATGGAAAGGTATGTCGTCGGACCGCTTCCTGATCTTCGCGTGCGAGCGGGTACGTGCGCGCGGCGGTATGATCGCGCATCTCGACGTGACGGTCGTCTGTGAAACCCCGCATATTTCGCCGCATCGCGACGCCATGCGTGCGCGCATTGCAGCGATTGCGGGTGTTCCGCTCGCCCGCGTCGCGGTCAAGGCGACCACGAGTGAAAAGCTCGGCTTTACCGGCCGTAAGGAAGGCATCGTCGCGATGACGACAGCGACGATCCGGTTGCCTTGGAGCGCCGCGTGAGCGGCTACGGGCTACGCCGGCGCGCCAGGCATGTCCTGGAGCTCTGCCGCGCGCGGGGGCTGCGCGTCGCCACCGCCGAATCCTGCACCGGCGGCCTGGTCGCCGGGGCGTTGACCGAGATCGGCGGCTCTTCCGACGTCGTCGACTGCGGCTTTGTCACCTATTCGAATGACGCAAAGCAGAAAATGCTCGGCGTGCCGGCGCGAGTGCTTAAGCGCTACGGTGCTGTCAGCGCCGAGACCGCGGCGGCGATGGCGAAAGGTGCGCTGAAAAACTCGCAAGCCGGCTTGGCGGTGGCAATCACCGGCATTGCCGGCCCCGGCGGCGGTTCGAAGCAAAAGCCGGTGGGACTAGTCTATTTCGCCGCGGCGAGCCGTGACGGCCGCCATCTGCCCCGCACGCGACGTTTCGGTAAGATCGGGCGCACTCGCGTGCGGCTGCGTTCGGTCGTGCAAGCGCTCGACATGCTCGCGGCGCTCGCGCAAAAAATCGGCGATTGACGCCGTCAAAGGCCCCACACGCCTTGCAGGTGGGACGACCAGCGATCGTGCCCGCCAAAGCCTGACGAGACGTGCCAATGGCCCGGCTCCCAGCGCCCCAAATGGCCACTTAAGCCGCGGCCATCCCAGCGGTGGAAATCGTGCATGGCCAAATGATGATCGTGGAAGTCATGACGGCCGAAGTGACGAAAGTCGTGGCCATGGGAGAAGCCGCGGCCGAAACTGCCATGGGAGCCGCCGGAGCCGCGCGCTACGGCGTCGACCTGAGCCAACGCGATTGCGAGCAAAACGGCCGCGGCAATGGCGATGCTTTTTCGTAAATTCATGGCTATCTCAGCTCAGCAGAAATTTAAGATCATTATGATGCTTCGGCCGCCTAAATTCGACTGCCCCAACCGCTCAAATCGTCCGGATAGTTAAGCGAGAAAAAAACAGGTTAAGCGGTTCCGTAGACCTCGTCGGCGCGGCGTTCGAAGGCCGCGGCAAAGCGGCGGAAGGCGGTTTCGAACATGGCGCCCATCAACACGCCGAGCATGCGGCTGCGAAATTCGTAGTCGATGAAAAACCGGACCTCACAGGCGTTGTCTGCGGTGGCGTGAAAAGTCCAGCGATTGTTCATTTTCCGGAATGGACCTTCGAGGTACTCGACCAAAATTTCCAGATTTTGACGGTCGAGCGAGACGCGGCTGGTAAACGTTTCGCGGACGAGTTTATAGGCGACTGTCATATCGGCGATGATGACGCTCCTGCCTTCACTGTCGTTGCCGCGTTTGCGCACGGCAAGCGAGCGACACAAGGGGACGAACTCCGGATAGCGTTCGACGTCAGCGACGAGGTCGAACATTTTCGCGGCGGAATGTTTCACCCGCCGTTTGGTCGAAAATTCCGGCATCGATTACCGCGCTGTCCGCAGCGCCTTTAGCCGCGCAAAGTCCTCGCCGGCGTGATGCGATGAACGCGTCAGCGGGCTCGCCGATACCATCAAGAATCCCTTGGCGTAAGCGATCGTTTCCAGCGCCTTGAATTCGTCCGGTGGCACGAAGCGCATCACCGGATGATGCTTGCGCGACGGCTGCAAATATTGGCCGATGGTGAGGAAATCGACGCCGGCCGCGCGCAGATCGTCCATCACCTGCAACACCTCGTTACGCTCTTCGCCGAGCCCGACCATGATGCCGGATTTGGTGAACATGTTCGCGTCGATCTCTTTCACGCGCTGCAGGAGCCGGAGGGAGACGAAATAGCGCGCGCCCGGGCGCACCGCGAGATATTTTGACGGCACCGTTTCGAGATTGTGATTGAAAATATCGGGTCCCGCGGCGACGACGATCTCCGCCGCGCCCTCTTTGCGCAGGAAATCCGGAGTGAGGATTTCGATCGTGGTTTCGGGGCAGCGCGCCCGGATGGCGCCGATCACGGCGGCAAAGTGCCCTGCCCCGCCGTCGGCAAGATCGTCACGATCGACGGACGTGATGACAACATGCGCGAGCCCGAGCTTTGCGGTGGCTTCGGCGACGTACCGCGGTTCCGCGGCATCGAGCGCATCGGGCAGTCCGGTTTTGACGTTGCAGAAGGCGCAGGCCCGCGTGCAGGTGTCGCCCATGATCATGAAGGTGGCGTGTTTCTTCTCCCAGCACTCACCAATATTAGGACAGCCGGCCTCCTCGCAAACGGTGTGCAGGCCGTTGGCACGCACGATGCGCTGGGTCTCGACATAGGCGGCCGAAACCGGCGCCTTGACGCGGATCCAATCCGGCTTGCGCAAAGCCGGCTGATCCGGCCGGTGCAGCTTTTCCGGGTGGCGCGGCCGGCCGGCTAACTCGGCGACGGTATCTATCAGAACGGCCATAACGGCTCCGTGCGGGGCTTTGTCCGCATTTGATACTTACGAGCCATGCGTCAGGGCTGCAAGGCGCGTCATGAACGAACTGTAAGCAAACTGACGACAGTTCGCCGCTTCACATCGCAACTTTCGCCACAATAAGGCGCTTATTGAAGCGCTCGCGGTGCACAGCATCGCGGGAGGAATTCATGGCCGCAAATAACAACGCGGTTGTCGGGCAAACAGCTGCAGCCTTGGGGCTCCATCGATTCGGTTTTGGCCCGGCCGGCGGACAAATCAAAGCCATCGCCGCAGACCCGCGTGGCGCCTTCCTTGCGGACCTCGATCGCCCTGCAGCGGGTGAACTCGCCGTCGAGCTTCCGTCAAGCGGCGCGTCGGCACGCGCGGTATCGGACTTCCAGGCCGAGCGGTCGGCGCAACAGAAACTCGCGCTGCGCGCCGAGAAGGAGGCCGCGGCCAATGACGCCAGGCCGACGATGTCAGATGCAGCCGCCGCATCACCCGCGCCGCCGCCGAAGCCACCGAACCAGCCGCCTCCGCTGCCGCAGCAGCTCGTGCTCGACGAAGCCAAGGCACGCTTTGATGCAGCCAGCACGGCCGATATCGGATTTGTCGAACGCCTGGTTTGGTTCTGGTCGAACCATTTTTGCATCTCTGCCGACAAAATCGTCGCTATGGCGGGCCCCTACGAGCGCGAGGCGATCCGCCCGCACGTGCTCGGCCGTTTCGCCGATCTGCTGCAAGCCGTCGAAGGCCATCCGGCCATGCTGTTCTATCTCGACAATGTCGAGTCGATGGGCGCGGACTCGGTTGCCGGCATCAATCGCGACAAAGGCCTGAACGAAAATCTCGCCCGCGAGACGCTCGAACTGCACACGCTCGGCGTCCGCAGTGGCTACACGCAAGCCGATGTCACGAGCTTTGCCAATGTGCTCACCGGTTGGACTTGGGTCAATCCGGACCAGCCGGATCGCGGTGGCGAGTTCATCTTCAACAAGCGCCTGCATGAACCGGGCGATAAAATCGTGCTGGGCAAGAGCTATCCGGACACCGGTTTGGAGCAGGGTCGCGCCGTGCTCGCCGATCTCGCGCGCCATCCGGCGACGGCGCAGCACCTCGCGCAAAAGCTTGCGCAGCATTTTGTCGCCGACGAGCCGCCGCCGGCGCTCGTCGCCAAATTGACCAAAACATTCAAAGATAGCGACGGCAATCTCAGGGAAGTCGCCAGGACTTTGATCATGGCGGACGAGTCCTGGACACCGCAGCGGCAAAAACTTAAGCCGCCTGCGGAGTGGATCGCGGGCGTGCTGCGCCTCACCGGCGCGCAGGCGGCGACCCCCATCGGTTCCATCATGAATGCGCAAGCAGCCCTCGGCGAGCCGTTGTGGCGGCCACCGGCGCCGAACGGCTATCCGGATACCGAAGCAGCATGGATTGACGGCGTGCCGCACCGGATCGATATCGCCAACCAGTTTGCCGGGCGTGTCCGGGTTGCCGACCCGCTCGCGCTCCTCGACAGCGGTTTGGGTCCGCTGGCTTCGTCCGATACACGGCAGACCGTGGCGCGTGCCGAAACGCGCAATCAAGCCTTGGCGCTTCTCGTCATGGCGCCGGAATTTTTGCGGAGATGAACATGAAACTTCACGCGCCGTCGCGCCGCGAATTGCTGCTCGCCTCCGGTACCCTGTTTGCCTGGGCGCATCTGCCAATGCTCGCTTATGCCGAAGGCCGCGATCCCCGTTTTCTCGCCATCATCCTGCGCGGCGCGCTTGATGGGCTCGCCACGGTCGCGCCGGTCGGTGATCCGGATTGGGTGGCATTGCGCGGCGACAAAGCGCTTACCTTAGGCGGCAAGGTCGAGCCGCTCAAGCTCGATGATTTCTTCGCGCTCAATCCGGCGATGCCCAATCTGCATCGTATGTTCCACGCCAACGAAGCGATCATCGTGCATGCTTGCGCCACGCCGTATCGGGAACGGTCGCATTTCGACGGCCAGGATTTACTCGAGAGCGGCTTGCCTAAGCCCGCCCCAAGCGAGTCGGGCTGGCTTAACCGCGCGCTTGCCGGCTTGGCGCCCGCCGGCCGCGTCGATCCCAAAGGCAGTAAGGTGTTTGCCGTCGGCCCGGTCACGCCGCTGGTGGTGCGCGGGCCGGCACCGGTCCTATCATGGTCGCCGCAAAAAATCATGCCGGCGAGCGACGACACAATGGCGCGCTTGCTCGATCTTTATCGCCACTCCGATACAAAGCTGGCGAGCGTGTTGGAGGATAATTCCAAGCTCGCCGCCATCGAGCAGTCCGGCGATATGGCGCAAAAATCCGGCG
>Ga0181537_10002362_pt1 | contig 16684 bp, 12 predicted proteins | sample PEATcosm2014_Bin_39_FD_119765 | JGI IMG/M metagenome (GOLD analysis project Ga0181537, IMG submission 119765) | Peatland microbial communities from MTU Mesocosm Facility, Houghton, MI, USA - PEATcosm2014_Bin23_10_metaG | ecosystem: Environmental > Terrestrial > Soil > Wetlands > Peat | place... | reverse complement strand
GACAAATGGAACCACGAAAAAAACGCAAGCAACCCGGCCAGGACGTAAAGAATTATCGCATGGGAAAACGGCTGCATCTGGTTGAAGAAAACCTCCGCGCGCGATTTTGCCAGTGCCCGGAAAAAAATTGGAACGAGCGATGCGTGGTAATCCGCCAGCGCGGAGTTGAAACCGGAAACGTTCCCGTTTTTGAACGCGTCGGCCATGGCCGCGTATTTTTCAACGGCCGGGGGAATGGGTTCACCTTTCACGGCGTCCAGCAATGCGGTGCCCACGCGCTGCCAGTTGCCGGTGGCCGCAGCCGGGGGCACGACCAGCGGCGGCCCGAGCCGGGACATGTCGTCGAACGCTTGCAGGTTGCCGGCAAATTCATTGAAGACGGTCTGGTCGTATTTCTGCCCGGCCTGCTGCGCCCGGGCGGCGGCGATGCCCGCCGGAATCAGATTCTCGTAATCGGCCAGTTCCTGTTTCCAATTCTGCGCGTCCTGCGGCTGAAGCGTGTTTTGGAGTTGCTCGTATAGCAGCAGCCGCTCGAAAACCTTGCTGACGGCGCGCTCGTAAGCGGTGCGATCGGCGGACTCGATTTTCTGGACGCGGTCGTTTTCCCGGTTAAGCGCGTCGAACGACGGTGCGATTTGGTTCCACGAGAAATGCTCGCCGTCCTGCTGCTGCGTGAGGTTTCGTTCCGGCAATTTCAAGAACGTGATCAAATCGGGATTGTCCACGCGGAACACCGGCCAGGCATCGGCGACTTGCGGATTCATCATCACGTTCGCGAGCCATTCCGTCGCGGAAATGATTTTCGGCTTTTCGTTCCAGCCTTTCCACGGCTCCAGGTTGAGCGTTTGGGTCTGACGGATTTGCAACAGCGAATTGCGCGCGAGCGAATCCATCGGCTTCAATCGTCCGTCAAAAACCACCGGCAACCTTCCAAATTCGTTGAAGGCGAAATCCCGGTCCTTGGGCGGCGGTAACTGGCCGAAGAACCACAGCGCCATGACGAACATCAACAGCGGCGGAAACCATTTTTGGAAATGCTTTTTCATTTCGCCTTTCGATTTGAAACGAATCCGACGAGGTGAAACATAAATTGCGTCACCAGCCCCGCGGCAACCATCGCGCATCCGATGTAAGGCGTCAACCAACTGGGATTATGAACGATTTGCAGCACCGAGGAGGGCGCCACGCCAGCCTGCTGCGCGGCTTCGCCCGCAGTCATTTGATACTGGTAAAACGTCAGCCCGGCGTAACGCAACGGATGGTTCATGTAAATGTCCACCTCACGATTTTCGCCGGTTTGCGGATTTCGCAGCTGCACGTGACTGCGAAAATCCTTCGGAATGTCCGTGCCCTCATAAACCGTGTGCGTCGCCTTCAACAATTCCATCGAAAAGGGAAAATAAATCCGCTGCGGCCGCAACTCGAACGTGAATTTTTTCCCGCCGGCGAAAACAAATTGCGGCTGCGTCAGGTCGCTGACGATTTTCTGCGCCATGTCCGCGCCCAATTGCTGCTCGTAACCTTGCCGCAACGCCGTAATCATCGTGTCGTCCGCCGCCCAATCGGAAACCACCCAGTTGCCCAGCGAGCCGTTGTCGCCGACAATTTCAATTTCAGCCGTCGGCACGTTTTTGTCGTCCAGCGTCTTCACCTCCGCCACGGGATGAAAATCAAAATTCAGCGCGATGCCATTGGTCGCCAGCGGCGGGGCGTTCTGCATCATGGGCGCGCGGAACTGCGGCTCGGAATTTTTCCAATAATTTTTCACGCGGATGGTGAACGGCAGGTTTCGGCTTTGAATTTCACCTCCCCGCGAGAGCGATTTTCCGGAAATGGCGACGACTTGTTCGCTGCTTGAGCCGTCGTCGCTCACGAAAACCAGTTCGTAATTGCCCGGGCTTTCCGCATACGATTTGGTCTGACCTTCGGTAAAGCTGATTTGCGATTCGCGCGCGAGCATGTCGGTCGTCAACTGGCCGACGAGCAGCAAGATGACGCCGGCGTGCGCCAGTTGAATCCCGATCTTTCCGACTGAAAATTGGAAACGGTGGATGTGCGCGGCAACCAGGTTGAGCAGCAACGTTACGCCGATAAGATAACCACCGGGCAAAATGAGCGGCAGCCTGTGGCCAAACACCGGGATGCCCGTGAACTGCAACGGGTGCAGCGAGAGGCCGACGAACACGGATTTAAAAAAGCGCGTCTGCGCCTGATAAAGGCCCTCGTCCACCTGCGCGAGCGTGCCGAGGAACACGAGAAGGATGGCAAACGCCAGCAACACAACCGTGAGCCGCAGCGACGCGAGGATTTTGACCAGCCGGTCAGCGAGCGTTCGCATAATTTGCCGACTGGATGAATTTTGTGAAGGCGTCCTTCTGCTGCGCCACGATGGATTCGTCGCCCATCAATTTGTAAAACCAGGTCTGGCCATTTTGCGGGACGATGACGCCGACAAGCCGCGTCAGGGTTCCGGTTTTCGAATCCGTGCCGGTCAAATCCACCAGCGTCGCCTGGCCGCCCGGCACGTCCAGCGATTGCGTCATCAGCGGCAAATCATTTTCTGCAGCCGGGCTCAAACCAAGTTGCCCGCGCCAGCGATTCACGTTCGGGAGCAGACCGCCGCCTTCACCACCCAGCTCGGCCACGTTAACGTCGGCTTTCTTCCCGTTCGCGCCGGAAATTGAAAATTCGGCCAGCAGAAATTGTGACGGCGGCAACGGCTGCCAGCCAGATGGAATTGTCCAAATGGAACCGGCATTTTGATTTTCGGTTTGCGGAGCGGGCACGGCGGCCATTTCCGCCGGCGCGTTTTCCACGAATGAAATGGATTTTAAAAATTGGATGAAGTTGTCCTTTTGTGAGGTGACGACCGCGTCTTCGCCGGTCATTTTGAAAAACCAGCTCATCGGGCCGTGCGCCAGCATCGCCACCAAAATCCGCTGGCGGGCATTTCCAACCGTTGGCTGTTCGCTCACGAAGTCAAACAACCGGCCTGGTTCCGCGCCGATGGCGACCGGCTCGGCCTGCTTGATGGCATCCGGGTCGGACGTGGCGGGTAATTGCACCTGCGAGCGCCACATATTGATCAGTTCCAAATCGCGCCCGACGATGGGCAGCGGTATGACCGACACATCCGCAGATTCTCCGTTCGGGCCGGGGGCGGTGAAACTGGCGACGCGCATTTCGGCCAGCGGTTGTTCCTGCCAGCCGGCGGGCAATTGATACTTCAGCTGCGGCAGGGACATCGCGGTGGCGGGCAGTGGAGCCGGTTCCGGCGAAGCCGTTTCCGGCATGGCGGCAGGCGCGGGTTGCGACACCGGTGAATTGTCCTTCGGGACGTTATAGACCGTGGCCTCGTCGCGCTTGCAGCCCGCAAAGGTTGAAATCAAAATGACGCCCGCCGCGCAGCGCATCCACTGGAGCCGATTGATTTGAGATATAAAATTCATCGTCCGGTTTAGTTTATAGGAACAGGCGAAAGCCGCCCGCCGTTCATTGGCTTTTACCAACCATAATTTGCCATTATTAGAACAAAATCCGGGCGATGGCAAATCGCAAAACTCTGGTTCAAAGTGCTCCCGTGTGGCACATGGCGCAGGCAGGGTCGGTGTAAACGGAATCAATGTGGAAGAAGTCGTCGCCGGCCGCGTTGAGTTGTTCCAATTGCTGGGCGCTGCCCTGGGCCAGAATGGCGTGACACAGGTTGCAGCTGGCGGAAATCACCTGCTTTCCGTCGTCCGTCGTATGATTGCCATCGTGGCAACGGAAGCAGCCGGCTGAGATCTTATGGCCGATGTTGTCCGGATGAACGCGCCAGTCGGTCTGCATTTCCGGGAAGAAATTCTCCTGGTAAATCCGCTGGGCTTCGGCCACGGCTGCGCCGGCATCGGCCAGGTCGGGATAACTGGCGTGCAGGCCGGCGGCGATTTTTTGCAGGGCTTCGTCCGTGGTTTTATACGGCTGAATGAGCACGGCCACCACATTGGATTTCATCCAGGGAACCGATGGGTCCAGCAAACCGTCATGGAGAGCGGTGTCCACCGCTTCATCGGGGGAAAGAAAGCGGTGCGAAGGCCGGGTGTGGCAGTCCAGACAATCCATGGTCCGGGTCGGGGACCCGGTCGGATCGCCGTGAAAACTTTTGTCCCGGAACACCGTGGTGGTTCCTTTGACCACGTCGGTCACACGCACCCACGGAATCACCTGCCGCTGCGGGTCGGTGGCGATGTATTCCACCTTGAAATTCCGGCTGACATGCCAATGGATGCCGCTCATGGAACCATCCGGTTTGCCGCCGCCAACCTTCAGCTCCAGGCGCACGGCGAACGGTGTGTTCGTTTCATCAGATAAATAGTGGTAATCGGTCCGGTCGATGTCCCCGATAAACCTCTGGGGCCAGTGGCATTGTTCGCAGGTCTCCCGGGCCGGGCGCATATTGCCCAGCGGCGTCTGGATCGGACGGGGAAAACGGTTCAAGGCCACGTCGAACAGCTGGTGAACGCCATTGAGTTTGGACCGCACATACCAGTCCGCGCCGGGACCGACATGACATTCGACGCAGGCCACCCGGGCGTGGGGCGACTGCAGATAAGTCGTGTACTCCGGCTTCATGGGGACGTGGCAGGTCGCGCCGCAAAATTGGACCGAGTCGGTGTATTCATAGGTTTGATAACTGCCGATGGCGGAGCACAGGAGAAACACCATCGCTCCGGCGATGAAAGCGACCAGCAATTTCCGGTCGCGCGGGAGGGTCAGATTGACCACCAGCGACCAGGCCCCCGGTCTCTCCCGGCGTTGCATCCACAACCCGGCGAGGATCAACCCCAGTCCGAGGAAGAAGAAAATGGGCGCCAGAACGTAGACCAGAATCCCCATATACGGATTGCTGCGGGGAAGGAACAATTCCGTGGCAAAGAGGAACAGGCAGGAAAACACACTGCCAACCGCAATCACGACCCCGCCCAGGCTGAGCCAGTTCTTAAACAGGCCCCTGGGTTGGCGTGGCGTTGAATTATCTTTTTCTGGCATAACGGACTAGGTGAAGCGTGGCGACACTTCAACTTCGAACCCCGGCACGCCTGATTGGCCATGGCGGCCGGGTTTGATTTTACGGCTGATGGGCCGGAACCGGTTAAGGTGCTGATTTAAAAGACCGGACGTGTGCCACCAAGGCCGTGATGTCGTCGTCGCCGAGTTTCGCGGCAAACGCCTTCATTTTGGTCTGGCCGTTGTCAGTGACACCTTCCTTGATGGCCTTGGTGGCCTGGTCGTCAGTGAAGGACGCCTGGACTTTGGCATCGGTCAGGTCCTTGATTCCAAGCCTGCGCCCCATCATCGTCTGGCCTTTGCCGTCCTTTCCGTGGCAGGCGGCGCAGTTCAGGTTCCAAATTCCGGTGACATCGCCGGCCGCGGCGGACCCGCACAACGCACCTCCCAACAGGAAGGCAATGGCGGTTGTTTTTAAGAATGGTTTTGCTTTCATTTTCATAATGTCTTTACTAAGAAGCTGCATGCTGCTTTGCCAATTCCAGTATGGCCATGGCCGCCCCCTTGGGCCGCCTGCCGTTTCATTGTTGCTCCCGACAGCTTCATCACACTTGCAATCTAAGGAGGAACCCGAAACGCGCCACCCTTCGATTGCTCTTTACTACACAAATATTGGTTGAGGACTTACAATAAATGTTATTTTGTAACATAATTCAATCACTTAAATTAATTATAACAGCGGCAAGGCGGCCGGGGTTGCCGGTTGCCGGATTCGTATGAAAAACCATTCAGGCAATCCATGAAAACGGCTCACCGGACCCCGGTGGGAAGGGTTTTGCTGGAGGCGGCGCTCGTGGCCGTCTTTGGCGCCGCTTTCGCGTTTGCAGCCAATCGGATTTCGCCCCGGGGTCTCGCGCTCGCCCGGGACTATTTTCCGACTGGAACCAACGAGGTGGTGCCGGCGGCCACCATCATCATCCCCGTGGGTGAACCGCCGGACGTAAATCCCGCGGCGCGGTCTTCCGTGCAAATTCCCACCACGCCGACGCAGGGAAGGGGATGGCAATTGATCGACGACCGCCAGGCGGTACAGCTCCTGCACGACTCGCATTTGAGACCGGGCGCCATTGTGTTCATTGATGCCCGGGACGAGGAACATTACCTCGGGGGCCACGTTCCGGGCGCTTATGAATTTGATCCTTATTATCCGGAAAAATATTTTCCCGCGATTTTGCCGGTTTGCCGGGCGGCGGAACAAATCGTGGTCTACTGCAACGGCGGCGATTGCGATGACAGCCAGAAGGCGGCCCTTTTGCTTCGGGACATGGGGATTACCAACCAGAAGATATTCGTTTACGGGGGCGGAATCACCGAATGGACCACCAACCACCAGCCGGTTGAAACCGGCACGCGCAACAGCGGTAACGTGAACATCACCATCCAATGACCGACCATCAATTCTCCTGGAAACGTGTCGGGGTGAACCTGTTCACCGTGCTGGCCCGCTGGTTGTTGGGCGCGGCTTTTCTTTACCTCGGGTTGACCAAGGCACTGCACCCGGTCGATTTTCTAAAACTGTTGCGGCAGTACGACCTGACATCGGACGCCACGCTTTTGAACGCCCTGGCCGCAGTGTTGCCCTGGTTTGAACTGTTTTGTGGACTGCTGCTGCTGGCCGGCGTGGCGGTGCGCGGGACGGCCTTGACGCTGGTGTTGATGCTGGTGCCGTTCACCCTTTTGGTGTGGCACCGTGCCCTGCTCCTGCAAACGGCTCAAAACCTTCCCTTTTGTGCGGTCAGCTTTGATTGCGGCTGCGGCGCCGGCAAGGCATTCGTCTGTCGCAAACTGTCGGAAAACCTTGTCCTTTTGGGGTTGTCCGTCTGGCTGCTTTGGGGGCGCGGCCGCCAGTTCAGCCTGCGTTTCAGTCTGATGAAACCGCCGGCGCCCTAGCCCGGCCATCAACTCACGGCCATGCCCAGGAGGAATTCGATATTGCTCTTGGTCTTCTTGAGCTTGCCCAGCAGCAATTCCATCGCCTCGACGGGCGGCACGCCGGTGAGCGCGCGCCGCAACAGGACAATCCGGCTCAGTTCGTCCGGGTGATAGAGCAATTCCTCCTTGCGGGTGCCGGAACGCTCGACATTGATGGAGGGGAAAATCCGGCGATCCACCAGGGCGCGGTCCAGATGCACCTCCATGTTACCGGTGCCCTTGAACTCTTCGAAAATGACTTCATCCATGCGGCTGCCGGTGTCCACCAGCGCGGTGGCCATGATGGTCAGCGACCCGCCCTCCTCGATGTTGCGCGCCGCGCCAAAAAACCGTTTCGGCTTGTGCAACGCGTTGGCATCCACGCCGCCGGACAGGATTTTGCCAGAGTGCGGCTGGATGGTGTTGTAGGCGCGGGCGAGGCGCGTGATGGAGTCGAGCAGAATCACCACGTCGCGCTTGTGTTCGATCATACGGCGGGCTTTTTCGATGACCATTTCAGCCACTTGCACGTGGCGTTCCGGCGGCTCGTCGAATGTGGAGCTGATGACCTCCGCGCCTTTGCAGGTGCGTTCCATGTCCGTGACCTCCTCAGGCCGCTCGTCGATGAGCAGGATGAACAGGTAGGTCTCCGGGTTGTTCTTGAGAATCGCATTGGCGATCTTCTGCATCAGCACGGTCTTGCCCGTCCGCGGCGGCGCGACAATGAGTCCACGCGTGCCCTTGCCGATGGGGCAGACAAGGTCAAGCACGCGCGTGCTCAATTCGTCGTCGTCGGTTTCCAGAATGAACCGCCGGTTTGGGAACAACGGCGTGAGATTGTCGAAATGCGTCTTCTCCTTCGCCTTGTCCGGGTCTTCCCCGTCCACGGCCTCGACCTTGAGCAGCGCGAAAAATTTCTCCTTTTCCTTGGGCGGCCGGATCTGTCCGGCAATGAGGTTGCCGGTCTGCAGATCGAACCGGCGGATTTGCGACGGCGATACATAGATATCCTCCGGGCACGGCAGGTAATTAAAACTCTGCGAGCGGAGGAAGCCAAAACCCTCCGGCAGGATTTCCAGCACGCCCTCGGAAAACAACACACCCGCGCGCTCGGCGTTTTTCTGAAGGATGTGAAATATGACCTCATGCTTGCGCATGGTGCCGAAATTTTCCACGCCGAGTTCCCTGGCCATTTGGTTTAACTCGCTCATCTGCATCGCCTGCAATTTGGCGATGTTCAGCGACGCGACGATTTTGTCGCGTTGCGGTCCGCGGCGATCCTCCACCTTCGTTTCATCCGTGGTGGGCTCGACCGGGGTGGACGGCGGCTGCAATTCAGGCGCCGGCGGCGGTTCAATGACGGCGGTATCCGGGGCGGCGCCGCCGTTCAACTCCGGCGATTCGACGGCGGGCGATGCCTCCGCTTTTGCCTTGGGCTTTTTGGTTGAGACTCTTGGCATAATGCAAAATTAAACTGGTGAATTGACCCGCGTTTCGATTGCCGGCGTTCCCTGGCGTGCTGTGAACACAGTCACGCATTGGACGGCCTGCGACCGGAAAAGTTCAAAATGGATTTCTCAATCGGGCGTTCGAGGCTATTCAGCCTTCATACGGCAAGGGAAATTATACAGTCAACTCAGGGGCAGTCTGGCGCATTTTGGCCGCTCTGTCAAATCCGTTTTTCGGGTGCGATTTCCGCGCCGGCGGATGGCTGCGGATCCCAAGAAGGCGCCGGCAGGTCCGGAAAGCCTCCTGAGATTCGTAACGCCACCCCATCAATACGGCAGCGGATATTTCGCTGTCAATTCGTGCACCCGCTGCCGGACCTTGGCCGCCGCCTCGGCGTTTTTGATGTCCATCAACACCTCGGAAATCATGTCCGCAATGGCTGCCATTTCCGGTTCCTTCATGCCGCGCGTGGTCACCGCCGGCGTGCCCAGCCGGATGCCGCTGGCCTGGAACGGCGAGCGCGTCTCAAATGGAATCGTGTTCTTGTTGACGGTGATGGCGGCTTCGTCGAGCGCAATCTGGCAGTCCTTGCCGGTCAGGTTTTTCATGCCCACGTCCACGAGCATTAAATGATTGTCCGTGCCGCCGCTGACCAGCCGGTAGCCGTTGTGTTTCATCCCCTCGGCCAGTGCCTTTGCATTTTTGACGATTTGCTCCTGGTACACCTTGAAGGCCGGTTGCAGGGCTTCGTGGAAACAGACTGCCTTGCCGGCGATGACATGCTCCAGCGGTCCGCCCTGGATGCCGGGAAAAACGGTGGAATCAATTTCCCTGGCAAATTTTTCGGGGCACAAAATCAAACCACCGCGCGGCCCGCGCAGCGTTTTGTGCGTCGTGGTGGTCACGAAGTCCGCGTGCGGTATCGGGCTGGGATGCAACCCCGTCGCGACCAGGCCGGCAATGTGCGCGATGTCCGCCAGCAGATACGCGCCGACTTCGCGCGCGATTTCACCCATGCGCGCAAAATCGATGATGCGCGGGTAGGCGCTCGCGCCGACGGTGATCATCTTCGGTTGGTGTTCACGGGCCATGGTCGCCAGTTGATCGTAATCAATCCGCTCGTCGTCCCGGCGGACGCCATAATGGACAATTTCAAAAAATTTGCCGGAGAAATTGGCCTTGTTGCCATGGGTCAAATGCCCGCCGTGACTCAAATCCATCGTGAGCATCTTGTCCCCGGGTTTCAGCACGGCAAAATAGACGGCCATGTTGGCCTGGCTGCCGGAATGCGGCTGGACGTTGACGTGCTCCGCGCCGAACAGCTTCTTCGCGCGGTCAATCGCCAGCTGTTCAATCGTGTCAATGTACTCGCAGCCGCCGTACCAGCGTTTTTTCGGCAGGCCTTCGGCGTATTTGTTCGTGAGCACCGAGCCCTGGGCTTCCAGGACCGCCGGGCTGACAAAATTCTCGCTGGCGATCAACTCGATGTTTTCCTGCTGGCGCAGGCGCTCGTGTTCGATGGCCCCGGCCACGATGGCATCCACGGCGCGCAGACGCAATTGCGGTGGGACCGGATTTGACTCGAGCTTGTGCACGCGCCGTTCGTGGCGGCCGCCCTCGAATTTCGCGTTGAGAAAGGCGTCGAGGATTTTCCGCCCCGTTTCCGGGGTGGTGTTTTTGCCGCTGAGACAAAGCACGTTCACATCATTGTGCTGGCGGACCAGGGCGGCGGTCGATTCATCAGCCACCAGCGCGGCGCGGATGCCGGGGACCTTGTTCGCGGCAATGGTCATGCCGACGCCACTTGTGCAAATCAGCAGGCCGAATTCCGCCTGGTGCGCGGCCACGGCCACCGCGACCGGCTGGGCGAAGTCGGGATAATCATCATCCGGCTCCTTCGCCTTCGCGCCGAAGTCGGCGATGCTCAGGCCGCGCGACTGCAAATATTGCTTCAGCGCCTCCTTTAACTGGTAACCACCGTGATCCGCACCCAGGGCGAAATTGGCGGTCGCCGCGGGTTTCGGGTCATGCGACGCCGACAAAATTTTGTGTTCTTCCATAAATTTCAGCAACGAGGCGACGCCCTGCTCGATTTGATGGCGGCAGTTCTCATACACTTCGTAGGAACCGCCGATGGGGTCGGCAATGTGTTTTTCAAAAGGTTCCAGTGTCTCGTCGAATTCACGCAGCAAAAACGTCTTGTCCGCCGCCTGCGGGTACAGGAGCACAATCGTGTCCACGTGACTGTGCGTCATGCCAAAAATATAGTCCGCCTGCTGCACCAGTTCCGCCGTCAGCGCCCGGCTGCGGTGCGAGGAAATATCCACGCCCAATTCGCGCATGGCCTGGACCGAATGCGGGGTGGGCGGCTGGTCGTTCATCGCGCCCAATCCCGCCGACAGCGCGCGAAAGGCCCCGCGCCCGCTCGCGGCCCGGCGAAACAGCGCTTCGGCCATCGGGCTGCGGCAAACGTTTCCGGTGCAGACAAACAGGACGGTTTTCATCAGCGCGGTGGCCCAAAGTGAGTCGTGAACACGAAATCGTCAACGCCGAAATCAAAGGCGGGATTCATGCACGATGGCGAGTCCCTTGATCAAATCCACGGCCCGCGCCAGAACCGGGTCTTGGATCACCGGTTTGGGCTCCAATTGGCCGCGGGCCGGCACGATGGCCCCCTCGTCGTCGCCGTCCTTTAATTTTTCCTGCACCAAATCCGCCTCGCTCGTGTGATCCACAAACGGCAGAAAATCATTGGTGGCGACCGCGGGGGGGGCGTCGCTGGGTGCCAGTGCCGCATAGGGGTTTTTCAGGTAGGCACGTTCATCGTCCGCGCTGACCGTTACCGCGATGTCCGGCGACACACGCGAAATCGCCACCCCGCTGCCCAGTTTTACCGGATTCGTCGCGATCCGCAGTCGTTCGCCGTTCTTCAGCGGAAAATCCCGGGTCGTCATGGCCAGGCCCGCCGTGGGATTCCCAATGATCAATCCCGCATCCGCCTCACGCAAGGCCGCCGCCAGGGCCTCGGCCGCGCCGCCGGTTTCGCCATTGACCAGCACCACCAATGGGCCGGGAATCAGTTCTTTGGCCGCTCGCGGCGCCTCGACTTCCTGGCCCCACTCCAGCAGAGTCGTTTTTTTTGTCGTAAACAGATCCGCCACCGCGATCGCCGCCGCGTAATCATTGCCGTCGGCAAAACGCAGGTCCAGAGCCACCCCGGCAAGCGGGTTGGTGGTCGCCAATGCGTGATACACCGCGTTCATTTTGTCCGCCAAACCGCTTCCGACCTCCCCCACGCGCAAATACGCCACGTTGCTTTCCAGGACCGCCGATTGGACCGGTTCGGCGGCGCCGGGTGAAACGGTTGTCTCCGTCGTGCCCCCGACCAGGGTCGCCCGGCCGTGCAATTGGTGCAGCAGACCTTCCACCGCCGCGGAATTCAATTCGGCATCCGTCACGCCCGGAAGATTGGCCCGCAGCAATTCATAGACCTGTTTGAAATCCGGGGCGGTGTCCGTTGTGTCCGCGCACAACGACCCGCCCGTCGCCAGCCAGCCGGCCAGCGTCAGGACGAAGAGATTCAAAAACCGTTGTATCATGACCGCTAAAAATGGTTCACAAACGGCGGGAAGTAAAGTCGCAATGAATTCAAGACAGCGCCTTTGCTGCAATGTCGCGGCGGAAATGCGCGCCGTCGAAATGGATTTGTTTCACGGCGGCGTAGGCGGCGGTTTGCGCGGCTTTCAAATCCCTGCCCAGTGCCGTCACCCCCAGCACCCGGCCGCCATTCGTCACGATTTGGCCGTCCTTCAACGCCGTGCCGGCGTGGAAAACCTTCGTGTTTGGCAGTTTCGCCGCCTCGGCCAGGCCAAGGATGGGCTTGCCTTTCGGATAATCGCCGGGATAACCGCCGCTGGCCATCACCACACAAACAGATGCCATCGGGTCCCACTGCAATTCCATTTTGCCGAGCGTCCCGCTGATACTGGCGTCGAGCAGTTCGACCAGGTCGTTTTTCAATCGTGTCAGATAAACCTGCGTTTCGGGGTCGCCAAAACGCGCGTTGAATTCCAGAACCTTCGGACCGGTTTTCGTCAGCATGATGCCGGGATAGAGGATCCCGTGAAAATCAATTCCTTCAGCGGCGCAACCGAGCAGCCACGGACTCAGGATTTGATCGCCAACCTTTTTGAGTTCGGCATCGCTCAGAAACGGTGTCGGCGAGTAGGTTCCCATGCCGCCGGTGTTCAAGCCGGTGTCACCATCGTGAGCCCGTTTGTGATCCTGCGAGGTGGGGAACAGTTTCGCAGTCTTGCCGTCGCACAACGCGTGCAGCGAGATCTCCATGCCTTCGAGAAATTCCTGAATGACGATGGGTTTGCCCTGATTGTCAAACCCGCCATCCATGATTCGCAAATTAGCGGGTCCCCGGGACAGCAGGTCATCAATGGCCTGTTCGGCCTCCCACAGGTTGGCGGGGATGAACACGCCCTTGCCCAGGGCCAGGCCATCGGCTTTCACCACACAACGTCCATTGAGTTCGGCCGCGAATCGCTTGGCGGCCGTCGGATCGGTGAAGGTTCCGGCTCTCGCGGTCGGAATGCCATAGCGTTTCATGAATGCCTGGGAAAATGACTTCGACCATTCAAATTCCGCCGCCGCTTGATTCGGTCCCCAGATTCGCAAACCTCCATCCCCAAATTTGCGGTCTTTGTCTTCAAAAAAATCAACGATGCCCTCGGCCAATGGATTATCGGGTCCGACAACGGTTAGATCAACTTTGTGCTGCCTGGCAAAGGCACGCAAGATGGCCTGTTGGTCGGCTTTGATTTCCGGCAGGCATGCCACCGGTTTGCCATTCGACGCGAGCCGCTCCTGCGCAATTCCGGTATTGCCCGGGGCACACCACAATTGCGTGACGTGCGGCGACTGCGCCAGTTTCCACACCAGCGCGTGTTCGCGTCCACCCGAACCGATGACCAGAATCTTCATGAAATGCGTCCAAAGATTACGCGGCCCGCGGCCCCGAAGCAATCGGAAGCCGGAAGACGCGGATCAAACCCGGTCTGAGAAGTCTGCTTAACCGTTTTACAAGGCCCGATAATACCTTTTCTTGGTCGATTGACAGCCAGTTCGGTTCAGCGCAATCTCCGGAAGTATGGATGTCTTAACTCTGGCGCGCATCCAGTTCGGGGCCACGGTGGCGTTTCATTATCTTTACCCGCCTTTGAGCATCGGGCTGGGGGTTTTACTAGTAGTCATGGAGGCGGCCTGGCTTAAAACTAAAAACCCCGTCTATCATCAGATGGCGCGGTTTTGGACGCGGGTGTTTGCGCTCACCTTCGCCATTGGCGTGGCAACCGGGATCGTGATGGAATTCGAGTTCGGTACGAATTGGGCGACCTATTCGCGCTTTGTGGGCGACGTATTCGGCAGCGCGCTGGCGGCGGAAGGCATCTTCGCTTTTTTCCTCGAATCCGGTTTTCTCGCCGTGCTGCTGTTCGGCTGGGACAAGGTGAGCCGGAAGGTGCATTTCTTTTCGACCTGCATGGTCTGTCTGGGCGCGCATTTCAGTGCGGTGTGGATTGTGGTCGCCAATTCCTGGATGCAAACGCCGGGGAAAGGTTACCAAATCGTGATGCACAACGGCGTCCAGCGCGCAGAGGTCACAGATTTTTGGCAAGTCGTTTTCAATCCATCCATGTTGGACCGGCTGTTTCACGTGTTATGCGGTGCGTGGCAGGCGGGCGCCTTCCTGGTCGTGAGCGTCAGCGCGTGGTATCTGCTGAAGCGGCGGCATCAGGATTTCGCCCGCGCCTCATTGCGGGTCGGCCTGACGGTCGCGCTGGTCGCTTCGCTGTTGCAGGTTGTCACCGGCCACGTCAGCGCCCGGGGCGTGGCCAAAAATCAACCGGCCAAACTGGCGGCGTTTGAGGGACTTTATAACACCACGTCGAACGCACCCCTGGTGCTCGTGGGTTACGTGGACGAAAAAGATCAGAAAGTGGAGGGCCTGGAATGGCCGGGCATGCTGAGTTTTCTCGTCGGATTTAACACTCAAACCACGGTGATTGGTTTAAATGATTTTGCACCGCAGGACCGTCCGCCGGTCACGGCGTCGTTTCTATTTTTTCACGGCATGGTGGGCATCGGCTTTGCGATGATTGCCATCGCCGCGCTGGGCTTTCTCTATTTCCGCCACGGCTCGTTGCACGAACGGCGCTGGCTGCTGTGGATCCTCGTTTTCTCCGTGCTCGGCCCGCAAATGGCCAATCAACTGGGCTGGTTCGCCGCCGAAGTGGGCCGCCAGCCGTGGATTGTCTACGGCCTGATGCGCACGCCGGAAGGGCTGTCGGCTGTCGTCAAGGCCAATGTCATTCTCACCTCGCTGATTTTGTTCACGTTGATTTATTTCCTGTTGTTTGCGGTGTTCATTTATCTGCTCAACGACAAAATCCAGCACGGCCCGGATGAACAGGATTTGGTCCCGTCCGGCAAACTCGCATTGCCAACCGCACTGACCCACCACCCCAGGACATGAAGCTCGATCTCAACACGGTTTGGTTCATTCTCGTCGGTGTACTGTTCACCGGGTACGCGATGCTCGACGGCTTCGACCTCGGCATCGGCGCGCTGCACCTGTTCACGAAGGACGACACCGAGCGCCGCACCTTGATCAATGCCATCGGCCCGGTCTGGGACGGCAACGAAGTCTGGCTCGTCACCGGCGGCGGCGCGTTGTTCGCCGCGTTCCCGAACGTTTACGCAACGATTTTTTCTGGGTTTTATCTCGCGTTCGTTTTGCTGCTGGTGTCGCTGATTTTTCGCGCCGTCGCGATTGAATTTCGCAGCAAACAACCCATGCATTGGTGGCGGCAGACGTGGGACATCGGGTTTTCCGCCGGCAGTCTGGTGTCGGGCCTGCTCATGGGCGTGGCCCTCGGTAACATCGCCTGGGGCGTGCCAGTCGGTGCCGATGGCGAATTCGCCGGGACGTTCCTCGGTCTGCTGACGCCGTATCCGCTGCTGGTCGGCGTCACCACCGTGGCGTTGTTCATGATGCACGGCGCAATTTACGGTGTCATGAAAACCGAGGGCGCGCTTCACGACAAACTGCGCGTCTGGGCCATGCGCTGCATCATTTTCTTCGTGATTTGCGCCGTGACCCTGACGATGGCCACGCTGCTGTACGTGCCGCGCATGGCCGCGCGCCTGCATGACCACCCGTGGCTCTTCAGCATCGCCCTGGCAAACATGCTGGCCATCGCCAACATCCCGCGCGAATTTCACCATCGCCGCGACTGGCTGGCGTTCCTGTCGTCGTGCGCGGCGATGATCACGCTGATGATGCTGTTCGGCCTGAACCTGTATCCGAACCTGGTTTATAGCCTGCCCGATCCGGCCAACAGCCTGACGATTTACAACGCGTCGTCGTCGCCAAAAACCCTCGGCATCATGCTCATCATCGCGGGCATTGGCGTGCCGGTGGTGATTGCCTACACCGTCTGCATCTACTGGATTTTCCGGGGAAAAGTGAAACTGGACCGGATGAGCTACTGACCATTTACGATTTACGAGTTTCCTGAAAGTCTCGCGCGTCGCGTAAATCGTATATCGTAAATTATACCACCCTGGCCTCGCCCGAACCCTTGATCACTTCGCCAATGAGCCACGCCCGGTGTTTCTGCCCGTCCTCCGTGGCAGCACTGCGGAGGGTGGACGCGTTAATGAATTTCAAAATGGCATCCGCCTGGTCCGCCGATACGATGGTCACCATCCCAATACCCATGTTGAACACCTGGTAAAGTTCGGCTTCCGGCACGCCGCTTTCGGATTCGATCAATTTGAAAATTGGCAGCATGTCCCATGAACCTTTGTGGATAGCCACATCGCAGGTCTTCGGCAACACGCGCGGAATATTGTCCACAAACCCGCCGCCGGTGATGTGCGCAAAGGCCCTGATTGGCAGAAGGGAGTTGGCAGAAGGGAGTCGGGAATTAAAGCGTTTAAGCAATTTCTGAACGAGCGGACCGTAGCTGACGTGAACCTTTAACAGTTCGTCGCAAATCGTGTTTTCCAGTTCGGGGACGTAACTCATCGGTTTCAACTGCATTTGCTCAAAGAAAATCATCCGCGCGAGCGAATAGCCGTTGGTGTGCAGGCCGCTCGAGGCGATGCCAATGACCGCGTCGCCACGCTTCACCGTTTTCTGGCCGTTGAGCATTTTGGATTTTTCGACGACCCCCACGATGGTGCCACTCAAGTCGTATTCGCCGGG
>Ga0181537_10002361_pt1 | contig 16685 bp, 10 predicted proteins | sample PEATcosm2014_Bin_39_FD_119765 | JGI IMG/M metagenome (GOLD analysis project Ga0181537, IMG submission 119765) | Peatland microbial communities from MTU Mesocosm Facility, Houghton, MI, USA - PEATcosm2014_Bin23_10_metaG | ecosystem: Environmental > Terrestrial > Soil > Wetlands > Peat | place... | reverse complement strand
AACTTGAAATTGCCGTAGAGCGCGAACAGGATCATAAAGATTAGGAGAATCGCGAGCGGGCCGATCACCGCGAACTGCTCGCGCGCGGCAACGTATTCGCTATACTCTCCTCCCCAGTCCAGCCGGTAACCCTGCGGCAGTTTGACGGATGACGCGACGGCTTTCTGTGCCTCGTTCACGGCGCGGGCCAGGTCGCGCCCCTCGATGCTGAACTGGACTCCGATGTAGCGTGAATTATTCTCGCGATAAATAAACGATGCGCCGTTTCCCTGATGAATCGTGGCGAGTTCTGCGATCGGAACCTGCTGCCCGGAAGGTGTGGGCACGAGCAAATTGCCGATCGCGTGCTCGCTCGAACGGTATTCCGGTTTCATGCGGACCACCAAGTCAAACAACTGCTCACCCTGAATGACCTGCGTGGCGGCCTGCCCGCCGACAGCGGCCTGGATCACGCCTTCGACGTCAGAGACATTGATTCCGTAACGCGCGATTTTTTCACGATTCACGTCGATCTGCACGCTGGGCTGCCCTAGCTCACGCACCACAGTGAGCTCGGTAAAGCCAGGCACCTGCTGCAGCACGCGCTTGATCTCGACCGCTTTATCTTCGAGTGTTTGCAGATCGGGGCCGAATATTTTTACCGCCAGCGCGCTCTTCAGGCCGGTGAGCGCCTCATCCACGGCGTCTTCGGCAGGCTGGGTGAAATTGAAAATCACTCCGGGATACTGCTCAACCTTCTTCTGGAGATCCTTGGTTAGCTCGGCTTTGTTGCGGATCGAGCCTTTACCCCAAGTTGCGTCCTTGTAGGGCTTCAGTCCGACGTAGAACTCGCAATTGAAAAAGCCGGTGGGGTCGGTACCGTCGTCGGGGCGGGCCAGCTCCGAGCCGACTTCGGTGACCATGGGATAGTTCATCAGAATCTTCCGGATCTGCGGAGCGAACCGGGCGGCCTCCTCGAAGGAAATGGTGTAGGGCATGGTGGCGCGGACCCACATGGCGCCTTCGTCGAGGTGAGGCATGAACTCGCCGCCGATGAAGGGAATCAAAATCAACGAAGCCAGGAAAATTATCGTGGCCAGCACCATCGTTAAGTTCGGGCGGTCGAGGCACCAGCGGAGTTCCGAAGCGTATTCGTCCTTCAACCAATCGTAGGCGCGGTTTGCTTTCTCCTTCACACCTTTGGTGAACCAGTAGGAGGCGAGCACGGGAACGAATGTGAGGGTGAAGATCAGCGAGCCCAGCAGCGCCCAGGACATGGTTTCAGCCATGGGATGGAAGAGCTTGCCGGACGGGCCACTCAGCGCGTAGATGGGAATGTAGCCGGCGAGGATGACGGCGATGGAATAAAAAATGGGACGGTCCACGTCGTGTGCCGCGGCGAGGATCACTTCATGAAGTTTATATTCCTGCCCGTGGCGCGCGGCTAACTCGCGGTGGATGTTTTCCATCATCACCACGGTGCCGTCGATGATGATTCCGAAATCGATGGCGCCGATCGAGAGCAGGTTCGCCGGAATACCGCGCGCGTGGAGGAAAATAAACGAAAACAGCAGGCTTAGCGGAATGGTGAGCGCGACGATGATGGCCGCGCGCACGCTGACGAGAAAGAAAATCAAAACCACCAGAACCAGAGCCATGCCGAGCAGCATGTTGTTTCGACCGTATCGATGGTCACCTGCACCAGGTCGCTGCGATCATAGTAGGGCCGGACTTTGACGTCAGCCGGGAGAAGGTCGCGATTGATCTCCTTGGTTTTTTCTTCGACCCGTTTGAGGACGTTCTGTGTCTGCTCGCCGGTGAGCATGAGAATGACACCTTCGACCCGATCGTCATCATTCTGGAAACCGAATTCTCCCAGGCGGGGAGCGTGGCCGATGGTGACCTCGCCGATGTCGCGGATGCGTATCGGCACGCCGTTGTTGTTGCCGACCACGACTTCGCCGATGTCTTCGGTTTTATTCACCAGCCCAAGTCCGCGCACGTAGAAAAATTGTGAACCCTGCGAGTAAAAGCCGCCGCCGGCGTTGGCATTGTTGGCGGCCAGGGCGTTGAGCACTTGCGGCAAGGGAATGTGGTAGCTGTAAATCTTGGCGGGATCGAGCAGCACCTGATATTGCATGACCGTGCCGCCGAAGCCGGAATCGTCGGCCACTCCGGGCACGGATTTGTAGGCGCGCTCGATCACCCAGTCTTCATACGTCTTCAGTTCTTGCGGCGTGCGGTCGGGGCTCTCGATCACGTAGCGATAAACGAGATTGGATGGGCTCGACAGCGGCGCCAGGCTGCCCGTCACATTCGGCGGGAGCGAGGCCGTCGAGAGCCGCTCAAATACAACTTGGCGCGCGAAATAATCGTCCGTGTTGTCTTCAAACGTCATGATGACGTCGGACAATCCGTACAGTGAGATCGAGCGCATGAACACCATGTGGGGCACGCCGTTCATCTGCAGCTCGATGGGCAGCGTAACCAGTCGCTCGATTTCCTCCGCCGCGTGCCCGGGCCACTGCGTGATCACTTCGACCAGAGGGGGAGAAAGGTCCGGGTAGGCGTCCACGGGCATGCGCTGAAACGAGAGCGCTCCGACAACGAGCACCAGTAATGCAAACATCAGGATCAGGAATCGCTGGCGAAGCGCGAATTGGACGATGTAGTGAATCATCTGCGGAACGTTTACGTTTGTTACGTTCTAGGTTTGTAGCGCTCTACGTTGGTTCTGTCACGCTTGCTTCGGTCATCCCTCAGTGCTGCAGCGAGTTCTGGAATTGCAGGAAAAGACTGCCGTCGCCGACCACGCGATCGTTGGCTTGCAACCCGGTGAGGATTTGCGTTTTTCCCGCCTGAGTCTCGCCGAGCGTAACGTCGCGCCGGGCGAACTGCCCTTTTCCGGTCTGCAGATAGACGTAGGGCATGTTCTGTTCGTCGCGCAGCACGCCGGAGTTGGGGACGAACAGAGCATTTTGGATGACGCCCGCCTGAACTTGAGCGCTTACATACATTTCCTTCTTCAGGCGCTCGCCGGGATTGGGGGCCTCGATGCGCGCCTGCAGCGTGCGCGTGTTGGGATCGAGCGCGGGAGAAATGTATTCGATCCTGCCGTGCACCGCGCCGGGATAGGATTCATTCTCGATCGTCACTGGATCGCCGACGTGCACGTAGGCCACGTCGTTCTGATAGATGTTGATGAGAATCCACACGGAGCTCATATCCGACAACGCGAAACACTGCGTGGCGCCGGCCGCCAGCAATTGCCCTGGAGAGCAGGTGCGGTCCACCACTTCCCCGGCAACCGGCGAGTAGAGAGGAATTTCCGGCGTGGGCGGTTTGGTGACAATGGTTTCCGGGTCGGTGATGCCGAGGATGCGGATGGCGTCGGCGCTGGACTCGAAGTCAGCCAGCGCCTGCGTGCGGTTTGATTGCGCCTGTTCGAGATCGGCCTGGGCGATGGCGTGATGCTCGTAGAGATCTTGGGCGCGGTGGTAGGCTTTGTCGGCCAACTGGAAGGCGTCGCGTGCCTTGAGATACGCCGAGCGCAGCAGAGAGTAGTCCGGGCTGGCGACATAGAGCAGCACCTGGCCCGCGTGCACGTGTTCGCCCTGCACCACTACGACGCGGCTCACGGGGCCGCCCACCTGCGTGATCACAGGTGTGGTTTTGAAGTCGTTATACTCGACCGCGCCGCTCAGGCGCAGCGTGCGCGGCAGCGGTCCCCGCTCGACGTTCACGACCTGGATGTGAGACATCTGGTCGGCGGGCAGGGAGAACAGTTCCGCTTTTGACTCGGGATTCTCCGCGGTCGAGAACGATGTCATCTTGCTGGCCTGTTTCTCCCGCCCACCGCAACCGGCCAGCATTCCAATGCTCGCCGACCCGATCGCGAACCCGATCGCAAAGATGATCGTGGATAATGAGGCGAGTGCAGTCCACCGCTGCTGAGGATTCTGGCCAAGGTTCATGGCAGGTTCCTCGTTCCCACCGCTTCCTTAAGTTGTTCGAGCGCGGTCATATACGAGGCCAGTGCCTGGCGATAGGCCAGCTGAATGGCCCGGTAGCTGCGCTCGGCGTCGAGAAAATCGAGCAGGCTGGCCGCGCCGCGCCGATACGCATATTCGCTGATGTCCCGCGAATCTCCCGCCTGCTTGAGATATCCGGAAATATAAAGTTGCACAATCTCGTCATTGCTCCTCACCGCTTCATAGGCATTGGCAACATCGGAGAGAACCGTATCGCTGGCTGCTTGCTGCTGCTCCTGCGCCTGAGTGAGCGCGTAACCGGTGCGCGCGATTTCCCCTTGATTGCGGTTGAATACGGGCAAAGCAAAATTCACAAAAAGCGAAGCGGTATTCTCACCGGAAACATGGGTAAAGTCGTAGGTGCCGTTGACATCGACCTTGCCATTCGCTTTCGCGAGAAGGATTTGGCTCTGTGCCGCGGTGATCCCCAGTACCGCCGCGCGAAAATCGGGACGGTCGCGCAAGGCCCTGGTCTGCAAGTCCTCCTGGTTTGCCTTGAGTGGCTGGTAGGCCAGATCTCCGATCACGTCAAAATTGGCCGGCACTGCGTCATAGCCCAAAAACTCGCGCAGTCCGACAAGCGCCTGCACCCTCGCCAGGCGCGCAGTGGACACGTCGGTTTGAAACTGCAGCAACTGCAGCGAGATCTTAAGGTAATCCCCCTCGCTGATGGAGCCCGCCTTGAGTTGGGCTGCCCCGATATCGACAGTTTTCTGGAAGCTTTGCAAATCCTGCAACGCGAACTGAAGAGTGGATTCTGCCAGCAAAACGCTCACAAACTGCTGGCCCACATTGAAGGCCAGGGTGCGCTCGGCGTCGGCGACCTGGGCGCGAGTGACGGCCGTTTGATCCTGGGCGGCCTGCAAGCGCCGTTGCCGCTTGCGGCCACGTTCGAACAGATAGCTGATCCCAACGTCGAACTGCTCAGTCTCGTTCAGATTTTCACCAGAAAAATACTGCGGACTGAAAAATGGGACGAACTGAGTATCCGCCCCAAAAGTCGGATTGGGGCGCAAGTTGGCGGTAATCTCCTGCGCCTGGTTCTGCAGAATCATAGTGCGCGTCGCTTTGATGGAGTGATTGTGCACGAGCGCCAGATCAATGGCCTGATCAAGGCTGATCAGAGTCGAATTTTGCCCACTGGCTGCCGCCACGAGCAGCAGAAGAAACATCGCAGCCGGGGCGAATAGTCGAACATAGCTGGAGTGCATAAGGATTGAGATCAAAGCGCACTGGTTGTGGCGCAACGGATCTCGAACTGGGCCTCAAACCTACGAGCAGTCAGGCAGCACCGTCGTCCGTATCCTCCTCCTGGGGAAGACCGCCATTCGGGCTCAGGATGTATTCTAATTCACAATTAGCGATCAACGCCGAATCTACAGGGCCATGGTGGAGCTCGCAACGAGGGCAAGATTCCTGATCGGTTTTCGCGGTTCGAGAAACTCCACGGCCAACCGATCGCTGAGGTGTGTGATTTAACAACGGGTGTCGTTCCCGAGCCTCTGGAGTGTCAGATTCGTGACTTGCGCACCACTTACGCAAAGCCTTGGCAGGATTTTGCTTCATGAACCAGGACGAAGAGCTAACGACCTACCTCCCAGGACCCATTAGCGCACCATGGGTGTGATGTGGGGGCAAAGAGAATGGGTTGTACGGTCTCCTTAGAAGGATTACTTCCCCGCAGAATCGGCAGTGATGGATGCCCCCATTGCCGTCTTCGATAAACTCTCCGGCAGATAGAGGCGCCCCACTACGCATGCCCAAGGGGTGGTGAATAGATCGCTGCTCGTTCCGCAAAAAACCCTGCCACCCCCACAAGGATGGCAGGGCCATTCCATTACAAAGGAGTGGTTATTGCGCGTAGAAGAAATCGGCGAAGGCCTGCGCGTTCGGCGTTCCCACGCCAGTCACGTTATCCCAGCCCGGAGCAATAGTCAGGCCGGGATCCGTACCGAATGAGACGACCGCCGCCGTGTCTTCATCCGTGAAGATGTCCCACAGAGCGCTGACAAACTGGTGCTCGGTCGGAGTTGCCTCAGCCAACCGCGCCGCACTGTATTTCTTGGTGCCCTGCGAGTCCTGGACCGACCCGGTCACATTCGTCCCGGACGTCACGGGCACGATATCGGAGACGGTTCCGGCCGGCAGGGAATAGAGATAGGGCGCCGCCTGACCGAGTTCCGTTCCGCCTCCAGCCAGCGCTTCCTGATTGGCGATGGCCCACAATGCGGAGAACATCGGAGTAGCCAGGCTCGTCCCCCCCACTACCTGAAACACCTGTTCCGGCAACTGACCAGGAATGCTGATCAAGATCACGGCTCCAGTGAAGGGATCCGCGAGCCAGGAGACGTCGGGAAGTTGACGATACTTACCCGGCACCGCTGCTTTCTGGTACGACGGTTTGGGGAAACCGCCGGTACAGATCGGTCGCCTGAATTCGGTGTGCTTCGTGACGCAGTTGCTCGGACCACCGCCCGAGCCAGCGTAGAATTCGCCAACCGGCGGATCGGCTACGATCCCCTCCGCAGCCACTACATTTACATTGTTCCCCCAACCGGCCTGCCACGCAATCGAGTTGTCGGAATTCAGCGCTAAAGTGACACCACCCACAGCCGTGGACCAGGGAGAGTCCGCCGGAGCACTGACCGTGGGGAGGAAAACGTCATCCGTAAGGGCGTAGTCGCCTTCATCTCCCGACGCGAAGTTGAAGGAAATCCCCACGGCAGCGCCAATCTCTGAAATCAGGCTCTCTGTGTCGAGTTCGGTCGCCGCGGTGAGTGCCTCGGGCGAACCAAAGCTGCCCGAGAGCACATTTCCCAGTCGGTAGTTCGCGACATCAAACTCGGCCTCATCAACATCCTGGAAGTTCGCCGAGGGCGGAACCACCAGGTTGATGTTGGCGCCCGGGGCGACAGCGTGGGCCCACTCCACGTCGAGGTTGATTTCCACCTGGTCGCTGGCAATGCATTCGCTGGGCGCAGTGTAGGTGATGGCGAAGTTCGATGAAGTTAGCTGGGGCAGCCCGAACTTCGTCGAAAATGCGTTGGCATCGTCCTGAATCGTAAGCGAACCGCACCAGTCGACGATGGCAATCGTCTGGCCAGTACCGTCGTACCCCTCGTTATATAAGCCGGTGAGGTTGTAGGCAGCCTGGATGGACGACGGCGTATAACCGCAGCCGGGACTGGTCGCGCTTTGCAGATTCAGTTTGTTGCCCGAATACGTGCCGATCGGCAACTCACCGTCAGCGTTCGTTGAAAATGACTCCGTCTCCGTGCCCGTGAAACATTGCTGCGAAAAGAAGTCGGAATTGCTGACCGCCGCCGCTTGCGCCGCTGCGGACTTCGAACCACCGATGCTGGTCGGCTTGGCCATCCATGGATGCTCGAACTCCCCCGTATCCAGCCCCGACACGGCTCTTACCAAAGGCCCCGCCGCGCCTTCTACATAAGGATCGCCGGTATTGGCGCGGATGGTTTTATCGCCCACTTGATAGTTGTTGAGCTGTACTTGGAAGGCTTTCTCTACATCGCCGACCGTGCCTCGCGCCCTGACGTAGAAGTTATTGGGACCCGTCTTCACCACCGTGAGGTTGTGCGCCGCAAAAAACTGCTGCACCGTCTTCGCTTCTTGCGCGGTTGGCGCGAAGCGGGCGGCGATGTCGTTCGGTTTCAGCCAATGATGGTAGTTGGAGGAACTGCGATCATAGAGCGACTGGGTTAGCGCGTCGAATTGGCTTCGGTTGTGCAACTCGAGCCAAATGCTCACCTCGATAACCTTCGCCGAATCCTCAGCTCCGAGATTTTTCGCTGTGGCTACGTAGCTCGGTGTGTTGTTCGTCACGAGTTTGCCGCCCGCCGTAGTCGCCGGTAGGGGCGCGCAACTCATCGCGATCATAACTGTGAGGGATGACAGCCATTGAAAAATGATATCTGGATTTGCTCGTCTGCTCTTTTCGTTCATTACTTCCTCCCCGGGAAATTATATGAAGCCTTAAGTGAAACCGATCAATACACTGGGGACCTTTCGCCAGTCAAGTGGACATCCCCTGTGATGAATCCGCTTGTCGGATTCGCCAGTATAGCAACCTGCAGCGCCACGATCGCGTTCGGCGCTCCGATGGCGTTTTTGACCGGTTTGACCTGGCCGCGTGCTCTGCTGCCCATAGACTTCTCCGTCGACATGTCCAGAAGCGGCGAAAAACTATGGCGCGCGTGCTGGTTACGACGAGTTCGAAATGGCTGAGGATGAGGACGGTCAAAATTGACCGAGCGACAAATTTGGTGCCACGCCTTGGGTGCGATGACCGACAAATACACGCAACCGCGTCTCTGGCCGTAGCTGGCGGGCATCGGCTATGCCAGAGCCACTTTATATAAGGCGACGAGTTTCGCCCAGGCACGCTCGGCTTCGGCCTGGTTATAGATGGGCACCCCGTCGCGGATGGGCATATCCGACACGCACCAGCCATGCGAGGCTGAATACACTTCGATTTCGGCGGAAACCTTCGCGGCGGCAAAGGCCTCCTTCAGCTTATCTTTGGCGTCCGGCTGACGCTCATCGTCGCTCGACGCGATCCCGAAATACATTCGTGCCTTGATTTTCGGCGCGAGCAGATGCGGGCTGTCGGGTTTATCGGTCACCAGGCCTCCGCCGTGGAACGATGCGCCCGCACCAATGCGATCGGACAAGGACGCGGCGGTCCTCACAACCAGCGCCCCGCCCATGCAATAACCCTGGGTTCCGATCTTCTTTGCCTGGTTCACTTCTTTTTGCGCATCGAGGAAAGCAACGTAGGCGGTGGCGTCTTTTTCGGCATTGCCGGCCGCGGTCACCGACGCCATCAGCGGCCGGAGCTTCGCCATATCGTCGGCATTCTGAAAGTTGAAGGTGGAGGCATCCGTGAACGGCGCTTTGGAAACGCGGTAAAAGGGATTCGGCACGAGAACGGAATATCCGTCACCCTCAGAGGCAATACGCCTCGCAATGGCGCGCATAGAGGGCCGCAGGCCGAACGCGTCGGGCCAGATCAACACTCCCGGATGGGAGCCGGCTTTCGGACGAATAAATGCGGCGTCGCAAGTCCCGTCCGGCGTCTTGATCTCGACGTCGGTTTCGACCACTTCAAGGCCCACGGCCGCTGCCGACTGGACCGTCGCAGCCAGGCCCGTACTCACCATGAGGGCGGCAAAGTCGCGCCGTGTGATGTCTCCGGGACGCGCATCGTTGGGCGGTTGGTTTCTCTGATCATCTGGCATAGATTTTCGTGCACCGAGTTTATCGCATTTGGCTGCCCTACTCTAGAGTACACAGCCTCGCCCCATTCTTTGTGGGCACGAGGTTCGCCGGATTGGGGAAATAGGGGAGAGATCATTTTGCTTCGGCCGCGCCGGCCAGCTCCCGCCAAGTGATCAGCTTGATTTTCTGCTGAGCCAGAATCTCCCGGAACTGGTCACTGATGAAAAAATCGTAGTCGCGCTGCCTCCAGGCCGAACCCCATGAGGAGCGTTCCCTGGTGGCGGCGCGTAGTTCGTCATCGTCGTAACCGGGATGGATGACGAACTCCGTCACGCCGGGTTTCAGGTTCTTCAACTCGTTGAGGTAAAATTCCGCCCACTTTTCCGGCGGAATTTCCGGTTCAATGGTAACCGTATGGTCCAGCACGATATCGCTCGGACCGAGGCTGGCCTGCAAATACGGATGGTCGGCAAACCAATCTCTGGCAACGAAAACCGGCAACTTGTACTCGTGAGCCAGCCGCAGCACTGTGTCGAAAAGTTCCTTGCCGTTCATGATCAGCCGGTACTGGTGCGAATCGAGGTGCGTGGGACGAACTCCCATCGCAAGCGCGCGCTCGATCTGCGCGCGCAGTTCGATCTCGACCTCCTTGGCGTCGATGTGCTCGCCCTCTTTCCACTCGTGATGGAAATATCCGTTTTGATCGACCAGGCTCGGCACCTTGTCCGCGGGCGCCACCGGACCCCAGCGGTAATAAACTCGTTCACTCGTCAACGTGAGGTGCAGGCCAAAGTCTGCGTCCGGATGAGATTTGGCATAGTCGGCCATCTCTGGAAACCATGGGCAGGGCACCATCAGGCTTGCCGAATTGATCGTCCCGCCTTGCAGCGCTTTGATGGCAGCAGCATTCACCGAGTGGGTTTCGCCCAGATCGTCCGCATGAACAACGATGAGCTTTGTGCCGGGAGGGTATCCCAGCCGCTCCACCAGAGTCTGTGCGAAGCCCCTGGCCGGGAAAGTGGACAACAAACAGCCGAGCAACATTAGTCGCAGGATCAACGAAGAAGTCATTGTCGACTAGTAAACCACAGCCCCCGGCCTTCTTCATGGTGCAGTGCCCCTTTCCAAACAATGCCACTCTGGGAACGCCTGATCCAGCCGGGACCTGCGATTCTGTGGAGCCTGTCCTTTGACAACGTCTACTAATGCAAACCGCTTGACCAATCAGAAACGCTCAAACCTGCATCCGCCGGGTCAATGCGCGTAATCGCTGTTTTCATCAGCTGTGCTCCGAGCAGAGAATCACCGATCAGGCGCAGTGAGCTTTGTGTTCCTTATTGCACAGACACTAACGGTCGTACCAACTACGATTTTGATTAGCCGCCCCAAGAGGGAATTGCGAACCAGAGCGGCGAGCATCTGGGAGGATGTAATGCAAAAGCCTAAAAACACGACCGGCGTGGGTAGCGGGAAAAGCGGCCTTGGTCCCGTCGAGACTGTGGCGGACATTATTGAAAATCGACTCGACGTCGTGATTCAGGAATGGCTCGCCCGAGTCGAGAAGGAGCCTGAACTCACTGCGATTCCTCTGAATTATGAGGAACGCACGGGCCATCTACCTCAGCTTCTGCACGATGTGATCAGCAGGTTGCGTATGGACGAAGGCACGAAGGCTCCGATTTCGGAAGCGGCGGCTCACCACGGAGATTTGCGGAGTAAACAAGGCTATACGGTAGCCATGGCGGTAGAGGAATCCCGCCTGCTGCAGGTCAGCATTTTTACGATGCTGCACAAAAGCGAGATGCACCTGGATTTCAGCGCGATCCTCCCTGCCGTTGTGACGATAGCGGACGAGGTGGATGCGCAATTGAAGCAGCAGATGCTGCGCTTCATGGCTGCAGCCGCCGCAAAGGCCGCAAAGGCCGCCTAACATAACATACTCTTCCTTGACTCAATCGTCGTCCTCGACTGAAGCACCTCCGACTCACGCAGATGAAAAGCCCAGAGCGCAAACTTGCCGAACCAGGTAGTACGATCGGTCGACACGAGTGCGTGCTCCTCATCGCAGCAGACGCAGACGAGGCGGCAAGAGTTTTAGGCGAATTAGGGTCCGTAACGGAAGAGCGGTTCCAGGTGGAGTGGGTCACCACACTGTCCAGTGGAATCGAGCGGTTGCGCGAGGGAGGCATAGGGGCGGCGGTGCTTGATCTGGCCCTGCTTGATCTCAATCTGCCCCGCAGCCAAAACGCCGAAATATTGGACCAGCTTTTTCAGGCTGCGCCGAGTGTGCCGATTCTGATCTTGAGCGAAGCGGATACTGAGGCAGCGGCTCGCGAAGGTGTGCAGCGCGGCGCGCAGGATTACTTGCTCAAGGAGCAAGCCGACGGCTACCGGCTACGGCGGGCTGTGCGCACCATGATGGACCGCCATGCGGCGGAGGCGGTGGCTCTGGAAAACGAGGTTGCCAACGCCACACTTGATTCGATTGGAGAGGCCGTACTGCGCACCGACATTCATGGCAGCCTCACCTATTTAAATCGAATCGCGGAAAATATGACTGGATGGTTTCGCGAGGAGGCGCTGGGGCGTCCGATCGAGGACGTGCTGCGACTCGTCGATAGTGTGAGCGGAACAGCCGTCGACAATGCTGTGGCGACTGTTATACACGGGGATAGAACCATCGCGGCCACGATGAGTTCTGTAAGCTGTACGCTGGTTCGACGCGACGGCGTCGAATTAGGAATCGAAAACCGGGTAACAGTTGTAGATGACCGTGCCGGTCATCGCATCGGAGCAGTATTGGTTATCCGCGACGTCGGCGCGGCCCGCGCCGCTTCACTCGAAACATCGCGCGCCTCGCAGCACGATGTCCTGACTAATTTGCCAAACCGCACGCTGTTCAACGACCGCCTCAGACAGGCGATTTCACTGGCGGAACGCCAGGGCAATCAACTGGCGGTGTTGTTTGTCGACCTGGATCAATTCAAGAGAATCAACGACTCGCTGGGCCATACCACAGGAGATAAGCTGCTGCGGTCGGTGGCTGGGCGCTTGGTTGCATGTGTCCGGCGGACGGACACCGTATGCCGGATGGGCGGAGACGAGTTCGTGATACTGCTCTCCCAGGTGGAGAATGCGGAAGACGCAGCCATTACCGCACGAAAAGTTCTGAGGGCGGTCGCAGCCCCGCATATCATCGACAATAAAACTCTTGATGTCAACGTGAGCATTGGAGGAAGTACCTATCCCGGCGCCGGGCAGGACGCAGAAAGCCTGATGAGTCAGGCCGACGCTGCCATGTACGAAGCCAAGCAACATGGCCGGAATCGCTACGAGTTCTTCCGCAGTGACATGCGTGTTCGCCTGGCCACGCGATTGTTGTTGGAACGAGATTTGCGCTACGCGCTGGGGCGAAACGAGTTCTTGCTGCACTACCAGCCTAAGATCAATCTTAAGACAGGGCTGATCACGGGAATGGAAGCGCTGATCCGCTGGGTACATCCGCAGCGCGGCATGCTGCTTCCGGCCGCTTTCATCCCCATTGCGGAAGAGTGCGGTTTGATTTTGCCCATTGGTCAGTGGGTATTACTGGAAGCGTGTAGACAGTCCCGAGCCTGGAGAGATGCAGGACTGGGCGTTATGCCGGTCGCGGTGAACGTATCCGCAGCGGAATTCCAGGGTAAGGATTTTCTGTCAGGGGTTCGGGCCGTGTTGATTACGACCGGAATGGAGCCTCAAAATCTGGAACTGGAACTCACCGAGAGCGTGCTGATGCAGGATCCGGAATCTGCCGTGGTCACCCTGCTTGCGTTGAAGGCTATGGGCGTTCGGATGGCCATCGATGACTTTGGTACGGGCTATTCCAGTTTTACGTATCTGCGGCGTTTTCCGGTGGACACGCTTAAAGTCGATCAATCGTTCGTGCAGGAGATAACCGCGGACCTGGAGGGCAACACCATGGTAGACGCAATGATCAACATGGGAAACAGCCTGAACCATCGGGTCATTGCGGAAGGCGTCGAAACTCATTCGCAGCTCGACTTTCTGCAGCGCCACGCGTGCGCCGAGGCGCAAGGCTATTATTTCAGCCATCCAGTTTTGGCCGAGGAGGCGGGGAGCTTGTTTAAGTCCAATTTACAAAAAGGGTTGGTTCACTAGCGACCTCGACTCGACGACAGCCACCGCCTCAAGCCAAAAAGACCCGGAAAATTTCAACGCACTATTCAGGACGCTACCTCGGAGGCGTCTTTATGCTTTCCCTATAAATATTTCTCTACGCCGATCTAGAGTCCAGCCGTATAGGACAATACCCGTTATGCGCAAGGCAATCAAAACCGACGCGGGTTGTCAATTGGTCGAATTGAGATCTGACAGCCGTTCGCCCGTGGTGCAAAATAAGCCGCCAGCATATTGCGCCGGCGGCTTTGAGACCTAAACCTATCTCGACGTTAGTTTAGGTTGAGGGCGGAATGGCAATCGAGTCGTTCTGAAGCCTAAGCCTGCTTTTTCTTCTCTTGATCGTGTTTCTCTTGTTCCGACCGCGGACTCTTAGGCTGACCGCTCGGGTTTTCCTGTTTGGTTCGGCTGGTTCCAGATTTATGCGCCGAATCAGGTTTCTGCTCATCGGTATGTTGTAGTTTGCGGTTTTCTTGATCTGACATTTGTGTCTTGTCTTCGATCAGCGCCCGTTCAGCGTTACCATTTCCAATTCTAGCCGCGCCAACGAGAGTATCCCCAGCCCCCGCCACCGAGCAAAAACAACACCACGAGAACAATCAATACGGTTTCCATTGTTGAGCCTCACTTATAAGAGGAAGCTGGACTGACCTTTGTCACGGTCATCTCATTTCTTCACTAGACCTCATGGTATAAGTGGCGAGGACGTGTGTCTGAGCACATTGGACCACTTTAAGCGCTCGATTCGGAGAGCGCGCCATCCTGGATTGTGAGCTAGGTTCGTGCTTTGATTCGTTTGCTGCTTCCAGGGGGACTCTGTCGCGCCGACGTTTGCCCCGTCTCGATGGATACGGTTGCTGCTGAAGTCGCTTGGTCCGGGCGTGATCACTGGGCCCTCCGGCGATGCCCCGCCCGGAATTGCCAGGCTGCCCGAAGAGCCTCCCGAAACATTCGAGCCCCTCAGAAGCCCGTTCATGCTTCTTTTTGTGAGCGAGCACATGGCACGACACCACACGGCTCAGAGAGCAGACGGGTGAATATCGTTTTTTGAACACTCTTCTATTCTTGATTTCTCGAATGGTATTGCCCGCCTATGAGGCCACGACTCCTATCTATAATTGACGAGAGGCTTGCGACAACGATTGGCTGCTACTGGACGAACCGGCGGAAGAAACTGCCTTGTGTCCACTCGGGGCGGTGATCCGCGTCGGCGATACGCAACGCCAAATTTTCGAGGATAGCGTTGAATTGCGCGGCGGCCGGGAGGTCGACAGGCTGGCTCAGGTCATCTGAGGGCGCGTGATAGCGCTCGCTATACCAGGCCTTGAAGATTTTCTCTTCCGGTGTGCCGGGAATGTAACCGAACTTGAACGCCAGCGACGGAACACCCTTCTTAATGAAGCTGTACTGGTCACTGCGGATGAAACGATTGTGATCCGGTTCCTTGTCGGCTTGTACTTGTACACCCGCCTGTCCGGCAACCGCGCGCACGTCGTCGCCCAGAGTGGATTCGCCGAGCCCCTGGATCTCGAGGTATTTCAGCGGAAACAGCGGGAGGTACATATCCATATTGATATCGGCGACGATCGTGCCCGACACGGTGGGATGCGCGGCGTAATACTGGGAGCCAAGCAAACCCTTTTCTTCGCCTGTGACAGAAAGAAACAGAATTGAGCGCTTTGGTTTTGTTCCTGAATCTCTCATCGCCCGAGCAATTTCAATCAGCGATGCGTCACCCGAGGCGTCGTCCATCGCGCCGTTGTAGATGCGGTCGCCGTTCACCGGCTCACCGATCCCGAGATGATCGAGGTGCGCGCTAATCACGACATATTCCTTCTTGAGGACTGGATCGCTGCCAGGGAGAACTCCAACGACGTTTTCCGATTTCGCTTCCGAGCGAGTCATTCCGACGCGCGCATGAACCTTCACAACAAGTGGAAAGTGCGGCAGAGGCTTATCTGCATTCAGCGCTGCAAGAATCTCCGGGAAGGTGTGGCCACTCCCCGCCAAGAGCATGTCGGCACGAGCGGGGTTGAACACGATGCCCACTTGAAGGGGAGCCGGGACATCCTGACCTGGATCGCGCAGTTCCATCCTCAGCTGAAAGCGTGACGCAGCAACCCGCGACCAGGGGACCTCGGCACTCTTGGGATTTGGTATGGCAATGGTGCCGATGGCTCCTGCCTTCAGAAGCGCCTTCCGGCGTTCTTCACCCGATTGGTAGTGCGCTTTGATTGGGCCGGACATGTCCGCGGGGCCACCCGTAACAAAAACCACGATTTTTCCCTTCATGTCCTGGCCGGCCAAATCGTCGTAGTTCAGTTCGGGGACTGTGAGTCCGTAGCCGACAAATACGGCGCCCGCCTCAACATTCTCGGCCGCGTGCCAGTTGACGCCGAGCACGGCATCATCGCCGAGTTTCACGGCTTGCGCTTTTCCGTCGCCCACTAAATCGAGCGAGCAGCGAGTTTCGTCAATTCGTACAACGTGAAAATCCATGGGCTGTCGGTAACCCTCGGTGCCAGCAGGTTGCAGACCCACGGCACGGAATTGCTCAGCCATGTAGTCGGACGCTTTTTCGTAACCACGGCTGCCGACGTCGCGACCTTCCAGGTTGTCGTCTGCGAGAAACTGAATATGTGACCACCAGCGTTGGCCGACTGCATCTCCAGTGGTGCTTTGCCCCAAAGCAAACCTGCCAGCCAAAGTCAGTGCGAGGCAAACAAACAGGCACTTGGGTCGTTTCACGGAAGACGATCTCCTGTTCCAGAGTAGAAATGTGAGACGCGCCCCCAGATGTCCAAATCTGTCCTCGCCGCGCGCCAAGGAATCCATTCTAGACCGTGCCACAGGGAACTGGTGGCCTTTGTTGCGGGCGTACCAAGCTCGGACGAAGCTACTATCGAACACTCGGCCGTTTCCCGCCCCCCCAAGTCCGCCAAAGTGAGTCCCCCGAAGTCGCCGAAGTGAGTCCGCTTGACAGGTCGCGAGCGGTGCCGCTAATGTTACGGCAGTGTTACATTATAAGTATGTCGATTATTTAACTATACATTCTCCTTGGTCCTAGAGGAGCCTCGCAACAAATGGGAAAGCTGATCTTGGTGCGTCACGGGAAAACCGTGCTTAACTCGCTGGATCACACAGAGAGACTGCGCGGCTGGATGGATATACCTCTCGACGAACAGGGCTTGCGGGAAGCCGAGCAGACGGCTCAAAGGCTGGCTCAATATCCGGTAGCGCATATTTACTCCTCCGACCTTT
>Ga0181537_10002360_pt1 | contig 16686 bp, 13 predicted proteins | sample PEATcosm2014_Bin_39_FD_119765 | JGI IMG/M metagenome (GOLD analysis project Ga0181537, IMG submission 119765) | Peatland microbial communities from MTU Mesocosm Facility, Houghton, MI, USA - PEATcosm2014_Bin23_10_metaG | ecosystem: Environmental > Terrestrial > Soil > Wetlands > Peat | place... | reverse complement strand
GCACAAAGAGTATCTGCCGGAACCGCTGCCGGCCGAACCGCTGGCGCTGGTGGCCGACTGGCTGGCGCAGGCGACGCGCGCCAAGGTGCAGCCGAACCCGAACGCGATGGTGCTGGCGACCGCCGATGCAGCCGGCACGCCTTCCGCGCGCGTCGTACTGTGCAAGGAGATCCGGCCCGACGCCGGCTATATCACTTTCTTTACCAATTACCGGTCGCGCAAGGGCGCGGAACTGACGGCCAATGCGCGCGCCGCGGTGGTCATGTACTGGGACGTGCTGCACCGGCAGGTGCGGCTCGAAGGCCGCGTGACGCTCACCACGGCGGCCGAGAGTGATGCCTATTTTGCCTCGCGCGCCTGGCAGAGCCGCGTCGGGGCGTGGGCCAGCGAGCAGAGCGCACCGATCGCTTCGCGATCGGAACTGATACGGGCCACGGATGCGGCAGCGCGACGGCTGGGCGTGCCGACGCCCACGGCGAATGACGATAACGCGCCGGATCCGGGTATCGCGATACCGCGGCCGCCGCACTGGGGCGGCTATCACTTGTGGGTGCAGTCGGTGGAGCTGTGGGTCGAAGGCGCGGCGCGCCTGCATGACCGGGCGCGCTGGAGCTGCACGCTCGAGCCCGAGGGCGCAGGCTTCAGGCGCGGGCCCTGGAGCGCGACGCGGCTGCAGCCGTGAACGCAGCCCCGGAGCCGCTGCGCGTCGTCGGCCTGTCGATCGTCGCCGGCGAGCGCAGCCTGCTGCACGATTTCTCCCTCAGCCTGGCGCGCGGCGAATTCCTCGCGATCCTGGGTCGCAACGGCAGCGGCAAGACGCTCACACTGCACGCCCTCGCCGGGCTCAACCCGACGCATGCCGGCCGCGTGCTGCTCGACGGCGAGGACCTCGCTCTGCTGCCGCGGCGCCGGATCGCACGCCGCCTGGGGTTGTTGCTGCAGGATCGGGAGGAATCGCTGGCCTTGAGCGCGCTGGAATCGGCGCTGATCGGCCGCCATCCGCACCTGAAATTCTGGCAGCGCGAAGACCCACAGGACCTGGCCATCGCGCGCGCGGCGTTGCGGCGCGTGGGCCTGGCCGATTTCTCGCTGCGCTCGGTGGCGACGCTGTCGGGCGGCGAGCAGCGCCGCGCGGCGATGGCAGCGCTGCTGACGCAGCAGCCGCAGGTGTACCTGCTGGATGAGCCGACCAATCACCTGGACCCGCATCACCAGATCGAGGTGCTGGACGTGTTTCGGGCGCTGTGCCACGAAGGCGCCAGCGTGGTGGCGACGCTGCACGATCCGACGCTGGCCGAGCGCTATGCCGACCGCGCGCTGCTGCTGTACGGCGATGGGCGCTATCGGCTCGGCCCGGTCGCCGAGGTGCTCACGGCCGAGGAACTCTCGGCGCTGTACCTGACCCCGATCTGCGCCATCGGCACGCCGCCGCGGCGCGCCTTCATCGCCGCATAGCGGCCAGCACCGGCGCATGCAGTGCGCCATTGGTCGCCAGGATGGTGGTGCTGTCCAGGTCGATCGCGCTGCCATCCAGTTCACTGACTGTGCCGCCGGCCTCGCGCACGATCACCGTCAGCGCCGCGATATCCAGGATATTGATATCGGACTCGATCACCACGTCCAGGGCGCCGCGGGCGAGCAGGTGATAGTGCAGAAAATCTCCATAGCCGCGCAGCCGGTTGACCCGCGCAGCCAGCGCGCCGAAGCGCGTCCAGTCGGCGCCCGACTGCGCCAGGGTCTTGAGATTTCCGGCCGAGATGAAGGCATCGTCCAGTGCGCCGGTCGCACTGACGTGCACCGGCTTGCCATCCAGGAATGCACCGCCGCCCTGCTCGGCCCACGCGATCTCGCCGTACTCCCCGGCGTACGACACTCCGAGCACCAGCCTGCCGGCGCGCAGCAGCGCGATCTGGGTCGAGAAGAATGGCATCTCGCGTACGAATGACTTGGTGCCATCGAGCGGGTCCACCACCCAGATGTTGTCCGCATCCATCGCATGCCGGCCGGTCTCCTCGCCGTAGAAACCGTAGCCGGGGAAGCGCGCCTGCAGCAGCTCATGAATCACCTGCTCGGCGCGCACATCGGCCTCGGTGACCGGAGACTTGTCGGCCTTGAGCGTGACCTCGAGGTTGCGCCGGTAGAGTCCCTGGATCACGTCCGCAGCGGCGTGCGCGGCGTCGAGCGCCACCTGCAGTTCTGTCGATGCCATAGGCGCGTTATCTGTTCCAATCCTGATAAGGACAATGTCGGCAGCGGTTGCCACAACAGTAGCCGCGCCGCAGGTGATAGGCCGCGGTAAATACCATGCATCCGCCCTCCAGATAAAAGTCGCCTTCGCGCAGCGCCGGCGCCGCCGGCGACTCGGGCGGACGCGGGTCGGTCGGACGCGCGGGCGGTTCGGGCGGTTCGGGCGGTTCGGCTGGCATGGCAGGCACCTGCGGACGAATCCTATACGAGCCTCACCGGTGTGCGTTGACAGTTACCGCGCCGCCTGCCTAAAGTCCGCCCCTCGTCAGGTGCTCGGGAAGCCGGTGAGCGCGAAGTTCGCGCAATTCCGGCGCTGCCCCCGCAACGGTAAGCGATACGACGCTGCATCAACAGCCACTGCGCCCGCAAGGCGTGGGAAGGCGATGCAGCCGGCCCCCCAGGGCCACGTGCGCGAGCCCGGAGACCGGCCTGTCGAGCTAGTTCCCGGATTGCGCGGTGGGCGTCCTAGGGTATGGCGTCGATACGCCTCGCCTTTCCAGCCCACCTCGTCGTCCGGGTGTCCGATGCTTTGGGCCATGCGGGCGTGCATGGAAAGGCCAGGTCATGATGATTCACCGTACGGCGATACTCATCGCCATTCTTGCTGCCACGTTCACCAACCCGCTCGCGCGCGCCGACGACACCGGCGCCGCCCTGAGCGAGATGGTGGTGACCGCCACCCGCGTTCCCGAGCCGGTCGGACAGGTGCTGGAACCTGTGATCGTGATCGATCGGGCGACACTCGAGGACTCGCTCGCCATCGACGTGGGTGACGTGCTGCGCTTTCATGCGGGCATCGACATCGGCCGCACCGGCGGCCCGGGTCAGCCGCTGTCGGTGTTCATCCGCGGTGCCAACAGCGACCAGTCGATCGTGATGATCGACGGGGTGCGCATCAATTCGGGCACCCAGGCCCTGGCACCGCTGATGAACATCTCGCCGGAGCTGTTCGACAGCATCGAGATCGTCAAGGGTCCGCGCTCGGCGATCTACGGCACCGACGCCATCGGCGGGGTCATCAACCTGATCACGCGCACCGACGCACCGTCCGGCGCCGACGTGATGCTCGACTACGGCCGCTACGGCAGCGGCGAGTTCGCGGTTGACGGCAACTACACGCTCGACCGAACCAGCGTGCAGGCAGCACTCACCGGTCAGCAGAGCGCCGGCTTTCCGCCCTATGTCGGGGACACCATCGATAGCGGTTATAAAAACCTGTCGGGCACCGCGGCCATTACCACCCACTTCGGTGGCATCGAACTGGGCGCGCGCTATTACCAGGCAACCGGCGCCACGCAGTACGCCAACGCCAACTACAACGCCGACTTCAGCGCGTTCCAATCCTTTGCACCTCTCAATGAGGATTTCTCCAACAGCCTGCTGGCGCTGCATGCCAGCGGTGACCTGACGGACATATGGCACATGCGGCTCACGTTGAGCCGGGTGGTGGATGATCTGCGCCAGCAACAGGCTGACCCTTATGCACTGGGCAATGCCAATGACTTCGATTACACCTCGCGCGACACGATCGACTGGCAAAACGATGTGAAGATCGCGAGCGATTGGGTGAACCAGACGCTGACCTTCGGCGCCATCGTCTACGATGAAAACACCAACTCGCTGAGCTACGGTACCGGCTATACGATCAGCACCCACGCGCAGACCTACTACCTGCAGGACCAGCTGCAGACGGGCCGTAATCGCCTGCTGCTCTCGGCCGGCCTGGCGCATTACCCGGGATTCGGCGATCACCAGACCTGGAACGCCGAGTACGGCTATGCCGTGACGGCGGGCACGCTGCTGACACTTTCGGCGGGGACCGCTTTTCGCGCCCCTTCAGCCACCGACCGCTTCGGCTTCGGCGGCACCCCGGACCTGCTGCCCGAGAGTTCGCGCAATTTCGAAGTCGGCATCAAGTCGCGCATCGACGAGTATCAGCAAGTGACGCTGGCGGCGTTCCAGGACACGATCGATGACCTGATCGTATTCGTCAACGACCCCACCAATCTGCTCTATGGCGGCGAGAACCAGAACGTTGATCGCGCGCGCATCCGCGGCATCGAGGCCAGCTGGGAGCTGCATGCGGATCCGTGGTCGGTGCGCGCCGAAGCCAGCCTGCAGGACCCGCGCGACCTGGTCGACGACTCGCAGCTGCTGCGCCGAACCAGGCACGGTTTCACGCTCAGTGGCGCGCGCACGCTAGGCCGCGGTGAACTCGGCGTGGACCTGCTGCTTGCCGGCCCGCGGGCCGATATAGACGCCGTCAGCGACGATCCGGTGCAGGACGGCGGTTACCTGCTGGCCGGCATACGCGGCAAACTGAATCTGACGCCGGCATGGTCGGTGAGCGCCCGACTCGACAACGCACTCAACCGGCATTATGAGCTCGCCAACGGCTACAACACCGCCGGACGCTCGGCCTCGATTGCGACCCGCTACAGCTTTCATTGATGGTACCGCAGCTGGCGCGATCGCCGCGCGGCGCGCTGTAGTAAAGTAGCGTCCATGGGCCATCGCCTCTCGAGGATCATGACGCGCACCGGCGATGACGGTACCACCGGACTCGGCGATGGCAGTCGCGTTTCCAAGGACACGCTGCGGGTCGAGGCGATGGGCAGCGTCGATGAGCTCAACTGCGCGCTCGGCATGGTGGTATCCGGCGGTCTGCCGATCGCGGCCGCGCTGGATTGCCTGATCGAGGTCCAGCACGACCTGTTCGATCTTGGCGGCGAGCTGGCGATTCCCGGCACGCAGCGCATCGACGATGCGCGCGTGGCGTGGCTCGAGACGCAGGCCGAGCAATTCAATGCGGCCTTGCCGCCGCTGAAGGAATTCGTGCTGCCGGGCGGCGGGGCGGGCGCCTCGGCCTGTCACGTGGCACGCGCAATCTGCCGCCGGGCCGAGCGCCGCTGCTGGGCGCTGTCGCGCAGTGAGGCGGTCGGCGGTGCAGCGCTGCGCTACCTCAATCGGCTGTCGGATCTGCTGTTCGTGCTGGCGCGCGTGCTGGCACGCAGCCAGGGCGGCAGCGAGCCGCTGTGGCGCCATCGACGGGAGCCAGGCGCAGCTCCGGACAGCTCAGGCCAGCAGCGCCCTTAGTCGGGTCCAGTCAAAAGCCGGCCCCGGGTCGGTCTTGCGGCCCGGCGCGATATCGCTGTGCCCCACCAGGCGCTCGCTACTGAGGGTCGGATAAGCGGCGCACAGCGCGCCGATCAGCTGCGCCAGCGCGTGATACTGCGGCTCGGTATAGGCGATCTCATCCGCCCCCTCGAGCTCGATACCCACCGAATAATCGTTACAGGCGGCGCGTCCATGGTAGCTCGATTCACCGGCATGCCAGGCGCGAGCGCCAAATGCCACGTATTGCGTGATGTCGCCGCCGCGCCGGATCAGCGCGTGCGCCGATACCCGCAGCGCTGCGATGTCGGCAAACGCCGGGTGTGCGCCGCCCGGCAGGCTGCCGGTGAACAACCGGTCGATCCATGCGCCGCCGAATTGCCCCGGAGGCAGGCTGATGCCATGCACCACCAGCAGTGACAGCCTGGATCCGGGCGGCCGCTCGTCGGCATGCGGCGACAGCACCTGGCGGGCGCCGATCAGCAGCCCGGTGGCCTTATCGATACTGAGCCTGTTCTGCATGACAGCCTCGCATGATGCCAAAATGCGGCCATGAGCACAGTGACCAATTCCTCCCTCGCCACGCGCGACCTGCAGCACGTCTGGCACCCGTGCACGCAGATGAAAGACCACGAGCAGCAGCCGCCGATCCCGATCCGGCGCGCCCAGGGGGTCTGGCTTGAGGATTTCGATGGCCGACGCTACCTCGACGCCATCAGCTCCTGGTGGGTCAACCTGTTCGGCCATGCGCATCCGCGCATCAATTCGGCCATCAGCGCGCAGCTGCCGCAGCTCGAACACGTGATGCTCGCCGGCTTCACCCATGAGCCGGCAATCGCGCTGGCCGAGGAGCTGGTGCGCATTACACCGCCCGGACTGTCGCGCTGCTTCTATGCCGACAGCGGCTCGGCCGCGATCGAGGTGGCGCTGAAGATGAGTTTCCACTACTGGCAGAACCAGGGCCAGCCGCGCAAGCGCGTGTTCGTGACGCTGAGCAACTCCTACCACGGCGAGACCCTGGGGGCACTGGCGGTCGGCAACGTCGAACTCTACAAGAGCACCTATGCGCCGCTGCTGATGGACGTGCTGACGGTGCCCTCGCCCGACTGCTATGGGCGCGAACCGGGCGAGAGCTGGGCCGAGCACACGCAGCGCAAGTTCGCGCTGATGCAGACCGCGCTCGAACGCTACGCCGAGGACATCGCCGCCGTGATCATCGAGCCGCTGGTGCAGTGCGCCGGCGGCATGCGCATGTACGACCCGGTCTACCTGTCGATGCTGCGCACGGCCTGCGATCGCTACGGCGTGCACCTGATCGCCGATGAGGTCGCGGTCGGCTTCGGCCGCACCGGCACCATGTTCGCCTGCGAGCAGGCCCGCATCACCCCGGACTTCCTGTGCCTGTCCAAGGGCCTGACCGGCGGCTACCTGCCGCTGTCGGTGGTGCTGACCAAGGAGTCGATCTACGAGGCGTTCTATGCTGAATACAACGCGCAGCGTGCCTTCCTGCACTCGCACAGCTATACCGGCAATGCGCTCGGTTGCGCGGCGGCGCGGGCCACGCTCGGAATCTTCTCCAATGGCCCGGTGCTGGAGACCAATGAACGCCTCGCGGCACACATGACCGCGCGGCTGGCGCCGCTGGTGGATCATCCGCAGGTATCGGACGTGCGCCAGACCGGCATGATCGGTGCGATCGAGTTCGTGCGCGACAAGGCCACGCGCGAGCCGTTTCCGTGGCAGGAGCGGCGCGGCCTGATCCTGCACCGGCACGCGCTCGAGCGCGGCGTATTGCTGCGGCCGATCGGCAACGTGGTCTATTTCATGCCACCGTACGTGATTACGCCGGCGGAGATCGACCTGATGGTCGAGGTGGCGCTCGAAGGTATCGACCGGGCATGCGCCTGACACGTTGCTTCGTGCCGCCGCCGCTTGCCGCTGGCGACACCTGCCTGCTGCCCGAGGAGGTCGCGGCGCATGTCGCGCGTGTGCTGCGCGCACGCGCCGGACAGTCGCTCACGCTGTTCGACGGCCGCGGCGGCGAGTACGACGCCACCATCCTGCAGATCGATCGCGCCGGCGTACGGGTGCATGTCGACCTGCAGCGCACGGTCGAGCGCGAGTCGCCGCTGCGCGTGACGCTGCTGCAGGCGCTGGCGCGCGGCGAGCGCATGGACCTGATTGTGCAGAAAGCCACCGAACTGGGTGTCACGGCGATTTTCGCATGGAGCGCCGAGCGCAGCGTGGTGCGGCTGGACCACGCCGGGCTGGCGCGGCGCTGCGCGCATTGGCGCGCGATCGCGATCAGCGCCTGCGAGCAGTGCGGTCGCAATCAGGTGCCGGCGATCGACGCGGTCGCCGACCTGGCGAGCGCGTGTGGGCGCGCTGCAGCCGCCGACCAGCGACTGCTGCTTGCGCCTGAGGCAGAGCGCTCCCTGATCTCAATCGCCGCCAGCTCCGCAGGCGTCAGTTTGATTGTCGGTCCCGAAGGCGGCTTCAGCGACATGGAACTGGCGCTGGCCGCGCAGCAGGGTTTCCAGTCCTGTCGACTGGGGCCCCGGGTGCTGCGCGCGGAGACCGCGCCGCTGGCGGCGCTGGCGGCGCTGCAGGCGGTCGCGGGTGATTTCCTCTAGAGGGCACGCATGAGCAATAGCGAGCGTATGCGTGGCTGATCGATCGACCAGGGTGGTGTACGCCGCGCTCGCCGGCTTTCCGGATCGAGCGCCATGCTGACCGAGGGTATCCACTCCTCGGCAGACACGTTGAACCAGGTGCTGCTCCTGATCGGCACCAGGCGCAGCCACGCCAGGCCCGATGCCAGCCATGCCTTCGGCTATGGCATGGAAATATATTTCTGGGCATTCGTCGTGGCCGTGCTGGTGCTGTTCATAGGTGCGGCCGCATCTTTCTACGAGGGCGTGGGGGAACTGCGCCATGTGCGACCCATCAGCGCCCCCGGGGTCAGCCTGACGGTGTTGGCGCTTTCGATGCTGCTCGAAGGCGCGTCAGCGGCTGGCAGCAGCGCGCGAGCGCAGGCAGCTAGGCCGCCGCGCCGGTGTCCGCGATCAGTGCAACGGCATTGATGCCAGCAACCGCGCAGGCCTCGTCGTTGGCCGAGGTATCACCGGTGACGCCCACGGCTCCGAGCAGGATGCCCTCGGCATCGCGAATAAGCACCCCGCCGGGTACCGGCAGCAGCCCCTGCGGCAATACGCCGCCCAGCGCTGCGTAGAATGCGGGCCGCTCCTGCGCGCGGCGTGCTATCTCACGGCCGCCAAATCCCAGCGCCAGGCAGCCGGCCGCCTTCGCCGTGGCGATGTGCGGCCGCCCGAACGAGGCCTGATCTTCGCGCTTGAGCGCCAGCATGTGGCCGCCGGCATCGAGTACCGCCACGCACAGCGGCTTGAGGCCAGCGCGGCGCCCATGGGTAAGCGCGGTATCGATGATGGTGGAAGCCTGGGCAAGTGTCAGCGTGCTCATGGCGTGGGGGTCCTGCTGGCGCCGTAGTTTAGGGCATGCTAGCAGGATGTCCGCCGCCGCTATCGAGGTGTTCCGATCCGCTCGCCGCGCCGATTGCGACGAGCGCGCCCTGATGCTGGTGGCGATCGGCATCGCGGGGACGATCTACTACGACGGCCTGCAGTACGTGCTGGAAGTCGAGGCCGCCGAGGCCGCACGCGCAGTTGCGCAATTGGGGCAATACGAACTCGAGCGGCGCCCGCCGCCGCCCCCGCCACCACCGCCCCCCAGCTATCCGTACGCCTGGGTTGGCTGCCTGGTGTATGTCATCAGCCTGGTGGCCATCGGATTGATGGTGTCCAACGGTGTGTGGCGACTCGATGCCTTTGACGTCGGCGCGCTCGATGCCGGGCGTGTGCAGCACGGGCAATGGTGGCGCGCCTGGACCGCTCTGACGCTGCACCTGGACGGCGCCCATCTGGCCGCCAATCTCGCGGCCGGCGTCTGGTTTTGCTATCTCGCGGCCGCCCAGATCGGCAGCGGCAGCGCCTGGTTTCTGATCGTGACCGGTGCCGCCGGCGCGAATCTGCTCGAGGCACTGCTCGGGCCGTCCACCCACCTGTCGGTCGGCGCATCCACTGCGGTGTTCACTGCTCTGGGTCTGCTGGCAGCGCATTCCTGGCAGCTGCGCTCTTCCTATACGCAGCGTTGGGCGGTGCGCTGGGCGCCGCTGGTCGGCGGCGTGGTGCTGCTGGGATGGTTTGGCAGCGGCGGCGGTGAGGAGACGGCGGCAATTGCGGTGACGCAGATCGACATTGTCGCGCACGCCGCCGGCTTCGTGGTGGGCTGCATCCTCGGCGCGCTGGCTGCGCGGCCAGCACTGCACGCCGCCCTCGACCGGGTGCCGCAGTGGCTGTCGGGAACGGCAGCACTTGCGTCGATCATCGCCGCGTGGTCATGCGCCCTTTCCAGCTAGAGACGCCGGATGAGCGCGTCAGACACGCACGTGATCCGAGCTCATCCGGCATCTCTCTCTGGCATGACGGATGTTTCTTCCGCGATCATCGCCTCGAGCCGCTCCAGGTCCGGCACCAGCGGCGTCTCGTTCAGCATGCGCACCTGGCACAGCACCGGCATGCGTTCCGGGAAACTGCGCGAATTGTCCGGCCGCACGACGTCGTTGCTGACACGCACCAGCTGCGGGAACCCCTGCGACACGATGGAGATGTAGCCGCAGTCGGCGCGACCGGCGAGCGCGTGAAATACCACGATGCGGGAACGGTTGTTGGTCAGCGGTATCGGCAGGCCGCAGGCGCCCTCGAACGACACCAGCGGCAGCGTGCGGGCGCTCCAGTTCACCAGTCCCAGGTACCATTGCGGCGCATTGTCCATCGGCGCCGGCGCCTGGTAGCCGATCACCTCGGCCACACAGGCCCGCGGTACCAGCAGTCTGGAATCCGCCAGCGGAATCAGCAGGCTGTAGACCTCGGCAATACGCTCCGTCATCGACCGGCGCCCGAGGCACGGGCGCGGGCGCGCCGCTGCGCGACCAGAGGCGTAATCGCGTCGATCAGCTGGCTCTCCTGATAGGGCTTGCCGAGATAGTCATTGACGCCGAGCTCGATCGCTCGCGCCCGGTGCTTCTCGCCGACGCGCGAAGTGATCATGATGATCGGCACATCGCGCAGCCGCGGATCGTTACGCACGTGCGCGGCCACCTCGTAGCCGTCCATGCGCGGCATCTCGATATCCAGCAGGATCACGTCCGGCACGTTCTCGGCCAGCAACGCTACCGCATCCATGCCGTCGCGCGCTGTCATGACGCGCATGCCATTGCGTTCCAGCAGTCGCTGGGTCACGCGCCGCACCGTGATCGAATCGTCCACCACCAGCGCAAAGGTGCGGCGGTCGGTGCGATCGCGCGTAATCACCGGCGTGCTGCGACCGCGCCATTCGGCACGCACCAGCGCGCCTATGTCGAGAATGATGACGATGCGCCCGTCGCCCAGCACCGTGGCACCGGAAATGCCGCGTATGCCGGAGATCTGCGGGCCCACCGGCTTGACCACGATTTCGCGGCTGCCGATCAGCTCATCGGCCACCAGGCCGGTGGAATGCTCGCCGGCGCGTACCAGCACCACCGGTATCGTGACGTCGCCGTCCGGCAGCGGCGAGGCTTCGATGCCGACGTACAGCGGCAATGGCTGCAGGCGATATTTCTGGCCGCCGTGATTGTAACTGGCGCTATCGGAGCGCAGGTGCGTCGTCACTTCATCGCGCGTTAGCCGCACCACGCCTTCCACCGTGGGCAGCGGCAGCGCGTAATACTCATCGCCGGTACGCACCACCAGCGCATGGCTGATGGCGAGCGTGAACGGCAGGCGGATGGTGAAGTGCGTGCCACGGCCCGGAGTGCTCTCCATGTGCAGCGCTCCGCCGAGTTTCTTGACCTCGACGGCGACCACGTCCATGCCGACGCCGCGGCCGGCCTGGTGCGTCACGCTGCCGGCAGTGGTGAATCCCGGTTCCAGCACCAGCTGCATCACGTCCTCGTCCGACAGCAGCTGGTCGGAGCGGATCAGTCCCAGCTCCAGCCCCTTGGCCCGGATCGCCGCAAGGTTCATGCCGGCGCCGTCATCGCGCACTTCGACGATGACCTCGGCGCCCTCGCGCTTCAGGCTCAGATGAATGTGTCCGGTTTCTTGCTTGCCGGCCGCGATGCGATCGGCGGGCAGCTCGATGCCGTGCACCACCGCATTGCGCAGCATATGTTCGAACGGCGGCAACATGCGCTCCAGCACCTGGCGGTCGAGCTCGCCGGAAGCGCCCTCGACGATCAGCTCGGCGCGCTTGCCGGTATCTGCTGCAGCCTGGCGCACGATGCGCGCCAGGCGCTGCACGTGCCGCTGCACTGACACCATGCGGGTGCGCATCAGTCCGTTCTGCAGTTCGGTCACGGTGCGCGACTGCTGCTGCAGCAGATTCTGCGCCTCGGCGATCAGGCTCTCCAGCAGTCCCTGGATGCTGGCGACGTCATTGGCCGACTCCGCCAGCGCGCGCGAGAACTGCTGGATCGATGAATAACGGTCGAGCTCGAGCGGATCGAATTCCTGGCGGTGCCCGGTCTCGTTCTCATGCCGGTGCAGGATCTGCGCCTCGGTCTCCATCTCGAGCTTGCGCAGCTGCTCCTTGAGCCGTGTCACCGTGCGCGACAGCTCGCCGAGGTTGAATTCGATCGAGCCAAGCTGCTGCTCCAGCCGCGCACGCGAGATGCTGACTTCGCCGGCATTGTTGAGCAGCTGGTCCAGCAGTTCGGCGCTCACGCGCGCCATATCGACGCGATCGGTTGCCACCACCGGCTCCCGGCCTGGCGGCAGCGGCGCCGGTGGGGCCTGCGGCAGCGGCGGCTCGGCCTCACGCGCGGCAGGCTCGGGTAGCGGCTCGGGTGCTGCAGGCTTCGGGGCCAGGTCGGCCAGTGTCAGCACTGCCGTCTCTTCGATCCTGTCCTGCGCTGGTGGCGCCGGTTGCGGCTGTTGCTCGGCGGCAGCCTCCATGAACGCACCGATGGGCGCGGGCTCGGCCGTCAGCAGCCACTCAGGCTCAGATTGAAACTCGGGTTCTGCTGGCAGCTCGCCCTCGGGCCGCCATACGGGGTCCGGCATCGGCAGCATCGCGGTATCGCCGCTCTGGTCACCGCCCGCGGCGGCGATGGCGGCCGGCAGCGGATCGGCCGGCGGCGGCACTTCCACAGGTGGGGGCGGCGGGTTCGGCGCGGGCGGCACGATCGGTGCCGGCGCCAGCGGCACCGGACTTTCCCCGGCCGCTACTGAATGAATACGTGCGATCAGCCCCGGAGCGCGCGCTGCCGCTCGCCCGGAAGCAGTTGCCTCGCGCATGCGCGCCAACTCATCGAGCGCCTCCTGGGCCACGCCGCGCGCCGCATCATCGGCGCTCGCCACTCCGATCTCGATGCGGCCGACGAGACTTTCCAGTTCGTGCGCCAACTCGCCCATCGCATCGATGCCGGCCATGTGCGCGCCGCCTTTGAGCGTATGCAGCGGCCGGCGCAATGCCGCCACCTTGGCCGGGTCCTCGGGCGAGGCGTTCCATGCAGCCAGCGCGGATTCCGCGGATTCCAGCAGCTCGACCGCCTCCTCGCTGAAGATGGCAGCGATCTCAGGATCGAAATCGGCGTGCTCCGCAGCGCCGCTGTCGTCGTGCGCTGCCAGCGGTGCAGCCGCTGGCGGCGCGCTGCGCGGTGTCGCTGGCATCGCATCCGGCACCGGCCTTGCGGCGGCAACCGGCGGTGGCGGCGCCGCGGCTTGCGGCGGCGGCGGTTGCCGTGGTGCTGGTGCCTGCGGCTGCGGCTGCGAATATTGCGGCTCGATGGGTGGCTGCGTAGCCGACAGCTGCGGCGGTACTGACAGGCTGATACTGCTGCGACCGGCAAATTCGTTCGCCTCGGCGATGCGGCGGTCCAGATCCAGCTCCGCGCGCGCGATCCGCCCGCGCAGCGTGTCGTGCATCACGAAGAAGCCGGTGCCTTCATCCAGGTGTCCGGCGACCGCTTCCATCGCGACCATGCAGTCCCCGAGCAGGAACAGGTCCGAATCGTCCAGGCCGACGCCGCTGTCATAGGCCTTGCGCAGCCAGTGGTTCATCGGATCGGCCAGGCGGATGCCGTGACGCGCCTCGGCCATGGTCGAGCTGCCGGCCAGTGTGTGGCAGGCGCGATAGACTTCCTCGGGCAGCACGTGCGGGCCGCCGATGCGGCGCTCGCGGGCCAGCCACCCACGCACCAGGCTGACATGACTGGCGGTCTCGCGCGCATAGATCTCGCGCAGCGCGGTATCGGGCTCCGGTGGCGCGCCCTGCGCCGGCGTGGATTCAGTCGGCGCGGGTGCCTGGTTCGGCGGCTCGACGCCATAGACGGCACTGGCGGGCATGGCGTCGGGCGATGTCGGCGCCGCGGGGATTTCTTCGCGGCCGCTGGCGAGTGCATGCGCGCGTGCGGCCAGCGGCGTCATGTCGGTGCGATCGGAGCTGCCGGATTCCAGCTCCACAATCAGCGTCGGCAGCCCGGCGATTGCCGCGCGCAGCGTCTGCAGCACCGCCGGTGAGCGTTGCAGCGTGCCATCGAGGATGCGATTCAGCAGGTTTTCGATCGCCCAGGCAAAATCGCTGATGGCGCGTGCATTGACCATGCGGCCGCTGCCCTTGAGCGTATGAAAGGAGCGGCGCACCACCAGCAGTGCTTCGCTCTCGAGCGGACTGTGATCCCAGATCGGGAACTGTTGCTGGATCTTCTCCAGTTCCTCCTTTGCTTCCTCGACAAACAGCTGAATCAGGTCGGGATCCGGCTGGGTTTCGCTGTGCGGCGCGGCGATGGCGGCGCCTGCGGCCAGCATGGGCGGTAGCGCCGGCAGCTCGAGCCGGCGCAGGTCCGTGGTGTCGCCGCTGGTCGGCGGCCGGTCGATCAGCAGCGTCTTGGCGTAGCTGCCGGTGGTGGCAGCCGCGGGTACCGTCGGCGGAACCGCGCGCTCCGGGGCGCGCTTGAGCGCATCGAGACAGGCCCGGGCGTTGTCCAGCATGTACCAGGGATCGCTGCGACCGGCCTGCAGGGTCTCAATGTAGTACTCGAGGCTGACGATCGCATCGGCCAGCCGGTCCAGGTAGTCGGGCGCCAGCGTGGTGCCGCCGGGCTGCATCACGCGCTTCAGGTGCGTCGTGATCTCCTCGATGATCTCGACCGCGCGCGACTTGCCGAGCATCAGCAGGCCGGCATTGATGCCGCGCATCAGCTCCGGCCAGTTGTCGAAGCCGGCCGCATCGAGCGTGCCGCTGACATTCTGGGCCACGTATTCCTTGATGCGCGCCAGGTTGACTACGCACTCGCGCAGCACCGCCCCCTGCACCTGCTGGAAGTCCTGGTCCGGCGACTCGGCGTCGGTGGCAGTCTTGCTGCGCGGCAGGATCAGCCCGACCAGGTCGTCATCGAGATGGTCCTCGACCTTGATCAGGCCGGCCGCCACCTGTACCAGTGCCGACTCGCTGTTGGGCTCGGTACCGGCAATGATGCCCTCGAGCCTGGCGGTGGCGTCCTGCACCCGGGCGCGCAGCCCGCCCAGGCCCAGCACGCCGAGCGTATCGCCGATTTTCTTCAGCAGCGCGACCTGCGGCACCAGCTCCTCGGCCTGGCCGCCGCCGCGCCGCACGTAGATGTCCATCACATCCTTGACCTTCGACAGATCCTCGCGGATCGCCGCGGCCACGGTATGCATCAGCTTGATCGATGGCGCCGACAGGTTCTCGCGCTCCTGCTCGATCGACTCGTCCACCGGCAGCAGTTCATTGAGGCGGAACGAGGCACGCACCGCCGCGACCCGCGGGCCGCCGCTGCCGGAGCGTGCGATGTAGTACAGCAGGTTGTTCAGCAGCTCGACCGGCGGGTGCTGCGAATAGCGCGCCTCGCCCTGGTCGAACAGACGCTTCATCTCGCGATCCGCCAGCCCCAGCAGGCGCTTCACCGAGATGCTGCCGTCCACACCGTTCTCGCGCAGCGACTCAATCAGGGCGCCCACCACCCACCACAACTGGAACACCGGCTGCGTGGCGGCCACCTGCTCCAGGCGAGTTGACACCGCGGCCATGATTTCCAGGTTCTGTTCGGTGCGCTCACCGCGTATCCAGCCGATCAGCCCGGTCTGAAAGCGGGCGCGCAGCCGCCGCGCCCATTGGCCGACCGACAGCGGCGGCTCGCCCGGCGCCGGCGCCGCCGGTTGCGCCTGGCGATCGGACTTCAGGTTCAGCAGCAGCAGCGTACCTTCCGACAGCAGCGCGCTGCCGCGCACGGCGCGCAGGTCGTTCAGCAGCGGCAGCAGCACCAGCGCCAGGTCGCGCCCGCCCGCGAGCACGCGCTCGAGATAGCCGGGCAGCTGCACCATCGAGCGCATCAGCGCGTCCAGCGCCTCGTCCTGGTTCTTGCGCTCGGTGCCGAGGCCGATCAGGTAGCGCGCCACCTGCTCCATTTCCTCCGCCAGCAGCGCCGCGCCGTAGATCTCCAGCAGCCGCAGCACGCCCTGTACCTGGTGCAGCTCGTGGCGGCAACGCTCGAGCAACTCCATGTTGCCCGGCTGCTCGACGTGCGCCTCGAGCGCCGCACGGCCATCGGCGAGCGCGACGCTGATTTCGCGCGCCACCGTGTGCAGGGTTTGCGTGGCCAGCTCAGTCATGCTGCGTGTTCATTACCTGCCAGGAAACCGCATCAGGAGCCGCCGAGTACCTTGACCTTCGGGTTCGCATAGGCGCCGGTGGCACTGGGTGAGGCGGCAGCCGGCGCGCCGGTGATGGCCGACTTCGAATTCTGGGTCGCGCCCGGATCCGGCAGGGTGCGATGCCGGCCGCTCATCTCGGTGCCGCCCCCGGGCAGGCGGAAACCGGTGATCGACTTGCGCAATGACGCCGACAGGTCGGCGAGCTTGGCGATCGCGTGCGAAGTGGCGCTGGTGGAATCGGCCGACTGCGCGCTGATCTCTCGCAGCACCTGCATGTTGCGGGCAATGTTCTGTGCGGCCGTGGACTGGCTGCGCGCACTGGCGGAGATATTCTGCACCAGGCTCGCGATCTGATTCGACACCTGCTCGATCTCCTGCAGCGCGGCCCCGGCATTCTCCGCCAGCAGCGCCCCGCCGACCACATCGGTGGTGCTGCGCTCCATCGACACCACCGCCTCGTTGGTATCGGTCTGGATGGTTCGAACCAGGACCTCGATCTGCTTGGTGGCATTGGCAGCCCGTTCCGCCAGCCGCTGCACCTCGTCGGCCACGACCGCGAAACCGCGGCCCGCCTCGCCCGCCATCGACGCCT
>Ga0181537_10002359_pt1 | contig 16688 bp, 9 predicted proteins | sample PEATcosm2014_Bin_39_FD_119765 | JGI IMG/M metagenome (GOLD analysis project Ga0181537, IMG submission 119765) | Peatland microbial communities from MTU Mesocosm Facility, Houghton, MI, USA - PEATcosm2014_Bin23_10_metaG | ecosystem: Environmental > Terrestrial > Soil > Wetlands > Peat | place... | reverse complement strand
CTTCCGGTCGAGTACCGCAGGGAAGCCCCGAAGGGGCCGGCAAACCTGGGGTCGCCTTTTCTTTGGTTACTTTCTTTTGGCGAAGCAAAAGAAAGTGACCTGCTGCCGGGCAGCCCCCGGCGACCTTGATTTTGACTCTCGGCCATTTACGTGAGGCAACTTCCTGGATTCCCGCTTTCGCGGGAATGACGGCCAAAGGCAAATCCCCCTCAATCCCCCTTTTTCAAAGGGGGAAGTCCAACGATTCATCTTCATAGCTAACTTTCCCCCAATGGCGAAGGGACTCGGCATGTCAAAGCTCGCCAAAACTGTGAAATAAGTCGCAGTCTCACACGCTATTCGGTAGACGCAAATACCCTCGACGGCGTTAGGATGAATGGGTCCTTGTTCGGAATTCCCATGACTCGCTCGCTGAACCGGCTGGCAATCCTGCTGCTGTTCGTAGCGGCGCCTGCGTTCGCGCAGACCGGCGGCGGCGCTGCGCCTGCAGCCAAGTCCGCGGCTACGGCGACCGCGCCATCCGCCACCCCTTCCGCCACAACGCCTGCAACCACCCCTGCAGCAACCGGTGCCGCTACGGCTACACCGGCCGCCCCGGTCAACGCGGCTGGCACCATCGACCTTATCGAAGGCGACGTGCGCGTGTTCGACTCCAACCGCACGCGCCGCGACGGCCTCAAGACCGGCGACACCATGAACGAGGGCGACGCGATCATCACCGGCGCCGACAGTGAATTGCACCTCAACATGAAAGACGGCGGTTATCTCGCGGTGCGGCCCAACACCACGATGAAAATCACCCGCTACCAGGCCAACGGCAACGACGATGATCGAAGCGTGTTCGGCCTGTTGAAGGGCACGCTGCGCTCGGTGACCGGTTTCATCGGCAAAATCAACCCGAAGTCGTACGCGATTTACACACCGACTGCCACCATCGGCGTGCGCGGCACCGACCACGAGACCTACGTGATCGACGTCAATGACCCCGCGGGCGAGGCCGGCACCTACGACAAGGTCAACAACGGCGGCACCTTCATCGAGACCCCGCAGGGCCGCACCGAGGTGACACCCAACCACGCGGGTTTTGCACCGCACGCCGGCGGCGCGCCGCACGTGCTCGCCAAGGTGCCGGTTTTTTTCAAACCCACCAAGAACGAAGGGCTCATCAACAAGCGCATCGAGGCCAGGCCGCCGTTGCAGCAACTGCGCCAGCAGCGCCAGCAGCAATTCCAGGAACGCAGCGGGCAGAAAACCGCGCCGGGCGCGGCAGGCGCGCGGCCCGCGGCCAAGTCCGAAGCAACGAAAGAAAACGCGGCGCGGCCCACTGCATTGAAACCGGGCGCGGCTGCTGAAAACCCCGCGAAGCAAAACGCTGCGAAGGAAAACGCTGCGAAGGAAAACGAAGCGAGACCCAGGCCGGCGCCGGCGTCGGAAAAGGCTTCGTTCAAGGGCGATACCAAGGGTGGCGCCACGCCGGCGTCCGGGCCGCAGACGCTGCGTGAGAAGATGCAGGCGCAGCGCGAGAAGATGCAGGCGCAGCGCCAGCAGAATGCGGGGGACTTGCAAAAGCAGCGCCAGGAAAAAGTCGACGCGTTCAAAAAGGCGCAGCAGGAACGCCAGCAGAATCAGAAAGGCAAGCGCAAGACCCGGGAAGAGCTGGAAGAGGAACGCAAGCGGCGCAAGGAATAGAGGCCGCGCCGCGTCCGAAGACTGCCCCAACATTTCCGTTCACCCGCACGGCTGAACCATCAATCCCGCCGGTAACCGTTTGCAACGGCCCCTTCACCGCAGCAGATATGTGCGTCAGCGCACTGACTGCATTCACCAAGCTGTCATTGTAGTAGGCAGGCCAGTTACTCCGGCGTGCTCCAAAACACGCTTTGCCGGATTCCGGCCTCCCGCGCCTGTCCGGCGACTGCTGCAGCCGGCGGCGCATCCTTCCCACAGCAGCATAGAGTTCATCGATGAAAACTGTCGTTTATTTGCGCTCGCCCAGGAAAACCCTGGAGCAGCGCCCGCAACTGGAAATCCCGATTCACCCCGATTCGAAAACGGGCAGCACGACCCTACACCTGACCGACCCATTCTCCCCGCAGGGCGATCCGCCTTCCCGCAAGGCTGGCCGCATCCTCGACAACGACGACGCGGGCTACGTCGACAAGGGACGAGCCTTCCTCGCGTTTTAGCCGGCAGGCGCGGCAGCGGTGCGCGCTTCTGAAAGCACGCTCATGTCAACCGCGCTGCCTTTTCCCAATGTTCCGCCTGCCGTAGCGGCGGGCATTGCGGCGCCGCCGCCCGGCTTGAGCGGCGACGAAGCGCAGCGCCGCCTCGAGAAATCCGGCCCGAACGCGATGCCGGATACCGCGGTGCATCCGTTGCGTTCGGCGCTGGAGAAAATCTGGGCGCCGGTGCCGTGGATGCTCGAAGCCGCGATCGTGCTCGAGCTCGCGCTCGGCAAATATCTCGAAGCGGCGATCATCGCCGGACTCCTGTTGTTCAACGCGGCGCTCGGCTGGTTCCAGGAAAGCCGGGCGCAAGCTACGCTTGCCGCGCTGAAGTCGCGGCTCGCGCTGTCGGCGTCGGTGCGGCGCGACGGCGCCTGGAAAACCGTCCCCGCGGCGGAGCTGGTGCAAGGCGACGTGGTGAAACTTTCGTTAGGCGGCGTGGTTCCCGCCGATCTGAAACTCACCGGCGGCGAGGTACTGCTCGATCAATCCATGCTCACCGGCGAATCGGTGCCGATCGAGGCCGGCGCCGGCGTGCAAACCTTTGCAGGAGCGCTCATCAAGCGGGGCGAAGCGGAAGCCGAAGTGACGGCAACCGGCGTGCGCACCAAGTTCGGCCGCACCGCTGAACTGGTGCTGGCCGCCCACGTCGAAAGCTCACAGCAAAAAGCGGTGATGCGCGTGGTGGTGAGCCTCGCCGCGTTCAACGGCGCCGTCATCGTGGCCCTGGTGGCCTACGCCTGGTTGCTCAAAATGCCGGTCGCGGATCTCGTTCCCCTGGTGCTGACGGCGGTGCTGGCGTCGATACCCGTGGCGCTGCCGGCGACTTTCACGCTGGCGGCCGCACTCGGCGCGCGCGCCCTCGGCAAGCAAGGCGTGCTGCCGACCCGGCTCTCCGCGGTGGATGAAGCAGCGTCGATGGACGTGTTGTGCGCCGACAAGACCGGCACGCTGACGCTGAACGCGCTCACGGTAGCGGCGGTGCGCTCCATGCCCGGTTCCGACGAAGCGCATGTTCTGGCGATGGCCGCCCTGGCAAGTTCCGATGGCGGGCAGGATCCGGTCGATGCCGCCATGCGCGCGGCGGCCGGCGCCAAACCGGTCACCGATCAGCCCAAGGTGCAGAAGTTCGTGCCGTTCGATCCTGCGACCAAGACCTCGGAAGCGACGGCAACCGACGCTTCCGGCGCAACGCTGCGCATCGTCAAAGGCGCGTTCGCCGCCATTGCCGCGCTCGCCGAAACTCCGGCCGCCGGGACGGCGGCGGCGAGCGAACTCGAAGGCAAAGGTTACCGCGTGCTGGCGGTCGCAGCCGGGCCGCAGGGGGCGATGAAGCTCATCGGCCTTATTGCGTTAAGCGACCCGCCGCGCGCCGACTCGGCGGCGCTGGTCAGCGAATTGCGCGCGCTGGGCGTGCGAACGGTGATGGTGACGGGCGATGCGCCGGCGACCGCCGGCACCGTCGCGCACGCAGTGGGCCTCGATGGCGCGGTGTGCCCGCAGGGACCGATTCCCGGTGGCGTGCGCCCGGATGCGTACGCGGTGTTCGCGGGCGTGCTGCCGGAAGGCAAATACCAGCTGGTGAAAGCCTTCCAGGGTGGCGGCCATATCGTCGGCATGTGCGGCGACGGCGCCAACGACGCGCCGGCGTTGCGCCAGGCGCAAATGGGAATCGCGGTTTCCACCGCGACCGACGTCGCCAAGTCGGCCGCCGGCATGGTGCTGACCCAGCCCGGGCTTCCCGGCATCGTCGCCGCGGTGAGGGAAGGGCGCATCACGTTCCAGCGCATCCTCACTTATACGCTGAACTCCATTACCAAGAAGACGGTGCAGGTGCTGTTCCTGGCGGCCGGCCTGGTGATGACCGGCAACGCGATCCTCACGCCATTGCTGATGGTCATTATCATGATCACCGGCGATTTTCTCGGCATGTCGCTCACCACCGACAACGTGCGCCCGTCGCCATCCCCGAATCGCTGGCAGATCGGCAAGCTCACCGTGGCCGGTGTCAGCATGGGTATCGGCGAACTGGGGTTTTGCGTTGCGGCACTGGCAATCGGCAAGTACCGGCTCGGATTCGACATCGATTCGCTGCGCACCCTCGCTTTTGTCATCATCGTATTCGGCAACCAGGCGACCACTTATACCAACCGCGAGCGCCGGCGCATCTGGTCATCCCGCCCCGGCACCTGGGTCATCGTGTCCTCGGTCGGCGATCTCGCGATCGCCTCGGCCCTCGCCATCGGCGGCGTCGCGATGACAGCGCTGCCGGTCATGGTGGTGCTGAGCGTGCTGGCTGCGGCTGCGGCGTTCGCCTTGATTCTGGACCTGGTGAAGGTCCCGCTGTTTCGCCGTCTTGGGATAAGCTAACGCAGCGGTGACTATCGCGCCGCCGAAAGGACAGGAATGAAAATCGATGCCAGGAAGTACCGCGTAGCGGAGGGGGCCAAGGTCGCGCTCGACAAGTGGCCGACTAGGGTCGATCCGGTGTACCAGTCGGACAAGCAGTACCAGAAGCTGCTGCAGGAGCACGTCACGCAACTGAGCGCGCTGCAGCAACTGCTCTACGCCTCGAATCGTCATGCCGTGCTGCTGATATTCCAGGCGATGGACGCGGCCGGCAAGGACGGCGCCATCAAGCACGTCATGTCCGGCGTCAATCCGCAAGGCTGCCAGGTCTTCAGCTTCAAGCATCCGAGCCCTGAGGAACTGCAGCATGATTTTCTCTGGCGCAGCACCCGCAACCTGCCGGAACGCGGGCGTATCGGCATTTTCAACCGCTCCTATTACGAAGAAGTACTGATTGTGCGCGTGCACCCGGAGATTCTGCGCGGCGAGGGGTTGACGGACGCGCCGCGCGACATCGACAAACTGTGGCGCGGGCGTTACCGCTCGATCTCGAACCTGGAGCGGCATCTTGACACCAACGGCACCCGCATCATCAAGTTCTACCTGCACCTGTCGAAGGAGGAGCAGCGCAAGCGCTTCCTCCAGCGCATCGACACTCCGGAAAAAAACTGGAAATTCAGCCTGGCGGATATCGAAGAGCGAAAATTCTGGGATCGCTACATGAAGGCTTACGGCGAGTGCCTGAGCGCCACCAGCACCCGCGCGGCGCCCTGGTACGTGATTCCCGCCGACGACAAGCTGAATGCCCGGCTGATCGTCTCCCGCATCGTCCTCGATACCCTGGAAGCGCTCAACATGTCCTACCCCAAGGTGGACGCAAAGCGCCGGCGGGAATTGGTCGCGATCCGCAAACGCCTCGCGCGCTGAAGCGCCACTGGTCTAGTCTTCTGCTTCCAAAGCTTTCCGATCCCACTTTGCGAGATCCGCTGCGGCCTCGTAAGTCGATTGCAGGAATTCGAGCAACGTGGCATCCGGATCATCCGCCAATCGCACCGCGTCGTAGGGCAGGATGAATTCGCCGTAGTCTTTGCTGTAAAACGCCGCGTCCGGTTTCACCTTCGCCTGCGCGAAGCCCTTGGGTTCGGGATAAGCGTAGGAATAAAACGCGGGGTAGTCGATCGCGCCGCCGCCGGGCCAGAAGCCGGCGCTGCTCACTTCGTGCGAATACGCGTCCTGGGTCACGCGGTCCGGCAGGTTGGGAATGCCGCCGGGATGTCGCGGCGCGCGGCGGCCGGAAAAACGCGTGACGGCAAGGTCCGGCGCGCCCCAGAAAAAATGCACCGGGCTGGCTTTGCCGATGAAGCGCCCGCGGAATTTCTTGAACACGCGATCGGCCTGCGCGAGGATGCGCGCGAAGCGGTGCGCGTATTCGGCATCGTAAGCGCAACGCGCTTGGTCCTCGGCGAACGGTGTCGCGTCGGCGCACTCGTTGGGCTTCGCGTAAATGCCGATTTCCAGGTCGAGCTGCGACAGCTCCTGCATCAGGCGCGCATAAAACGCCGCCACCGACATCGGTTCCAGCGCGAAGCCGCCGATGCCGCCGTCGCTCACGCGGATCGCCAGCCGGTGCCGCGCGAAATCGAGATCGATCTGGAACGTGCGATCGTCGTAAGGAATCGCCGAAGTATTAAGCCCCGTCGGCGTGACGTAGAGCGTCACCTGCCAGCAATGGTTGAACCAGGGGCTTTGCACCAGGCGCACCTTGCCCACGATCTGCAGCCAGCGGTGCAGCGTCGCGTACGTGTCGCGCCAGGCGGCAAGCGGCAGCGCCGGCCAGGTTTCGGTTTGCGGCGCGTCGGTCTCACTCACTGGCGTTTCTCCACCGCGCCGCGCAGGGCAGGGCGCCCCGCTGCTGACGAACGCAGGTGGAGCGATTATAGACCGGGGTCGCCCGGTGCGGCTCCGGTGCGCGCGGGAAAGTCGCGCAGTTCCAGCAGCTGGTCGAGGGCATCCGGGTCGACCGGTTTTACCAGGTGCGCGTCGAACCCCGCCTGTTTCGCACGCTGCTTGTCCGCTTCCTGGCCCCAGCCGGTCAATGCGATGACGACCGGTTGCTTGCCCCACGTCTGGTCGCGAATGCGCTGGCACGCCTCGTAGCCGTTCATTTTCGGCATGCCGAGATCCATCAGAATGATGCGCGGCCGGAAGTCGGCAGCTTCCGCCAGCGCGGCGGCGCCGTCGTACGCGGTGCGCACCTGGTGCCCGCCGGCGCGCAGCAGCGCCGCCATCGAGTCGCAACCGTCGCGATTGTCGTCGACCACCAGGATGCTGGTCGCGCGCGCGGCATTGGCGGGCGCGTGCAGCGGCGTGTCGCGCGCGCCGCGTTCGGACGGCAGCAGCGGCAGGCGCACGATGAATTCGGCGCCGGCGCCGAGCCCTTCGCTATGCGCCTCCACCGAGCCGCCATGCAGTTCCACAAAACTTCTTACCAGCGCAAGACCGATGCCTAAGCCGCCGTGCTCGCGCTCAAGCGAGGTGTCGGCCTGCGTGAACATGGTGAAAATGTTGGTCAGCGCCTCCGGCGCGATGCCGATGCCGTCGTCGCGCACGCGCAGGCGCATGCGGTTGCCCTCGCGCTCGACCGTCAATTGGACATGGCCGCCGCGTTCGGTGAATTTCGCGGCGTTGTGGAGCAGGTTGCCGGCAATCTGCGCCAGCCGCGCCGCATCGCCGTGGACGTGGACCGGCTGCCCCGGCATCGTGATCGCGAGCTCGATGCCGCGTTCCTCGTAGAACGGGCGCGCGGCCTCCACCGCCTGCCGCACCACCGATGCGATGTCGGTGCGCGCCTTGCGCAGCTCGACCTTGCCGCTGCCGATGCGGCTGACGTCGAGCAGGTCGTCGATCAGCCTTACCATCTGGTCGACCTGGCGATTGAGCACCACCACCGCCTGTTTCACCGCCTGCGGGTCGCCGGCCAGCCGCTCCAGCGCGCGCGCGTAAGTGCGGATCGGCGCCAGCGGGTTCCTGAGCTCGTGCGCGAGCAGCGCCAGGAACTCGTCCTTGCGCCGGTCCGCTTCCTGCATCGCCTGCGCCGCGAGCCGGCGTTCCGTCTGGTCGATGCCGTGCACCAGTATTCCGGAAATCGCGCCGTCCGCGCCGCGCGTCGCCTGATAAACGAAATCCACGTAGCGCAGCTCCGGCGGCTGCGCGGGATGGCGCGCGAGCTGCACCGGCATGTCGTGTCCGAAAAACGATTCGCCGGTCCGGTACACACCATCGAGAAGCTCGAAGAATCCCTGGCTGGCGGCTTCCGGCACCGCTTCGGCGATCGGCTTGCCGATGATGTCGCGTCGGCCGATGAGCTGGTAGTAGCGCTCGTTGGCGAGCGCGAACACGTGCCGCGGCCCCTCCATCGCGCACATGAAAGCCGGCGCCTGCGCAAACAGGCTGCGCAGGCGTTCCTGCTCGGACTTCACTTCGCGCAGCAGCCGCTCGCGTTCCGCGTGCGCGTGCTGGCGCGCCAGCCCCTGCGACACGATGGCCGCCAGGTGCAAAAGATAGTCCCGGTACGCCTCATCAAGCGGAAGCCGCGGGCTCAATCCGAAGGCGATGCATCCGCCCCAGGCATCCTCCGCCGATTCGCTCAACGCGACCAGGTAGGCGCCGGTCTCCGGGCCTTCCGCCAACGCGGGCAGCAGCTCGCTGCCGGCATGCGCATGCGGGTTTTCCGCAATGGCCGCCAATTTGGCGCGAATGCGGCCGTCCAGCGCGGCGCGCGCCTCCGGCGCCAGGCCATGCGCCGACTCGAGTTCCATGCTGCCCTCCGGACCGCGGCTGTAAATCACCGCGAACGGGATGTCGTCGGGACAATGCGCAAGGGCGCCGGCCGCGGCCTGGTACAGCGCTGGCGGTTCCGTCGCCGCCGCGGTCGCCTCGGACAGCGAGAGAATGCTGTGCAGCCGTCGTTCCGCGAGCACGCGCGGCGTGGTCTCGGTACAAACCACCAGGGTGCCGGCGACACTGCCTGATTCATCGATTACCGGCGAGTAGCCGTAGGTCCAGTACACGTCTTCAATTTTGCCGTTGCGGAAAATCGGCACCAGCTGGTCCTCGTTCCAGCTCGCCTTGCACCGCCGCATGACGTCGTCGATCTGCGGCCAGATGAGCGGCCAGATTTCGGCCCAGCAGTCGGCCCCGCGCTGGCCCATCGCGGCCGGATGCTTGCCCTGCCCGAAGCTTGGCAAATAGCCGTCGTTATAAAACTGGATCAGCTCATCGCCCCACCAGAGAAACATCGGATGGCGCGAATGCAGCATGGTCGCCACCGTGGTCTTGAGCGTGGAAGGCCACTGGGCGGGCGGCCCGAGCGTGGTCTGCGACCAGTCGATCGAGCGCACCAGCGCGCCGCAGACACCGCCGCCCTGGAGAAACGGCAGTGACGCGGCGGCGGCGGCCGGCGGCGGCCCATCGCCGCCGGCACCGCGCGAAGTGAATCGGCTCAGTAACTTCAGGTTTGGCACGGTTTGCCCTGGTAAAACGGTGCTCAGTTACGCCATACCACTTTCAGGAATACGCCGCGCTGGATTTCGCTCGCGGTCGTGGCGAGGTTGCCGTTGTATTCCCGGTGCCTGGGGTCGAACAGGTCCTGCGCCGCGAGCGATACATCGGTGTTGCGGTCGACATGCCAGCCGACGCGCAGGTCGAACGAGGAATACGCGGGAACCGTTGGTTTCGGCAGCTCGCCGACGTGGCGCAGCATGAAGTCGAGCTCGAGCTTGTCCGATATGTCGTGCGTGGAATGCAGCTGCCACTGTACCGTCGGGTCGTTGCCGAGCGCCTGCGGGCCCGTCGGGTCGGGGCTGCCGGGACGGATCTTGATATCCTCGTGCAGCCACATCAGGCCCGCGCTCAGGCGCCAGTTCTGCGCGGCGTGGTAGGTGGCCCAGGTTTCGATTCCGTCGGTGGTGCCGTACATCTGGTTTTGCACCACGGCGAACGGCCCCGGCTCGCCGCTTCTGAGCTTGTCGTAAATCGAATAAAACCCGGTGGCCGAGAACGACACCTGCGGCAACGGTTGCGCGCGGTAGCCAAGCTCATACACGTGCGCCACTTCCGACTCGAAGCCCGCGCCGCCGACGATCAGCGGCAGCAGCGGCTTGCCCGGGACCGCAATATAAAGATAATAGTCGCGGTCGAGCCGCGCCGGCGCGCGCACCGCGCGTGACGCCGCGGCCCACAGCATCATGTCGCCGGTCGCACGCCAGGCGATGCGCGCGTTCGGCAGGTATTCCATGTGGGTGAACACGTTGTACTCAGCCTTGATGCCAAGCGTGAGACTGAGCTTCGGCTGCAGCGCGATCTCGTCCTGCGCGAACAGATTGCCCCAGTACAGGTTCATCGCCGGCGGCAGGAACGCCTGCACGAACGGGCTCGGCGAATCGTAGTGCGTGTTGGTGCTGTCACGTGCGTAGCGGTAGCCGCCGCCCCAGATGAAATTCTGCGTGGCGCCAAGCTTGATCGCGTGCTGCAGCTCGATGTCGAACAAGTCGATGCGGTCGGAGTAGTAATACGGGTCGTTGCGCTCGGTGTGGTCGAAGTAGGTCTGCACCTGCAGGGTCGACTCGTTGGCCAGCCGCGTTGTGTAGCGGCCGAGCAGATTCACACCGGAGACCGTGGGGCGCCCCGAAACGTCGGGTTCGGTTTCCCCGTAGTAAGCATCGCCTTGCAGCGTGTAGTTTGACGCGCCGATCGCGCGGTCGGCGCGAAAGCCCAGTTGCGCGCGGTCGAAGCGGTCGTGCTGCGAGCTGCCGTCGGGCAGATCGGTATGGAACTCGCTGAAGCCCTTGGCGTAGATCCGGTAATGGCCGTCGTCGCCCAGCGCGCCGCCTTGCCGCACCGCGCCGCCGGTTTCGCGGTTGCCGCCGCCGGCCGCGGCCAGCGTACCCTGCGTGCCCGCCGCCGCGCGCGTGATGATGTTGATCACGCCGTTCACCGCGTTGGCGCCCCACAGCGTGGCGCCGGGCCCGCTGATGATTTCGATGCGGTCGACGTCTTCCAGCATCACGTCCTGCGCGTCCCAGAACACACCGGAGAACAGCGGCGTGTAGACGGTGCGGCCGTCGACCAGGACCAGCAGCTTGTTGCCGATCGCGTTGTTGAAGCCGCGCGCGCTGATCGCGTAGGTGTTGGACGAGACCCGCGCCACCTGCAGGTTGGGCGCGAGCCTGAGCGCTTCCGGCAGCGTGTTGGCGCCGGAGCGGCGGATGTCCTCGCCTGATATCACGTAGATCGACGCGGCGGCGTCGATGAGACGCTCCTGCTGCTTGGTGACCGAGGTCACCACGATATTGCTCAACTGCTCGAGCGACATGTCGGCAAGCTCATTCGGCATACCCGGCGCCGAGAGCGCGCACGCGCACTGCGCCGCCGCCGCGAGCGCAAGACAGGCGATTGCGCGCAGCATGGCGCTGCGCGTTGCGCGCTCGCGCAGCAAGCCCGGACCGGATTGTCCCTTCATCTCCCCGCTTCCAATCTTATGGTTTGCACGAGTTGGAATATCGGCCGGCATTTGTTGCCCCTGCAAATTCCGCTGAGCCGATTTCTTCGCGTGCGGGCGAAGCTGAACGCATTGTTCCCCAGTTGCGTCTTCTTTCGCAAGTCAAAAAGCGGCGAATTCGCCATCGCGTCGATCGCGGTCGCAGTTGGCGGCGCTTTTTGTAATTCTTACAAGGTTGCGGGCGCCGTCTGTGGATCCGCCGCGCGTCCAATCGGCTTTTAAGCCGGCGCGCGGCGCTATGCTGGCCGCATTTTCTTGTGATAGGCTCAAACCGGGTGCATTGTCGCGCAGCGGCCGATATTCATTGAAATGGACATAGGTTCACGGCAAGAGGTCAGGTCATTTCTCGACGGCGGCGGTGAACTCGGCGCGCTGATGCGCGCATACGATTGGGCCGCCACCCCGCTCGGACCCCCCGACAGCTGGCCGCGCAGCCTGAAGACCGCGGTGCGCATCATGCTGACCTCGCGCCAGCCGATCTGGCTCGGCTGGGGTCCCGAGCTGACTTACCTTTACAACGATCCTTACAAGTCCATCATCGGCGGCAAGCACCCGCGTGCGCTGGGGCGGCCATTCTCCGAAGTCTGGCACGAGATCTGGGACATCGTGGGGCCGATGGCGGAATCCGTGATGACGCGCGACGAGGGCACCTATGTCGAGCAGGAACTCCTCATCATGGAGCGTCACGGCTACCAGGAAGAAACCTATTACACGTTTTCCTACAGTCCCGTGCCCAACGACGAGGGCGGCCCCGGCGGTCTCATTTGCGCCAATACCGACGAAACCCGGCGTGTGATCGGCGAACGCCAGCTGGCTTCGCTGAGCGAGCTGGCGGCGAGCGCCGCGAGCGCCCGCAGCTGGCGGGATGCCTGCGAACTCGCGGTGCGCGCGCTGGCGCGCAATCCGCACGACATTCCGTTTGCGCTGATCTTCACCGCCGGCCTCGAGGGCAACTCGCTGTCCGCCCACTCCCCGGGCACGGAGGCCCTGTGCGACCCCGCGCTGTGGAATTGCCAGGAAGTCATCGAGAGCGGTGAGACGCGGCTGGTCCGGCTCGGCGCCACATTCGGCGCGTTGCCGCAAGGCGCGTGGCCGCGCGCGCCCCGGCAGGCCGCGGTGCTGCCGTTCCTGGAGCCGGGCCGCAGCGGCCGTGCCGGCGCGCTGGTCGTCGGCCTCAATCCGTTCCGGCAATTTGACGAGAGCTACCGCGATTTCCTGCGCCTGGCTGTGCGCCAGGTGGCGTCCGCCATCGCCAACGCCGAAGCCTACGAGGAGGAGCGCAGGCGCGCGGAGGCGCTCGCCGAACTCGACCGCGCCAAGACCGTGTTCTTCAGCAACGTGAGCCACGAGCTGCGCACGCCGTTGACCCTGATGCTGGGTCCGATCGCCGACATCCTCGCCAAGCCCGAGGAGGGGGTGCTGCCGGAGAACCGGGAGCTGCTGACCACGGTTCACCGCAACGCGCTGCGCCTGCTCAAGCTCGTCAACACGCTGCTCGATTTCTCGCGCATCGAGGCCGGCCGCGCGCAGGCTGCGCTGGAGGCCGTAGATCTGGGCGTGCTCACCGCCGATCTCGCGAGCAATTTTCGCGCGGCCTGCGAGCGCGCCGGGATTCGCCTCGACGTGGAATGCCCGCCGCTGGCGGAGGCAGCCTACGTCGATCGCGAGATGTGGGAGAAAATCGTCCTCAACCTGATGTCGAACGCGTTCAAGTTCACCCTCGAGGGCGGGATCCGCGTCAGCGTGCGCGCGGCCGGCGAGCGCTTCGAGCTCGAAGTCGCCGATACCGGCAGCGGCATCCCCCCCGCGGAATTGCCGCACCTGTTCGAGCGCTTCCATCGCGTGCAGGGTGCGCAGGGCCGCAGCCACGAGGGCACCGGCATCGGCCTGGCGCTGGTGCACGAGCTCGTCAAGCTGCACGGCGGCAACATCGCGGTGGACAGCCACGAAGGCGAGGGCACGACCTTCACGGTGTCGGTTCCCAGGGGCAACGCGCACGCGCCCGCCGCGTCGCGGCCGTCACCGGGCGCCGGTGCCGGGGGCGACCGCGCGGGGGCCTTCGTCAACGAGGCGCTGAGCTGGCTGCCGGGCGCGGCGCCGGAGCCGCCGACGCCGCGGCCGCAAGGCGCGTTCCGCGTGCTGCTGGCGGACGACAACGCCGACCTGCGCGAATATGTGCGGCGGCTGCTCGCCCAACGCTACCGGGTCGAAGCGGTCGAAGACGGCCAGGCGGCGCTGGCGGCGGCGCGGCGTTCCGCGCCGGACCTCGTCATATCGGACGTCATGATGCCGCGCCTCGACGGCTTCGGCCTCATTCGCGAGCTGCGCGCCGATCCCGGGCTGTACGCCGTGCCGGTGCTCCTGCTGTCCGCGCGCGCCGGCGAGGAAGCGCGCATCGAGGGGCTGGGCCAGGGCGCCGACGATTACCTGGCGAAGCCGTTCAGCTCGCGCGAATTGCTGGTGCGCGTGGATTCCATGGTGCGGTCGTCGGCAATGTACCGACGTGTCAACGAGGCGCTGGCGCAGTTCCAGTCGCTGCTCAACCAGGCGCCCCTCGGCGTCTACGTGGTCGACGAGAGCCTGCGCTTCGTCGCCATCAACCCGGTGGCGCGCCAGGTATTCGGCGACCTGCCCGACCTGATCGGGCGCGGCCTCGAGCGCGTGGTGCGCACCCTGTGGCCGCAAGACCACGCGGACCAGGTGATGCGGCAATTTCGCCAGACGCTGGCGACGGGCGAACCTTACTTCGTCGCCGAGCACATTGGCGAGCGCGTGGATCGCAGGCAGACCGAGTATTACGAGTGGCAGATCCACCGCATCCCGCTGCCCGGCGAGCGCCATGGGGTGGTGTGCTATTTCCGCGACATTTCCAAATCCGTGATGGCGCGCGAGGCGCTGCGCGACGCCGACCGCCGCAAGGACGAATTCCTGGCGACCCTGTCGCACGAACTGCGCAACCCGCTGGCACCCCTCAGGAACTCCCTGCACCTGCTGCGGCTTACCGGCGAGGGCGCGGCGCCGTCCGTGCAAGTCCGCGAAATCATGGAGCGCCAGGTGAATCACCTGGTGCGACTGGTGGACGATCTATTGGAAATGTCGCGCGTATCGAGAGGCACCTTCGAACTGCGCCGGCAGCGGGTCGAAATGGCGGTGGTCGTGCGTAACGCCGTCGAAACCAGCAACCCGCTGATCGAGGGCTGGGGTCACAAGCTCAGTGTGGCGCTGCCAGGGGCGACGCTGTGGCTCGATGGCGATCCGGTGCGCCTGGCGCAGATTCTTTCCAACCTTCTCAACAATGCCGCCGTCTACACGGAGCGGGGCGGCAACATATCGGTAACGGCGCGCCAGCAGGATGGCGCGGCCGTGATCACGGTGCGCGACAACGGGCGCGGCATCCCGGCGGCAGAGCTGGAGAATATTTTCGAAATGTTCAACCGTGGCAATTCCGCGGGCAGCCACGGGCCGGGCGGACTCGGCATCGGGCTCGCGCTGGCGCGCAAGCTCGCCGAAATGCACGGCGGCTCGCTGGTTGCCGCGAGCGCCGGCGCCGGCCAGGGCAGTGAATTCATCCTGCGCCTGCCGCTGGCGCCGGCGCCGGCGCAACCGGATCAGGCCGAACTCGTCTCACGCGAAGCGGCGCAGGTCGCGGCGCAACAGCGGGTCCTGGTGGTTGACGACAACCGCGATGCCGCCGACAGCCTCGGCTCGATCCTGAAAATGCTCGGCGCCGAAGTGCGGGTCGCGAACGACGGCGAGCAGGCGCTTGCGGCGTACCGGGAGTTCAATCCGGCCGTGGTGCTGCTCGACATCGGCATGCCCGGGATGAGCGGTTACGAAGTGGCGAAGCGCTTGCGCGAGGATTTTCCCGGCCGCCGCACGGCGCTGGTCGCGCTGACGGGTTGGGGGCAGGAGCAGGACCGGCACCGCGCGCGCGATGCCGGCTTCGACCTGCACCTGGTGAAACCCGCCGAAATCGGCGACATCCAGACGCTGCTGTCGTCGCTGGCAGAAGCGCCGCAGCCCTAGCGCGTTACGCCGGCCGCACCCAATCCTTGCGGCGATAAAGCAGGATGGTGCCGATGAGACCGCACACCGCGGCGACCGACAGCCAGATCGCGGGCGCGGCCTTGTCCTTGGTGACTTCGATGAGATAAGTCGAGATCACCGGCGTCATGCCGCCGAACAGCGCGGTGGCGAGGCTGTAGGCGAGCGAGAAACCCGCGACTCTCACCTGCACCGGCATCACCTCGGTCAGCGCCGGAATCATGGCGCCGTTGTAGATGCCGAAGAACACCGAGAAATACAGGAGCACGATCAGCATGCGCTGAAAGTCCGGCGCCGCAACCAGCCACGCGAGCGCGGGATAGGCGGTCAAGATCGCCAGCACCGTGATGCCGATCAGGATCGGCTGCCGGCCGATCTTGTCGGAGAGCGCGCCGCCCACCGGCAGCAAAATGAAATTCAGCACCGCGACGCAAAAAGTCACGATCAGGCTGTCCGACGAGCTCAGCTTCAGCACCGTGCGGCCGAAAGTCGGCGTGTACACGGTGATGAGATAGAACGTGGTGGTCGTCATCGCCACCAGCAACATGCCCTGAATCACCACCGACCAGTTCTTGAGCATCGACATCAGCACGTCGTGGGTCGAGGGGTGATAGGCGCGGGTCTTGAATTCCTCGGTTTCCAGCAGGGTGCGGCGCAGCACAAAAATGACGGGAACGATCGCGCAGCCGACAAAAAACGGGATGCGCCAGCCCCAGGCCATGATGTCGTCTTTTGACATGTGCTCGTTCAGCACATAGCCGAGCACGGCGGCAAGGACGATCGAGATCTGCTGGCTGGCGGATTGCCAGCTCGTATAGAAGCCCTTGTGGCCGGGCGTGGCCATTTCGGAAAGATAAACCGACACGCCGCCGAGTTCCGCGCCTGCGGAGAAACCCTGCAGCAAGCGTCCGATCAGCACCAGGAGCGGCGCGGCGAGGCCGATGGTGGCGTAATCGGGGACGAACGCGAGCAGCATGGTGCCGCTCGCCATGATCGACAGCGTCGCGATGAGCCCCCTGCGGCGCCCGACCTTGTCGATGTAAGCGCCAAGCACGATGCCGCCCAGCGGCCGCATCAGGAAGCCCGCGCCGAACACGGCAAACGTCAGCATCAGCGAGGCGAATTCGCTTTTCGCCGGAAAGAACGCCTCGGCGATGTAGGTGGCGTAAAAACCGAACAGGAAGAAATCGAACTGCTCGAGAAAGTTCCCGCTCGTCACCCGCAACACCGTCATGAATTTCGACTGGTGGCCCGGTTCCACCGCGGGCGTCGCTGCTGTCATGGTTACGCCTCCTATTGGCAATGCCCTGCGTCTTGTAACCGCGCTGCGTACGGGTACGCCGCGGCTGTTATAGCCGGATTGTAACCCGATGCCGGCGTTTGGCAATCGCAGCCACCGCCAATGTGAGTTGCCGCACAGTGGCGCGCGCGCAATTTGCGGACAATCGACCCCATGCGGAGGACGGAAATTGTTTTCCGTGCGCAGCCAAGCCGGCAACGCCGCATCCCAT
>Ga0181537_10002357_pt1 | contig 16693 bp, 14 predicted proteins | sample PEATcosm2014_Bin_39_FD_119765 | JGI IMG/M metagenome (GOLD analysis project Ga0181537, IMG submission 119765) | Peatland microbial communities from MTU Mesocosm Facility, Houghton, MI, USA - PEATcosm2014_Bin23_10_metaG | ecosystem: Environmental > Terrestrial > Soil > Wetlands > Peat | place... | reverse complement strand
GCGCGGGGATGCGGCTTGACCAGGTGCTGGCACGGCTGCTGCCGGAATATTCGCGCAGCCGGCTGCAAGCCTGGGTGGAGTCGGGCAATGTCCTGGTCGACGGCAAAACAGCCGCGGCCAAGTCGAAAATATGGGGTGGCGAACGGCTGGAGGTTCGGCCGCAGGCCGATGTGTCGGCGATGCCGCACGCAGCGCAAGACATCGCACTGCCGGTGGTGTTCGAAGACGACGCGCTGATCGTGATCGACAAGCCCGCCGGCCTGGTGGTGCACCCGGGTAGCGGCAACTGGGCCGGCACCATGCTGAACGCCCTGTTGCACCATGCGCCGCAACTCGAGGGCGTACCGCGCGCCGGCATTGTGCACCGGCTCGATAAAGAGACCAGCGGGTTGCTGGTGGTGGCGAAAACGCTGGCCGTGCAGACCGCGCTGGTGCGGCAAATGCAGGCGCACGAGGTGAGCCGCGAGTATCTGGCGCTCGCCGCGGGCCGCGTCGAACACGATGGCAAGGTCGATGCGCCGGTTGGCCGCCACCCGGTGCAGCGCACGCGCATGGCGGTCACGGCCGGCGGTAAACCCGCCGTCACGCATTACCGCGCGCTCGAGCGCTTCCCCGCCGCGACTTTGCTCGAATGCAGACTCGAAACCGGGCGCACCCACCAGATTCGCGTGCACCTCGCGTCGATCGGTCATCCTCTCGTCGGCGACCCGGTGTATGCAGGCAAGACAACAGGCAAGGCGTTGGCGCAATTCCGGTTCCCGCGCCAGGCGCTGCACGCTGCGCGGTTGGCGTTTACGCATCCGGTCAGCGGCAAGCAAGTGAGCTTCGAATCGCCGCTACCGCAGGATTTCGCGAAACTGCTCGCAGCTTTGAGGGAATCCGCGTGAATTCTTCTGAAGCGGCGGCGGCGAGCGGCCTGCATCCGGATTGGATCGTCCCGCAGTGGCCGGCGCCGGGCAACGTGCACGCACTCATCACCACGCGCAACGGCGGCGTGAGCGCAGGCGTGTACCGCAGCTTCAACCTGGGTGCGGGCAGCGGTGACGACAGGCAGGCGGTTGCTGAGAATCGCGCGCGGCTGCGGCGAGCACTCCCGGCCGAACCGCGGTGGCTGAAACAAGTGCACGGCGTCGGCGTGGCGGACGCCGACACCGGGTCCGGCGAAACCGAGGCCGATGCTTCGATCGCCGGGCGTACCGGGGTTGTTTGTGCGGTCATGATGGCGGACTGCCTGCCGGTGTTGCTCACAGACGACGTGGGCAGCGTGATCGGGGCGGCACATGCCGGCTGGCGCGGATTATGCGCCGGCGTAATCGAGAATACTGTAAAGGCGATGGCGGCCGACCCCGCGCGCCTCATCGCTTATCTGGGTCCGTGCATCGGACCGGCGGTATACGAAGTCGGCGATGAAGTGCGCGCGGCGTTTTGCGGCGTGGACGAGGTTGCCGCCTTGGCGTTTGTAGCGAAGCCGAATGGCAAGTGGCTGGCCAATCTTCCACTCATCGCGCGCCAACGCCTGGCAAAAATCGGCGTGCCGGGTTCGCGCATAGTCGGCGGCACCGACTGCACGCTGTCGGATCCTGCGAGATTTTTTTCCTATCGCCGCGACGGCGCCAGCGGCCGCATGGCCGCACTCATCTGGCGCGATTGAAACAGCAATTTTGTCGGTCGGGAAGTCTGCTTGACAGGGGTGGGGGTGGAATGCAGAATCGGTAACGCCTGCCGTTTTTTCTTGCAACAACTTACGCAGCAAATGCGCAGGATCGATACCGCGCCGCACCAACCGTAACACCGACACATGCCAACCGCTATCCGGACCAGGTCCGTGGCGCGATTGCCCACACTCGCACAGGTTCGACCGTGACCGCAAGCGATTCGACACCCGCAGCCGGCGGGCCGGCAGCCGATGTGAGCCAGGCAATGTGGCGCGCTTATTTTGACGTCCTGCAAAACCACGCCTCGGATCATCCGCTGGCCGAGGAATTCGCGCGCGGGCTCGCGAAGAACGCCGGGCAATGGGTGAGGCTGCAGTCCGAATACCTGGCGCGATTCGCCGCGCTGTGGAGCGGAACGCTCGCGCGCGAAGCCGGCAATCGCGGCGACCCGGTGATCAGGCCCGAGGCCGGCGATCGTCGCTTCGCCGCCGCCGAATGGCAGGAAAATCCCTACTTCGATTACCTCAAGCAGAGTTACCTGCTGAATGCGAAGCTGCTCACCGACATGGTGGAGACCGCGGAAGTGGACGACGCCATCCGGCACCGGCTGCGGTTTTTCACCCGGCAGTACGTCGATGCCATGTCGCCCGCGAATTTTGCCGCGACCAATCCCGACGCGATCAAGGCGGCGCTCACCACCGAGGGCGAGAGCCTTGCCGCCGGCGTGCGCAACCTCGTTGCCGACCTCGGCAAGGGCCGCATTTCGATGACCGACGAATCCGCGTTCGAGGTGGGGCGCAACATCGCGGTATCGAAAGGCAGCGTGGTGTTCGAGAACGCGCTGATCCAGTTGATCCAGTACGCGCCGGTCACGGAAAAAGTGCATGCGCGTCCGCTGGTCATCGTGCCGCCCTGCATCAACAAGTTCTACATCCTCGACCTGCAGCCGGAAAATTCGTTTGTGCGTTTCGCCGTCGAGCAGGGCTACACTGTGTTCGTGGTGTCGTGGCGCAATCCCGGCCCGGAGTTGGGGAAGCTGTCGTGGGACGATTACATACAGGACGGCGTGATGGCTGCGCTGGAGAACGCGCTTGCCGCGGCCGGCGCCGAATCGCTAAATGCAGTCGGCTGGTGCGTCGGCGGCACCCTGCTCGCATCCACGCTCGCGCTATGGCGCGCGCGCGGCGACACGCGGGTGGCGAGTCTCACCCTGCTTACCGCCATGCTGGATTTCGCCGAGCCAGGCGACCTCGGCGTCTTCATCGACGAAGCCAGCGTACAGGCGCGTGAGCAGAGCATCGGCAAGGGCGGCCTCATGCCCGGCCGCGAAATGTCCGCGGTGTTCTCCTCGCTGCGCGCCAACGACCTGGTGTGGAATTACGTGGTCAACAACTATCTCAAGGGAAAGCAGCCCGATGCGTTCGACCTGTTGTACTGGAATTCCGACAGCACCAACCTGCCGGGCCCGATGTACAGCTGGTACCTGCGCAACACTTACCTGGAGAACAACCTTGTCGTTCCCGGCAAGCTCAGCATGTGCGGGACGCCCATGGACCTCGGATCGATCGACTTGGCGACTTACGTGCTGGCCACGCGCGAAGACCATATCGTGCCCTGGCGCGCGGCCTTCGCCACCACGCGCCTGGTAAAGGGCGACACCACGTTCGTGCTGGGAGCGAGCGGCCATATCGCCGGGGTGATCAACCCGGCTTCGAAAAACCGCCGCAGCTTTTGGACCGGGGGCGACCACGCAGGCGCGGCTGGCGGTTCCGGCCCCGAACACTGGTTTGAAACGGCACAGGAACACCCGGGAAGCTGGTGGCTGCATTGGGCGAACTGGCTCGCAAAATTTGCAGGCGATGAGGTTGAGCCGCGCGAACCGGGGGCCAACCCGCGGTTCCCGGCAATCGAGGACGCGCCGGGGCGTTACGTCAGGGAGCGTGCGGATTGAATCGAATTGGCGACAGATGGTATAACAACACGGTATCAGCAAGACACAAAAACGATTACAGGAGGAGAAAATGGGCAAGCGAGTTGCATTCGTGACAGGCGGCATGGGCGGCATCGGCACCGCGATCTGCCGCCGGCTGGCCAAGGAAGGCCACACAGTCATCGCCGGTTGCGGGCCGAATTCACCGCGCAAAGTGAAATGGCTGGCTGACCGCAAAGCCGAGGGTTTCGATTTCATCGCCGCGGAAGGCAACGTCGGCGACTACGAATCGACCAAGGCGGCGATCGCCAAGGCGGTCGCCGAAGTGGGGCCGATCGATATCCTGGTTAACAACGCCGGCATTACGCGCGACGGCGTGTTCCGCAAAATGGGCAAGGACGATTGGGACGCCGTGATGTCGACCAACCTCGACAGCCTGTTCAACGTCACGCGCCAGGTGATCGACGGCATGATCGAGCGCAACTGGGGCCGCATCATCAGCATTTCATCGGTAAACGGGCAGAAAGGCCAATTCGGCCAGACCAACTACTCGACGGCCAAGGCCGGCATCCACGGTTTCACCATGGCGCTGGCGCTCGAAGTCGCTAACAAAGGCGTCACCGTGAACACCGTGTCACCGGGTTACATCGCCACTGACATGGTGAAGGCGATCAAGCCCGAGGTATTGGAAAAAATCGTCGCGACGATTCCGGTCAAACGTCTAGGCACGCCCGAAGAAGTGGGAGCGATGGTTGCGTTTCTTGCGTCGGATGACGCGGGATTTGCTACGGGGGCGGATTTTTCTATGAATGGTGGGTTGCATATGTATTGATCGAATCGATTCATCATGGCGTATTTTTTTGAGGCAACTCACGTGGTCGCGGAGAATGATGGTGCCGCGATCACAGTTGGATTTGCTGACCATAAGACTGATACGAAAAAGTATGTCCTTTTGGAAAGATCGCTTGTTTGTGATGAGCAAGACAAGGCGCTTGGATTCGATAAAGTCCATATCGAGGTTGAAGACCAAATTCATTCAACATATGGAGGCGTCGATTCGATCCGCATTTCTGGGAAACTGATAAAAATTGAGTTGACCCCCAAGGGTAAGGACTCCATAAAAATTGCTGATGATTTGACAATCTCGCTGAAATGCGGTGACTCTGTGATTGGGCCTGCCGTAGAGCAGTTGCGCAATTTGGCGCATGGCGAGTTCTTAATCGTCGATGAGTAACAAAAATTGGTCTACTTTTAGGCTTTGTCTGCGAGCTGCGAATAGCTTCGTCGGAAGTTGCGCGTCGGCAAGTTAAAGATAACTTCGCCGGGGGCTGCCCGGCGGCAGGTCACTTTCTTTTGCTTCGCCAAAAGAAAGTGACCAAAGAAAAGGCGACCCCAGGTGCGCCGGCCCTTCGCGCTTCCCTGCGGTACTCGATCAAACGGGCGGCTGCGGAACTCGCCCTCTTCGAGGGCTCAGACAGTCCTCGCCGACTTCCCCCGTTTGCTCTCCGTTCCTCGGCGGACGCACATGGGGAAGGCAAATCTAAATCCCTCTCCCATGCACTTTCCCGCTTTCCATCGTTCCCGCGAAGCGGGAATCTTACTAACCCCTTCCCCCTTGAGGGGGGAAGGTTGGGATGGGGGTGGATCGTCCCTTCCCCTTGGGGTTCCCGCAGGGAACCCTGGGCTTGTCGAAGGGTGAACGGGGCACTGACACTGATCAGCCGGTCGCTCGGTGTAAATCTTGCAACGCCGGTCTCTGCCGCGACAACAATGTCGCAATGCAACTGCGTCATCCTTTGCCTGCGGGATGCGTTATTCAATCGCGCCCCGACAACGCTCACGGATCTGTCCGCGGGCGCGACTCTTCCTCAACCGCCGATCAAGGAGCCGTCATGAAGAAAATCATCGTCCCCGTTTCAATCGCGTTATCGATATTTGCCGCCGGCGCGCTCGCCCGGGATGTTCACGATTGGCAGGATCTGCACAAGGTTCACATGAAGCTGCAGCAATCGATTCATGACATGGAACGCGCGCAGGCCGCGAACCACTACGACATGGGTGGGCATGCCGCGAAGGCGATCGAACTCATGCGCCAGGCCGAGCAGGAACTCGGGCAGGCCGTTGAAGCGCGCAAAGCGGATCACCACTGAGCGCTTGCTGCGCGAAAAAAAGCCCACCGAGCGGTGGGCTTTTTTGATACTGCCGAAGGCTTACGCCTTGACCGCAGCCTTCGCGGTCGCGTCGGTCGCGGCCTTGAAATTGGCGTCGGCCAGGCTGCCCATTTGCTTGGCTGCCTTGGTCATCGAGTCGATGGCCGCGGTGGTCGCGGCGAGGGTGGACTTGATGCCCGCGATCGCGACGTCGGCGCCGGGCGCGCTCTTGCTCGCCTGGTCGAGCGCCGCTACCATAGTCTGGTTGAATTCGGCGTAACGCTGTTCCGCGAACTTGGCGAATTCGGCCTGGGTCTGCATCGCGATGTCGTACACGTTGCGCGCCACGCTAATTGCCGATTTAATTTGCGCTTCGGCGATCTGGCTGCGCAGCGTCATGAATTCCTGGGGTTCGCTGACTGCGAAGAGGGCTTTGGTGTTGCCGGTGGTTTCCTGCATTGCGGCCTTGGCCGAGTCGAGCTGAAGCTTGGCGAGTTGTGCAGTGCCAGTCAGCGCGATCGTGGCCAGCTTGGAGGCGGCATCCAGGTTGGTCTGGTTCAGTTGCTTCAGTTGTTCGGTTCCGGTGTTCATGTTTGGCTCCTGTATAATCAATGCTTTAATCGGTTAAGCTCTGGCTTCGAGTAGAAGTCTTGTGCACGGCAAAAGCAGTGTTTTGTGCACTGCAACAATTCAAATTATAGGGGTATTGCCGGGAAAGTCAAGCATTTTTTGTGCATTGCAGCATGATTGCTTTCCAGGCTAACCCCAGAAGCGACCCGGCGCCGGTTGCAAACGAGGAAAAGTCCAATGTCTCAAACAGTTAGAATCATCAAGAAGTATCCGAACAGGCGTCTTTACGATACCCAGACCAGTAGCTACATCACCCTGCTCGACGTTAAGCAGCTGGTGCTTGGGCACGAGGACTTCCAGGTGATCGACGCCAAGTCCGCGGAGGACCTGACCCGCGGCGTGCTGCTGCAGATCATCCTCGAAGAGGAGGCGGGCGCGATCCCGATGTTCTCGTCCGACATGCTGTCGCAGATCATCCGTTTTTACGGCCACGCGATGCAGGGCATGATGGGCAACTATCTCGAGAAAAACCTCGATGCCTTCCAGGAAATCACGCAGAAAATCCAGGACCAGTCGAAAGCGCTGTATGGCGAGCCCGGTAAAAGCAACGCCGACCTGTGGGCGCAGTTCATGAATTTTCAGACCCCGGCCATCCAGGGCGCGATGTCGGCGTACATGGAACAGAGCAAGAACATGTTCCTGCAAATGCAGGAGCAGCTGCAAAGCAGCACACGCAACATGTTCTCGGGCTTTCCGTTTCCCGGTTTTCCCGCGGGCCAGGGTCCGGCGGGCACTCCACCGGCAAACCAGCCGGCGGCGGCGAACGCCGAGGAAGCCGAGCCCAAGGCAGAACCGGGCAAGAAATGAAACGGGAGCGATGAAACGGGAACCCCGCGTCGGCTTCGTCTCGCTCGGTTGTCCCAAGGCACTCGTCGACTCCGAACAAATCCTCACCCGGCTGCGCGCCGAGGGCTACGGCATCGCGCCGAGCTATGAAGGCGCGGATCTGGTCGTCGTCAACACCTGCGGTTTCATCGATGCGGCGGTAGAGGAATCGCTCGACGCCATCGGCGAGGCGCTGTCCGAGAACGGCAAGGTGATCGTCACCGGCTGCCTCGGCGCCAAGGGCGACGTGGTGAAGTCCGCCCACCCTTCGGTGCTGGCGGTCACCGGGCCGCACGCGCCCAACGAAGTGATGGACGCGGTGCATCGCCATCTTCCGCGCCCGCACGACCCCTATACCGACCTGGTGCCGCCGCAGGGCGTGCGCCTGACGCCGCGGCATTACGCTTATCTCAAGATATCCGAGGGCTGCAACCACCGCTGCAGCTTCTGCATCATTCCGTCGATGCGCGGCGACCTGGTGAGCCGGCCGGTGGGCGAGGTGATGCAGGAAGCCGAGCACCTGGTGAAAGCGGGGGTGCGGGAATTGCTGGTGATTTCACAGGACACCAGCGCCTACGGAGTCGACGTGCGCTATCGCACCGGTTTCTGGAACGGCCGGCCGCTCAAGACCCGCATGACCGAGCTCGCGACCGCGCTCGGCACGCTCGGCGTGTGGGTGAGGCTGCACTACGTTTATCCCTATCCGCACGTGGATGAAGTGATACCGCTGATGGCCGACGGAAAATTGCTGCCCTACCTCGACGTGCCGTTCCAGCACGCAAGCCGCCGCATCCTGAAACTCATGAAGCGGCCGGCGAGCGCGGAAAACAATCTCGAACGCATCCGCGCCTGGCGCGACGTGTGCCCCGACATCACGATACGCAGCACTTTCATCGCGGGCTTTCCCGGCGAGACCGAAGCCGAATTCAAAGAGCTGCTGGAATTTATCGAAGTCGCGAAGCTCGACCGCGTCGGCTGCTTTGCTTATTCGCCGGTCGAGGGCGCAGCGGCGAATGCGCTGCCCGACCCCGTACCCGCCGAGGTGCGCGAGGAGCGGCGCGCGCGCCTGATGGCGCTGCAGGAAAAAATCAGCGCGGCGCGCCTTAAGCGCAAGCGCGGCAAGACCATCGAAGTGCTGGTCGATTCCATCGAGGGCGACGCTGCGATTGCGCGCTCCGGGGCCGACGCGCCCGAGATCGACGGCGTGGTGCAGGTCGAGCGTGCCGCGGGACTCAAGGTCGGCGAATTCGCGAAAGTACGCGTGACCAGGACCAGCCAGCACGATTTATTCGCCACGCCGATAGCGGGCTGACGCTCAACCAAGCGCCAGCGCAACGACTCCCAGCATCATCGCCGCCGCGGCTACGAGCTTGCGCGCGGTGTCACCCTCGTTCAATAGCTGGGTTCCCATCAGTGCCGCGACCAGGATCGATATCTCGCGCGCCGGCGCGATATAGGACACCGGCGTGAACACCATCGCCGTCAGCACCAGGATGTAAGACAGCGGCGACAGCAAGGCGACCGCGATCACCGCCTTGCGCTGCTTGCGCCAGGCGTGGCGGATGTTGTCCATCTGCCGCAACGCCAGCGGCGCCATCATGAAATTGCGGAACACGTTGGAAATGCAGTCGAATATCAGCGGCGGAATCAGCGCCACCGCGACCGCCTGCTTGTCCCACATGGTATAGCCGGCGATGGTGCCGCCGGTCAGCAGCGCAAAGGCCACGCCGCGCGAAGCGCCGCGGCTGCGCAGCTTGGTGGGGCTGCCGGTGAGCAGAAACGCGCCGCCGCCGATCAGCAAGGCGCCGCCGATGGCAAGCGGCGAAGGGTGTTCGCCGAGCAGCAGGATCGCACCGGCCACCGTCAGCAACGGCCCGGTCGCGCGCGCAAGCGGGTACACCACCGACAGGTCGCCGAAACGGTAGCCGCGGTCGAGCAGGATGAAGTAAATGGTATGGATCAGGCTGCTCACCAGGATGATGCCGAGCTGCGTGAGCGAGGGCGTGAACTCCTGCGACAGCGCGACGAAAATCGCCAGCGGTGCATAACACGCGGTGGTGAACAGCGTCGAGAGCCAGATGAAACCGACGCCGCCGCCGCTTCTTTTCAGCACGTAATTCCAGCTCGCGTGCACCACGGCCGCGGCGAGAACCAGCGCCAGCGCCAATCCGCTCACGGCCGGATACGCATCAGCGAGCGCTCATGAGTGTGAAATCGAACTGCGGCGTGTTGTCGATCGGGGTTCTCGCAGTCTGCGGCACGGGCTTACCCGGCACGGCTGCTGTTGGGAGTGTTTGACGCGCACGCGCGAGCGGGCGCCGCGCCCCTCATCGCGGCAGTGCTGTCAGATTATAACGTGCGCCGCGACGGGCATGAGGCAGGGTGCGGCATGCGCTGTGTTAGACTCGGCCCGGTCCGGGACGGGGCGCCCAGTCCTGCGCCGGCGCTATTGACAACGCCATTATGCAAAACCCTGCGAAGACCGTTCCCACCGCCTTGTTCGCGGTCACCATTTTTCTTTCGGCTTTCCTGCTGTTCCAGGTCCAGCCGATCGTCGCCAAGATCATCCTGCCCTGGTTCGGCGGCTCGGCGGCGGTATGGACCGCCTGCCTGCTGTTCTTCCAGCTGGTGCTGCTCGCGGGTTACATGTACGCCGATCTCACCAGCCGGCTGCTGACGCCGCGCATGCAAGGTGTGCTGCATGCCGCGCTGCTCGCCGCGGCCTGCCTCACGCTGCCGTTGGCCCCTTCCGTTGCCCTGGTGCACACCGGCGATGGCGCGCCCGAATGGCGCATTGCGCTGGTGCTCGGCACCAGCGTGGGCCTGCCGTATTTCATGCTGTCCACTACCGGTCCGTTGCTGCAGTCGTGGTACGCGCGGGCGGAAAGCGCGGCGCTGCCGTATCGGCTCTATGCCTTGTCGAACTTAGGCTCGATGCTCGCCTTGCTGAGTTATCCGTTCGCCGTCGAGCCGAACCTGGCGCTGGGTGTGCAGACTCTCGTCTGGTCCTGGGGTTTCGGCGTGTTCGCCGTGCTGTGCGCGGTGCTCGCGCTCATTGGTGCGCGCGTGCCGGTGCACGCGGCCGCGGCAGCTACGGACTCGCCGGCGCAGACGCCGGCCCGGCCCGCTGCTTCGCTTTGCATATTGTGGATGGCGCTCGCCGCCTGCGCCTCCACGCTGCTGCTCGCGATTACCAGTCACCTCACGCAGAACATCGCGCCGATCCCGTTCCTGTGGGTGCTGCCGCTGTCGTTGTATCTGCTGTCCTTCATTCTTTGCTTCGATGGCCGCGGCTGGTACCGGCGCGGCCCTTTCGTATTGCTGCTTGTGATCGCCGTCGGGCTGGTCTGCGCTGCCGTGCAGGTGGGCCCAAGCCACCCGGAAATCTGGCGCCTGGTGGGCCTGTATTCCGCGACCCTGTTTTTTGCCTGCATGGTGTGCCACGGCGAACTGGCAGCGCTTAAACCTCATCCGCGTTATCTCACCCTGTTCTATCTAATGCTGTCGCTGGGCGGCGCGATGGGGGGCGTGTTCGTCGCGCTCATCGCCCCCCACCTGTTCCCCGACAACTGGGAGCTGCCGCTCGGCATAGTCGGCGTCGGCGTGATGGTGCTGGTGGTGCTGTTCCGCGATCCGAAGACGCCGGTCTATCACGGCAAGTCGAGGCTGCTGTCGGCGATCGCGGTGGTGCTGGTGGCGACGGTCGCGATCATCCTCGGCCACGGCTACGTCGAGAGCCGGAAAGACGCGCGGGTAATGCTGCGTAATTTCTACGGCTGGCTCAAGGTCGAGGACAGCGGCAGCGGCGTCGAGACCGAGCGCCTGCTGACTCACGGCACTATCACCCATGGCATGCAATACCTCGATCCCGAGCGCAGCCACTGGCCGACCACCTACTACGGCCGCAATTGCGGCGCCGGGCTGGCAGTGGCCGAGCTCGGCCGCAGCGGTCCGGTCAAGGTCGGGGTGGTCGGGCTGGGCGCGGGGACCATGGCGGCCTACGGCCGCAAGGGCGATCTCTTCCGCTTCTACGATATCAATCCGCAAGTGCCGGTATTGGCGACCACCGAGTTCACTTATCTGCGCGACAGCGGAGCCACCACCGAAATTGTGTTCGGCGACGCCCGCCTGTCGCTCGCGGGCGAGCCGCCGCAGGGCTATGACGTGCTGGTGCTGGACGCTTTTTCCAGCGACGCGATCCCGGTGCATCTGCTCACGCGCGAAGCGTTCGCGATCTATTTCAAGCAGCTGTCGCCGCGCGGCGTGCTCGCGGTGCACATCTCGAACCGTTATCTCGATCTCAAGCCGGTGGTGCAGGAAGCCGCGAACTTCTACGGCAAACAGGCGCGGCAGGTGGCCAGCGAAGGCATCGACTACATCGGGGTCTACAGCTCGGACTGGATTCTGGTCGCGCAGGATCCGAAAATCTTCGAATCCGACCTGCTCAAGGAGGCGGCGGAGAAATTCGATGCCAAGCCGATCCGCATGTGGACCGACGATTTCAGCGACCTGTATCAGATACTGAAGTGACGGCGGCTTCCCATTGGAGCTGAGATGATCGCGCTGCTGGAATCCTGCCGGGCCGGCTTGTGGGCGAAATCGCAATGGCCGAGGAATCTGGTGGCAGGCGTTATCGTCGGTATCGTTGCCCTCCCGCTGGCAATGGCGTTCGCCATCGCTTCGGGCGCGAAACCGGAGCAGGGCCTGTATACCGCCATCGTCGCCGGACTCCTGACGTCGCTATTTGGCGGCAGCCGCGTGCAAATCGCGGGACCGACTGGCGCCTTCATCGTCATCCTGGCTGGCGTCACCGCCAAATACGGTATCACCGGTTTGCAGATTGCCACCCTGATGGCCGGAGTCATGTTGCTGGCAATGGGGATGGCGAAGTTTGGCTCGGTGATCAAATACATCCCGAGTCCCGTAATCATTGGTTTTACCAGCGGCATTGCAGTCATTATCTGGGTCGGCCAGTGGAAGGATTTTTTCGGTTTGCGGCCGGCGGCCGGCGGCGAGCATTTTCATGAAAAGCTGGCAAACCTGGTAACGGCATTCCCGACCTTGCATGCGGCAACAACAGCGCTGGCATTGATGAGCCTGGCCATGCTGATCGTTTCCCCGCACGTCCTCAAGCGCCTGCCGGCGCCGCTGGTCGCAATGGTGGCCGCAACGACGGTGCAGGCGCTATGCAAATTCGACGGCGTCGCGACCATTGGCAGCGCGTTTGGCGGGATACCTCAATCGCTGCCGAGCTTCTCCCTGCCGCCCATTTCCTTTGCCGATATCGTGCGGCTCATCGGCCCGGCGTTCACCATCGCGCTGCTCGGTGCGATTGAATCCCTGCTCTCGGCAGTGGTGGCGGACGGCATGTCCGATACGCGTCATGACTCGAACCAGGAGTTGATCGGCCAGGGCATCGCCAATATTTTTTCGCCGCTTTTCGGCGGCTTCGCTGCCACCGGCGCCATTGCGCGCACCGCCACCAACATCAGAAACGGCGCGAACAGCCCGCTGGCCGGCATCACGCATTCGCTCACGCTGGTGCTGATCATCCTGGTGCTGGCGCCGCTGGCCGCTTACATTCCCCTGTGTTCGCTGGCCGCGATCCTGTTTGTCGTGGCCTTCAACATGAGCGAGATCGGTCACTTCATTCATCTGGCGCGCAAGGCGCCGCGCCCCGACGTCGCCATCCTGCTGCTGACCTTTGCATTGACCGTGTTCAGCGACCTGGTCATCGCCGTAAATGTGGGGGTCGTTCTCTCGTCCCTGCTGTTCATGCGCCGCATGGCGCAGTCGGTTGAAGTGCACAAGGACGGCGAACGGCGATGGCACGGCAGCGCCAAGCCCGCGCGCGTTCTGCCGCCTGGCGTACTTGTGTACAGCATCGATGGCCCATTCTTCTTCGGCGCCGCGGAAAAGCTGGAACATACGCTGGAGGTCATTCAGAGCCATACCGATACGCTGATATTGCGCATGGGGCGTGTTCCATTTGTCGACGCCACGGGAATCCAGGCGCTCGCCGACGTGATCACCGATTGTCAAAAGAAAAAAACCCGCGCGATACTGGTCGAGTTACGGCCAAACGTCCGGGCAAAATTGGAACGCAGCGACGTGATTGCCATTGTGGGCGGGGAAAATGTGTTCGAAAGCCTTGACGATTGTCTCGACGCCATCGAGAAGTCCGGCGATTCGGCTCTTCCGAATCCGGACTCTTCCAAATGAACGCCGCGACCACCGGCTTGCTGTAGGCAAGCCGCGCCAGCCTGGCGCAGTCAGCGCGCCAGCGTCGCCTCGATCTCCGCGAAAGTGCTGGCGATTTCGGAAGTCTGGACCGGCACGCCGAGTTGGCGTGCGATCTGCGTTGCAGAGAACAGGCCGCGAATGAGCTGCTTGCCGTCGGCGCCGACTTCGACCACCGCCGCGTGCTGGCGGCCGGCGCGCTGCAGCGTGCTCACCACGTGGCCGACCTTGGCGTAGCGCACTTCTTCCAGCTGCAGCACTTCGAGGCTTGCCTGCGGCGTCATGATATCGGCGACCATCACTTCGGTATGCGGCACGCCGCGCGCCTGGCTCGCCTGCATGGGTTTCTCGCCCAGTACATCGGTCGCGGTGACGATGCCGACCACGCGTCTCGCGTCGTCCACCACCAGCAGCTGCCGCACCCCGCGCTGGCGCATGCGCGAGTGGGCCTCATCGACGTTTTCCGCGCGCGTCACGATCACGGCCGCGGCCTTGCTAAGGTCGGTCATGACTTCGAACGCAGGACTGTCGAGCGTGACGTTGGCCGAGAGATTCTGCACGGGCTGCGCATAGCCCGCGCCTCGTTGCAGGGGAATTGCGGGCAGCGGCGGGTAATTCCTGACCATGGTGGACTCCGGGGAGACGTGGTTTTCGCACCCCGTGGTTGCGGCGTGGCCGCTAACGGACAGGGCTCAGAGTTCAGACCTGGAGCAGTCTACAACTTTTCATGCGCTGCGCGAAGTGCCCGAAATCCGGTGTCGGCGTGCCCGCGACTTTGGCAAGATCGTCCCATTCCCTGAGGCGCACCGCGTCTCGCGCGTAGGGTTGTTCAATGAAACGCGCGGCAGCGGCGGGGGAATAAGTGCCGCCCTGCAATTCCAGGCTGCGCTTCGAGTCCCCTGACAAGCTGCCCCAATAACCGGCGTGTTTTGCGCACAGGTAGCGCTTGGCGTCGACGTGCAGGCGGATCGGCTCCAGTACATCGTCGCCGAACAGTCCTCGCAGGAAGGGGATCGCGAAGTACTGGTGGGTGTCGTCGACGCCGCGCATGGTCGGCGTCTCGCCCTGGTCGTTCAGCAGGTGCCCGATGTCGTGCAGCAGGCAGGCGGTCACCAGCGCGTCGCTCGCGCCCTGGTCTTCCGCCAGCTTCGCGCATTGCAGGGCGTGCTCGAGCTGGGTCACCGGTTCGCCGCTGTAGCCGAGGCCGCCTTTACGCCGGTAGAGCGCAGTGATGTCTTCGAGGGTGAGGGCCACGCATGCGACTTTCAGGCGATCGGTTCGGGCTCGGTGGGACCGGCGAGCCCGCTGGCCGCTTTCACCGCAGTCGCGGCCGGATGCAGGAATCCCTCCTCCGCCGGCACTTCCTTCAACCGGCTTGCCGCCAGCACGCCCGCCGATTCGAGTATGGGGTAGGCGATCGAGCAGATGTGCGAATTCATGCGCTTCATGTCGGCGATGAGGTCGAGGTGCAGCGCGCTGGTCTCGATGCTTTGCTGGCTGTTGCCCGACAATCGCAGAATGTGGTTGTCGGCGTATTTCCGCTCGAGGTCGCGGAATTTTTCCTTCTCGGCGAGCAGCCACTGCGCGCTTTTCAGGTCGCCATTGAGAAACACGCTCATGCCGAGCCGCAGGTTCGACACCAGGCGCGCGTGCAAGTCGCAGATTTCGGCCATGCCCGCGGTTGAAAACGAACGTCCCTTGCGTATCTTCTTTTCTTCGAGGTCGAGCAGGATGCGGTCGATGATGTCGCCCACATGCTCAAGGTTGATGGTGAAGGAAATGATGTCGCTCCAGCGCCGGCTCTCCTTTTCCTCCAGCGCTTCGCGGCTGATCTGGGTGAGGTAGAGCTTGATCGCGGTATACAGGTCGTCCACCGTGTCGTCCATCAGCCGCAGCTGCGCGGCAAGCACGGCGTCGTTGGTGCGCAACACGGTCAGCATCCCGTTTAGCATGTTCTCGATCACGTCGCCGATGCGCAGGGCTTCGCGCGCGGCGCACGAGATCGCGAGTGACGGCGTTTCCAGCGCGACCGGATCGAGATGGCGCGGGGTCGAGGGGTTGTCCTTGTCGTCCCTGGCAGGCAGCAGACGCTCGGTGAGCCGCGCCACCGGTCCCACGGTGTAGATCAGCGCCACCGCCAGCATAAGGTTGAAGAACAGGTGGAAGTTGACCACCAGGCGCTGCGGGTTCGGATCGAGCGCCGTCAGCAATTGCTCGGCCTCCGGCAGAAACGGCAGGAACAGCGCGCAGCCCACGAGCTTGAACATGAGGTTGCCCAGCGGTACGCGGCGGCTTTCCGGGCTCATGCCCAGGGTCGACAAAACGGCGAGCACGCCGCTGCCGAGATTGGCGCCTAGCACCAGGCCGAGCGCGATTTTGGCGGAAATCACTTTCGCCGCCACCAGCGCGGCGGTCAGCAGCACCACCGCGAGGCTGGAGTAGGAGAGGATCGTGAATACCGCCGCCACCATCATGTCGAGTATCGAGTCGCCGGTCAGCGAAGCGAAGATGACCTTGACGCCGGCAGCCTGGGTGAGCGGCCGGGAGCCGATGACGATGAGCTGCAGCGCGAGGATGATGAGTCCGAGCCCGATCAGCACGCGGCCGAAGCGGCCGACACCAGTGTTCTGGCGCGACAGGAACATGACGACGCCGGAAAAAATGCAGAGCGGGGACAGCCACGACAGATCGAGCGAGAATAGTTGCACCATCAGGCTGGTGCCGACGTCGGCGCCCAGCATCATGGCGAGCGCGGTGGAGGTGGCGAGCAGGCCCTGGCTCACGAAGGATGCTGCGATCAGCGCAGTCGCGGTCGAGCTCTGGATCAGGCTGGTGACGCCGAGCCCCGCAAGCAGAGCGGAGAAACGCCCGTCGACGCTGCGCGACAGCACCCGCCGCAGGTCGCCGCCGTAAATGCGCAGGATGCCGGTGCGCACGATATGCGTGCCCCACACCAGGAGGGCGATTGCGGCAAGCAGGTTGAGCAGGACGAGCATTTTTGCGGTTCGCTTTACCGTTATACCCAGGGCAATGAATATGTCTTAATGTTGGTGAAGCTCTTGATGGCTTCCTGCACACCTTCCTTGTAGCCCAGGCCCGAATCCTTGATGCCGCCGAACGGGGTGAGCTCCAGCCGGTAGCCGGGCACTTCCCGGATGTTGACGGAACCGACTTCGAGCTCGGCGACGAAGCGCGCTGTGTAGTCGAGCCGGTTGGTGCAGACCGCGGAAGACAGCCCGTACACCGTGGAATTCGAGAGTTTG
>Ga0181537_10002355_pt1 | contig 16706 bp, 12 predicted proteins | sample PEATcosm2014_Bin_39_FD_119765 | JGI IMG/M metagenome (GOLD analysis project Ga0181537, IMG submission 119765) | Peatland microbial communities from MTU Mesocosm Facility, Houghton, MI, USA - PEATcosm2014_Bin23_10_metaG | ecosystem: Environmental > Terrestrial > Soil > Wetlands > Peat | place... | reverse complement strand
AGCCGCTCGAGTCGACCAGCATTCATCTGGTGATGAGCGGCGTCTACAAACTGCTCGAGCACTTCCCCAACACAGCATTCGATCAGGCGAATATCGACTCTTACAATGGCGAGCTCATCCAGGAAATGGAGCGAATCCGCGATTTTATCGTGCTGCATTATTTGACTGGACGCACCGATACGCCGCACTGGGCCTATTGCCAATCCATGAAGCTTCCCGACAGTTTGCTGCGGAGAATCGAATTGTACCGGCGAACCGGGCGGATCCGCGTCAAGCCCGGCGAGTTGTTCACCGACCTGAGTTGGTTCTACATCTTCGAGGGGTTGGGAATAATCCCTGAAAGCCACGACCCCTTGATGGACGTCGTCACGCTCGGCCAATTGCGCGAAATTTTCGGTGCGCTGGCGCAGTCGACCGCACTGGCCGCGCAGCATGTGCCGTCCCACGACAGCTATTTCAGCGCCGATTCGCCGTGATGTCCGCGAAGCCTTTACTCGGCGGCATTGAGCTCGGCGGCACCAAATGCGTGTGCTTGATCGGCGCCGGGCCGGATGACGTTCGCGCCCAGCTGTCGATCCCCACCGGCACCGACGCAGACGCCACCTTGAGTCGAATCGAAGCCACTTTCCGCGGCTGGAATCTCGAGCACGGCCCGATCGCCGCTCTTGGTATCGCCTCTTTCGGTCCGCTCGAGCTCGATCGAACCTCGTCCCGCTATGGCTACATTACATCGACTTCAAAGCCGGGATGGCGCAACACCGACGTCGCGCGGCGCCTGGCCAGGCTGTTTCCGGTTCCCGTGGGATTCGATACCGACGTGAATGGCGCAGCGCTCGCCGAAGGGCGCTGGGGCGCTGCGAAGCATCTGGCTGATTTCGCCTATGTCACGGTCGGCACGGGCGTGGGAGTCGGCCTGGTGGTGGACGGACGCCCGGCCTATGGATTTGGCCACTCCGAACTCGGCCACATCAGGGTCGCACGCAAAGGCGGCGATGCGTGGCAGGGCGCATGCGCCTATCACGGCGATTGCGTCGAAGGTCTCGCCTCGGGCGCGGCCATTGCGGCGCGCGCAGGCCTGCCGCCCGACGAAATTCCGCGCGACAGTCCGGTGTGGGATCTGGTCGCACATGCGTTGGCGCAACTGCTGCACACCATCGTGCTGGCGACGGCGCCGCGGCGCATATTGATCGGCGGCGGCGTTGCGTTGGGCCGGCCGGAGCTGCTCGGATACGTACGGCGGCAGCTCGTCGACAGCCTCAACGGCTATTCGCAGCTCCATGATCTGGCCGGCGGCATCGAAGGCTACGCAGTGCCTCCAGGTCTCGGATCACGGGCTGGACCGTTGGGCGCGCTGGCGCTCGCAGCCGACACGATTTAGCCGCGACCCAGGCAGTCCCGCAATTTGCGCATCTCCACACGAAACGACAGCCCGGCAGAGACCCCGGTCGATTCGGCCGGGACAGCCGGTCCGCAGTTATCCGGCACCAATCTGGCGCGTGCCGGTGATCACAACCAGCGTGTGACTCTGCATGCTGTGCGGGTCAACGGTCCGGTCACGCGCGCCGAATTGGTATCGAAAACCGGCCTGACTCCCGCGGCAATCGCCAACATCACCAACCGGCTTCTGCGCGACCGGCTGATACTGCGGGCCGGGCGCCTGCACGGCGCCCGCGGTCAGCCCGCAACCAAGTTCGTGATCAATCCCGACAGCCGCTTCTCCATCGGACTCAACGTCGATCGCGATCACATCACGCTGGTGGTGCTCGATTTCGTCGGCAAAGTGCGCGCTCGGGCTTCGCGCGAGATTCATTTCGCAAAGCCCTCCTCCGTACGTCTGTTCTTTCAGCGCTCGATCGGCAGGCTCCTCAGCAAGGCCGGGATCGCGCGCAATCGGCTGGTTGGAGTCGGCGTGGCCTTTCCCGACGACATCGCGCGCGCGCATCTGCCGGATCAACCGGCCGACTATGCGGCTTGGGCCGCGGTGCGCGTCGACGACCTGATCCGGGATGTGCTCGCAATTCCGGTATTCATCGAGAACGACGCGGCAGCGGCGGCGATCGGCGAAATGCAGTTCGGCTCAGGGCACCGCTACCGCAGCTTCTTCTATCTGCTCGTGACCGCGGCTCTCGGCGGCGGTTTGGTCGCCGACGGCAGTTACTTTCGCGGCGCGAACGGCCGCAGCGGCGAAATCGGATGGCTGCGTACGCGCATCCATGGCGGGGAGAGCCAGCTGCAGAACATCGTCTCATTGTCCTGCGTTTACAGCCGTCTCGCCGAGCAGGGCTATCGGGTGGCCACACCCCGTGGCCTGACGCGCCTCGAGCCTCCCGCACGGCTGATCGTCGAGCGTTGGATCCACGAATCCACCGAGGCCCTGGTAGACTCGTTCGTGGCGATCAACTGCCTGATCAACCCGGAAGCGATCCTCATCGGAGGGCGACTGCCCGCGGCACTGGTCGACCGATTGGCAATCTCATTGAACCAACGCATGGCCTCGTTCGCATCCCAAATTCCGGCGATTGCGCCAGTCGCCCGGGCTCTGACGTCGGACGACGCTCCCGCGGTCGGTGCGGCGATTCTGCCTTTCAGTTATCACCTGCTGCCGACGCGATTCGCGCTGCTCAAAGCGACATGAGTGCACTCGAGGAGCTGTATGCGCACCTCGAAGCGTGGCTGATTGAAGCCGCCTATCCGTTGTGGGTGAATATCGGAATCGATGCGCGCAATGGCGGTTTCGTCGAGGCGGTCGACCAATCCGGCATGCCTCTGGCACAACCGCGCCGGGCACGGATTCACCCCCGTCAGGTATTTGCGTTCGCGCACGCAGCCGAGCTCGGCTGGCGCGGCGATGTGGCGCCGATTCTCGGGCGCGGGATGGATTATTTCACGCGCTTCTACCAGCGCCCGGACGGGCTGTTTCGCGCCTTGGCGGACACCGACGGTGCACCGCTCGATGATTCGGCTGTGCTCTATGACCAGGCATTTGCGCTCTTGGGCTATGCGGCTGCGGCAACGGCACAGGGCGCGCGCGGCGCGTACGAGAACCGGGCGCTCGACCTACGGCGGGCGATCGACTCGCGCTTCGGTGCGGACAGCGGCACATTTTATTCGCTCGAACAGCCATCGAACCACCGAGAATCGAATCCGCACATGCACCTGCTGGAGGCGTACCTGGCGTGGGCCGAGATCGGACTTGCGCCCGAATGGGCGGAGGGCGTACGCAACCTGGTCGATGTGGCGCTATCCCGTTTCATCCGCAAGGACAGCGGTGCGATTGGCGAGTCCTATCTTGCATCCGGCGAGCCCTCGCCAGGCAGCCAGGGCCGCCTAATCGAGCCGGGACATCAATTCGAGTGGGCTTGGCTGCTGCTGCGTTGCGAACCCTGGCAGCGTGCGCCGCTGCGCGCTGCCGCCCTGCGGCTGATCTCGATCGGCGAGCAGTTCGGGGTTCACGACGGCGTGGCGGTCAACGCCCTGCATGACTTTACGATCGCGGATGGCAATGCGCGTTTCTGGCCGCAGACCGAGCGCCTGAAGGCCGCACTGCTTGCCGCGACACTCACCGACGAGCGGCGGCACTGGTCGGCGGCTGAGGCCGCTGCCGCGAGCTTTGCCCAATATCTCGACACACGAATTCCCGGCCTCTGGTTTGACCTGCGATTGCCGGGCGGCAAGCTGGTCGACTCGCCGGCACCGGCCAGCACCTTTTACCATCTGGTGGGGGCCATGATGGCTCTGAAGCTCGCGCGCCGGCCATGAGGCCGGACATGAATCAACTCGCCGCGCTGATCGATGGCGGGCGGCACGTCGAGTTGGAACACAAGACTCGCGAATTGCTGGCCCTTGATCCGGGCGCCGGCGTCCTCTGGCAGGTTCTCGCGGTGGCGCTCAACGGCCAAGGCAAGGACGCCCTCGAGGCGCTGACGCGGGCGGCCGGTTTGTTGCCGCACGATGCCGGGGTTCAAAACAACCTGGGCAATGCCTGCGCCAGACTCGGCCGGCTCGACGCGGCGGTGACGCATTACGCGCGCGCCCTCGAACTCAATCCCGAGTTTGCCGAAGCGCATAACAATCTAGGTCACGCGCTGCTCGACATCGGCCGTTGCGAGGAAGCCCAAGTGAGCTGCCGCCGCGCGGTGGCTCTCAAGCCTATGTACGCCGAAGCGCACGACAACCTGGGCAGCGCACAACTGGCATGCGGCCGGATCGATGCCGCGCTGTCGAGCTACCGGCGTGCGCTCGAGATCGAGCCTGGTTTTTCCGAGGCGCACAATAATTTGGGCAACGCGCTGCTCGAACGGGGTCACCTCGATGCGGCGCTCGCGAGTTACCGCCGCGCGCTTGCGCTCACCCCCGATTTCGCCGCAGCCCACAACAATCTCGGCAATGCGCTGCGAAACCTCGGCGAACTGGACCAGGCCGAAGCGAGTTACCGCAGAGCGCTCGAGATCAATCCGCAATTCGCCGCGGCCTACTGCAACCTCGGCATCACTCAGAGACTGCAGGGGCGCACGGCGCTCGCGCAGTCGAGCTGCCGGCATGCACTGCGAATCGAGCCGCGCTCGGCAACCGCATTGACCGTGCTCGCCGAGTCGTGCGCCGACCTCGGAGAATTTGCCGATGCCGAGGCGATGTGCAAGCGCGCCATCGCCATTGAGCCCGCATCGCCGGAAGCCTGGGCGGCTCTTGCCCGCTTGCGCAAAATGACCCGCGACGATGCGGAATGGCTGGCGCAAGCGCAGCGCATCGTGTCGCAGCCGCTGCCGCCACGCCGCGAAATCGGCCTGCGTTATGCCATGGGCAAGTACTTCGATGATGTGCGGGATTTCGCAGCGGCGTTCGACAACTTCCGGCGCGCCAACGAACTCCAGGCACGGCGCGCGAAATTCGACGCCGCACGGTTGACCGAGACGGTCGATCGCATCATCGGCACGTACGATCGAGCGTGGATGAATCAGCCGCGGGATCCTGGGGTCGAATCGGCGCGCCCGATATTCATCGTCGGCATGCTGCGCTCCGGAACCACGTTGGCTGAACAAATCCTCGCCTCGCATCCGGCGGTTTTCGGCGCCGGGGAGCTCCGGTTCTGGACCGCGGCGGCGGCAGCACCTGATCGTGCGCCATCCGCCCTCGCTCGCGACTATCTTCGAGTTCTGCAAGGCTTGTCGGCCGATGCCAGGCGGGTGATCGACAAGATGCCCACCAACTTTGCTCATCTCGGCTTGATCCACGCCGCGCTGCCGAAGGCGCGCATCATCCACATGCAGCGCAACCCGCTCGACACCTGTCTCTCCATTTACTTTCAAGATTTCGAATCCACCGTCTCCTACGCCAACGATTTGCAGGATCTGGCGCATTACTATGGCGAGTATCGGCGCCTCATGCAGCATTGGCGGTCGGCCCTGCCCGGAGACTCAATCTTGGATGTCCCCTATGAAGGGCTGGTCGATGACGCGGAGGCGTGGAGCCGCAAGATGCTCGAATTCGTGGGGCTGCCGTGGGATGCGCGCTGCCTGGAATTTCACCGCACGCAGCGCACCGTGATCACCGCCAGCAAGTGGCAGGTGCGGCAGAAGCTGCACGGCACGTCGGTGGGCCGCTGGCGCAACTACCAGCGATTCATCGCGCCGTTGCTGCCGCTGACGGCCCTGGGTCAATAGGGCTCGCCGTTGCGGTGGCTGTATCCCGCACGGCCTTTCTCCGCCTTGAGGTCGATGTCGGGGTAGGTGGTTTCATCCTCACCCTGGCGGCGCGAGCCGATCTCGAGGATGAGAGCGTCGGCGGTGCTGCGGTTCTGTAAATGGTGGCCGTCCGCGACACCGGCCGCGAACCCGGCGCACTCGCCCGCGCGCAGGATCTCCTCACCGCCGTCGGTCACGAGAACCACTTCGCCTTGCAGCACGTAGATGAACTCATCTTCGACCGAGTGCCAATGCCGCTGACTCGACCAGCTGCCGGCGGGAAGCCGTGTCAGGTTTACGCCGAACTGCGTGAGGCCGGCGGCGTCCCCGAGGCGGCGGCGAAACCGTTCGGCGCACGGCCGGTCGTAGGGTGACGGATAGCTTGAACCGCGGGCGGACTTTGTTGCGTTGACGTCGATTTTTTTTGGCATCGTACCTCCTTCAGGCCTGCGCGGTCATCGGCGCGTGAGGCGCGCCGTCGAGTTGCGAATCACCAATTCATGGCCGAGAAGATGCCGCGGGATGCGTTCCGGCCAGCCATTGCGTCTCGGCTCGAGTTGAATGATCAAGTCCGCCGCTATTCTTGCCATGGCCGCCACCGGCTGCCGAACCGTCGTGAGTTCGGGCCATATCATGGTGGCCACCGGCGCGTCGTCGAAGCCCGTCACCGACAATTGGCCCGGCAAATCCACACCGAACTTGCGGGCCATGGAGATCACCGCGGCCGCCATGTCGTCGTTGCTGGCGAAAATGGCAGTCGGCGGCGTCGCAGCGCGCAACATCCGCTCCGCGCAAATCAAGCCGTCGTTGAACACGAAGTTGCCGGTTTGCACGAGGTCCGACTCGACCGGAATTTGCCGGGCGCGCATTTCATCGACGAAACCGAGATAGCGCTGCTCGGTGGCACCGTGCTCGGGCCGTCCCAGAATGAAGCCGATGCGGCGATGTCCGAGCCCCGCAAGATGGGCGGTCACCTGCCGCGCAGCCGCGTAATCGTCGATGCCGATCGAGGGGGTGGCGCTCAGGTTATGTTTTGGCGCGATTCGTACGATGGGAATCGACGCCTCGTGAAGTTTGCTGAGTACCACGGGGTGATCGCTCAAGGGGGGCAGCAGAATCACGCCCTCGAGACGCAATTGTCCGAGAAGCGTATCGATCTGTTTGTCGATATCCGGGCTGTCGACGTCCCACGGCTCGACCATCAAGTGCAGGCTGGATTCGCGGCAACGCTCGACGGCGCCCGCCTGGAATTCGCTCAAATAATCTCCCGGCCTCTCGCAGAACAAGCCGATGAGGAAGGAGCGATTGCTCGCCAAGCCGCGAGCGTTCAGGTTTGGCCGATAATTGAGCCGCTCGATGGCATCGAGAATGCGCGCGCGGGTGTCGGAGCGAACCCGCGGCTCGTTGTTGATGACCCGGGAAACCGTCTTTGGCGAGACCTTGGCTAGATCCGCCACCTCTTGGATCGTGACCGATGCGGGAGTCAGATTGATGGCCAATGGGGAAACCTCGAGGGCACTGGCCCTAGTTTAGCGGTCGCGCAGTCCGCGCGCCGCAAAACGCTCAGATGGCGCCCGGGCAGGCAGGCTCAACCGCGGTTTTTTGCGCCAATTTCACCTCCGACAGGGTCAATCCGAAGCGCCCCGAGGTCTCCATGGCGAAGGGGGCCTCGACGCTGCCGAGGCTTGCCCCTTTGGCCGCAAAGCATGACAGCGGAATCGAAAGCGTTTGCCATATGCCCTGCGCCGACTGCCTGAAAACTCCAGTCACATCACGCATTGCCCCGAAGTCGCTGCCGCACTTGGGCTCGGTGCAGCGCATGCCCAGCCTGACGATGCCTTCGGGAGCCCGGTCCAAGCGATAACGCAATTCGAGCGAGGTTCCCTGCGCCGCCAGCGGCCTAAGGTCGCCCGCGCGCCCGGAAATGAGGAACCAGCCGCTGCGCTTCCCGGGCCAGACGATTGCGCTGCCTTCAGGGCCTGCGGCAGCGACGATCGCTCGCTGCGGACTCTCCTGCCGCGCCGTGGTGAGATGCACCTGCGCGGTGTCGTCTGCGACGAAGATGGACCAGGGCGCCGTCGCATGACCGGCATGAAAGAGCTGTCCGCGCGGGCTGGCCCAATTCGGCGCTATGTGCGGATCCTCCGGCAGCCGCTGCGATTGATCGGTGCTGTGATAGTCGAGACCCCATCCGCGGGAAAATAGCGCGCCGGAACCCTTGCCCGATTCATCGAAGATCACCGGCATGGCGCTTTGCGGCCACGAAAACGCCAGACGGCCCGTGAAATCCGCGGGTGCGCCGCTGACCGGGCGCATCAATACGTCGGCGACGCCTTCGCCTTCGCTTCCGGGCAACCACGCCGCGACGAAGGCGTCGGATGCGTTGATCTCAGGGTTGACCCAGAGCGGCCGGCCGGACAAGAACACGGTGACGGTGGGCACGCCCGCGGCACGCAGGCGCCGCAACAGCGCAAGATCGTGCTTGTCGTTCGGCGAGAATTCCAGATTCTCGCGATCGCCCTCGTATTCGGCGTACGGGGACTCGCCGAATACCACGATGGCGGCGTCCGGTTTTTCAGTGAACTTCCCGTCCTTGCTCAGCACCGCGGAGCCGCCGGCCGCGGCGGCGGCCGCCCGGATCCCACCGAAAATGGAGGTGGCGCCGGGGAAATCGGTGTTGCTGTTGTGATCGCCCTGCCAGTCGATAGTCCAGCCCCCCGACTGGGCGCCAATCGAATCCGCCGCATCTCCGGCAACCAATATTTTCGCGCGCGGATCCAATGGCAGTGTGTGGTGATCATTCTTCAGCAATACGAGGGATTTGCGCACCGCTTCTCGCGCCAGCGCCCGATGCGCCGCGCTGCCGAGTCGCGCGAAGTCGCCGCTGTCGCTGCGTTGTTTCGGCGCAGCGCGCTTGAACAGTCCGGTCAGGGTCTTGACCCGTAAAATCCGCCGTACAGCGTCGTCGATGCGTGCTTGCGGAATTTCTCCTGAGTGCACCTGCATCAAGGTGTTCTTGTACAGTTCGCGCCAGCTGTCCGGCGCCATCAGCATGTCGACGCCCGCGAGAATTGCGGCCGCACACCGGTACTTGGTGCACCCGGGAATCTGTTCGTGGGCGTTCCAATCGCCGACCACGAATCCCTGGAATCCGAGCCGCCCCTTCAAAATGTCGGTCAGCAGGTAATGGTTCGCGTGCATCTTCACGCCGTTCCAGCTGTTATACGATGCCATGACGATCAGGGCGCCCGCTTTGATTGCCGCCGGGTACCCGGCGCCGTGCACGGCACTCAATTGCGCCTCAGGAACGACTGTGTCGCCCTGGTCCCGCCCGCCCGAAGTGCCGCCGTCGCCGAGGAAATGTTTGACCGACGAGAGTGTGTGGCCGGGCGCCATGAAATCAGGGGTGCCGCGCTCGCCCTGAAGACCGGTCACCATCGCAACCGCGTACTCGGCAACCAACTGCGGCGATTCGGAATAGCTCTCGTAGGATCGGCCCCACCTCACATCGCGTGCAACCGCCACGGTGGGCGCAAAGGTCCAATCGATCCCCGTGGTCGCAACTTCTTCGGCCGTGGCCCGCCCGATTCGGCGGACCAAGTCAGGATCGTGCGCCGCGCCGAGCGCTACGTTGTGCGGAAAGATCGTGGCGCCGATCACTTTTGCATGTCCGTGCACGGCATCGATGCCGAATAGAATCGGGATCGCGGGGTGCTGCGCGCTGGTTGCGCCAAGCGAGGCGCGATAGAACGCGTCGGTCAAATTGAGCCACGCCTGCGGCGCGGCGCGCACGTTATCGCCGGGGGCCGCATTTCCGCCTGCGAGAATCGAACCCAACCTGTACGACGAGAGTTCAGCCGGCGTTATCGACGCGATGTCGGCCTGGATCATCTGACCCACCTTCTCTTCCAAACTCATCTGGGCCAGCAGTTGCCCGACGAATGCCTCTACGGCCGGATCCTTCGATTGAGCGGGCGCGGCAGGCCAAAGCTTCGGATGTACACTCTGGTCCGATGGCGGTGCGGACGCCGCTGCGGCGGCGACCATCAACAAGAGGGCCGCGACCGCGATGGCGGGACGGGACCGTGTATCTAAGTGTCTTGACATGAATGCGCTATAACTATCTGTAATATTTATATTTCTTCTCGCCGGCGGAAGGCCAACAACCCCCGCCGAAATCAGCATCGGAAGCGCAGCTTACAGGAATAATGAGAAAAATGTCAGCGCTGTCAACTGAGCGGCTGGGACGCGACCCGACGGCCGGCGATGCCTAGCACCACGGCCTCCTTCGGAGTTCTCCAGCTGCTCGATTGGGTGGTGGTCTCGATCTACGCCGGGGGCTTGCTGCTCCTGGGCGTCCTCGTCTCGCGGCGCCGGATCGGGCCGGTCGACTACTTTCTGGCCTCGCGCGCCAGTCGCTGGCCGGTGATCGGTTTGGCGCTGTTGGCTTCGAATATGTCCTCCACGGCTCTGGTGGGGCTCGCCGGGGGCGCCTATGCCATGGGAATCTCGGTCTACGACTACGAATGGTCGGCGGTCGTCATTCTGGTTTTCTTCTGCCTGTACCTGCTGCCCTCCATCATCCGCAGCCAGACCTACACCATGCCGGAGTTTCTCGAGAGGCGCTACGACCGCCGCGTGCGGCTGCATTTCGCATTGCTCACTTTGTTCCTCACCATCTTCGTCGATTCTGCGGGCGTGCTGTACAGCGGCTCGCTGGTGTGCCAACTGTTGTTCCCGGCGTGGCCCTTGTGGCTCATCGTGACCTTGTTGGCGGGTACGGCGGGCCTTTACACCACGTTGGGAGGCCTCAAGGCAGTGATCTACACCGAAGCAGTGCAAGCCATCGTGCTCATGTCGGGCGCTCTCATCATCTCGATCGGCGCCTTCAGCCGCGCCGGCGGATGGCACGCCGTCATGCAAGGCGTGAGTCCCGCGGCGATTTCACTGATCCGGCCGGCCGGGGACGCCGGAGTGCCCTGGCCTGGATTATTGCTCGGAATCCCCTTGCTGGGCTTTTACTATTGGTGCACCAATCAATCGATCGTGCAGCGCATGTTATCCGCAAAAAATATCGACCATGCGCGTTGGGGAGCGCTGTTCGCGGGTCTCCTCAAGCTGCCGGTATTGTTCTTGATCGTGCTTCCGGGAACTTGTGCGCTGTTGTTGTTCCCCAAGCTGGCGCGGCCCGACCTCGTGTATCCGAATTTGATTCTGCAACTGCTGCCGACCGGCCTCGTGGGCCTCGTAGTCGCGGGATTCGTCGCGGCGACGATGGTCTCCATCGCTTCGATGCTCAATTCCGCATCGACGTTGATCACCATGGATGTGATCAAACAGATCAAACCGGAATTGTCCGACCCCCAGGTGGTTCGAATCGGCCGCATCTGCACCGTGGGACTGTTGGCAGTCGCTGTTGCCTGGGCTCCGCAGTTGCAGTTGTTCCCGTCGCTGTGGCAGTACTTGCAGGCCGTATTGGCGTACGCAGTCCCGCCCGTGGTGGCGCTGTTTCTATTCGGTATGTTTTGGCGCGGAGCCAACGCCGATGGCGCGGCGGCCGCCATGCTGCTGGGTTCGTTTTGCGGCTTCGCGTTGTTCATGGTCAACGTGGTGCTGCGTTGGACGCATTTCCATTTTCTGTACGCGGCGCCCATTCTCACGCTGCTCGATGCGGCGATCCTGGTGGGCGTGAGTCTCAACACCGGCGCCGACGTCTCTGCCCGAGGCACACCGTCTCCGTGGACACTGGAGAACCCCTCCGAGCAGCGGCGGCAGAAGCTCGTCCCGCTGTGGAAGGACTATCGGTTTCAGGCCGCGGCGTTGCTCGCGATCACCGCCGCTGTTGTAATCGCCTTTCGGTAATCGAGCGGGGGGCTTATGTGGCCTGATCGGCGCATTCTCGAGCTTTTTGACATTGAGATTCCCATCATCCAGGCGCCCATGGCGGGACCCGGGACACCCGAGCTGGCGGTCGCCGTCAGCAACGCAGGGGGCTTAGGATCCCTGCCCTGCGCGCAACTGGATTTGGCACAGACGCGTGCCTCGCTCGAACGGATCGGCCGCGAAACATCACGGCCCATCAATCTTAATTTTTTCTGCCATAGGCTGCCGCGGACCGATGCCGAACGCAACCTGGCCTGGCTCGCGCGCCTTGCACCCTACTACGCCGAGTTCGGTCTCGAGCCGGGCGCGGCAGCCGCGAGTGCGGGCCGACGGCCGTTCGATGCTGATTTTTGCTCCTTGCTCGAAGAGCATCGTCCGAGAGTCGTCAGCTTTCATTTCGGCCTGCCGCAACCCCTACTGCTGGGTCGGGTCAAAGCTGCCGGCTGCAAGGTCATCTCCTCGGCAACCACGGTTGCCGAAGCGCGCTGGCTCGAACAGCACGGCTGTGATGCGATCATCGCCATGGGATCCGAGGCCGGCGGCCATCGCGGCAGTTTTCTGTCTGAGGACATGTCGCGGCAAATCGGCACTTTCGCGTTGCTGCCGCAGGTGGCGGACGCCGTGGCAGTGCCGGTCATCGCGGCCGGAGGCATCGCCGATGCGCGGGGCATCGTCGCGGCCGTTGCACTGGGCGCGGCCGCAGTGCAAATTGGTACCGCGTACTTGTTCTGTCCCGAAGCGAACGTATCGAAGATCCATCTCGAGGCGCTGTTGAACGCGGCGGACGATGAAACGATGATCACGAATGTATTCACGGGCCGCCCCGCGCGCGGCATCGTCAACCGCCTGATGCGCGAGCAGGGGCCGCTGTCCGCTTTCACGCCCGAGTTTCCGCTCGCAGCGGCGGCCGTGGCTCCGCTCAAGGCCCAAGCTGAGGCTGCCGGCAGCGGCAGTTTCACCAATCTGTGGTCCGGACAGTCGGTGCGACTCGCACGGCGGTCGCGGCCGGCCGGGGAACTGACCCGATTGCTCTGGGACGAAGCGTCCAGGCTGCGCGCAGACGCTTGAACCGCCCGGCCGGTCAGGGCTTCGGGCTCTCGCCGATGCCGCGGCAGCCCACCCCCTCGCCGCAAACTTGATTCACCGGACATACCACCGGCGTTCCCTTCACGCAGCCGCGCGCATCGGCGTCGGCGGCGTGCGGCGCGCAGCGCTCGCGCCCGTTGCAGCTGCGGTGATCGTCGCAATCCGCGTCGTTGCGGCAAACGAGCGACGCCTGATCGCGATCAGAGGTCGCAAGTTCGCCTTGCCGGGCGATCACTCCGGATAGCGTCGCATTGAGCAAGAGATCGACCGAACCCTTGCTCGAAGGCAGCTCGACATCGGCGGCGATGATTTCGAGCCCCGGTGCCACGGGGCTCGAGCTGCGATAGTACAAACTGAATCGCTCGACATTGCGCGGCTCGAGCGCCTCGTTCAGTGTCACCGGTATGATGTGCGTCGAATCCGGCGGCCATTCCTCGCCATGCACCAGAGGCACCCGTCTCACGCTCCGGCCGGTTTCGTAGATGCGCAATTCCAGCGAGCTGCCGGCGCCGAGTTCCTCGTTGCCCGTGACGATGCGAACCTCGAGACGGGACACGGGCGCCGCCGCGCCCGGGGTGCCCAACGCCCCCGCCAACAGGATCGTCCCCAGCAATGCTCCCAGGTGTAACTTCACGGCGCCTCCCGCTCGATGATCGTTGTCTACTCATCATAGCCGATCGGGAACGCGCGCCGCGGCAGCCGCATCGACCGTCTCCGAACGCCGACGAATCGGCTCCATCGCGTGAGTATCCGGTGCCCCCACGGCTCCCGCGACCCTATAGAATGTCGTTTAACTTAAGTGGGGTGATGGTGGAACTGACTGCGGCGTTGAAGCAGATCTTCGGCTTCGAGGGCTTTCGTGCCGGACAGGAGGCGGTGGTACGCGACGCGTTGGCGGCGCGCGACGTTTTGGCCCTGATGCCCACGGGAGGCGGCAAATCGCTGTGTTTTCAGCTCCCCGCAATGCTGCAATCCGGGGTTACGCTGGTGGTGTCGCCGCTCATCGCCCTGATGCAGGATCAGGTGCGCCTGCTGCGGGACAATGATATCGCGGCGACTTTCATCAACTCGGGTCTGGACGCCGCGGATGTGTCGCGGCGCATTGCCGGGCTGCTGCGCGGCGACTTCAAGCTGTTCTATCTGGCGCCGGAACGGCTTTTGATGCGCGACTTTCTCGACGGGCCGCTGCGCCTCCTCAACGAGGGTCCCGGCATCAACGCGTTTGTGATCGACGAGGCTCATTGCGTCTCGGAGTGGGGCCACGATTTTCGCCGCGAATACCGGCAGCTGTCCGTGCTGCGCCGGCGCCATCCACAAGTTCCGATTCTGGCGTTCACCGCCACGGCGACGCCGCGCGTGCGCAGCGACATCGTGGCGCAGCTGGCGCTGCGCAATCCCGCCGTGCATGTGGCGAGCTTCAATCGCCCCAATCTGTTCTACCAAGTCCGCGCCAAGGGCAAGGGAACGTACGCCGAGCTGCTGGAACAGGTACGCGCCGGCGGGGCCGGCATCGTCTATTGTCTGTCGCGCCGGCGCGTCGACGAATTGACGCTGCAACTGCAGTCTGACGGCATCCGGGCACGCCCTTATCACGCCGGTCTCGATGCCGCCGTCCGCCGCGACAATCAGGACGCGTTCATCCGCGACGATATAGATGTGATCGTGGCCACCATCGCATTTGGGATGGGAATCGACAAGCCCGACGTTCGCTGGGTCGTTCACTACGATCTGCCGAAGAGCCTGGAGGGTTATTACCAGGAATCCGGCCGGGCCGGTCGCGACGGAGATGCTGCGCAGTGCACGCTGTATTTCGGCGCTTCCGACATACGCACCGCGGAATTTCTGATCCAGCAGAAGATCGACCCCAACAGCGGCGCGCCCCTCGTGGATGAACAGCGCATCGCGCGCCAACAATTGCGCCAGGTGCAGAACTACGCCGAATCGATCGACTGCCGCCGCGCGATTCAATTGCGATATTTGGGCGAGGCCTCCGCCACGCCCTGCGGGGCTTGCGATAATTGCTGCGAGCCGCGCGCTCGGCGGGACTGCAGCCTGGAGGCCCGCCAGTTTTTGTCCTGCGTCGCGCGCCTCGCGCAACGCGGACAGCGCTTCGGTGCGGCGCACATCATCGACATTCTGCGCGGTTCCTCGAGCGAACGCGTGTTGTCGCGGGGGCATGACACGCTGAGCGTCCACGGCATCGGGAAGCATCGATCCCTCGACGAGTGGCGCGGCGTCGCCCGTTCCCTGCTGCATCAGGGACTCGTCGATGAGACGGCGGACGGGTATCCCGTGCTGTCGCTCAATGCCGAGAGCGGCAGGGTGTTGCGCGGAGAACTTGCCGTGCATATCGCGGCCCCGATCAAGCGGCGGCGGAGCAGCACAGGCGCGCCGGCCGCGGCAGCGCCGCAGGGCGACGAGTTGTTCGAACGTCTGCGCGCACTGCGCAAGCGCCTGGCCGACGAAAACGGCCTGCCCCCCTATGTCGTGTTCCACGACGCGACACTTCGAAAAATGGTTGAGCGGCGGCCGACGACCCTGGATCAGTTTGCGCAACTTCCCGGCGTCGGACAGGCCAAGTTGGCGCGCTACGGCGCGTCCTTCATCGCCGCGATCGGTGAGTTTTCGGTTCTTGTTGTGTGATGCAGTGAATGCCGCCGCCGCCGCGAAACAAATCGCGCAATTCGAGCATCACCACGCGGCGCTCCGGATACGCGCGCCGCAGCGTGTCGCGGGCCGCCGCATCCTCCGCGATCCCGTAGAGCGGCGCGATCACGGCGCCGTTCGCCAGATAGAAATTCACATACGAACGACAGTAGACGTCCTCGCCCGCGGGCACCGCCGTTCGCGGCGCCTCGGGTATGGGCAGCAACTCGAAGCGCCGGCCGCGCGCGTCGGTCTCGGTCTCCAAGACTTTGCGGTTCTCAGCCATGATGGCGAATCGCGGATCAGCGGGATCCGCCACCGTCTCGCAGAGAACCGCAGCCGGCCGGGTGAACGCCACGTATCCGTCGACATGACCGTCGGTCGAGTCGTCGGTGATGTCTCCCGGCAGCCAGATTATCTTCTCCATGCCGAGCATGCTGCGAAGCTCGGCATCGGCCTCTGCCTTGGTCCAGCCGGGATTGCGGTTGGAGTTGAGCACACATGATTCGGCGGTGATGAGAGTTCCCTCGCCATCGGACAGAAACCCGCCTCCCTCGACGACGAGATCCGATTTGAAAGCGCGCGCCGCCGCGAGTTCGGCAACCTTCGCACCGAGCGCGGCGTCTTGATCGAAGGGCCGGAATTTGGCGCCCCAGGCATTGAAGGTAAACACCGCGGCGGCGCGCTCTCCGGCGGCGTTTACAATGAATGTCGGTCCAGAATCGCGCAGCCATGAATCATCCAAGGGAACCGCGACCACGCGCACTTCGGCTCCGCAGCGTAACTGTGCATCCGCCGCGTGCTCGGGAGCGGCCAGCATGGTGAGCGGCTCGAATTGCGCGATTGCCTGCGCGACTTTGGCGTAGTCGTCGCGCGCCGCCTCGATGTATCCGTGCCAGAGCGATTCCCGCTGCGGCCAGCCCATCCAGCATCCGGAATGCGCAGCCCACTCGGCCGGCATCGAGAAACCCAGGTCGCCGGGTTTCAAGAGGCATTCTCGCGTGTGCCAAACCATGTACTGCCCGACATCGACCCCCTCGCCCGCCGCCGACCGCGGCGCTCTGCAAAGATAGCGCAACGGGCGGGCACTTGTCGCTACGATGGCGCTTTATCCAGCGAGGATCTATTCATGAACGACCTCTCCGCGTTTCCGGTTACCCACAAATGGCCGGCTCAGCATCCCGAGCGGCTGCAGCTCTACTCCCTGCCGACACCGAACGGCGTCAAGGTTTCCATCATGCTCGAGGAGATCGGATTGCCCTACGAGCCGCATCTCGTGAACTTCGCGACCAACGATCAGTTGAGCGCGGAATTCATCACGCTCAATCCCAACAACAAGATCCCGGCCATCCTCGACCCCGACGGGCCCGGCGGCAAACCGCTGCCGCTGTTCGAGTCCGGCGCGATTCT
>Ga0181537_10002354_pt1 | contig 16710 bp, 18 predicted proteins | sample PEATcosm2014_Bin_39_FD_119765 | JGI IMG/M metagenome (GOLD analysis project Ga0181537, IMG submission 119765) | Peatland microbial communities from MTU Mesocosm Facility, Houghton, MI, USA - PEATcosm2014_Bin23_10_metaG | ecosystem: Environmental > Terrestrial > Soil > Wetlands > Peat | place... | reverse complement strand
TCCAGCGCAATCGCGAACTCATCACGGTGGGCGCCTATCAGGCCGGCACCGACACCGTGCTGGACGAGGCGATCGCGGCGCAGCCCCATCTCGAAGGTTTTCTGCAGCAGAACATGGCGAGCCGCGAAAACTACGCCAACAGCGTGAACAAGCTCGGCGAGCTGTTCCGTTGAGCGGGCGCGGCGGCGGCAAAGGAACAAACCGGTGAGCAAGAAGTTTCCGCTGAAAGTTCTGCACGACCTGGCGCAACACCGCTCGGAGGAGGCAACGCGCGCCCTCGGTTCGGTGATGTCGGAAGAGCAGGCGATGCAGAACAAGCTCAACCTGTTGCTCAAGTACCGCGACGATTACCAGGAAAAATTCCGCGCCGCGATCCGCAGCGGAATGGACCCCGCGGGCTGGCGCAACTTCCAGGATTTTCTCGACAAGCTCGAAACCGCCATCGAACAGCAGCGCACGGCGCTGGCGCAGTCGCGACAGGCAACCAGTGTCGCGAAGGAGGAATGGCGCTCCCGCCAGAGCCGGCTCAAAGCCTTCGACACTTTGTCCGACCGCCACCAGCAACGCGAGCAACAGCACGCGGCCCGCCGCGAACAGCGCGAGCAGGACGAGGTTGCCGGCCTGGCCTCGTTCCACGCACGCTCCGCGCCGTGACGATTCCTCCAATCCACCGGGATGTAAAACCATGCTCAATTTGATTCCCACGCTGATCAGTGTCGCCGTGACCGGCGCCTCGAAACTGATGTCGGGCTCGAGTACCGGCGCCGACGGCGCCAAGACCGCGGCAGGCGCCAAAACCCCGGCCAACGCCGACACCCAGACCGCAGCCGGCGGATTTCAGAAAGTGCTCGATTCGCAGGTCACTACGGCGCAAAACGCCGGAGCGGTCGCGGCCGACGGCTCCGCCACGCCGGTGAGCCCGATTTCCCCCGAACTGCTGGCGCAACTGATGACCGATGGCGACGCGCATCCGGGCGCCCCGCTCGGCCACCGCGATCCGGCGCAAAAGACGCCCACCCTGACGGCGGCCAAATCCGCTCCGCAAACCGACCTTGCAACGCTGATCGGCGCGGCCGCAGCCGCGGGTCAGGTCGCGAACCAGGGCATCGCCGCCGCTACCGCTGCCAATGGCGCTGGCCGCGCACCGATCGCGGCTGCCGACGCCACCGCCACACTGCAGGCGCTCGGCGGACGCCGAACCGCGGACAGGTCCCTGCCGGCCGCAACGACAGACACTGCGGCACGCAATGCCACCGGTGCGGCCGCTGAAGGCACCGCGATCGAAGCACAGCCCGCCTCACCGGCCGTTGCCGACGCGGCGGCGCTGGCGAACCTGCAGTCGCAAACCGCTCCAACGCTGCCTGCCATGCACTTGCAGCAGGCAGCGAGCGACGCGCTTGCCAAGGGCAGTGCCACCACCGCCCTGCCCTCGCTCCTTCCGTTGCCGGGCGCCGGTCCGCAAGTGGCCGCACCCGGTATTACAGCCGCACCCAGCGCGCGCATCGACATGCCGGTCGGCACCCAGGGTTGGGACACCGCGCTCGGCAGCCGCGTGGTCTGGATGGTGTCGCAGAAAGACCAGACCGCCGAAATCCACGTCAATCCGCCTGACCTTGGCCCGCTCACGGTCACGGTCAACGTCGCCAACAATTCGGCAAGCGCAAATTTCGTCGCGCAGCACGCGGCGACCCGCGACGCGATTGCCGACGCCATGCCGAAGCTGCGCGACATGTTCGCCGACGCCGGCATCAACCTGGGGCAGGTGACGGTCAGCGCCGAATCCTTCAGCCATGGCGGGAGCCAGGCGGGCCAGTCGTATCAGGGCTCAGCCGGCTCCGGCTCGACAGCCGGTTCCGGCAGCACCGGGGTCACCGCGATCGCCTCGCCGGTCGCGGCGGCGAGAGCGCAATTGGGATTGGTCGACACCTTTGCCTGACGCATATCGCACGAGATGCGAGGCTTTGGCCACGCTAATCGCGCAATAGGCCGCACCCCGGTTTCGGCAAAATTCATTTACGTATGAGGAGCAAACATGGCTAAGGTCGCACTGGTGCAGGAACCCGTGGTCGAGGACGAGGAGGCCGCGCCGCCGCGTCGCAAAAGCAAGCTGATTCCGATACTTGGCATCCTAATTCTGCTCGCGGGCGGCGGCGGTGCCTGGTATTACCTGGGCCACAAGGGAGGCGACCACTCGGCGGAAAAGCCGGCGGCGGACGTACCCCCGATCTTTTTGCCGATTGATCAGTTTACGACGAACCTCAACCCGGAAGGCGGCGAGCAGTTCCTGCAGGCCGCGTTCACTTTGCGGGTCACCGACCTGGAAGTGGTGGAGGCGGTGAAACTGCGCCTGCCTGACGTGCGCAACCGCATCCTGCTCCTGCTGTCGTCGAAAAAAGCCGCCGAACTCGCCACGGTCGAAGGCAAGCAGAAGCTGTCGGCGGAAATCGCGCAAGTGACGAATGAAGCCATCGCGCCTTCGTTTCCGGTGGCGGCGCCGGCCAAGAAAGCGGCCGACGCCAAGAAGGGCGCGGACGCCAAGCCGGCCGAGCCGGCAAAGTCCGGCCACATGGTGACCGGCGTGCTGATCACCAACTTCATCATCCAATAGGGCATCACAGCGGCGGCGATGAGCAAGGACTTTCTATCGCAGGACGAAGTCGACGCGCTGCTGAAAGGCGTCAACGGCGAAACCGACGAACCGGCTGCCGAGGAGGCGGATCCGTCGGGGGTGCGCCCCTACAATCTCGGCACCCAGGAGCGCATCGTGCGCGGCCGCATGCCGACGCTCGAGCTCATCAACGAACGCTTCGCGCGCCTGCTCAGGGTCGGCCTGTTCAATTTCATCCGCAAGAACGCCGAGATCTCGGTGGGCCAGGTGCGGGTGCTGAAGTACGGCGAGTTCATGCGCAACCTGCCGGTGCCGACCAACCTCAACATGGTGCAAATGCTCCCGCTGCGCGGCACCGCGCTGATGGTGTTCGATCCCAACCTGGTGTTCCTGGTGATCGACAATCTGTTCGGCGGCGACGGGCGCTTCCACACGCGGGTCGAAGGCCGCGACTTCACGCCGACCGAGCAACGCATGATCCAGTCGCTGCTGGACGTGGTGTTCGCCGAATACGAGAAGGCGTGGCAGCCGGTGCACAAGATCAAATTCGAGTTCCTGCGCTCCGAGGTCAACACCCAGTTCGTCAACATCGCGACGCCGAGCGAAGTGGTGATCGCGGTGACCTTCACCATCGAGTTCTCCGGCGCCAGCGGCGAATTCCACTTTTGCATGCCGTATTCAATGATCGAGCCGATCCGCGACCGCATCTACAGCACGATGCAAAGCGAAGAGCTGGTGGCCGACACACGCTGGATCAGCCTCATGCGCCGCCAGGTGAAGGACGCCGAAATCGAACTGGTGGCGCGCCTGGGCGGAGCCGAGGTCACGCTGGGACAGGTCGCCTCGATGCAGGTGGGCGACGTGATCACGCTCGACATCCCGCCGCTCATCGTGGCCCAGGTCGACGGCGTCGACGTGCTCGAAGGCAGCTACGGCGTTGCCAACGGGCAGTACGCGCTCAAAGTAAACCGCATGCTGGCTTCGCCCTCCTCCCGCACCCGCGAAGAGGCGGCAAATGCCTGACACCGAAGCCGAGAGACGAAACCTGGAAGCACGCCCGTTCGTGGGCACCCGCAAGGAGAGCGACATGGCAGAACCCGCAGTTGAACAACCGATCAGCGCCGACGACTGGGAGGCCGCGATGGCCGAGCAGCAGCCAGCACCCGGCGCCGCCCCGGCCGCGCAGCCGGCGCAGATTTTTCCGCAGTTCGCCGCGGGCGCGGTCGGCGCTCCCGGCGAGGCGCGCAACGACCTCGAGCTGATTCTCGACATCCCGGTGAGCCTGTCGGTGGAGCTTGGCCGCACCAAGATTTCGATCAAGAGCCTGCTGCAGCTCGCGCACGGCTCGGTGGTGGAACTCGACGCGCTGGCCGGCGAGCCGATGGACGTGCTGGTCAACGGCTGCCTGATTGCGCAGGGCGAAGTGGTGGTGGTGAACGACAAGTTCGGCATCCGCTTGACCGACATCATCACGCCCTCGGAACGCATCCGCAAGCTCAAACGCTGATGCACACTCGCAGCAAAATACTGCCGCCGGCGTTGCCGTGCGGAGCGCTCTGGCTGGGCCTATGCGGCACTGCGCTGGCCGCCGACTCGAGCCCGGGTCCCGGCGTCGGCAGCGTGCTGCAGATGCTGCTGGGCCTGTTCGCGGTGCTCGGCGCATTCGGCGCAGCGGCCTGGCTGATGAAGCGCAGCGGCGCGGTAGGCGGCGGCAACCAGCGAGCGCTCAAGCTGGTAGCCAGTGTCGCCGTCGGCACCCGCGAGCGCGTGGTGCTGATCGAAGTCGGCGGACAATGGATTGTTGCGGGCGTCGCACCCGGCAGCGTGAGCCAGCTTGCGCTGATGCCGCGCGGTGAATTGAGCCCGATCGCCGCCGACGCCGATGCGCAGGGCGGCAACGCATTTGCAGGTTTCCTGAGACAAGTGATGGAACGCCGCAATGCAAAATAACCGCGCGCGCGCCCTCAGGCTGGCGTCAGGGCTGATCGCTGCCACTGTGCTGCCATTGCTGGCCGCACCCGCGCTTGCGCAGAGCTTCCCGGCCATTACCAGCAGCGGCGCGGGCGGCCAGACCTGGTCGCTGTCGATCCAGACGCTGCTGTTCCTGACTTCGCTTACCTTCCTGCCCGCGATCATATTGATGATGACGGGCTTCACCCGCATCATCATCGTGCTGTCGCTGGTGCGCACGGCGCTCGGTACCCAAAGCTCGCCGCCCAACCAGGTGCTGATCGGGCTCGCGCTGTTCCTGACCTTTTTCGTGATGGCGCCGGTGGTGGATCGCATCTACACCGACGCCTACCTGCCGTTGTCGGAAAACAAGATCGGCATGCAGGATGCGATGGACCGCGGCGCGGTCCCGCTGCGCAAGTTCATGCTGCGGCAGACCCGCGAATCGGACCTGGGGCTGTTTCTCAAGGTCGCCAATGTCCCGCCTCCCGAGTCGGCCGACAAAGTGCCCATGCGCATCGTGATCCCGGCTTTTCTCACCAGCGAGCTGAAGACCGCGTTTCAGATCGGGTTCGTGGTTTATATCCCTTTCCTGATCATTGATATGGTGGTGGCGAGCGTGCTGATGTCGATGGGCATGATGATGATGTCGCCGGCCATGGTGTCGTTGCCGTTCAAGATCATGCTGTTCGTGCTGGTCGACGGCTGGCACCTGTTGATCGGTTCAATGGTGGGGAGCTTTGCAATATGAAAATCAGCGGACGCACCGACAATTCCGTGCGCCTCGCCGCGATCGGCGTCGAGGTCAAGCCATCGCACGTGGTCGTGGCCTGCGCCGGGGCCGCGCAAAACCGCGGCGCATTCTGGCGCAATGGATTGCAGGAACTCGCGCTGACGCTGGTACGGATGCTGACCTGGGGACGGACTCCCCTGGTATCGCAACGGTCGCCCACCCGGCGCCAGATTCGCGCGGCCAGGCCGGGTGATGCCGCGGCGCCGGACACGCTGGGGGAAGTCATCCCTTTTCCGCAACGCTCGCAGCGCGCAAAATGACGCCGGAACAAGTCATCAACCTGTCGCAGCAGGCGTTGCAGGTCATGCTGCTGCTGTGCGCGCCGGTGCTGGCGGTCGCCCTCGGGGTCGGCTTGCTGGTTTCGATATTCCAGGCCGCGACCCAGATCAACGAAATGACCCTGACCTTTATTCCCAAGCTGGTCGCCATGCTGCTGACCCTGCTGCTGGCCGGCCCCTGGATGCTGACGATGATGACCGACTACATGCGCAATCTGTTCGGCTCGATCCCGGGCCTGGTCAACTGAACGCGCGCTGAAGCTGGCGCGCGGCGCCCGGATTTTCCCACCATCGCACCAATGATTTCGCTCACCTCAGTCCAGATCGATACCTGGCTTGCCATGTTCATGTGGCCGCTCGCGCGCGTGCTCGGGTTGATCGCCGCGGCACCCCTGTTCAACAACGCGGCGATCCCGCCGACGGTAAAGCTGGCGCTGGGGCTGGCCGTGACCGCCGCGATCGGGCCCGCCGCCGGCCCGATGCCCGAGGTGTCGCCCGGCTCCGGCGCCGGGTTGTTGATTCTTGTCGGACAGGGAATCATCGGCGCCACCATGGGCTTCGCCATGCGCATCGCATTCGCCGCGGCCGACCTCGCCGGCGATTTGTGCGGCCTGCAAATGGGGCTGGGCTTTGCCACGTTTTACGACCCGCAGAGCGCGAACAACTCGGCCGTTCTTTCGGATTTTTTCGGCGTCATCGTCACCCTCATCCTGCTCGCCGGCAACGGCCACCTGCTGATGCTGGGCGCGCTGGCGCAAAGCTTCCAGACCATTCCGGTGACGGCGAGCCCGCTGCCCGCGGACACGCTGTCGCATGTGGCGGAATGGGGAAGCGTGGTTTTCCGCTACGGCCTGCTGCTGGCGCTGCCGCTGGTGGTCGCCATGCTGATCGCCAACCTCGCGCTCGGCATACTCACCAAGGCCGCGCCTCAGCTCAACATTTTCGCGGTGGGTTTCCCGCTCACCATCTTCTCCGGCTTCATTATCCTGTGGATCGGCATGCCCTACCTCGGCCCGGTGTTCGAACAGCTGCCGCAGATCGGCATCGAGATGATGCTGGGCTTGCGCGGGACTTCCTGACTCCGCAACCCGCGCCGATCGCTTCGGTCTGCGAGTACTTTTTACAAAACTCGCGTTCCCTGCCGGATTTTCTTTACATCCTCTTACAAAACGTTGCTGATGGCACTTGCGTTGCCATCTAGAATTCAGGATCGCACATACAGGGCGCGGCCCGGTTTTTCGGGCCGCGTGCTCCGTGGACCTTGGCGTCAGGGGATTTGACTGAGGGCGAACCGGCAATGAATCCATGCTGATCCTGCGCATGCGCGGGCCCGCGCCGTTCGGCCGCCATCAAACATGAGCGACACCGCGCGCTTCACACTCGACACGCCGGCTCAACGTGACGCGGGAAGTTGGCGGCTCGCGAAAACCATTTGCCTCCTCACCCTGCGCGAGCAATCGACCCATATGTTGCTGTTGCTGGGCGACATCGGCAACCAAGCTGGCAGGCCGGAAGAGGTGAATGCCCGGTTCAACGAGGCAATCGAGCTGCAGCCTGATTTCCTGGAGTCTTATGTCCTGCTGGGCGCGTTATTGCGCCAACAGGGCCGGCTTGAGGAAGCGGTAGATTGCCTGCAAATGGCGATTGCGCTGAAGCCGGATTGCGCACCGGCGCACGCCGGCCTGGGCGACGTGCTGGCCGACAGGGCGCAACTTGAAGAGGCGGCAGCGAGTTACCTGAAAGCGCTGTCGTTCAAGACCAATTTCGCGGAGGTCTATTGCAACCTCGGAGGGGTTCTCCAGGCGCAAGGAAAATTCATCGAGGCTATCGACGCGTGCAACATGGCGCTTTCGCTCAATCCGCACTTCGCTGGCGCTTACGTCAATTTAGGATCCACGCATCAGGGCCTGGGCGATCTTGCAGCCGCCGAGGCGTGCTTTAACAGGGCGCTGGCGCTGGATGACAGTTGCACCGTGGCGCGCAACGCGCTGGCGTCGGTATACGCCGAGCTCGGCAAGTTCGACGCGGCGCGGCGCGAACTCGAGCGGACGCTCGCGCTCAAGCCTGATGACGCGACGGCGCTCGCCATGTTGACTGAAATCGGCAAAATGCCGGTCGATGAGGTGTGGTTGGACAAAGCGCGGAAACTCGTAGCGAGCCCGCTGTTGTCGAAGGCGGAGGCGTTGCGCCTGCAATTCGCAATCGCCAAATATTATGATGACAACAAGCTGTACCAGCTTGCGTTTCCCGAATACCGGCGGGCCAACGCGTTACGGGCCAAGCCTGGCGGGTTCGATCGCGCGGCGTTTTCGGCCGTGATCGATGCGCTGATCGCCGCCTACACGCGCGAGGTGGTCAATCCGGACCCGGGGCAGTTGAGTGAATCGCAGCGCCCGGTGCTGGTGGTCGGCATGCCGCGCTCCGGCACGTCGCTGGTGGAGCAGATTGTCGCTTCGCTGCCGCAGGCGTTCGGCGCGGGCGAGCTGGAGTTCTGGCCTTCGCAGGCGCAACGCAACTGGAAAGCCGCGTTGTCTGCGCTATTGGACCCGGCATTGGTCGCCAGGCTTGGCGCGGAATACGACGAACTGCTGAAGCAGGTATCGGGCGGGCGCGACCGCGTGGTCGACAAAATGCCGGCGAATTTTCTGTGGCTGGGGTTGGTCAGGTCCGTGTTTCCCTCTGCCAGGTTGATTCATACGACGCGCGATCCGCTGGATACCTGTCTTTCGATTTATTTCAAGAACTTTTCGCATTCGCATCACTACGCCACCGATCTTGCGGACCTCGGCTTTTACTACACCGAATACGCAAGGCTGATGCGGCATTGGCGAAGCGTGCTGCCCGGCGACCGATTTCTCGAAGTGTCTTACGAGGCACTAATCGGCGACCAGGCCGCCTGGAGCAAACGGATCGTCGAATTCGTCGATCTGCCGTGGGATGCGCGCTGCCTGGACTATCATCGCACCGAACGGCGGGTTGCGACTTTCAGCAACTGGGAAGTAAGGCAGCCGATATTCCGCAGCTCAATGGGCCGCTGGAAAAATTACCGGGAGTTTCTGAGGCCGCTGATCGAAGCGCTGGGGGTGGAGCGGCCGCCGGAGAATCGTTACGCGACCGCTCATGGTTCTCCCAGGTGGGCCGCTTATTAAGCGCCGGCCAACCTCGACTTCAGCGACGTGAGCACCATATCCACGCTCGCTCCCAGCGTCAGCAAATCGCTGTTGATCCTCATGGCCGGCGCCGATGGCGGCTCGTAGGGTGCGCTAACGCCGGTGAATTCGGTGATGCGCCCGGCGCGTGCTTTGGCATACAGGCCTTTTACATCCCGTCTCTCGCACACCTCAATCGGCGCGTCCAGGTAGATTTCGACAAAGCGCTGCCCGCCGATGATGCCGCGCGCCATTTCGCGGTGCTCCAGGTACGGCGAAATAAAAGAGGTGATGACAATCAGGCCCGCGTCGTTGAACAGGGCCGCGACTTCCGCGACCCGGCGGATGTTTTCTTCGCGTTCGGACGGCGCAAAGCCGAGATCCCGGTTAAGCCTGTGACGCACGTTGTCGCCATCGAGCACGCAACAGGCATGGCCCAGGTCCATCAGCCGTTTTTCCAGCGCGTAAGCAAGAGTGGATTTGCCTGATCCGCTAAGACCCGTCAGCCAGACGGTCGCGGGTTGGTGCCGGTAAAAAGCGGCGCGCTCGGCCGGCGAAATGGTGCTGGCCCCGGGGAAAATGGCGTGGTTCACTGCGACCATGGATGGGTGTGCGGCCCGGCAACGATCGGCCGCAGGTTGCTGTTGGCGATTTCGCATACTTGCGCGAAATTCCGGTGCGCGACGGGAATGTGTTCCTCCGCAATGAATCGGCAGAATACCTTGCGGGAAATTTGTATGATGTATCGATGTGTAACAACCTCGTCGTCAAACGCTGACCGCTCGCGTCGACCATTCATCTGGCGCTGCCTGCGGTGGCGATGACTTGCTCGGCATGGCCGGCAGAGGGCGCCGGTGCGGCGGGATATTCTCCGCATCACCTCACATCAATTGCACTGGTCTGCGATGTTCGGCGAGTCAGCCGTCCACGTTGGAAACGCGGATCAGCGCCGGTCGCCGACCTTCACCACGCCGTAGGCGACGCGGCGCGCGAACGGAAAGTTGGACTCGACGCCTTCGTTGAATTCGAGCACGCTGTAGCCGGGTGAATCCTGGTCCGGCAGAATGCCATGCTCCTTCGCCAACGCGGACGCGCGGCGCATGAACACCACGCGTGCTTCGCCGTCGCCGCCACCGTCGTTGGCGATTGCCTTCTTTTTCATTGCCAGGTGGAATACACCGGGTTGAGGTTCGGACTGCTCAATTTTCCAGTTGGGGGCGAGCGGATCCATGACGATGATGAGGATGATGCCGGCGGCGATCGCCTCCGGCGGCAACGCATAGCCGGCGGTTAGCTGCAATTCCTTGGTGCCGAGCAGCGGGTGGGCCGCCGTCACGCTGCCGTCGCTGTTGATGGTGGAGCAACCCGCGCAAGTCACCACCAGGGTCAACAGGGCGCCAACGACGAGAATAATTCTGTTCATCGCGAACTCACCCCGTCAGGTAGTTGAACAGGCTCAGGCCATCGACCTGGGCAAAGGATTTCTGCGCCGCCTCCAGTGACAGCTGCTGCTCGTTCAAGGTCGACGCGGCCTGGGCGTAGTTGACCGATGTGAGGTTGGACAACTGCTGCTGGTACTGGGTATCGAGGCTGGTGCCGACGGTGTCCAGCGAAGTAAGTTGATTCTGGCGCGCACCGACCGCGGAATTCGCGGCGAGCACGTTGCTGAGCGACTGGCTGAGATTCTGGATGCCGGCAGTGACCTGATTCTGGATGCTGGCCAGCGTGGCCGGTGTACTTGCCGGCGTATTCAGAGCGTTGATCAGATTGGTCAGCGTCGTAAACACGCTCTGGTTGGTCGACGGCGCAACGGTGAACTGGTCGCCGTTGGCCGGCGCGCCGGAGATCTGCATCTGCATGCCGTCGAAACTGATGGCATTGCCGCTGGTAAAAGGCTGGGCGGACTGTACCGTCGTGCCCTTGGTGGTATCGAGCACGTCGTAGGTGGTCACGCCGCCTGCCACGGTGAAATTGATCTGATAGTTGTCGCCGGTGAGCGCCGCCGGATTGGTGACGCTGCCCGCATTAATGACACCCTGGCCGGTATTGGTGCCGGATGCGCCAGTGGTGAAACTGCCGTTGCCGCTGCGGATTTTCTGGAATATGTCGGCGCCGGATTCCGACACCGCGATCTGCTGCGAGGGACTCACCTGGATCAGGCGCTGCCCGTCGTCGCCGGCATAGTTGGCGCCGGCAGTGGTTTGCGCGAATGGCTGGGTATTGCCCTGGTAGCCCGAAAACAAGTACTGGCCTTCGCCGTTCTTGGTATTGGCGAGCCCCAGCAATTGTTGCAGCTGCCCGGAGAGCTGGGTCGCGTAGCTCGCGCGGTCGCTGTTGGAAAGGGTGGCGTTGCCGGCGGCAACCGCAATGGTGCTGGCGCTTTGCAGCAGCGTGCCCACGCTGGACAGCGTGGTGTCGACCAGCCCCAGCTGATCCTCGGCGGTACCGCGGTTGGTCGTGTATTGGGTGTTGAGGCTCTCGTTCTGCTGCGTGTCCAGCGCCTGCACCGCGGCGATCGGGTTGTCCGAGGGCGTCGCAACGGCTAACCCGCTGGACAGCTGCTGCTGCGTCTTCAGCATGGCCGATTGCTGGTTCAGGATGCCGGTCAAACCGGCGTTGAAGAAGGTGGTGGTGGAAATGCGCATGGCTTGCCCCTGGGTTACTGTGCGGCGGTAATGAGGGATTGAAAGCAGGTGTCGGCGATCTGGACCATTTTTCCGCACGCCTGGTAGGATTCCTGGAAGCGGATCAGGTTGGCGGCTTCCTCGTCCAGGTTGACGCCCGAAACGCTTTGTTGCGAAGCCTGGGCCTGGGTCAGCATCGACTGCTGGGCCTGGCTCGTCACCTGCAACTCGTCCGTCTGATTGCCGACGGAACTTGTCAATTGGTCGTACGCCCCCTCGTAGGTCGCGCTCCCGTTGTTCAGCGTATTTTGCGTTTGCAGCCCGGCCAGCAACAAGGCGTTGCGGCTGTCCGCGCTGCCGTTGGTGTTGGGGCTCACGGTAAACGTGTCGCCCGCGGCCGGGGTGCCCGAGATCTGCACGGTCCAGCCGTTGTATGAAATATTGTTGCCCGAGGTATACGCAACACCCACCGGGTTGCCGGTGCCGACGCCGGTGACGCTAAAGGTGCCGGCGCCGGTGAAAGTGATGGTCACGGGTTGCTGAAGATTTGCGTTGACCGGCGGCGGACCGTTGACGGTTCCCGCCGAGATCGTCGCCGAACCGGTGTTGGAAAATCCGGCGCTGCCCAAGATCGGCGCCGCCGCCGCGATTTTCGATACGTCGGTAGTTGCCATCGCCAGTCCGGACGCGCCGTTTTCCGTGGGCGAGATGAGGAAGGTGTCGCCCGGCTTGATCACCCCCGATGCCAGCGTCAGCGTCACGCCGTCGACGGTCTGCGGAAACGCCGCGAAAGTCGTCACGCTGTTGTCGGACAGGCGCGTAAGCTGGTAGTTGGCGCCGTTATACGACAGGCTGTAATCGCTGGTGGTCAGCGCGCCGGCATTGGTGATCGCGGCGTTGACGACACCGGTGCCGGTATTGTTGGAATTGACGCCGACGACCGGCGCCGGAATGGTGAATATATTGCCGCCGATGTTTCCGTTGAGGTCCTGCCCCAGGCTGTTCTGGGCATTGAAGGTCGACGCCACGCCGATTGCGATCTGGCCCAGCGCGTTTTGCGCCGGGATCAGCGAGTTGTTGCGAAATTGCAGGACACCGCCCAAATTGCCGCCGGTAATGCTGTTGGTGCCCAGCACCACTTGTTTGCCGGGGGGGCCGTAGCCCACCTCGGCGCTGCCCGGGTCGGTGGGCGAAGTCATCGTCGTGAGCGAATAAGCCAGGTTGCCCACCACCAGCGGGATACCGTTGCCGATGTAGATGTTGTAGCTGCCGTCGGATTGCTTCACCACGGTCCCCTGCACTTCCTGGTTCAGCTGCTGCACCACCTGGTCGCGCTGGTCGAGCAGGCTGTTGGGCGGGTTGTTGCCGTCCGCGCCCTGCGCGGAAACGATGCTTTGGTTGAGCTGGGCCAGTTGCTGCGCGTAGGAATTGATGTTGGTGACGCTGGCGGCGATCTGATTGTTCAGGCCCTGGCCCATCGCGGTTATTTGCTGGCTCATTCCCTGGAAAGTCGAAATCATCGACTGCGCCGAGCTTATCAAGGCTTGCCGGGACGGGACGTCGGAGGGGTCGTTGGCGACGGTCTGCACACCGGAGAAGAAATTCTGCAACGCGGGCGCCAGACCGGAGGTGGTGCTGCCCAGCATGTTGTCGAGCTGCTGGATCTGGTTGTAATACGTTGACGACTGGCTGCTTTCCGCCGTCGCCTGCTGGACCTGGGTGGTAAGGAAGGTACTGTAGTCGCGCTTTACCGCGTCGACCTCGACCCCGCTGCCGAGAAATCCCGTACCCGTGTACTGCGGCGTACTGGGCTGCAGGTCGACTTCCTGACGGCTGTACCCCGGCGTGCTCGCATTGCTGATGTTGTTGCCGGTCGTCACCAGTTGCGTCATGGTGGCGTTGAGCCCGCTAATGCCGATATTCAGTAAGTCTGGCATGGCGCTATATCTAGGTGGTCAGGCTTTGCCGCAGCACGTTGCTGTTGATGACACGCGCCAGCTTCTGCGCATACTGGGGATCGGTTGCATAACCCGCGGCCTGCAGGCTTTTGGCGAACCCTGCGGCGTCGCCCGCGTTTTGCAATACCTCGGCGTAGCGCGGATTGCTTTGCAGGAGCTTCGCATAGTCGCTGAAGCTTTCGGCGTAGGAGCCGTAGGCGCGGAATTTCTCGGTGGATTTGACCGCGGTGCCGTTCACATATTCGGTGGTGGTCGCGCTCACCGTCGGGCCGGTCCAGCCGCGCCCGGCCTTGATATTGAAAAGGTTGTAGCTGGGTGTGCCGTCAGCGGCGCGGACCTGGCGCTGGCCCCAGGCCGATTCCAGCGCGGCCTGCCCCAGCATGAAATGCGCGGGAATCCCGGTGGCTTTGCTGGCGTCGGCCGCATATGGCCACATCTGGTCGGCGAATTCGCGCGCGGCACTACCACCGCCCGCTGCGCTACCGCCGCTCGCAGTTGGATCCGGCGCCGCCGTCCTGCTCGCTGGTGGCGACGGCAATGAAGCCGCGTCTGCCGCCGGGCTTGGGGCCTCGCCGATCCCGGCGCCGAGCGCCGCCGTGCGCGCCGCGTCCTGGATATTGCCGGTGGATAACTGTTTCACCATGACTTCGGCGAGCCCGATGCCGCGCTTCGCCATCGCCTGCGCCATCTGCTGGTCGAGCATGGTCTGGTAAAGCTTGGTCTGCTCGCTGTCGAACATGCCGTCCTGCGGCGTGGCGTCGCGCATGCTCTTGATCAGCATGCTCATGAACATCGCCTCGAACTGCTGCGCAGCGCCCTTCAGCGCCTGCTTCGGATCCTGGCTCGACAGCGCCTTGAGCGAATTGAGGCTGTTGGCGTCAATCGCAAGTGGCGACGCGGGGTTGACGCTGTTGTCGAGTGCCATGTCGCGCCGCGCTTAGATGATTTCGAGGTCGGCGCGCAGCGCGCCGGCCGCTTTCATCGCCTGCAAAATAGTCTGCAGGTCGAGTGGCGTGGCGCCGATGGCGTTGAGCGCCTTGACGACTTCGGACAGCGAAGCGCCCTGAACCATGGTCAGGTGTCCGCTCTCCTGTTTGATTTCGATGTTGGATTTCTTGGCCTGCACGGTGCTGCCCTGCGCAAAAGCGTTGGGCTGGCTGATCACCGGTTCGGTGGTGATGACGACCGACAGGTTGCCGTGCGCAATCGCGCAGACGTCGACCGTGACGGCCTGGTTCATCACGATGGAGCCGGTGCGCGCATTGATGATGACCTTGGCCGGGGTCGATGCCGGTATGACTTCGATGTCTTCCAGGTTGGCGACAAAAGCCACGCGATCGTTCTGGCCCTCGGGCGCGCGCACCCGCACCACGCGGCCATCGACCGCCAGCGCGGTGCCCGCGCCCACGTTCTTGTTGATCGCGTCGACCATGCGGTGCACCGTCGAAAAATCGGTAACGTTGAGTTCGACGTTCAAATGGTCGCCGGACCCGATCGGGGCTTCGACGGCACGCTCGACTGTCGCGCCGCCGGCAATCCGGCCCACCGCCAGGTGGTTCACCTGGACCTTGGAGCCATTGGCGGAAGCACCCGCGCCCCCGACCATCAGGTTGCCTTGTGCCATTGCATAAACCAGGTTGTCGCCACCCTTCATCGGCGTCATCAGCAGCGTTCCGCCGCTCAGGCTTTTCGCGTTGCCGAGGGACGACACCGTAACGTCGATCTGCTGGCCGGGCTGCGCGAAAGCCGGCAGCGTGGCCGTCACCATCACCGCGGCGACGTTCTTCAACTGCAGGCTGGTGCCAGGCGGCAGGTTGACGCCGAGCTGGGTCAACATGTTGATAATGCTTTGCACGGTGAACGGCGTTTGCGTGGTCTGGTCGCCGCTGCCGTCGAGGCCCACCACCAGGCCGTAACCCAGCAACTGGTTGTTGCGCACCCCCTGAATCGAGGCCAGGTCCTTGATGCGCTCGGCGTGCGCCGCCGTGCTGCAAAGCGCCAGCGCCAGCAGCATCAGGATGCCGCACCTGCAAATCCAGCGAAGCCTGTCAGTCATGATCGGCATCAGAACGGCAGTATCGAAAGCAGCGCGCGCTGCACGAATCCCGGCTTTTGCGTGTCGTCGAGATAGCCGGCGCCGCGGTATTCGATGCGCGCGTCGGCCACTTGCGTGGACATGATCTGGTTGCCCGCGGCAATGAAGGCTGGGCTGACGACGCCGGAAAACCGGATGAACTCGGAGCCCTGGTTGATGCCTATCTGCTTTTCACCCGACACGAGCAAATTGCCGTTTGGGTAGACCTCGATCACCGTCACGGTAATGGTGCCGGTGAAGTTGTTGTTGTTGGTCGCCGACCCGGTGGCGCCGAATTTGTTGTCCGAATTGGCGCTGATTCCCACGCCCTGCAGCGGCAGGGTCTTTCCGCCGACGCCGGCAACAGTGGGCAGGCCGAAGCCCAGCGAGCCCTGTTTTTCGGCGGCACTGTTGGAAGTTTTGCTGGCCGCGGTCTGTTCGCTCAGGTTGACGGTGATGGTGTCGCCGATATTGCGCGCGCGGTAATCTTCGAACAGGGTGCGGCTGGAATTTTTCGTCTGGTAGATCGCGCCGTTGGGGACGGGAGGCGCGGTCACCGGAATCGGCCGCGCGCTCATCGGCTGATGCAGCGCGGTCGGCGGAGTGGTGGCGCAGGCCGCGCACAGCAAAACGGCAATTGGCAAGAGAGGTTTCATCGATTGTCTCCCGCTCACATTTGCGTCAGTTTCTGCAGCATGTCATCGGAGGCCGACACCGCTTTGGAGTTCATTTCGTAGGCGCGCTGCACCTGGATCATGTTGACAAGCTCGGTGACCACATTCACGTTCGAGGTCTCGACGCTGCCCTGGTTGAGCGTGCCAAGGCCATTCAGCCCCGCGGTGCCGTTGGTCGGCGTGCCGGACGACGCGGTCTGCAAGTAAAGATTCTGCCCTTTGCTTTCCAGTCCGGCCGGGTTGATGAAATTTGCAAGCTGCAGGGTTCCGACCTGGGTGGCGTTTGCACTGCCCGGTTGCGTCACCGAAACCGTACCGTCGGTTCCGATGGTGACGGAAAGCGCGTTCGGCGGAATGGTGATCGCCGGCTGGATCGGATAGCCGCTTGACGTAACCAGCTGTCCCTGCGCGTTCTGCTGCAGGGAACCGTCGCGCGTGTAGGCGGTCGTGCCATCGGGCAGCAGGACCTGAAAAAAGCCGTTGCCCTGGATCGCGACGTCGAGCGGGTTGCCGGTCTGCGACAGGTTACCCTGGGTATGCAGGCGCTCGGCTGCCACCGGCGTGACGCCGGTGCCGATCTGCAACCCCGAGGGCAGTTCGGT
>Ga0181537_10002352_pt1 | contig 16715 bp, 16 predicted proteins | sample PEATcosm2014_Bin_39_FD_119765 | JGI IMG/M metagenome (GOLD analysis project Ga0181537, IMG submission 119765) | Peatland microbial communities from MTU Mesocosm Facility, Houghton, MI, USA - PEATcosm2014_Bin23_10_metaG | ecosystem: Environmental > Terrestrial > Soil > Wetlands > Peat | place... | reverse complement strand
TTCGCCGTGATCGCGCTGACACTTTTTCTCGGCGTCGCGGGATTTTTTTGGACGGGATCAAAGTTGGGCTGGCTTATCGCCATTGCGATTGGCGGGGTTTGTTTGTTCCGCTTGAAATGGCCAACGCGCTTGAAATGGCTGGCGTTGACGTTTGTTCTGCTGGTCGGGCTTGGAATTTTTGCGATTAGGTTTCACAGCTATTTTTCTGCGGGCGCGACCAGCGCCAGCGCGCGGCTTGATTATTGGCGCGCGGCGGCGCAAACGGCTTGCGCGCATCCGCTGCTCGGCACTGGGCCTGGAACATTTCAAAGACCTTACGAGCAAATCAAATCACCGGACGCGGAAATGGCCCGTCTCGCGCACAACGACTATCTGGAACAATTTTCGGATTCGGGAATCGTTGGCGGAATTTTTTATGCAGCGTGGATTTTTCTGGCGCTGGCAACAATTGCGCGTCGCGTCTGGAAATCGGGGGATCAAATCACATTCGCAATCTTTGCAGGATTGCTCGGCTGGTTCGCGCAGGGAATCGGCGAATTCAGCCTTTATATTCCGGCGCTGGCTTGGATGTCTTTCACTTTGCTGGGTTGTGCGCTGAAGTTGTCTGTAAATCAAATCGACAAAATTCGGAAAACAAATTATCCTTCCGGCGATAAATGAAGATTCTTTTTCTCAACGGCCCGAACCTGAATCTTTTGGGCCAGCGCGAACCGGAAGTCTATGGCCGCACAACTTTGGCGGACATCGAAGCGAAGGTGCGCGAACGCGCCGCGCAACTTGGCACGGACATCGAGTTCCGGCAATCCAATCTCGAAGGAGAGTTGGTAGGCTGGATTCAGCAGGCCAAGGGAAAATCTGACGTGATTGTAATCAATGCCGCCGCCTACACTCACACCAGCATCGCCCTTCGAGACGCGATTGCCGCCGTTGGCGTGCCGACAATCGAGATACATCTTTCCAACGTCCATGCTCGAGAAGAATTCAGGCACAAGTCATTGATTGCTCCCGTATGTTGTGGCCAAATCACAGGTTTCGGACAAAAATCTTACGTTTTGGCAGTGGAGGCAGCGGTTTACGTTAAAGAAATTAAAAAAAATGACAAAAATTGATTTTGTTGCCCAATTTTGATTGATTATCTGATTCAACAACTTTTTAAATTTGGCTCTTGACCGATGGCCTTGGAATAAATAAACTTTAAAAAACTTAAAAATGGTTAAAGCAGAGTCGCAATTTGACTGCTGCTTTTTTGATTATAGGCCGCAAAATTCTAAAATACAAAACTTCTTTAACGAAAACGCGTCGTGGAACTCAAAGACATAAAGGCCATCATTGATTTGATGAAGAAGAATTCCATAACGGAATTCGAATTGGAACAGCAGGATTCCAAAATCAAACTAAAACGCGGGCTAAATGGCGGTTCGCCGGTTGCACAGCAGGATGATTCCATTCCGACGACTTCTGTTGCGATGCAGCCTGCAATTCCTGCTTCAAGCGTTCCGGTTATGGCCTTGCAACCTGTGGCAACGGGCGAAATCGAAATCAAATCACCGATGATTGGCACATTTTATCGCGCGCCTTCGCCGGAGGCGGCCAATTATGCTGAAATTGGCACGGAGGTTAATCCTGAAACAGCCGTTTGCATCATTGAAGCGATGAAAGTGATGAATGAAATCAAGGCCGAGGTCAAAGGCGTCATCACACAAGTTTTGGTTGAAAATGGCAAGCCGGTGGAATTTGGCCAGCCGTTGTTCAAAGTTCGTCCGTCTTGAAACGAAGGCATAACGTCCGTTTGAACTCTGTTTGGTTTCACTGAAAGCCCATGTTTGAAAAAATTCTGGTCGCCAATCGCGGGGAAATTGCCGTTCGCATCATCCGCGCCTGCAAAGAATTGAACATCCGCACGGTGGCTGTTTATTCCGAGGTGGATGCCAATTCCATGCACGTCCAACTTGCGGACGAGGCTATTTGCATCGGCAAGGCTGCGGCTTCGGAGAGTTACTTGCGAATTGACCGCATCATCAGCGCGGCGGAAATCGCGGATGTGGACGCGATTCACCCAGGTTATGGTTTTCTTTCAGAGAACGCCCATTTCGCGGAAGTCTGCGAGAGCTGCAATATTCGTTTCATCGGGCCGAGTCCGCGCGCGATGAGCGCGCTGGAAGACAAGGCTGTCAGCCGCGCGCTTGCAAAAAAAGCTGGCGTGGATATTCCGCCCGGTTCCGACGGCATAGTTGAAAATGAAAAAGACGCGCGCGAAATCGCCAAGCGCATCGGCTATCCGGTCATGATTAAAGCCGTTGCGGGCGGCGGCGGACGCGGAATGCGCGTGGCGCACAACGATCCATCGCTTGTAAAAGCATATCACACGGCACGTACCGAGGCGGAAAAGGCTTTTGGAAATTCCGGCGTCTACATCGAAAAATTCATTGAAAATCCGCACCACATCGAGATTCAGATTCTTGGCGATAGCAAGGGACGCATAATTCATTTGGGCGAACGCGATTGTTCAATCCAGCGGCGCAACCAAAAACTCATCGAAGAAGCGCCCTCGCCGTTGCTGGAAAATAAATTCCGCAAGTTGCGCGACAAAATCGGCAAGGCCGCCGTGAAAATCGCCGAAGCCGCGCGTTATACAAACGCCGGGACGGTCGAGTTCATCGTGGATAACCACGGCAATTTTTATTTCCTCGAGGTCAACAAGCGGATTCAGGTCGAGCATCCAGTCACGGAAGAAGTCACCGGCATCGACCTTGTGCGCTACCAGATTTTATTGGCGATGGGCGAGCCGTTGCAGCATTCGCAAGGTGATATTCAGATCAAAGGCCACGCCATCGAGTGCCGCATCAATGCCGAAGACCCGTTTGACGATTTTCGCCCCAGCCCCGGTCGTGTGGAAATGTATTACCAACCCGGCGGCCGCGGCGTGCGCGTGGACACCCACGCCTACGCTGGCTACACGATTCCGCCGACATACGACTCGATGATCGGCAAACTCATCACGACCGGCAAAGACCGGCGCGAGACAATCGACCGCATGAACCGCGCACTTTCCGAATACATGATCACCGGCGTCAAGACGACCATTTCCTTCCAACAGGCCATCATGCAAGACCCGAATTTCCGGCGTGGAGTTTATTCGACCAGCTTTGTAGAACAATTGCTGGGCGGCGCGCGCCGCGAGTTGATCGAGGAAAAAGCGTGATGCGCGCAAAATAATTTCCCCCGTTCGTTTCAATTTTGTTTCAGAATTAAATTTGACAGCCGCCCGCCGCCGCTTATCTTTTAGAACCAAAAATTATGGCCGACATTCCACCCATCAATCTGGGCGCGCCTGCGGGCGCGGAGCCGATGAAAAAATCCACCGGCAGGGTTCAACCCAAGAAAGAAACCGTCCGCATCAATCTGCCGCCCAAGCCGACCGCTGCGCCGACCATCAAGCTGCCGACGCTGCCGCCCGGCGGACCGACCGGCGCGTCCAGCGGAATGCCGACGCCCTCTGCGGCCGCTCCGATTCAAACACAAGCTGCGGCGCGCAGTGCCGCCGCCGCACCGTCCACGCAATCACGCGGCGCGGCGCCGGTCGCCGCCCAACGTCCCGCACCTGCCGCCGCTCCGACGGTCAGCGGATTTGACAAAATTCTGGCACTTGCCGCCGCCATTGTCGCCTTGGCTGCAGTCGGCACAACTGTCTGGATGCTGATGATCCTGAACGCCGCGCTGAACCAGTAATTGATTGCCGCCGCACTTTCCCATTTAATTATAATTATGGCTTCCCCCCTCATCGTCACGCTCACGCAGGAAAGCTTTGCCCAGCAAGTTTTGCAATCACCCACGCCCGTGCTCGTGGATTTTTGGGCGGAATGGTGCGGGCCTTGCAAGATGATTGCGCCGCTGCTCGATGAACTCGCCGACGAATACGACGGCAAGGTGAAAATCGGCAAGGTCAACATTGACGAGCAACAGGCGCTCGCGACCCAATACGGCATCCGCGCGATTCCAACGCTCCTGCTCATCAACAAAGGGCAGGTCGCCGAACAGCTCGTCGGCGCGAAAAGCAAACGCGACCTCAAGGCCAGCCTCGACCGCGTCGCCGCTTGAATTGGGAAGAACGGCGAACGGAACTGATTCCGCTTTGCCCTTTTTCTTTTCCGATTTAACTTCTCCGCGTGACCCTTTCTGAAATTCTTGCGAACGAAGAATTACGCCGGCGCGAATTTCCCGTCACGCGCGAAAAAATTTTCCTCGCGCACGCGGGAGTTTGTCCGCTGCCAAAAAAAGTTGCCGCCGCAATTTCAAAATGCGCGGAGCAATCCACGCTCGGCGACCAAGAAGCATTTATGCTCTCGCGTCTCGACGACGCTCGAAAACTTGCGTCGCAATTAATAAATTGCCGGCCGGACGAAATCGCGCTCGTCGGGCCGACTTCGCTCGCGTTGAGTTTTGTCGCCGCCGGACTGGATTTTCGCAAGGGCGACAACATCCTCATTTATCACGACGATTATCCATCGAATGTTTATCCCTGGATGGCTCTGGCTGCGCGCGGCGTCGAAGTGCGATTGCTTAACATAAAAAATTACGGCGCGATCCGCACGGTTGACGTGATGGGACAAGTGGACGAAAACACAAGGCTCGTCGCGCTCGCGTCCTGCCATTTCATCAGCGGGTTTAGGATCGAAATTGACGCCATCGGAAAATTTTTGCGCGAACGCGGAATTTTATTCTGCCTCGACGCGATCCAGACGCTCGGCGCTTTTCCGACGACGGTGGAGCACGTTGATTTTCTGGCCGCCGACGCGCACAAATGGCTGCTCGGCCCGTGCGGCGCGGGAATTTTTTACGTCCGCCGCGACTTGCAGGAAAAGTTGAACCCGCCGATTTACGGCTGGCACAATGTCCGCAATCCAAATTTTGTCGCGCAGGAGCAAATCATTTTCCGCAGCGGCGCGGTGAAATACGAAGCGGGCACGCAAAATCTGGTCGGCCTCGTCGGATTGATCGCGTCAATGGAACTCGCGCTGGAAATCGGCGTGGAAAATATCGCGGCTGAATTGCTTCGCAAACGTGCATTGCTCATCCCAGCCTTGCAAACAAAGGGTTTTACTGTTCTCAACGCCGCCGCAAAAACTGAAAACGCGAGCGGCATCATTTCATTTTTTCAAGCCGGAAAGGATTTGGCGGAATTGAACAAAAAACTTTCGGAAGCAGGGGTTGTCGCGTCGCTGCGGACAAACCGCGCTGGGCAAAATTTCATCCGGCTCTCGCCGCACTTTTACAACACGGACGCGGAGTTGCGGCGCGTGTTGGAATTGCTCTGAAAAATTTTCAATCGCGGCGGCTGTATTCCAGGATCGCCGCGCGCCACCACGCCGCGAGCGTTTCGCTTGGCCGCTGCCATGATTGCTGGTGCAGCCAGACCATCACGCCCTGGTCGGCCATGATCAAAAGCCGGTCGGGCGCGCTCAATTTGTCCGGGCCTTCGGCCAGCAATTTTTCGCCAATCGCTTGGACACGGTCGCCGCCGACGCCGAGTTTTGAGAATTGCTCGGCGTAGACCGGGTTCAATTGTTTCTCGCGCAGAAGCGAGACGTGGATGGCGTTGAGGTAAGGATCGAGGACGGCCTCGGCAAGCCCGGCGTGCGAGGTGCGCGGAGAATTATCGCCGGTGAGTTCGTGGATTTTCAGATGCGATCGCAGCGAAAGCAATTCCTCGGGCAGCTTGATTTCTTCCGGCGTGAGAAATAATCCAAGGCTGCGCGCGCGCGCGCCAAGGCTTTTGCGGCTGGTCCACACGCTCAACGGAATTGAAAGCGCCATGCCCGCCAGCACGGGCGTGAACCACCAGAACAACTTCGGTTCGAGCTGCCACATGAACGCGCCCCAAATGATTCCGATCAACGTGTGACCCCAGTGCCGCCGGAACGCAAATATCCACGCCGTCCCGTCGGCGTCGCGCTTTTGCGCCGTCCAGCCGACGCTGATGCCGAGAAAATTGGTGGCGACGAAGCGCGTGTGCCAGAGCATGAGCAGCGGTGCGTGCAGCGTGGAAAAAACAGTTTCGCCGACGACGCTGGCGGTCGCGCGCACCAGTCCGCCGAACGCATGGCGGCGCGGCCAGTCGTTCGCGAGGTCAATGAGCGCGAGAAATTTTGGAAGCATGATGACGATCATGCAAATGGTGAAAATCAAGAATGCGTGCGCCGTGCCGCTCCAACCGCTCAAGTAGGGCGTGAACGCCTGCACGGGGATGTCCGAGAGACCGGTATATTTTTGATACCAGAAAATCCAGTTGAACGTGAGCAGAAACGCAAGCCACAGCGGGCCGGCGAGGTAGCCGCAGATTCCCAAAATCAAATGCAGCCGGCTCACACCGCGAAGTCCTTTCGCAAAAAGAACGAGGCCGTGCTGCAAATTTCCCTGGCACCAGCGGCGTTCGCGCTGGGCATTTTCGATCATTGCCTGCGGCGTTTCCTCGTAGCTGCCTTCGAGGTCGTAGGCGAACCAGACTTCCCAGTTTTCGCGCGACATCAGCGCGGCCTCGACAAAATCGTGCGACAAAATTTGTCCGCCGAACGGCTTGCGCCCCGGCAATTGCGGCAGGTCGCAGAATTGCATGAACGGTTCGGTGCGGATGATGGCGTTGTGCCCCCAATAATTTCCCAGGTCGAGCGCCCAATAATTCAGTCCGGCGATGAACACGGGGGCGTAGAGGCGGTTGGAAAACTGCTGGATGCGGCCGAACAAACTTTCCGCGTTCACGAGCGCCGGAACGGTTTGGATCAGTCCGATGGTCGGATGAACTTCCATCAATTTCACCAAGTCCACGAGCGTTTCGCCGCGCATGACGCTGTCGGCGTCGCAGACCGTGAAGTAGCGGTAGCGACGGCCCCAAGCGTTCAGAAAATCGCGGACGTTGCCGCTCTTGCGGCCTTCGTTGTCGAGACGCCGGCGGTAATAAATTTTGCCGAGCGCATCCAGTTCGCGGATCAACTCGAACCAGCGGCGTTCTTCCTCGATCCATTTGTCCGGATCGGTCGAATCGCTCAAAATAAAAAAATCGAAGCGATCAAGCTGGCCGGTTTTTTCGAGCGATTCATAAGTCGCGCGCAGGCCTTCATAAACGCGCACGCTGTCTTCGTTGTAGATCGGAAAGACAATCGCCGTGCTGATGCCGTCAATATTCTGGTCACGGTAATTTTTCAGGTTCGTGATGCGGCGGCGGTCGCCGAATGTCCGCAGGAAAAACCCGAACACGCCATGCACGCATCCGATTGCCGTGAACAAAAACAAAATCACGAAAAGAACCAGCAAGACCGTGCGCGACGCCGACCAGCCGGTGCGCCAAAGCAAATCGGCGAAAAGCAGCGAGACCAATCCGGTGAGCAGCAGCGCGGACGAATAAAAAATGAAGAGCCTCCAGCCACGGGGGACGCGCGTCGCGGACGTCACTTGGAGCAGTGGCGATGGGTCGGGCATGGTTTTAATGCGTGATGATAAAAACCACGATCAACAGCACGGCGAACAGTGTCCAGACCAGCGCCATCCGAAAATAGGGAAACCGCCCCAAGTTTGTGAGCGTCGTTATCGGGCCAAGGTCAAGCGGTCGCGGCGTCATTTTTGAAAGTTGAAAATCCGGCCCGGCGCGCAAAAAAGCTTCGCGCATGGCGCTGGTGAATTCTTCGGGCCATGGACCAGGACGCAAAAATTGTTCCTGCCATCTGCCCGGCATGTCCGCGAGCAGCAATGCGAGCCGCCCGCGCGTCGAAAGGGTCTGGTCGGCCTTGGTCGGCGGCGATTGCAAAACTTCGGAGAACCATTCGGTCACGATGTGCTCCATTTCCTCGGCGGCAAGCTGTGTTGCCGAGGAATTCAATTCGGCGGGCGCGCGGCGCTGGGCGCGTTCGAGCACGCGCAGGACGAGCTGGCCGAGCAGAGCCTTGTTGCGGATGCGGAGCGCGTGGAAATAATTTTCCACTTTCGCATAGGCGGCGTTCCATTCCTCGAGCGGACGTCCGGCGAGTTTGCCGGAGGCGTCGGGCAAAATCGCGGTGTTCACGGCGGACTCCATTGGTAGGTCCATGTTTCGCTCAAGATGTTCGTGCCTTTTTGCAGCGTGCAGCGCAGGTCCACTGGATCAACATTGCCGGGCTTGGGCTGCATTTTCAGGATCACGCGCCATGTTTTCAGATCGGGATTGCGGATGACCTGGTTGTTCAAGATCACCGCGTTGAAACTGCAATTGGCGATGGCCTGCGGCGGACGGTCTTCAGGCACGACGTCCAATTTCGGCCCGGTGAAATCAATCACGATTTGCCTGCAGTCCGTGCAACTCGGGTCGAGGCCGATGCGCGTGGAAACGGCGCGGTTTTCAGAAAGTTTGATGTCTGCCTCGCCCATTTGCCAGTAAATGGTGTAGCCGAACCGAAACGGTTTCAGTGGCGCGGGTTTGTTTTTCGGATCCCAAAACGCGACGACATTGTCCAGGCCTTCGTAGCCCGTGTTCAACTCGACGAGATGCAAATCGCCGGCGCCCCAGTTCGTGCCATGCGGCTCGACCCACACGCTTGGTTCAAGGTGATAAAAATTAAAACTGTCCTGATACGCGGCGAAGGAGCGTTCGCGCTGCAATAACCCAAAGCCCTTGATGTTCGGCGCGGAAAAAATCTGGTGGCGCATGACGGACGGATTATCAAGCGGACGCCAGAGTGTCTCGCCGTTGCCCATGCGGACGAGCAAGCCGTCGCTGTCGTGGACCTCGGGGCGGTAATCGTCAAATTTTTTCTCCGAATTTTTGCCGAACCAGAACATGCTTGTCAGCGGCGCGAAACCGATTGTTTTTATCGGCTGCGCATTTGTGTTTGCCGCGAGAATTTTTTTTGGTTGGCGCAAATAAATGATCGCATCCACGTCGGCGACGGTTGTTTCGCCGGGACGGATGTGAAATTCATACGCGCCCGTGCAACTTACACTGTCGAGAATGGCGAAGAGCGTCAGTTCCGTGTCGTCCGGTTGCGGCTTGCCGAGCCACCAGTCGGTGAAGATGGGAAATTCCTCCGGCCGATCCGATTCGCCGCAGTTGAGCGCCAGCCCGCGCGCGGACAGGCCGTAGCGCTGGTCTTTGCCGAGCAGCCGGAAATAACTCGCGCCGAGAAACGCGCCGAGTTCGTCCAGTTGATTCGTCTGGTTCAACGGATACAGCACGCGAAAACCGGCGTAACCAGTCTTCGATGGAATTTCATCCGCGATGTCGAGCTTGCCGTAATCAAAAAAATCCTGCACGAAGCGGATCGGTTGAACGTACGCCGCTGTGAATTCATTCACATGCACCGGCTCCTGATAAAGATAGCCCGGATGAAAAAATTCGATGCGGAACGGCAGATCATCTTCAGTCCAAAGCGCGTGATCGCGGCGGAAACGGATTTCGCGATATTTGTCGTAGTCGAGATTGTCCTGCCGCAAAACTTTCGGCAGATCGGCGCGCGGCGAGTGAAAAGGTTTTTCCGCGCGTTCGAGCGCGCGCTGCGCGACGTAATCCAGATTGACGTCGGCATATTCCGCGCCGACGGCAATCCGGCCAGCCAGCGCCAATCCAATTGTTAAAATCAGGCAGACACGTCGCAACATCACACCAAATGAGAATCGAAATCAGGCAAATTTGCAAGTTCGGCGCGAAAAACCCTTATTTTTCAGGCGAAAATCGCTTAATCCAAAGTCTGCCGGTAGCGTTTGATTCCAATTGTCAGCATCACGACGAGGAACAGCGCGATCGGCCAAAGATCGGGCGCGATTTCGGCGATGCCATTTCCTTTCAACAAAATGCCGCGCACGATGCGCAGAAAATGCGTGAGCGGCAGACATTCACCGATGTCCTGCGCCCAATTTGGCATTCCGCGGAACGGAAACATGTAGCCGGACAGCAAAATGTTCGGCAAAAAGAAAAACATCCCCATCTGCATCGCCTGACGCTGGTTTCGCGCGATGGTGGAAAATGTGATGCCGACCGCCAGATGCGCCACGATGAATAAAAATGCCACCGCGAGCAGCAACGGCACGCTGCCGACCATCGGCACGTCGAACAAAAATTTCGCCGCCACGAGAATCAAAAAAATCTGGATGTAGCCGACCATGATATACGGCACGATTTTTCCGATGATCACTTCGACTGGGCGCAGCGGCGTCGAAAGCAGATTTTCCATCGTGCCGCTTTCGCGTTCGCGCGTGATGGCGAGCGCGGTGATGATGACCATCGTCATCGTCAGGATCACGCCCATGAGTCCGGGCACGATGTTATACTGCGTGATGTTTTCGGGATTGTAATGCTGGTGCACGACGAGATTGAACGGCGTGGAACTCGCGCGCAGCTTCGCCAGCGGCCCGGTCAAATCGCGGTTCAAAACAATCGGCGTCAGCGAATTCATCGCGCCGACGGCGTAACCGATGGCCATCGGATCGGTCGCGTCGGCTTCGAGCAGCAAATCCGGCTGTTCGCCGCGCAATAATTTGCGCGAAAAGTCCACGGGAATTTCCACGGCGAATTGCACCGTTCCTTCTTTGAGCAATTTCTGGATTTCCGTCTCGCTCTGCGGTTCGCGCGTGATGTCGAAGTAACTGCTGTTGCGCATCGCCCAGACAATGGTGCGCGAAAAAGTGCTGTTGTCGGCGGAATAAACGGCGGTCGGCAGATGTTTCGGATCGGAATTGATGGCGTAACCGAACAGGACGAGTTGAAGCATCGGAATGCCCAGCATCATGGCGAACGTCAGCCGGTCGCGGCGCATCTGGATGAATTCCTTCGCGACGATGGCGCAAAACCGTTGCCAGTTGAATTTCATTTCAGGAAAAATTGTCCTTCGCGGTTTCCATCAGGCTGATGAAAACGTCTTCAAGTCCAGATTGAATTTGTTTCCAGTGATAATCGCCCGTGATCAGCGGACTCACGCTCGCGCGCAATTTTTCCGCGTCAAGCCCGCTGACGTGCAGCGTCGAGCCAAATGCGACGACCTGTTCGACGCCGGGTTTTCCGCGAATTTTTTCCGCGAGTTCGTGCAAATTTCCGCCGGTCACTTCCCACGTCGAGAGTTTTGAATTTTTCAAAACTTCGTCCACCGTGCCGCTCGCGAGCAGATTTCCATAGCTGATGTAAGCCACGCGATTGCAGCGTTCCGCCTCGTCCATGTAATGCGTCGTGATGAGCACGGTCAAACCCGAGCCGGCAAGCTGCTGGATTTCGTCCCAAAAATCGCGGCGCGCTTTCGGGTCAACGCCCGCCGTCGGCTCGTCGAGCAAAAGCAGTTGCGGCTCGTGGATCAGGCACGCGGACAACGCGAGCCGTTGTTTCCAGCCGCCGGACAATTCACCGGCGAGCTGTTTGCGGCGCTCCACCATGCCGAGACGCTCCAGACTTTTTTCCACGGCGGCTTTGCGCTGCGGCACGCCGTAAATGCGCGCGATGAAATCCAGGTTTTCCTCGATGGTCAAATCCTCGTAAAAACTGAACCGCTGTGTCATGTAACCGACATGCTTTTTGATCTCGGCGCTTTGCGTGCGAAAATCATAATCAAGACACTGGCCGCTGCCGGCGTCCGGCTTGAGCAAACCGCAGAGCATCCGCAAAAAAGTCGTCTTGCCGCTGCCGTTCGGGCCGAGAAAACCGTAAATCTCGCCGTGACGGACTTGCATCGCGATGTTGTTGACGACGACGCGTTCGCCGAACTTTTTCGTGACGTCGTGAACGTCAATGACGAATTCGGAAGCGCTCATCTCACGGAGAAATTTTCACATCCACCGGCTGGCCGGGACGAAGTTCCGCCGCGTCCGCCGGGGAAAATTTTGCCTCGATCATGAAAATCAATTTCGCGCGATTCTCGCGATTGTATAGAACCGGCGGCGTGAACTCGGCCTGCGTGGAGATGTAATTGACCGTCGCGGAATAACTTTTCGTCGCACCGTCAAAAGTGACGCTGACATTTTCGCCGGCCTTGATTCGCGGCAATATTTCCTGCGGCACAAAAAAACGCGCCTTCAAATTTTCCGGCGGCAGCAAAACCACGACCGGATTTCCCGCTGCTACAAATTCACCGGCTCGATAAAGCGTGTCCTGCACAAACGCATTCGTCGGCGCGAACTGCTGCTTCTGATCGAACGACCAGCGCGCTTTCGTGAGCGCGTCATTCAGTGATCCGACTTGCGCCGCGTCGGCATCGCGCTGTGATTTCGCCTGGTCCAGTTCCTCGGCGGAAATCACGCCGCTGTCGGCACGCAACTTTTCACGGCGGGCGAGTTCATTTTCCGAAAGCGCGAGATTTGCTTTAGCCTGCGCGAGATTTTTTTCCGCCTGTTTGACGGCGGCAGTTTCAGATTCACGTTCAAGCTCAAACAACAATTGCCCGCTCTTGACCTCGTCGCCGCGCGCGACGGCGAGATTTGTCAGTGCGCCGCCGAGCGGCGACGCGACATACACATATTCGCCTTCGACGTAGCCTTGAAATTCATCCGGCGAATTTGAAGAACAGCCGGCGACGAAAGCAGCAGCCAGCATCGTCAGGATCAAAATCAAATTGTTTTGCAGCCGCATGGCAGAAAGAAGAACCCATGCCGCGCAAATTTGCAAGTTTGCGTCGCGCCGCATAAATGATAAATTCACGGCGATATGAAGAAGTTGTTTTTTCTGGCGCTCGTTTGTCTCGGCGGCAACGCATTTTCCCAGGGTGCGGACACAAATTCAGCCGCATGGATTTCGCGCCCGTTGTCGCTGGCGGACTGCCTGAACGTCGCGCTCCAGCAAAACGCCACGATCCTCAAGGCGAAAAATGATCTGGAAGCGTCGCACGGCGTGGTCGTGCAGACACGCGCGGTGGCATTGCCTCAATTGACGGCGACGGGCCAATACAAATACACCGACCCGCACGCGATTGAAAATTTTCCTTCCGGCACGAATGGCAGCTCGGGTTTTCAGCAGCCGAATCAAAATTGGAACGCGGGCGTCCAGCTGGTCCAGTCCATTTACGAAGGCGGAAAAATGGTCGCGGCGTTCCGCGCCGCCAATGCCACGAAACAACTGGCGCTGGCGCAATTTCAGACCGTCGTCGCCGACACGCTGCTCGCCACGCGCGTCGCGTATTATGACGTGCTGCTGGCCGCGCAGGAAATCACCGTCCACGAGGCTTCGGTGAATCTGCTGCAAAAGGAATTGGAAGACCAGCAGCACCGACTTGACGCGGGCACGGTCCCAAAATTCAACGTGTTGCGCGCCGATGTCGCCGTTGCCAATGAACGTCCGAATTTGATCCAGGCGCGAAATAATTACCGCATCGCAAAAAATAATTTGTCGAACCTGCTCGGCTACAATCTGCCGCACGAAATCCTGGAGGAAGTTCCGTTGAACCTGACCGACACGCTCGAAGCCGCGCCGTATGACGTGAACCTTTCCGACGCCATCCAGCAGGCGCTCGCCCGCAGGACGGAACTCACCGTGCTGCGCAAGACGGTGGAATTGCAGCGGCTCAACATCGTCAACGCCAAGTCCGGTTACAAGCCGACCGTCTCGCTTTTTGCCGGTTACGGCTGGTATAATGCGCAATTCACGCCGCCGGTGGAATTGGACCATGACATCAACGGCTGGAACGCCGGGGCGGAGTTGAGCTGGGACATTTTTGACGGGTTGTTGACGCACGGAAAAGTCATACAGGCCGACGCGCTTTACCAAAAATCCAAAACCGACCTGGCGGACCAGTCGCGCCAGATTGAAATCGAAGTTCGCACGGCGTATTCCGATTTCATCGAGGCGCGCGAAGTTTTGGAATCGCAAAAAACCGTCCAGGCCGAGGCCGAGGAAGCGTTGAGTGAAGCGCGGTCGCGCGCCGACGCCGGCACCGGCACGCAACTCGACGTGCTGGACGCCGAGACTTCGCTCACGCAGGCGCGCACGACGCAAATCCAGGCGCTCCATGATTACGATACTGCGCGCGCAAAATTGGAGCGCGCGATCGGCGCGGACATGATCCAGACGGCTTCGGCAAAGTAAGCGGAACGTCGGCGGCTCGCCTGCTTTCCTGTCGGTTTGAATTGCGAACCGGCGGAAATTCTGGAAGATTCCTGCCGCACATGGCAAAAATCCAACGCGCGCTCATTTCTGTTTCGGACAAAACGGGTTTGGTTCCGTTCGCGCAAATTCTCGCGCGGGCCGGCATTGAAATCATCTCCACCGGCGGCACGGCGAAAACTTTGCGCGACGCCGGACTCGCCGTGAAAGACATCGGCGAACACACCGGGTTTCCAGAAATGCTCGATGGCCGCGTGAAAACGCTGCACCCGAAAGTCCACGGCGGATTGCTTTTCATTCGCGGAAACGAAAAACACGAAGCGGCTGCGCGCGAACATAAAATTTCACCAATTGATCTGGTTGTCGCGAATCTTTATCCGTTCGAGCAAACCGTCGCGAAGCCGGATGTGAGCTTGCACGACGCGATTGAAAACATTGATATCGGCGGGCCTTCGATGCTGCGCAGCGCGGCGAAAAATCACGACAGCGTGACGGTCGTTGTTGACCCGATGGATTACGCCGAAGTCGCAAAACAAATTTCGGAGAATGGAAACACAAGTTTGGGATTGCGAAAAAAACTGGCCGCGAAAGTTTTCGCGCGGACGGCGGCTTACGACGGCGCGATCGCGGCGCATCTGCAGAAGGAATTTTCCGGCGGCAAAGGCGCGCTGCCCGCTTCGCTTTCAATTTCCGCGCCGCTCGTGCAGCCGTTGCGTTACGGTGAAAATCCGCACCAGGCCGCCGCCCTTTACGGCAAGTTCAACGAATTTTTCCGGCAGCTTCACGGCAAGGAACTTTCTTACAACAATATTTTGGATCTGACTGCGGCGGCGAATTTGATTTCGGAGTTTGAAAAGGACGCGCCGACGCTGGCGATTTTGAAACACACAAACCCGTGCGGCGTCGGGCAGGGTGAAAATTTGCGCGAGGCGTGGGACAAGGCGTTTGCGACGGACAAGCAGGCGCCGTTTGGCGGAATCATTACGACAAATAAAATTCTCGACGGCGATTGCGCGGAGGCAATCGCGGAAATTTTCAGCGAGGTCATTATCGCGCCGGGTTTTTCGGCGGAGGCCCTGGAAATTTTGCAGAAGAAAAAAAATCTGCGGCTGCTGAAAATTTTGAAGTCGCCAAGCGAAAGTTCTTCTTTCGATTTGCGAAGCGTCGGCGCGGATTCATTTTTGTTGCAAGAACGGGATCTGAAAATCGTGACGCGCGCGGATCTGAAAATCGTGACGAAACGGCAGCCGACGGAATTGGAACTGAACGCGATGCTGTTCGGCTGGCGCGTCGTCAAGCACATCAAGTCGAACGCGATTGTTTATGCGGCCGCGGACAGGACTTTGGGAATCGGCGCGGGACAAATGAGCCGCGTGGATTCGAGCCGCATTGCGGTGTGGAAAGCGGGCGAGGCGAAGCTTTCGCTCAAAGGCAGCGTGGTTTGCAGCGATGCGTTTTTCCCGTTCGCGGACGGTTTGATCGCGGCGGCGGAAGCGGGTGCGACGGCGGCGATCCAGCCGGGAGGTTCGGTGAAAGATCCGGAAGTCATTGTGGCGGCGGATGAAAGAAATCTGGCGATGGCATTCACGGGCGCGCGGCATTTCCGGCACTAGTTTTTTCCGCGCAAAAAATCCGCGAAGATTTTAATTCAACGAATCAGCCAATAAACGAGCGCGATCTGGGCGGCGGTGATTGCGGCGATGAGCGCCCAGACAAAACTTTCGCGGAAGCGCGGGCCGCGTTGACGTGCGGCGGCGAGCCAGAATTGCAATCTGGCCGAGCCGATGGTGATGGTGTCGCCGTTGCGGAGGATTTTGTTTTGGACGGGTTCGCCGTTGACGGCGGCGAGCGCGTTGGCGAAAGTCGCAAGCTTGAAGCCTTCCTTTTTTTGAAATTCCAAAACGAGGTGCTGGTCCCAGACGCCATCGTCTTCGAGTTGCAGGTCGTTTTGCGCGGCGCGTCCGACGCGGAAAGGAAAATGGCGGACAACCAATTGATTGCCCGCCTTTTTTCCGGAAAGGATGTTGAATTGGGTCATCAGAAAATCCGGCGCAGGACCTGGATTTGATCGCCGGGATAAACCTGCGGGTCTTGGGACACATCCTCGATCGCCCTGTTGTAGTTGACCTTGATGCGCTGCCCGTTGGCGCGGATGAGCCAGATTTTTGAGTGGTTGGCAAAGTCGGTGAAGTCGCCGGCGGAGGTGATGGCCTTGGTGACGGTGGTCTGGCCGACGTAAAGCTGGCGGCCGGGGCCTTTCACTTCGCCGCTGACGAAATAAACGAGGTCACCGGGTTTTACGGTGACGGTGAGGCGGACGTAGTAATTGGGAACGTAAAGGTCGTGGATTTCCTTTTGCAATTCGCCTGCGGTCTTGCCGGCGGCGTGGACTGGGCCGATGTATGGCAGGGTGATGTTGCCGTCTTCTTTGATGGGTTCATCGTGCTCTGGAATTTCATCCGGTGCCTCGGAGAAATACACGCTGACCGTCTCGCCGATGTGAAAGTGGGCGACTTCTTCCGACTGCGGGGATTCCCCCGCTGCGGGCGGGCCGGGATTGTCGGAAAGAAACGGGTCGCTGGTCGAGGAGGCGCAGCCAGTGAAAACCAGGCTGGCGAGCAGCAGGGCAAACGTAAAAAATCCGCAGGCAAATAATTTCATGGGGGCTAATCGTCGT
>Ga0181537_10002351_pt1 | contig 16724 bp, 13 predicted proteins | sample PEATcosm2014_Bin_39_FD_119765 | JGI IMG/M metagenome (GOLD analysis project Ga0181537, IMG submission 119765) | Peatland microbial communities from MTU Mesocosm Facility, Houghton, MI, USA - PEATcosm2014_Bin23_10_metaG | ecosystem: Environmental > Terrestrial > Soil > Wetlands > Peat | place... | reverse complement strand
GTGGAAGGCAGCGCGCTGAAGAACTGGTTCGCCAGCCGCGACAGTTCCTCTACGCTGGGCAGACCCTCGGGTATCTGCTCACTTGTACTCACGATACTTTCCCACCTCGACCGCCTCTAATACGGCGATGGCATCGTCGGTCAGAATCGCAAGAGAACAGTACAGAGACACCAGGTAGGAAGCGATCGCCTTGCGATTGATCCCCATGAATCGCACCGAGAGGCCGGGACCTTGTTCGCCCGGCAAACCCGGTTGGAATAATCCAACGACGCCCTGCCGCGATTCGCCCGTGCGAATCAAGAGAATATTGGTCTTGCCGCCGGTTACGTGCAATTTGTCGGTCGGGATCAGCGGCAAGCCGCGCCACGTCAAAAATGGCGATCCGAACAGCGTCACCGTCGGCGGCGGCACGCCGCGAGCGGTGCACTCGCGCCCGAATGCCGCAATTGCCTCCGGGTGTGCCAGGAAAAAGCCCGGTTCCTTCCACACCTTGGCAATCAGTTCATCGAGATCATCGGGCGTGGGGGCCCCCGACCGGGTTTTGAGTCGTTGGCGCTTGGCGATATTATGCAGCAGACCGTAGTCCTTGCTATTGATCAATTCGCTCTCTTGACGCTCCTTGACGGACTCGATGATCAAGCGCAATTGCTGAGTCGTCTGGTTGTAAGGCGAGCTGTAGAGATCCGACACCCGCGTGTGGATGTCGAGCACCGTGTTGACCGCGCCCAGCATGTATTCGCGCGGATTCTCCTCGTAGTCGACATAGGTCTTCGGAAGGTCGCGCTCATCCTGGTCGGAACACTCGACGCTGACGCTGGCCGCGTCCTTGACACGGTTGACGCGATAGATACCCGCCTCCACCGGAACCCAATGCAGCAGGTGCACCAGCCACCGCGGCGTGATGCTCGACATCTGCGGCACGGTCTTGGTGGCGTTGGCGAGTTGCCGCGCGGCGTTGTCGCCTAATGCAGTCTGCTTGTCCGGTTGTTCAGCCATTCGATCCGTCTCCCTGACTTTTGCCAGACGCGAGCTTATACCGCCCGCGCTCGCATGGGAACGCGCGGATGCGCGACCCGTCCGCACTTCTCGTGAATCATTTCGCCCCGGCAAATCCGATGCAAAGAGTGCCCCGGGCAGGAATCGAACCTGCGACCTAGCGCTTAGGAGGCACTCGCTCTATCCACTGAGCTACCGGGGCGAATAACAGTAGGTGCGTGGCTTGCCGGAAATCCCGAAGCCGGAGTTCGGACTTAGGACTCGGGATATTTGGTGGAGGAGAAGGGGATCGAACCCTCGACCTTCGCATTGCGAACGCGACGCTCTCCCAACTGAGCTACTCCCCCGAAAAAGGGGCCCGGAATCTTAGCAGCAAAGCCTTCCGGTGCCAAAAGTATCGCGCCCAGAGTACCGCGCCCAAAGTATCGCCCATTGGCAGCTCGAACCAAAGTACGCTCATCGGCGGGGCGCGGCTAGGCTAGGATGTCAGGGCAATGGAGGGATGAAATGATCAAAGCGGGCGACCGTGCCCCGGAATTCACGCTTCCGGACGAAAGTGGCAAAGACCGATCTCTGACCGAACTGTTGAGCTCAGGCGCGATCGTCCTCTATTTCTATCCCGCTGATTTCACGCCCGGGTGCACGCGACAGGCCTGTGTGCTGCGCGACTTGCATGCCGAAATCGTCAACGCGGGCCTGCGCGTCGTCGGAATCAGTCCGCAAAGCCCGCAATCGCACGCCAGGTTCAAGGAAAAATACCAGCTGCCCTTCGTGCTGCTCGCGGACGAGCAGAAAACCGTCACCAAGATGTACGGGCTCAACGGTCCATTGGGGATCGGCGTACGCCGTGCCAGCTACTTGATCGATGGGAGCCGACGAATTCGCGGCGCGGTGTTGGCTGATTTCAGGATCGGCCGCCACGCCGAGTTCGTGCGCAAGGCAGTCATGCTGCGCGCCGCGAACCCCACCGCCGCGAACCCTTGACGGTCATTAATAAGTCATGCGCAGAAAATTCGCGTGCCCGATGCGCGGCACGGTGACGATATACATGGTCCCGTATTCATCGTCGCCGAGTTGGGGGATCTTGGCATTCCCGTCGAGCGCCGCGACGATCGCGGGCACGGTGTCGCTGTGCCCCACGATGAGCACTCTGCCGCCGCTATGCTCGCGCACGGCCCGCCGCGCCAAGGCCGCCGGGTCATCCGCCGGAGCAACGGTGGCGTCCACGCCCAGGCGCGCCGCGAGCGGCGCCGCGGTGAGCCGATTGCGCAATGCCGGCGACACGTAGATCGCATCGATGTGGCCCACGGCCTTGGCATCGCCGAACATTTGCGCGAGCAATTCTGCGCGCGCCTCGCCCGCCTGCGTGAGGGGCGGATCGGCCCCCGGGCCGAGTTGCTTCTCCGCGTGGCGAATGACGATGACCGTGGTCGCATCGGCGGTTCCCCACATCCATGCGGCAAACACCAGGAAGATCGCGAAGCTGAAGACCATGGCCGCCGCGACCGCCGTGAGCCAGATGGGCATCAAGAACGGGCGGCGCTGAAAGCTCACGGGGACCTTTTTTTGCACAGGTATCCTATCGTGCGTGTTCGTCAGCACGCACCATGCGGCCATCATAGCAATGAATACCGTCATCAAACCCCTCGCAACCTGTGCAATCAGGCTGCAAATTGCGATTCTGGCCGCCGGATTCTCCCGCCGGCTGGGCCGGCCCAAGGCGCTCGCGCAAATTCACGGTCAGAGCATGCTGCGCAGAACCCTCTCCGCCGCGAGCCGCGTCGCGGGCGCGAAGGTCATCGTGGTCGTACCGCCGCAGTATGTCCGCTATCGCACAGAAGCACGAGGCTTCGATGTCGTTTTCTCCGTCAATTCACGGCGCGCCGCCGGACTGTCGAGCTCCGTGCGGCGCAGCATCATGCGCGCCCGTTGCTCTTCGGCCGTGCTGCTCCTGCCGGTCGATTTGGCAACCCTGCAACGGCGTGATCTGGATCAGTTGGTCTCGAGGTGGCGTGGAGCCCCGCGGCGCGTCATCGCGAGACACATTGGGCAGGACGACGCGAGTCCACGGGGCGGCGTACCGATGAATGGCGTGCCGCACGGTGACGTGCCGATGGTTGGGGAATCGACGCGTGGCCTGCCCCAGGGAGGCGTGCCACTTATTCTGCCGCGATGGCTATACTCCCGCGCGCTCGAAGTCACGGGCGACGCCGGACTGCGCGAGCTCGTCAACCGCCTGCCGTCCGAGCAGCGCGTCCTCGTGGATCTCCCCTCCGCCGCATTCGACATCGATACGCCCGACGATCTTCACGCCGCACGCCGCCGCCTTCGCCGCACAAGCTTCGCTCCCTGAATCGCTCATCGCCCGCATCCCTCTTCCCATCCAACCTGCGTCGAAGTGAAGCGGCCGAAGCATCACTCTCGCGCGACTTGTACGAGGCGATACCCCACCGCAGTCTCAGTCAGAATGTGCTTCGGCTGCGCCGGATCGTTTTCGAGCTTCTGGCGCAAATGGCCCATGTACACCCGCACGTAATGGCCGTCTTCGGTATGCGAGGGACCCCACACGTCGCGCAGGATGTGGCGATGTGTGAGGACCTTGCCGGCGTTGGCGATCAACAAGCCCAACAACCGATATTCAATCGGTGTGAGGTGGATCGGCGCGTCCCCCTTGTGAACCGTGCGCATGCTCAAATCCACTTTGACGTCGCCGAACTCGAACACCGAACCCAAGGTGCCGCCTGCCTCGCGGCGCCGGCGCGACGCGGCTCGCACCCTCGCGAGCAGCTCGCCGACCCCGAAGGGTTTGGTCAGATAGTCATCCGCGCCCGCGTCCAATGCGTCGATCTTGTCCTGCTCGCCGACGCGGGCCGACAGCACGATCACCGGCACTTTCGACCAGCCGCGCAGGTCGCGCAAGAATTCCATGCCATCGCCGTCGGGCATGCCCAAATCCAAAATGATCAGCTCCGGCTTGCGCGTGCCGGCGTCGATCAGGCCCTGCCGCAGGGTATCGGTCTCATGCACGGTCCAGCCCTCCGCTTCCAGTGCCGTGCGCACGAACCGGCGTATTTGGCGCTCATCTTCCACCAGGATGACCACCGGCACAGGTTCAGCCATTGGCGGCCTCCTCCGGTTCCAATTCGGCTTGGGGCGGATGGCCGAGCGGCAGCGTGAAGATGAAGCGCGCGCCGCCGCGCGGTCCGTTGGTGGCGACGATCTTGCCCTGATGCGACTCGATGATCGCGCGGCAGATCGACAAGCCGAGCCCTACTCCGGGGGTTGCCGATTCGCGTTCGCCGCGCGTGAACTTCTGAAACACGGCCTCCTCACGCCCCGTGGCCAAGCCCGGGCCGTCGTCCGACACCGAGACGCTCAGCCGATCCGCCACGACCTCGGCGGACAGCGTGACCGTGCTGCCGGGCGGCGTGTATTTGGATGCATTCTCGAGCAAATTCACCAGCACCCTCTCGATCAGCAGCGCGTCGAAGCGCACCAACGGCAAGTCCCACGGGATGTGCACTTCCACCCGGTGCTGCTTCAGCATGGCATGCGTCGCGTTCAAGGCGGAGCCCACCACCTCTTCCAATGGCTGCCATTGGAGGTTCAACTTGACCTCGCCGCTCTCGATGCGCGCCATGTCGAGCAGGTTGCTGACGAGAGTGCTCATGCGGCGCGCCTCATCCTGTATCGCTTGCGCGGTCTCGAGCTGCGCCGGCGAGAGCGGCGGTTTGGTGAGCGCCAATGACTCGGCCAACCCGACCAGCACGGTCAACGGGGTGCGCAAGTCGTGCGACAGCGCCGCGAGCAGCGAGTTGCGCAGCCGTTCCGATTCCATCTGCACGACGGCATCTTGGGCGACTTCCACGTAGTGTACGCGCTCCAGCGCGATGGCGATCAACGCGGCGAAGGTGTCGAGCAGCTGGCGCTGTTCCGGGATGCGCAGCAGACGGCGGTTATGCGCCTTGACCGCCAGCACGCCGCGCGCATGCGTGGGCGCACGCAGTGGCACATACAGCACCTCGCTGCCGGGCAGCGTATCCGTGCCGAACCCGGCCGGCTGCCCTTTGTCGAACGCCCATTGTGCGATGCCGATATCGACCGCCAATTCCGAGCCGCCGCGCCCCGAATCGGCGGGCCCCGCGCCGGTGCGCGGGGAGGTGACCTGCAGTTGTCCGGCGGAATCCGGCAAGAGCAGGGCCGCGCTCGCGCGAAACGTGCGCGCGATGGATTCATCGCTGATTCGAACCACCTGCTCGATCTGCACGGCACCGGAGAGGTCGCGCGCAATCTCGTACAAAGAACCGGCGCGCTCCTCGCGGTACGAGGCCACTCGGGCCTGAAACCGCAAACCGGCGGTCAATTGTCCCGTGATCAAACCGACCGTCAACATGATGCCGAACGTCAGCAGGTACTGAACGTCGCTCACCGCGAACGAGAATCGTGGCGGCACAAAAAAGAAGTCGAACGAACACACGCTCAGCACCGCCGCGAGTGCCGCGGCACCGCGGCCGAACCGGACCGCGATCAATACCACCGTCAAAATATAAATCGCCACGATATTCGAGCGGTCGAAATGCTCGCCGAGCGGGATCGAGACCAGCGTCACGCCGACGCAGGCGAGCGCCGACCACAGATATCGCAGCTGCTTGAAATGACGTCGCTCGGCGGGCTCCGGGCCGGCGAGCTCCTGCAGCGGCGCGGCATTTCTTGAAGTGCCGTTCCGCGCGGCGCCTTCGGCCCGCCCGATCTCGACCAGGTCGATGTCAGGCGCCAGCATCGCGAGCTTCTGGCCGCTGGAACGTTGCCACGGCCACAGACGCCGGGCGGGGTCGCGGCCGATGACGAGCTTGGAGAGATTATGGCCGCGCGCATAGGCGATCGCCGCTTCGGCCACATTGGCATCGGCGAGCACAGCGGTGGTGGCGCCCAATTCCTTGGCCAGATTCAAGGTGCCCAGGATCTTCTCGCGCTGCGTCGCGGGCAGGCGCTGCAGGCTCGGCGTCTCCACGTAGATGGCGTGCCAGTCGGCGTTCAATTGGCTCGCGAGGCGCGCAGCCGCACGCACCACCCGTTCCGCACCGGCATCGGGACCCACGCAGGTCAGCAGCGCATTGCCGGTCTTCCACACCGACCCTATGGACTTGTCGACGCGGTACGCCTGCACGTCGCCTTCGACCCGGTCGGCGGTGCGCCGCAGGGCGAGCTCGCGCAAGGCCATGAGATTGCCCTTGCGGAAGAAATTATTCGCCGCGCGTTCGGCTTGCTGCGGCAGATACACCTTGCCGCCCCTCAGACGTTCGAGCAGCTCCTCGGCCGGAATGTCGACCAGGACCACCTCGTCGGCATCGTCGAACACGGTGTCGGGCACGGTCTCCCACACGCGCACGTTGGTGATCCCGCCCACCACGTCATTGAGACTCTCGAGGTGTTGCACATTGAGCGTGGTGAATACATCGATACCCGCCGCCAAGAGCTCCTCGACATCCTGCCAACGCTTCGGGTGGCGGGCACCCTGCACATTGGAGTGAGCGAGTTCATCGACCAGGATCAGCGACGGACGGCGCAGCAGCGCCGCGTCGAGATCGAATTCACTCAAATCCTTGCCCCGATGGGGCATCATCCTCGGCGGTAGAACCTCCATGTCGGCGAGCAGTGCCGCGGTTTCCGCCCGGCCGTGAGTCTCCACGACGCCGATCGCGACGTCGCGCCCCTCGAGTTTGAGTTTGCGCGCCGCCACCAGCATCGCGTAGGTCTTGCCGACGCCGGCCGATGAGCCGAAATAAATCCGCAGTTTCCCGCGGCGCGCCTCGGCTTCTTGAAGCTTGACCTTCGCCAGCAGCGCGTCCGGATCGGGGCGTTGTTCGCTCGATGTCGGCATCGGCCGCTATTGTGCGCGATCGAGAGCCAGATTGAGCAACAATACGTTGACGCGCGCTTCGCCGAAGATTCCCCACTGCGGTGGTTCCACCTCGGAGAGCACCAGTTGCCTCACCTTGAGGGTGTCCATGTGCCGCGCGCGCGACACGCGCGTGACCTGGTAGAGCGCCGCGGCGGGACTGATGTGCGGATCGAGCCCGCTGCCCGATGCGGTGACGAGATCAACCGGGATGGGCAACGAGTTGTCCGGATCGGCCGCTTTCAGCGCGTCGATCCGTGCGCGCACCGCGTCGATCAATGCGGGATTGGTGGGCCCCAAATTGGACCCTCCCGACGCCGTGCCATTGTTCGGCATCGGTGCGGTTGCGGAAACACGGCCCCAGAAGTACTTCGGGTCCTGGAACGATTGCCCGATCAGCGAAGAGCCCACGGCCGCGCCGCCGCGCATGACGAGGCTGCCGGCGACCTCTTCAGGGAATAGCGCCCGCCCGATGCCGGTGACCAGCCAGGGATAGAGGAGGCCGGTCACCAGGGTCAACAGCGCGAACAGCACCAGCGCGGGACGTAGGATGAGACTCACGGTTACTAAACCCAGCGCAGCGCAGCGAGCGCCATGTCGATCGCCTTGATGCCGGCGAACGGCACGATCAGGCCACCCACTCCATAAATCAGCAGATTCCGGCGCAACAGCGCGGCGGCACCGAGCGCGCGATATTTCACGCCTTTTAGCGCGAGGGGAATCAGCAGCACGATGATCAGCGCGTTGAAGATCACGGCGGACAGAATCGCGGAATTCGCGCTCGCGAGGTGCATCACGTCGAGCGCCTCCAATCTTGGGTAGGTGGTGGCGAAAGCCGCGGGAATGATCGCGAAATACTTGGCGACATCGTTCGCGATCGAAAACGTCGTGAGCGAGCCGCGGGTGATCAACAATTGTTTGCCGACCTCGACGATCTCGATCAGCTTGGTGGGGTTCGAGTCGAGATCCACCATGTTGCCCGCTTCCTTGGCGGCCTGGGTGCCGGAGTTCATCGCCACCGCGACGTCCGCTTGGGCCAAAGCCGGCGCATCGTTGGTGCCGTCGCCGGTCATCGCGACCAGGCGGCCTTCGCTCTGGTACTGGCGGATCAATTTCAACTTCGCCTCGGGTGTCGCCTCGGCGAGAAAATCATCCACACCCGCCTCCGCCGCGATGGCCGCGGCGGTCAAGCGGTTGTCGCCGGTGATCATGACGGTGCGAATACCCATCCGGCGCAGTTCCCCGAAGCGCTCCTTGATGCCGCCCTTCACGATGTCCTTGAGTTCGACGACGCCCATGACGCGGCCGGCGTCGCTGACGACCAAGGGCGTACTGCCCCGGCGCGCAACCTCATCGACGGCCAGGGAGACCTTCGGCGGGAAACCATACCCCTTCTCCTCGACGTAGCGGCGAATCGCGTCCGCGGCGCCCTTGCGCACTTCGCGATCTTTCAAATTGACGCCGCTCATGCGCGTTTGCGCGGTGAACGGCACGAAGGTGGCGTCGAGTTGCGTCAAATTGCGCTCGCGCAAATTGAAGCGCTGCTTGGCCAGGACCACGATGCTGCGGCCTTCCGGAGTTTCGTCCGCGAGCGAACTCAATTGTGCGGCGTCGGCGAGTTGCTGCTCGGTCACGCCCTCCGCCGGAATGAACGCCGCGGCCTGCCGATTGCCGAGCGTGATGGTGCCGGTCTTGTCGAGCAACAGCACATCGACGTCACCCGCCGCTTCGACCGCCCGGCCGGAGGTCGCGATGACATTGGAGGCCATCATGCGGCTCATGCCGGCCACGCCGATCGCCGAGAGGAGGCCGCCGATGGTGGTCGGAATCAAACACACGAGGAGCGCCACCAGCACGGTGATGGTGACCGGCGCGCCGAGTTTGGCGACGGCCACGCTGTACAGTGAAAACGGCAGCAGCGTGGCGGTCGCGAGCAGAAAAACCAGGGTGAGCGCGATGAGCAATATCGTGAGTGCAATTTCGTTCGGCGTCTTCTGCCGTTTGGCGCCCTCCACCATGGCGATCATGCGGTCGATGAAGGCCTCGCCCGGGTTCACGGCGACGCTCACGACGAGCCAATCGGAGAGCACCCGGGTGCCGCCCGTGACCGCCGAGAAATCGCCGCCCGACTCGCGCACCACAGGCGCCGACTCGCCGGTGATCGCGCTCTCATCGACGGAGGCGATGCCCTCGATCACGACGCCATCCGCCGGGATCACATCGCCCGTCTCCACCAGAAAGAGATCGCCCTTGCGCAGTTGCGGCGCCGGCGTCGCGGCCCAGTCGGCGCGGTTCGCGGCCGTCCGCAATTTCTTGGCGCTCACGGCCTGTTTCAAGCCGCGCAGGGACGCTGCCTGGGCTTTGCTGCGCCCCTCCGCCAGCGCTTCGGCGAAATTCGCAAACAGCACGGTGAACCACAGCCAGGCGGTGATGCCGAAAATGAAGCCAGCGGGCGCCTCGCCCTGACCGCGCAATGCCTGCACGAACAGGATCGTCGTCAGCAAGCTGCCGACGTACACGACGAACATCACGGGATTACGAATCTGCACCGCGGGCGACAGCTTTCGAAACGAGTCCGCGACGGCCGGAAGCAAGAGCGCGGAATCGAACAATGTGAGGGATTTACGTACCATGCCGGTGCCTATTTCGCGTGCAGCTGCAAATGTTCGATCACCGGCCCGAGCGCCAATGCCGGCACATAGGTGAGCGCACCCACCAAGACGACGGTGCCCACCAGCAGAGCGACGAACAACGGCCCATGCGTCGGCAGAGTGCCGACGGTCGGCTCGATGCGCTTTTTCTTCGCGAGGGATCCGGCGATCGCAAGCACCGGAACGATGAACGCAAACCGGCCGAACCACATGGCGGCGGCGAGCAGCGAATTGTAGAACGGCGTATTGGCCGTGAGTCCGGCGAAGGCACTGCCGTTGTTGTTCGCCGCCGACGACAGCGCGTAGAGGATCTCTGAGAAACCATGTGCGCCGGGATTGAACACGCCGGCCTTGCCCGCCTCGGTCATCACCGCGATCGCCGCCCCGACCAGCACCAAAAAGGGCGTCACCAGAATCACGATCGAGGTCATTTTCATCTCGAACGACTCGATTTTCTTGCCGATGTATTCGGGCGTGCGCCCGATCATCAAGCCGGCGATGAACACCGCCATGATGGCGAAGATCAGCATGCCGTAGAGACCCGAGCCGACGCCGCCGAACACCACCTCGCCCAATTGGATCAGCCACATCGGCACGAGACCGCCGAGCGGCGTCAAGGAATCATGTGCGGCATTGACGGCGCCGCAGGAAGCCGCCGTGGTGATGACGGTGAACAGGGAGGACGCGACGATTCCGAAACGCGACTCCTTGCCCTCCATGTTGCCGCCGGCCTGCAGCGCGCCGTGGGTCTGATCGACGCCCAGCGGCGTGAGCAGCGGATTGCCTTGTTGCTCGGCCCACATCTCGACGATCACCATCACGATGAAAATCGCGGCCATCGCGCCGAACACCGCCCAGCCCTGGCGCCAATCCCCGACCATCCGGCCGAAGGTAAAGCACAGCGCGGCGGGAATCAGCAACATGGCAATCATCTGCAGGAAATTGGTGAAGGGCGTCGGATTCTCGAACGGATGCGCGGAGTTCGCATTGAAGAAGCCGCCGCCGTTGGTACCCAGAATCTTGATCGCTTCCTGGGAGGCGACCGGTCCCATGGCAAGCGTCTGCGTGTGAGTGGTGAGCGTCTGAGTGAGCGCATTGCCCGCGGCATCTTTCAGCGGCTGACCGGCGGCATCCAACTGCGGTTGGCTGTACGTCAGGCTCTCGAGCGGCGTCACGTCCCGGTAGGCGCCGAAGTTTTGAATGACACCCTGCGCCATGAAAATGACCGCGAGCAGCACCGACAGCGGCAGAAGCACATACAAGGTGATGCGCGTGAGATCGACCCAGAAATTGCCGATGCCTTGCGCGGAACGGCGCGCAAACCCGCGAATCAAGGCGAAGGCCACCGCCATGCCGGTGGCGGCCGAGAAGAAATTCTGTCCGGCGAGCGCGACGGCTTGAGTGAAGTAACTCATCGTCGACTCGCCCGAATAGCCCTGCCAATTGGTGTTCGTCACGAAGCTCACCGCCGTGTCGAAGGACGAGTCCGGGGAGACGTTCGCGAGCGCTTGCGGGTTCCAGGGCAGCCACACCTGCAGTCGCTGCGCGAGATAGACGGCGATGACCCCCAGGACGTTGAAGCACAAGAGCGCCACCGCATATTGCGGCCAGGACATTTCAGCCGCGGGGTCGACGCCGGCGACGCGATACAGGCCACGCTCGAACCTGCCCGCAATCCCGCCTAAGGCCAAGGGGTTTGCGATGCGTGCGAGGTAGATGGCGAGCGGATACGCGAGCGCGATCAGCACCGCCAGATACATCGTGAGCGTAAACCAGCCTTGACCGCCCACTACAGGTCCTCGGCCCGGATCAAGGCGACGACCAGGTATACGAGCAGGCCCGCGGCCAATGCTCCGCTCAATCCGTAGGCCCAGATCATCCGTTGCGTCCTCGGATCATCGCTTGCGTTCCAGCGCCGCGCACCCGGCCACCAACGCCAGCGTCAGGCCTAAGAACACCGCGAGCACGGTTATGAATAAGAAGTCCACCGCATCTCCTGCAGCCGCCTCAATAGCCGCCCCAAGCTAGTCGTGGGGGCGGAAAAACTCGGTGGAATTCGGGCGTCGAAACGTAAAGGCGGTGTAAACGGACGCGGCCTGGGGGCGTAGGCGCGTTAGCCGGACATAACCTGCTACTAGGGCCAGTGGGGGAATTCGCGGAAGGCCTGGAGGGTGGTGTCTATTTTATTGCGAGTGAGATCGAGGTGGGTGACCAGGCGGGTGTGAGGGGAGATGGTCGCGAGTATGCCGCGCTGCTGTAAATGCGCGGTGAGCGCGGCGACGTGCCTAGCGGGAATGTCGACGTAGAGGATGTTGGTTTGCGGGGGCTCGACGTGTAAACCGAGAACGCGCAGTCCTTCGCCGAGATATTCGGCGTTGGCGTGATCCTCGGCGAGAAGTTGCACGTGATGATCCAGGGCATAGAGTGCGGCCGCGGCGAGTACGCCGGCCTGGCGCATGCCGCCGCCTAGGGCCTTGCGCCAGCGACGGGCCTGGTCGATGAAGTCGCGGGGCCCCAACAGCACCGATCCGGCGGGCGCGCCCAGGCCCTTGGAGAGGCATACCGAGACGGAATCGAAGCCGGTGACGCCCGTCTTCTCGTCGACTTTGAGTTTCACGATGGCATTGAAAATTCGCGCGCCGTCGAGATGCGTGCCAAGTCCATGCGCGTGCGCGAACTCCGTGACCTCACGTTGGTAGGCAGGCGGCAATACACGTCCGCCGATCGTATTTTCGAGAGCCAGCAATCGGGTGCGCGCAAAATGGATGTCGTCCGGCTTGATCGCTTTGGCGATGCGTTCGATGGAGATTCCGCCGTCCGGGTCATTCTCGAGCGGTTGCGGCTGGATGCTGCCGAGGACCGCGGCGCCACCCTGCTCGTATTTATAAGTGTGCGCGTCCTGGCCGACCAGGTACTCATCACCGCGCCCACAATGCGCCATCAAGGCCGCCAGGTTGCTTTGCGTGCCGCTGCTGAAGAACAGCGCACTCTCGAAGCCGAACCGTTCGGCCATGTGCGCTTGCAGGCGGTTGACGGTGGGGTCATCGCCATAGACATCGTCGCCGACTTCGGCTGCGGCCATGGCGGCGCGCATTCCCGGCGACGGCCGGGTGACGGTGTCGCTGCGCAGGTCTATGGGATAGTGATACGTATCCGAGGTCATGCTTGAAATTGTACTTTACTGTCGACCGGCCTTGGCTCCCGAATCGAAGTCCTACGCACCCCTGTTCCGCAATAGGACGAACAAAGGAGTGACAAGCAATACCGTCAAGGTGCAAATCTGTCGAACGCTCGGGGCGCGCGCCCAAGGAAAGCGATCACCTGCGCCGGTGTGTACAAACTGACCTTATATTACGATTCCGCCTCAGGGTTTCGATTCGCCAGACGCACTCGGCGTCGCAGCCGAGCCCGGCTGCGGCGGCGCGTTCGGAGGTGCGGGCGCGAAAACGACTGCGCCGCGGCAGCCCACCCCTTCGCCGCAGACTTGGTTGACGGGACAGACCACGGGTGTTCCCTTGACGCAGCCGCGCGAGTCGGCCTCACGCGAGCGCGGATCGCAGCGCTCCCGGCCGTTGCAGGCGCGCTTGTCGTCACAATCGGCGTCGGTGACGCAGATCAGCGCGGCCTGATCGCCGTCGGTGGTCGCGAGTTCACCCTGTCTCGTGATCACGCCGGACAGCGTCGTGTCGAGCAACCGTTCGGGCGATGCATTATTGCTGCTCGGCAACTCGACGTCGGCGGCAAGGATCTCGAGTCCGGTGGCGGCCAAACCCGCGGCGCGGTAGTAAATGCCGAAGCGCACGACGCTGCGCGGATCGAGCGGATCGTTCAGCTTCACCGGAATGATGTGCGTCGAGTCAGGCAGCCACGCTTCACCGTGCACCAGCGGCAGGTGTCTCACCGTTTTCCCTGCCTCATAGATCCGCAATTCCAGAAAACTGCCGGCGGTCAGTTGTTGCGAACCGGTGACGACGCGAACCTCGAGTCGAGAGACCGGTGCAGCATGGCTGCTCGCGGCCCCCAAGGCGCCGACTGCATGCACGAGAGCGCCGGTCAACAGGATCGGCCACACTGATGTCGGTAGGTGTAATTTCATCGCACCTCTCCTCCCACTGAGAAAATCCCAGCAGGACCTCCGCAATAAATCCAGGAATCACATTAATCTATGCATCGGTATCATAGCCCATCCCGGAATTTCACTGCGTCTGCTAAGGTGCGGCGATATGTCAAACCGAATCTCCGCCAGGCCCTGAGCATTGATGTTGTCCGGTGACGCGCTGAAATTCCAAGGCGACACGCTGACCTCCAACGGCGACATCCTACTGCTGGCCGCCGAGTTGAAGCGCCACTTCGGCTTCGAGCGCTTTCGCGCCGGGCAGGAGCCCGTGGTGCGCGATGCGCTCGCGGGGCGCGACGTGCTCGCCCTCATGCCCACGGGCGGCGGCAAGTCGCTGTGTTTCCAGCTTCCCGCCCTGCTCCAACCGGGCGTTACGCTGGTGGTGTCGCCGCTGATCGCGCTGATGCAGGATCAGGTGCGCATATTGCGGGACAACGACATCGCGGCGAGTTTCATCAACTCGAGCTTGGCCGCGGCGGAAGTGGCGCGGCGCACGGCGGCGCTGCTGCGGGGCGAGTACAAGCTCTTTTACCTCGCGCCCGAGCGCCTGATGCTCACGGAGTTCTTGGACGGTCCGTTGCGCGCGTTGAGCGAAGCGCCGGGGATCAATGCCTTCGTGATCGATGAGGCGCATTGCGTCTCGGAATGGGGCCACGATTTTCGGCCCGAGTATCGGCAACTGTCGGCGCTGCGCCGCCGTCATCCGCAGATCCCCGTGCTCGCCTTCACCGCGACCGCGACGCCGCGGGTGCGCACCGACATCGTCGGTCAGCTGGCGCTGCGCAATCCGGCGATTCACGTCGCGAGCTTCAACAGGCCGAACCTCTTCTATCGGGTCACGCCGAAGAGCAAGCACACCTACGCGCAGTTGTCGGCACAGATTCACGAGGGCGGCGCCGGCATCGTTTACTGCCTCTCGCGCCGGCGCGTCGAGGAACTGGCGCTGCAATTGCAGGGCGACGGCATTCGCGCACGGCCCTACCACGCGGGGCTCGACGGCGACACGCGGCGGGACAATCAGGAGGCCTTCATCCGCGACGACATCCAGGTCATCGTCGCCACCATCGCCTTCGGCATGGGCATCAACAAACCCGATGTGCGGTGGGTCGTTCATTACGATCTGCCGAAGACCTTGGAAGGCTACTATCAGGAATCCGGGCGCGCGGGACGCGACGGCGACCCGGCGCGCTGCACGCTGTATTTCGGCGCCGCGGACGTCCGCACGTCCGAGTTTCTGATAGAGCAAAAAGTGGAACCGGACACGGGTCTGCCGCTCGAGAATGAGCAGCGCGTGGCGCGCCAGCAGCTGCGGCAGGTGCTCAATTACGCGGAATCGACCGAGTGCCGGCGGGCGATTCAATTGCGCTACCTGGGCGAGACGTTCACCGGCCCTTGCGGCGCCTGCGACAATTGCTGCGAACCGCGCACGGCGCAAGATTGGACGCTGGAGGCGCGTCAATTCATGTCCTGCATCGCGCGCCTGGCGCAGCGCGGGCAGCGCTTCGGCGCCGCTCACATCATCGATATCTTGCGCGGTGCGAAGAGCGAGCGCGTGATCTCGCGCGGCCATGATTCCTTGAGCGTCTACTGCATCGGCAAGCAGCGCTCGATCGAGGATTGGCGCACGCTCGCGCGCGCCTTGCTGCATCAGGGCCTCATCGACGAGACTCAGGACGGCTTTCCGGTGCTGTCGCTCAATGCCCAGAGCCGGCTGGTGCTGCGCGAGGAACTCCAGGTGCACATCGCCGCCGCGGTGCGGCCGAAGCGGGCGCAGCCGCCCACGTCCGCGGCGTCCCGCCCCGGCGCACCGTCGACCGGTTCCGAGGCCGCGCAGGACGGGTTGTTCGACACTCTGCGCGAACTGCGCAAGCGCCTGGCCGACGAACATGGGGTGCCCCCGTACGTGGTGTTCCACGATGCCACGCTGCGGGAAATGAGCGCGCGGCGGCCGCTCAGTATCGGGGAGTTCGCGGAACTGCACGGCGTGGGCGAGGCCAAGCTCGCGCGCTATGGCGAGCAGTTCATCGCCGCCATCCGGGAGCATGCGGCGAAGTAACGCCGTAGGCCGTCGCTCGCCCGCGCCGGCGATCCGCGCTTGCAGCCCATTCCGATGTTTGACATCCTCGCCGTCCGTAAACGAAAGGGGTTCTCAGATGGCGATCAATGTCCTGACCGGAGCACACTGACTTATGAACGCTCTCCTTGAATTCCCCGTCACGAAGAAATGGCCGGTGCAGCACGCGGACCGCCTGCAACTGTATTCCCTGCCCACGCCGAATGGCGTCAAGGTGTCGATCATGCTCGAGGAGACGGGGTTGCCGTACGATGCGCACCTGGTGAGCTTCGAGTCGCACGATCAGAAAACGCCGGAATTTCTCTCGGTGAGTCCGAACGGCAAAATTCCGGCGATCCTGGATCCCAATGGTCCACTCGGCGGGGGTCCAATCGGTGGGGGTCCGGGCGGCGGGGGTCCAGGCGGCAAGCCGCTGGCGCTGTTCGAGTCGGGCGCGATTCTCATTTATCTGGCCGAGAAAACCGGCCAATTCATGTCGCGGGAGCCGGCGGCGCGCTACCAGACCCTGCAGTGGCTGATGTTTCAGATGAGCGGCGTCGGTCCGATGTTCGGCCAGCTCGGCTTCTTCAACAAGTTTGCGGGCAAGGATTATGCGGACAAGCGCCCGCGCGACCGCTACGTCGCGGAATCGCGGCGGCTGCTCGGCGTTCTGAATACGCGGCTCGCGGACCGCGCGTGGATCATGGGCGATGATTACAGCATCGCGGACATCGCGACGTTTCCTTGGATTCGCAATTTGATCGGCTTTTACGCCGCAGGCGATCTGGTCGGTATCGGCGACTTTGCGCACGTCACGCGCGCGCTCAACTCCTTCGTGACGCGCCCCGCAGTGCTGCGCGGATTGGAAATCCCGGCGCGGATCACTTGACGCTGCGCAGCCGGCGCTTCACCGCATCCAGCACTTCGTCGAGTTCTTCGATGTGAAGCGCGGCGCCGGCGCCGACGAACACCAGCGCACCGGCGACGACGGTCGCGCCGAGCGCGCTC
>Ga0181537_10002350_pt1 | contig 16726 bp, 18 predicted proteins | sample PEATcosm2014_Bin_39_FD_119765 | JGI IMG/M metagenome (GOLD analysis project Ga0181537, IMG submission 119765) | Peatland microbial communities from MTU Mesocosm Facility, Houghton, MI, USA - PEATcosm2014_Bin23_10_metaG | ecosystem: Environmental > Terrestrial > Soil > Wetlands > Peat | place... | reverse complement strand
CTCGCCTATATGGCGGTGCTGTCGAAGAAATACGGGCTGCGCGTCGCCAATGTGTTCCATGCCGGCGACGGCAATCTCCACCCGCTCATTCTCTACGACGCGAACAAGCCGGACGAGCTCGAACGCACCGAACTCTTCGGCGCCGATATCATGAAATATTGCGTCGAGGTCGGCGGGGTGTTGACCGGCGAGCATGGCGTGGGCGTGGAAAAACGCGACCTCATGGGCGTGATGTTCAGCCAGGCCGATCTCGACCAGCAGCAGCGCTTGAAATGCGCCTTCGATCCCCAGGGCCTGCTCAACCCGGGCAAGGTGTTTCCGCAGCTTCACCGCTGCGCCGAGCTGGGCAAGCTCCATGTCCATCATGGCGAGGTTCGCTTTCCTCACCTGCCGCGTTTCTGAGATCGCGCTTGAGCGTTTACCGTCCCACCGACGAAAAGCAATTGGCCGAGGTAATTTCGGCCGCGCTGGCGCATGAGGAGCCGTTGGAGATTCTGGCCGGTGGCAGCAAGCGCGGCCTTGGCCGACCCATGCAGACACCGCATACGCTCGACGTTTCGGCGTTTTCCGGCATCCGCAATTACGAGCCGGAGGAATTGGTGTTGAGCGCCGGGGCGGCGACGCCGTTGGACGAGATCGAGCAAGCCTTGCGTGAAAAAAACCAGATGCTGGCTTTCGAGCCCGGCGATTGGCGGGCGTTGCTGGGCTCGACCGATCATAACCAGACCTTGGGCGGCGTCATCGCCTGCAATCTTTCCGGGCCGCGCCGCATTCGCCAGGGGGCGGCGCGCGATCATTTCTTGGGCTTCCAGGGGGTGAGCGGGCGGGGCGAAGCGTTCAAGGCCGGCGGCCGGGTGGTGAAGAACGTCACCGGTTACGATCTGTGCAAGCTCATCGCCGGCTCCTACGGCACGTTGGCGGTGATGACCGAGATCACGGTGAAGGTTTTGCCGCTGCCCGAGGCCACCCGCACCGTGGCGTTGACGGGCCTCGATGTGGCGCGATCCGTGGCCGCGATGATCCGCGGCCTCAATTCCTCGCATGAATTGTCGGGGGCGGCGTATGTGCCGGAATCTCCGGGCGGGGCCTTGACCCTGTTGCGCGTCGAAGGCCCGGTGCCCTCGGTCGAGGCGCGGGCGGCCGCCTTGCGCGAGGAACTCAAGATTTTCGGTCCGGCCGCGATCATGGGCGACGATGATTCCAAAACCCTGTGGATCGCGTTGCGCGATGGTGCGCCGTTGGGCGCGGACAAGGACAGCGTGGTATGGCGGGTCTCGGTGGCGCCGACAGCCGCGCCGGCTTTCGTCGATGCGCTCGGCCGCGCGGTGGATTTCAAATATTTCCTCGATTGGGGCGGCGGGCTGATCTGGCTGGCCGTGAAGGGCGGGGAAGATGGCGGCGCATCCGCCATCCGTGCGGCGCTCGGGCCGGATCAGGGTCATGCGACGCTCGTTCGGGGCAGCGTTGCGTTGCGTGCCTCGATGCCGGTGTTCCAGCCCTTGACCCCCGCGCTGGCGGCATTGACCGCGCGGATCAAGGACGGCTTCGATCCGAAGCGCGTGCTCAATCGCGGCCGGCTTTATCCCGAGATTTAATCGAGGCCATGCAAACCAATTTCACCCTGGCGCAGCTCGCCGATACCGATCTCAACGAGGCCAATTCGATTCTGCGCGCCTGCGTCCATTGCGGCTTCTGCAACGCGACTTGCCCGACATATCTGCTCTTGGGCGACGAGCTCGACGGGCCGCGCGGGCGGATTTATCTCATCAAGGACATGCTGGAAAATAATAAGCCGGCGACGGCCTTGGTGGCGAAGCATATCGACCGCTGCCTTTCCTGTCTGGCCTGCATGACGACCTGTCCCTCGGGCGTGCATTACGCGCATTTGATCGACCAGGGGAGGCGGCATGTCGAGGAAACATACCGGCGGCCTCGGTTCGACCGCGTGCTGCGGGCGGTGCTGGCCTGGGTGCTGCCTTATCCCGAACGCTTCCGCCGCATGCTGCTGGCCGAGCGTTTGGCGCGTCCCTTCGCTTTTCTGCTGCCGAGGAAACTCCAGGCGATGGCCCGCCTCACCCCCCGCCGTCTGCCGCCGCCCGGCCTCGTCGATGAATCTCGGGTATTTCCGGCCGAAGGAAAACGCCTGAAACGCGTGGCTTTATTGGCCGGCTGCGTCCAAAAAGTCCTGTCGCCCGCGATCGACGATGCCACGCTGCGGCTTCTCACCCGCCATGGCTGCGAGGTGGTATTGGCGCCGGGCTCGGGCTGTTGCGGCTCGATCATCCATCACATGGGCCGCGATGCGCACGAATTCGCCCGCGCCAATATCGACGCCTGGACCGCGGAAATCGAGCGCGGCGGCCTCGATGCCATCATCGTCAACGCCTCGGGCTGCGGCGCCACGATCAAGGATTACGGCTATATGCTGCGCGCGGACCGCGATTACGCCGCCAAGGCGGCGAAAACCAGCGCTCTCGCCAAAGATGTGAGCGAGTTCATGGCCACGCTCGGTCTCAAACCGGCGGCGATCATGACCGGTCAGCGCGTCGCCTATCACGCCGCCTGCTCGTTGCAGCACGGCCAGCGCATCACCGCACAGCCCAAAGAACTTCTCGCCAAGGCCGGTTTCAAGGTGATGGACGTGCCCGAAGGCCATGTCTGTTGCGGTTCGGCCGGCACCTATAACATGCTGCAACCGGAACTCGCGGGCGCGTTGCTGGCGCGCAAGATCAAAAACATCGAAAGCCTGAAGCCCGAGATCGTCGCCGCCGGAAATATCGGCTGCATCACCCAGATTGCGGGCGGAACCGGCGTGCCGGTGGTGCACACGGTCGAGCTGCTCGATTGGGCCACCGGCGGGCCGAAACCCACGGCTTTAAATTAGCGCTTCCACAATTTCGGCAGTAGGATCGACAGGCCGAGGGCGAGGACTCCGATCAGAATGGGCGCGACCCAACTCGCCTTTCCCGCCATCAGCCGCCCGCCCGCCGCGCCGAACTCGACATAGGCGACGGTCATCGGCAATTGGCCGAGGAACGAGCCCAACGCGTAGGACCCGAGCGGCAACTGGGTGAGGCCCAGGGCATAATTGGCGAGGCTGTGCGGCACCACCGGGATCAGCCGCAGCGCGGCCACCGCGCGCCAGCCGCCGCGTTCCGCCTTGAGCAGTACCGGGCCGAGCCGGGGCAGATGTTCGAGATCGATGAGGCCGTCATTGACGTAGCGCGCGACCCAGAAACCCGCGACCGCTCCGGTCACGCTGCCCAGCGCCGCCCACAAGGTTCCCATCCACACGCCGAACAAAAGCCCCGCCGCCACCGCCAGCACGGTGCGCGGAATGAACAACAAGCTTGCCAGCAACTGCGCGAACAGGAAAATCAGCGGCGCCGCCGGATAATGCGCGATCTGGTCGCGGATCGAAGCGGGATCGAAGGCACCGCGCTGGCTCCAAGCCCAGGCGAGACCCGCGACGAGCAGCAGCACAACGACGACGCGGCCGGCGATGCGCAGCCGGTTGAGCGGTGCCCCGGGTTTCCGCGATTGGCGCGATTTGCGCTTCTTCTTTTTCATTCCTCGACGGTCTCGGGATTGCTGGCGCGGCGTTTCAGCCACATCACGCCGACGATATCGGTGATGCCGACCCAGAGCCGGTCGAACACGTGGTAATTCGACACACCGCGCTCGCGCGGCCGATGATTGACCTGGACGGATTCCACGCGCCCGCCCTGGCGCAGTACCAGCGCCGGCAGAAAGCGGTGATTGTGGTCGAAGAACGGCAGATCGAGATATAGCTCGCGCCGGAACAATTTCAGGCCGCAGCCGGTATCCGGCGTTCCATCGTCCAAGAGCGATGCCCGCACAGAATTGGCGATGCGCGAGGAGAGGCGTTTCACCAAACTGTCGCGGCGCTTCTGACGGAAGCCCGCGATCAGCAGTTTTTCCGCCATCGAATTCTTCCGGGCGATTTCCCACAGTCGCGGAATATCGGCGGGATCGTTCTGACCGTCGCCGTCGAGCGTGGCGACCCAAGGCGCGCGTGCTGCCTTGACGCCGCTGCGAATGGCGGCGCTTTGCCCGGAACGCGCGGCATGACGCATCAGGCGCAGGCGCGGGAAACCCCGTTTGAGCGCCTTGATCTCGGTCGATGTTGCATCGGTGCTGCCGTCATCGACATAGACGATCTCGTAATCGAGCTTGCCGTCGAGCGCGGCGCGGATTTCGGCCACCAAGGGCGCGATATTCGACGCTTCGTTGCGAACCGGGATGACGACCGAGAGATCCATAGGCTCAGGGAGTTCCTTGCGAGAGCTGGGGTGGAGAGAGATTTATGAAATTCCGTTAACCGCGGTTGCGGGTAGGCGGGCGGGATGTAGCACAGGTCGCGGCGCAAACCCAAGGAAAGAGGGATGCGTTAAGACTCAACCGCCTATCATCTTATGCACCTCATGACCGCTCCGGCTGACTTGAATGCCGTTCTGGCCGTTACCCGTTTCGGCTTTGCCGCCCGGGCGGGCGAACTTGGTCAAATATCATCCGATCCGCGCGGTTGGGCGTTGCGCCAGCTTCAAGCCCAGCCTGTCTCCCTGCCGGCCGATTTGCCGGCCTCGTCGACCATGGTGGCGCTGATGCTCGAACAGCGCCGGGACAAGGACATGACCGACCGGAAGGCCTCGGAAGAACAGATCAAGGCGGTTTATCTCGCCGAACTCGAGGCGCGCATCCGCGCCGCGGCCGAAACCGATGCGCCGCTGCTGGAGCGTCTCACCCATTTCTGGAGCAATCATTTCACCGTCTCGGGCTTCCGGCCCTTCGTCCGGGGTTTCGCCGGAGCCTTCGAGCGCGAGGCGATCCGGCCGCATGTCACCGGGCGCTTTTCCGACATGCTATTGGCGGCCGAGCGCCATCCAGCGATGCTGCTCTATCTCGACAACGCGGAATCGATCGGGCCCGATTCACAGGCGGGGATCAGGCGCGGCAAGGGCATCAACGAGAATCTCGGCCGCGAAACCCTGGAGCTGCACACGCTCGGCGTGAATGGCGGTTATACCCAAAACGATGTCGAAGCGCTGGCGCGCATTCTCACCGGCTGGTCGGTGGCGCGGCTGGACAGTCCCGATGCCGGAAATTTCCAGTTCTATCCGCAGCTTCACGAACCAGGCCCCAAGCGGCTGCTCGGCTTGACCTATAACGACGATGGCTATGACGAAGGCGTCGCGGCGCTGACCAATCTCGCCCGGCATCCCGCCACTTCGCGCCACATCGCCACCAAGCTCGCCCGCCATTTCATCGCCGACGATCCACCGCCGGAGACGGTCGCGCATATCGCCGATGTCTTTCACCAGACCGGCGGCGATTTGAAAGCGGTGACCGCTTCGGTGATCAATTCCGACAGCGTCTGGGCCCAGCCTTTCGGAAAATTCCGCACACCCGACGATCTGGTGACGGCATCCTGCCGGGCATCGGGTTTCGCCCCGCCCGGGCCGATGCTGGCGCAGAGCCTCAAGGAGCTGAACCAGTTGCCCTTCTACGCGCCGTCGCCTGCCGGCTGGCCCGACGACGCGGCGTCCTGGGTCTCGCCCGAATCGGTGCTGCGCCGCGCGCAATGGTGCGAGACTTTCGCCAACCGCCTGCCCAATCCGCCCGATCCGGTGGAGATCGCCGATGCCAGTCTGGGCGAGGCGCTGCACGCCGACACCTTGGAGGCGATCCGCCGGGCGCCCTCGCGCCGCGACGGCCTGGCGCTGCTTTTCGCCTCGCCCGAGTTCCAGAGAAGGTAACGCCCATGTCCTGTTGCCATTCCTCCCGCCGCGATTTCCTGACCCTGCTCGCCGGATCGACCGGCGCTTTCGCTTTGGCCAATCTTCCGGGCGCGGTTTTCGCCGCCGTGCCGGGCGACCGGCGGCTGGTGGTGGTGCTGCTGCGTGGCGCCATGGACGGGCTGGCCGCGGTGCCGCCGGTGGGCGACCGGCTCTACGCCGAAAAGCGCGGTTCGATCGCGCTCCAGCCGCCGGGTGCGGCGGGCGGCGCCATCGCGCTCGACAAATATTTCGCGCTGAATCCGGGATTGGCGGCGCTCGCGCCTTATTATCCCAAGGGCGAATTACTGATCGTCCATGCTTCGGGCAACGGCTATCACTCGCGCTCGCATTTCGACGCCCAGGATCTGATGGAAACCGGCCTGGCGGAGATGCACGGGCAAAGTGATGGCTGGCTTAACCGCGCCCTATCCTTGCTGCAACGGGGCGATACGCGGCTGGGATTGGCGGTCGGCGGATCCGTTCCGCTGCTGTTGCGCGGGCCGGTTCAGGTCGCTTCCTGGGAGCCGGAAGGATTCCAGGCGACCGACGGCGATTTCATTGCGGCGCTCGGGCCGCTTTACGCCAATGATCCGCTGCTGGGTCCGGCGCTCAAGGAAGGCATCAAGGCGCAAAGTTTCTCCAGCGCCGTGCTCGGCGACGACACCGGCAAGGGCGGCATGGGTTTCGGTCCCAACGCCTTCAAGCCGCTGGCCGAGGCGGCGGGAAAACTGCTGGCGGCGCCGCAAGGTCCGCGCATCGCCGCGCTCGATATGGGCGGCTGGGACACGCATGTCAATCAAGGCGCCGAAACCGGCAGGCTGGCGCAGAATTTCCAGGGCTTCGCCGAGGGCATCGACGCCATGGCCCAGGCGATGGGGCCGGCCTGGGATGATACGGTTCTGGTCGCGGTCACCGAATTTGGTCGCACCGTCGCGGTCAACGGCAACAATGGCACCGATCACGGCACCGCCTCGGCCTTGTTCGTGATGGGCGGACGGGTGAAGGGCGGTCGCGTCGCCGGCGATTGGCCGGGGCTCGACCGACTGCAGGACGATCGCGATTTGCGCGTCGCGGTCGACAGCCGGACGGTGATGAAGGGAATTTTGCGCGACCATTTCGGCCTCGATCCGGATTTGCTCGGGAGCCGCGTTTTTCCTGATACCGCCGGGCTCAAGCCCTTCGACGGCCTCATCCGGGCCTAGGGCGTTCTAGCTTTCCACCCAGGCGATGCGGAGGACGTTTGTCGCACCCGGAGTCCCGAAAGGCACGCCGGCGGTGATCACCACGCGCTCGCCCTTTTGGGCGAAGCCTTCGTGCAGCGCGGTCTGCGTCGCCTTCTTCACCATGTCGGTGAAATTGCTGACATCCGCCGTGTGGACGCAATGCAGGCCCCAAGCGATGGCGAGCTTGCGCGCGGTTTGCAGGCTGGATGTCAGGGTGATGATCGGCACTTCGGGGCGTTCGCGCGCGGCGCGCAAGGCGGTGGCGCCCGAGGTGGTGTAAGAGGCGATCGCCGAGGCGCCGATGGTGTGCGCGACCTGGCAGGCGGCGGCGCTGATCGCGTCGGAGGAAGTGTGCTCCGGCATCGCCGCTTCCGAATGCAGCATGCCGAAATAGACCGGGTCGATCTGCACCCGGCGGATGATGCGGTCCATCATGGTGACGGCCTCGACCGGAAAATCGCCCGCCGCGGTCTCGGCCGAGAGCATCACCGCGTCGGCGCCTTCATAAATCGCGGTCGCAACGTCCGAAGCCTCGGCGCGGGTCGGCACCGGCGCATGCAGCATCGATTCCAGCATCTGCGTCGCCACCACCACCGGCTTGCCGGCGATGCGGCAGGCATGAACGATGCGGCGTTGCAGCGGCGGCACGTCTTCAGGGGGCATCTCGACGCCGAGATCGCCACGCGCCACCATCACCGCCTCGGAGAGCTCGATGATTTCGTCGAGCCTGCCGATGGCGGCGGGTTTTTCCAGCTTGACCAGAATTCCGGCGCGGCCGCCGATGAGCTTGCGCGCCTCGGCCACGTCCTCGGGCCGTTGCACGAAAGAGAGCGCAATCCAATCGGCGCCCATCTGAAGCGCGAAATCGAGGTCCGCGCGATCCTTGGGCGTCAGCGCCGACATCGGCAGCACCGCATTGGGCACGTTGACGCCCTTGCGGTCGGAGAGCTCGCCGCCGGCCAGCACCTTGGTTTCGGCGAAATCCTTGCCGCAGCTTTCGACCTTGAGACGGATGGTGCCGTCATTGAGCAGAAGCTCGGTGCCAGGGGATATCGCGGCGAAGATTTCCGGATGTGGCAGATAGGCGCGCGACGCGTTGCCCGGCGTCTTGTCGAGATCGAGGCGGAAGGAGGATCCCGATGCCAGCTTCACCTTGGCCCCGGCAAAGGTTCCAACGCGCAGTTTCGGGCCTTGCAGATCGGCCATGATGCCGATGGGCCGCCCGGTTTTCTTTTCCAAAGCGCGGATGATGTCGAGCCGGGCGCGGTGTTCCGCCTGCTCGCCATGGCTAAAATTGAGCCGGAAGACGTCGACCCCGGCCTCGAACAGCGCGGCGATTTTATCGGGCGCGGCGCTGGCCGGCCCGAGCGTGGCGACGATCTTGGCGCTTCTTTGGCGTCGCATGTTTTTTGAATCCTGTCACCGTGGGTTTTAGCACCAGGATGGCGCGGAAGTCGTTCACATTCGTGCGGGTGGGGCCGGTCACGACCAGATCGCCCAGCGTGTCGAAAGCGCCCCAGGCGTCGTTGCCGGCAAGCTTGGCTTTGAGATCGAGCCCGAGCTTCGCCGCGCGCGGCAGCGTGTCGGGACCGCAGAGTGCGCCGGCATTGTCCTCGCTGCCGTCGATGCCGTCGGTGTCGCAGGCGATGGCGTGGATTTGCGGATGCGATTTCAAGTCGAGCGCGAGGGCAAGCAGGAATTCGGCGTTACGGCCACCGCGCCCCTGGCCCTTGACCGTCACCGTGGTCTCGCCGCCCGAGAGCAGCAAGGCGGGGAGAGCGGGTGGTTTACCGCCGACGCGGAAATGCCCCAAGGCCAAGGCGCGGGCCAATCCGGCATGGACCAGCGCCACCTCGCGCGCCTCGCCCTCGATGGCGTCGCCGAGGATGATGGGAGAAACGCCGTGCCGACGCGCAAAGCGCGCGGCGGCTTCGAGCGACATTTGCGGCGTGGCGATAAGCTGGTAACTGGCGCGCGCCAGGCGTTTATCGCCCGGCTTCGGCGTTTCGTCCTCCGCCCGTTCCAGCCGGGAAGCGACCGAAGCCGGTGGCGCGATCGCGTATTTCGCCAGGATGGCGCGGGCCTCGGCGAATGTCGAAGGATCGGGCACGGTCGGGCCCGAGCCGATCACCGCGGGATCGTCGCCCGGCACGTCGGAGATGGCGAGGGTGACCATCCGCGCCGGGAAGGACGCCGCCGCCAAACGCCCGCCCTTGATCGCGGAGAGATGTTTCCGGACACAGTTGATCTCGGCGATAGTGGCGCCGCAATTCAACAACGCACGGGTGACCGCGCGCTTGTCGTCGAGCGAGACACCTTCGGCAGGCAAGGCGAGCAAGGCCGAAGCGCCGCCCGACATCAGGCACAACACCAGATCGTCCGGCGATAGATTCTGCACGCTCTTCAGGATTCGCGATGCGGCTTTTTGTCCGGCCGCGTCGGGCACCGGATGGCTCGCCTCCACCACTTCGATGCGCTTCATGAGCATTTCGTGGCCGTAACGCGTCACCACCAAGCCCGAAAGCGGGCCGGGCCAATGCGTCTCGACCGCTTTTGCCATCGCCGCTGCCGCCTTGCCGGCGCCGATCACCAGGGTGCGGCCTTTGGGCGGCTTGGGCAGGAAAGGAGGCAGCACGCGCCCGGCATCGGCCGCTTCCAGCGCCGCGTCGAAAAGGCCGCGCAGCAAAACGCGGGGCCGGAGGGGATCGGGCTTCACCTGGGTTCTCTAACCTCTTGATCGCCGTGATCGGCAAGACGGAACCGGAGACATGACCGAGGATAGGCCGGAGACTCGGCCGGTCTCAACTCACTCAATTCGTCCTTGGCGCAATGGCCTCGCGATGCCCTCTGGCAAAACCGCCGCCGCCGCCCCACAATAGAGACATGCCCCCTAAGGGAGATGAAGCGATGGACGACCGCACCCGTATCGAACTCGAAGCCGCCGCCTTCCGCAGCCTGGTTTCTCACCTGCGGGAAAGGACCGACGTGCAGAATATCGACATGATGAACCTGGCCGGCTTTTGCCGGAACTGCCTGTCGCGATGGTATCGCGAAGCGGCCGAGAAGCAGGGCGTGAAACTTTCCGATCCCGAGGCGCGCGAGATCGTTTACGGCATGCCCTATGAGGAGTGGAAATCGAAGCATCAGACCGCGGCGACTCCGGATCAAAAGGCCAAGATGGCCGCCGCGCACAAACACTAAAAACAGCATCAAAAACGGGGGATAGTTTTATGCCGGATGTCGGCGGCGTCGCCGGAGACCGTCTGCGATCTTTCATCGAGCGCATCGAGCGTCTGGAAGAGGAAAGGCGCGCTTTGGGCGAGGATATCAAGGAAGTCTATTCCGAAGCGAAAAGCGCCGGGTTCGACCTGCCTACCATGCGGGCAGTCATCCGTATCCGCAAATTGGATCAGGACGACAGGGACGAAAAACAGGCACTTCTTGACACCTATATGAACGCGCTCGGCATGCTGGAATCGGGGCGAAAGCGAGCCGCGGGTTAGATTTGGCCTGTGGATAAACTATCTGTTATGCCTGTTGCCCATTCACCACATCGGAAAACTGGCTGTGGATTCGGGGAATTTTGGCCTATTCCAATTTTGGGCCGCGGCGATATAACATTGTTTCTAACAAGGGCGAGCCAACCCAAGCTTGCGCCTGTTTCGCACGATTTTTCACAAATAGCGGGGGAGTGCATTCGATGAAAAAAGTTCTGATGTCGTTGGTGGTGGCGATCACCATGTTGTTCGCCGTTGGCGGCTCGGCCAAGGCCGATGGTGTCGACATTCTCGGTACGCTGACCTGTATCAAGACCGGTCCTGGCGTGACCTATGTCTTGTTCTCCAAGTTTCCGGTCAGCTGCACCTATAGGGGCGTTGATCCCTCGCCGCAGACCTACACCGGCATCAGCGGCATCCTGCTCGGTCTCGATCTCGAATGGGAGACCCAGGGCGCCATGGTTTACGCCGTGTTCGGCGGCGCCGGCACCGATCCCTGGTTGGCTGGCGACTATGCCGGTCTGAAGGCTTCGGCCACGCTCGGCGTCGGTCCGCAGGCCCAGGCCGGCTTGTTCGGCATCGGCAACGGCTTCGAACTGGTTCCGCTCGGCCTCGGCGGCCAGATCGGCCTCGGCGCCACCGGCGGTATCGGCTACCTCTCCCTCGGCGCGCCGACCAAGGCGATGCCGCAGACCTTCGTGGTCTATTTCGAGTTCAACAAATCGGACCTGACCGCGGCCGGCAAGACGGTGGTCGACAACGCCGCCGCCTACTACAAGAAGACCGGTTCGTTGAGCGTCGCGGTTGCCGGCTACACCGACACCTCGGGCACGGCGGCCTACAACATGACGCTGTCGCATCATCGTGCGGACACCGTGGCGGCCGCGCTGGTCAAGGACGGCGTTCCCGCCGGCAAGATCAGCACCGCTTGGTACGGCAAGACCAACCTGGCCGTGCCGACGCCCGATGGCGTGAAAGAGCCGCGCAACCGTCGCGCGACCATCGCCATCAAGTAAACGGCGTTTCGCATAACTTCGACGAATACGGCCCGGGCGGCAACGCCCGGGCCGCTTTCTTTGGCGCCGGATTCCGTGGCAAACTCGCCCGCCCGGCGGCCTTCTGGCGCCGGGGGGAATCTCGAACCGGGGGCGGTTCATGGCTTTGGCCTATCCGCGCCGCAAGGCGCTATCGGGTGATTTGAACGCCGCGCTGGCTTCGCGTTTCGGCCAGCGATTCTCGACTTCCCTGGCGGTGCGCGAGCATCACGGCAAGGACGCCTCCTATCACCCCAGCATGCCGCCCGACGCGGTGGTGTTTGCCGAATCGACTTCCGAAGTGGCCGAAACGGTGAAGCTGTGCGCCGTCGCGAAAATGCCGGTCATCGCCTTCGGCACCGGAACCGGGCTCGAAGGCAATATCGCGGCGCTCGAAGGCGGGGTCACCATCGACCTCTCGCGCATGAACCGGATCTTGCGGGTTTCGGCCGAGGATCTCGACTGCACGGTCGAGGCCGGCGTCACCCGCAAGCAGCTCAATCAGCATCTGCGCGACACCGGGCTGTTCTTCCCGGTCGATCCCGGCGCCGACGCCTCGCTCGGCGGCATGGCGGCGACCCGCGCCTCGGGCACCAACGCCGTGCGTTATGGCACCATGCGCGAAAACGTGTTGGCGCTGACCGTGGTGCTGGCCGACGGCAGGATCATCCGCACCTCGCGCCGCGCGCGCAAATCGGCCGCAGGCTACGATTTGACCCGGCTTTTCGTCGGTTCCGAAGGCACGCTGGGCGTGATCACCGAGGTGAGTCTGCGGCTTTACGGCATGCCCGAGGCGATTCGCGCCGCCTGTTGCGCCTTTCCGGATATCGAGCGGGCGGTGCAGACGGTGGTGGCGACCATCCAGGCCGGTGTGCCGGTGGCGCGCATCGAATTGATCGACGCGGTGACCATGGACGCGGTCAACCGCTACTCCAAGCTCGACTACAAGGTGGCGCCGACGCTGATGTTCGAATTCCACGGCACCGAGCGCGGCGTCGAGGAACAGGTCGAGCAGGTGCGGGGATTCGCCTCCGAGCATGGCGGCAGCGAATTCCGCTGGGCGTCGGGGCATGAGGAGCGCAACAAGTTGTGGCAGGCGAGGCACGACGCCTATTTCGCCACCCTTGCCTTGCGGCCGGGCTCCGAAGGCTGGGCGACCGATGTATGCGTGCCGATTTCGAATCTGCCGCAATGCATTGCCGAGACCGAGAGGGATCTGGCGCAGACCGGTCTCATGGCGCCGATCGTCGGCCATGCCGGTGACGGCAATTTCCATCTCGTCTTCCTGCTCGATCCCAAGAATCCGGCGGAATTCAAGGAAGCGGAACGGATCAATCGCCGCATGGTGGAGCGCGCCATTGCCATGGACGGCACCTGCACCGGCGAGCACGGCATCGGTTATGGCAAGAACCATTTCCTGATCGCCGAACATGGCGAGGCGCTGTCGGTGATGCGGGCGGTGAAGCACGCGCTCGATCCCGACAACATCATGAACCCGGGCAAGATTCTGCCGGCCTAGTCGAGCTTTTTATTCTCGAGATCCTTGGCGGTTTTTTCGGATAGGGCGCGATCCTTTTGGCGCCGGGCCTTGCCGCGGCCGAAGGCGACGCGGTTTTCCGCCGCCTGCTTGGTTTCTGCCGCGCGCTTTTGCGCCTTGCGAAAGCGATTGAGGTTGACCGGTTCAACCATGGGGTCCGAGTTCGCCGCTGCGATAGCAATCGCGGATATAGAGGCGCAAGGCGCTCGAAAGATTGCCGCCGCGGCCGGTGTCGATCTGTCCCACCAGGGCGTTGAGCGAAAGCCCGCGCTTTTTCGCCAGGTCGCGCAGATCGCGCCAGAACGGTTCCTCCAGCGTCAGGCTGGTGGAATGGCCGGATATCCGGATCGAGCGCTTGCGCGGCTCACTCGTTGTTTTGGGCGTCGTTTTGGGCGCTATTCCCGGCATTATTCCGGGCCAATCATCTTCTTGGGGTCGACCCATTTGTCGAAATCTTCCGGGCCGACATAGCCGAGAGCCTGGGCCGCCTGTTTCAGGCTGGTGCCTTCCTTCAGCGCCTTCTTCGCCACTTCGGCCGCCTTGTCGTAGCCGATATGCGGACTCAAGGCTGTCACCAGCATGAGTGAGCGTTCCATGAGTTCGGCGATTCGCCGCTTATTCGCCGTTATGCCGCTCACGCAGTGTTCGGCGAAACTCGATGTCGCGTCGGCCAGGAGCCGGATCGATTGCAGCAGGTTATGGATGATGACCGGCTTGTAGACGTTCAACTCGAAATGCCCCTGGCTGCCGGCGACGGTGATGGCGACGTGATTGCCCATCACCTGCGCCGCCACCATGGTCAAGGCCTCGGCCTGGGTCGGGTTGACCTTGCCCGGCATGATCGAGGAACCGGGCTCGTTCTCGGGCAGGTGCAATTCGCCCAGGCCCGAGCGCGGGCCCGAGCCCATCAGGCGGATGTCGTTGGCGATCTTCATGCAGGAGACTGCCAGCACGTTGAGCGCGCCCGATAGTTCGACCAGCGCGTCATGCGCGGCGAGCGCCTCGAATTTGTCGGGGTTGGAGGTGAAGGGCAGCGAAGTGGCGGCTTTCACCCGCTCGACGAACGCCGCGGCGAAACCCTTGGGCGCGTTGAGCCCGGTGCCCACCGCGGTGCCGCCCTGGGCCAAGGCGTAAAGCCGGGGCAGGCAGGCTTCGATCCGCGCCATGCCGAGTTCGATCTGGCGCGCATAGGCGCCGAATTCGGAACCCAGGGCCAAGGGAGTCGCATCCTGCAAATGGGTGCGGCCGATCTTGATGAGGCCGGCGAATTCCTTGGCCTTGGCGGAAAGCTCCCGGTGCAGCGATTGGAGCGCGGGCAGCAAGCGGCGATGCAGTTCAAGCGCCGCGGCGATATGCATCGCGGTGGGGAAGCTGTCATTGGAGGACTGGCTCCGATTGACGTGATCGTTGGGATGGACCGGCTTCTGCGATCCCAACTCCCCGCCCAGGCTCCGGTTGGCGAGATTGGCCAGCACCTCGTTCATGTTCATGTTGGTCTGGGTGCCCGAGCCGGTCTGCCACACCATCAGCGGAAATTCGTCGTCATGCTTGCCGGCGATGATTTCCTCCGCCGCCTTTGCGATGGCGTTACCCAAGCGTTTTTCCAGCACGCCGAGAACCATGTTGGCCTCGGATGCCGCCTTTTTCTCGATCGCCAAAGCGTGGATCAAGGGCAGCGGCATGCGCTCGCCGCCGATGCGGAAATTCTCCAGCGAACGCTGGGTCTGCGCGCCCCACAGGCGTTCTTCCGGGACATCGACGATGCCCATGCTGTCGCGTTCGCTGCGGGTGCGGCTGGCTCGGGCCATGATCAGGCTCCCTTGGATCGACTGTCCAAGGGCATAGATAGTGGGGGAGGGGCGGTCAAGCCAGCCGCGATTGGGCCAACCTTAATCGGAAATGGCAGATGGCCGGCTAAGCGCCTAGGGGTGGTGCTGCTGGGCCTGCTGCGCCAGGGTGGTGAACTGGGTGCGCTGATCGGGCGGCAGCGTTGCCAGGAAGGTGAGCAGCGCCGTGGTATTGTCCTTTTGCGCGGCGCTACGATTCTGGTTGGCCTGGTCGAGCAAGCCGGCAATCTTGGCCGGGTCGGCTTGCGGGTTCGCCAATTCGGTCCACATCGCATCGATGATCGGCTTGTTCTGATCGCGCAGCAGGCGCTGGCGGTCGCGGAAGGTCTGGGCGAATTGCTGAAAGGCGGCGAGCTGGTCGCCTTGCAGGTTCATGTCCTTGGCGATCTGCTGGAAGCGCTCGACCGGCGCCATCGGCGGCGGCGGATGGTCCATGGTCCGGGTCCAAACCAACCCGGCGACGAAACAGACATTGAGCGTCAGCGACAGGGCCAGCGCAACGAGGCCAGCCCGTCCGCGCTTGCCGGCGGGACGGCCCGAAGGATCGATACCGGTCACGAGCTTGAATCCTCGCTGCTGAAGAAGCCCGCGGGCTGGTCGAGCGGATCGGTATCGGCGCTGGCGGAGACGTGGGATTGCAGGATATTGCCGTAGGTGTTGCTGCCGAGCGCGAAGCCGACCAGACCGGTGGCAATCAAGCTCGCCGCGATGGCGAGACGCGACAGGGTCGTGTGCCAGGCGACGCTTTGGGCCGCCGGGGTCTGGCGGAAGGGCACCACGCGCGGATCGAAGGCCGGGGAAGTACGGGGAGCGACAAGATCCGCCGCCCGGGCAATCATGGCCTCGGGCGCGTCATGCGCCGCCAGTGCTGCGGCCTGGGCCGCCAGAATATCGCCGATGCTCTCGGGCTTGGCGGCCAGATAGGCCTCGACCGCTTCCGCGGCCTTGGTTCCCAATCGTCCTTCGGTATAGGCGGCAAGGGTCAAGGGATCGCCCACATCCCTGGCTTTAAAGCCGGAATTGCGTTCGAGCGCGCGAAAACGCCGCCACAGCGCGGCTTCCTCGGCCCGGTTATCGTCCCCCATTGGTTCACTCATAGGTCATCTCCGCTTACTTAATTTAGGCATAAAACCCCGTCCGTATCCCCTCATTTAAACGTGTTTCAGCCGGATTTCCCGGCCGGGTTGTCCTTGGTCGCCATGCCGCTATCGTCGATGGCGAAATGGCTGCGCAGCTTGAGCATGGCCTTGTGGTGGGTGCTGCGCACCGTCTGGGGGTCGACCCCCAGGGATTTCGCCACGTCGGTCACGTCCATGTCGCGCTCGTAGAGCATGGTCAAAACCAGCTTCTGGCGCGGCGACAACAGCTCGTCCGGCAGCTTGACGTGTTCATGCATGGGTGGAGAGACCGCCAGCGCCGATTCGGGGGCCGCCTCATAGGGCATGGTCTGAGGCTGGCGGCGGCGCAGCACGTCGCGCGCGGTCGAACGCGCGACGATGGTGAGCCAGGTCGAAAGCCCCGCCCTGGTCGCGTCGTAGGTCTTGAGCAGCCGGAAATTATCCTTGCACAGGCGCAGGAAGACCTCCTGCACCAGATCGTCGATATCGGCGCCGTCGCGCGCCTGGCTGCGCACGGCGGACAGGATCAGCCCGGCATAACGCCGCGCGAAGGCATCCCAAGGGGCCTTATCGCCCCGGATCAGGGAAGCGAGGTCGATGCTGTCTGCCACGCTCTTCCTTGATGTTCGTTCAGCAAACCGCGTTTCAAGCGAGCTTGGCGAAGAAGTCGTT
>Ga0181537_10002349_pt1 | contig 16726 bp, 20 predicted proteins | sample PEATcosm2014_Bin_39_FD_119765 | JGI IMG/M metagenome (GOLD analysis project Ga0181537, IMG submission 119765) | Peatland microbial communities from MTU Mesocosm Facility, Houghton, MI, USA - PEATcosm2014_Bin23_10_metaG | ecosystem: Environmental > Terrestrial > Soil > Wetlands > Peat | place... | reverse complement strand
GCTCGCGGGCCACGCCGCGCAGCCGGCGCCCGAGCCCTCCGTGTACGTGGACGTGGTTCCGCCAAAGGCGGATCCGCCGGCTCCTCGATAGGCGCGGACCCAGCGCCAAGGGTCACATCGTGTGGGTGGGCTTGTCCCCGCCGAGCGCGCCGGCGAGATAGTTCTCGATTTTCTTCTGCGTATTGCCGCGGTCCTGGTCGCTGAACTGCACGCCGATGCCGGCGGTGCGCTTACCCTGCGCGCCCTTCGGGGTCATCCAGATCACGCGGCCGGCGACCGGGAGCTTCTCTTCCTCACCCATCAGATTGAGCAGCATGAATACCTCGTCGCCCAAGCGATAATTGCTGTTCGTCGGGATGAACAGCCCGCCGTTCTTCACGAACGGCATATAGGCGAGATACAGCGCGCTCTTATCCTTGATGGTCAGCGTCAGCAGACCCGGTTTATTACTTGGACTTCGCAATTCCTTTCATTCCCACGACAAGTGTTGATTCCCGAAAGCGGCTCGACCGCCGATCAGCAAAGCTTCGAGAGCCAGCTGTTGATTCATGCCGGTGGATGCCAGGCGCCGCAGATCGCGGGCCGCATCCAGCAGCTCGAATAGGGCTCTTATCTTGGGCTTAAGTAAAGCGCCAGGCAAGCGGACCGGTTCCGCACTTTGATGCGAAACGGCGGCGCCGAGGGAGGCATGTACCCGCCGTGTGATCCAGTTCTCAAGCCATATGATACGCAGGCCCGGATTGGATTTGATCCAGCGCTCCGCGAGCAGGGTCACATCGACGGCGCCGTCCGCCAACGCCCCGATGGACTCCCGCATGTCCGCATCCAGTTCCGCCACCGCGGCGGCATCCAACTCCAAGGCCTCGAGGGGCGCACCGCCGGTGAGCGCCAGGGCGGCCTCCCAGGCGCGCGCGGGGGCGCGCGGGCCTGAGCCGGCATCCCCGCCGGTGCCGGTGCCGGCTTCAGTGCCGCCTTTGGCCCCGGTTTTCCCTGCCGTCGGCCGGTCCATCCCCGCGTGAGCGTTGAGCCAGGCGATGGCCGCCTCTGTCGAGGGCGCGTTCAATGTCAGCCGCAGGCAGCGGCTGGCGATGGTCGCCGGCAGGCGGTGGCTCGGCCGCGCAATCATGATCAGCACCGTGCGCGCGGTGGGCTCTTCCAGGGTCTTCAAGAAGGCGTTCGCGCCGTTGGCATTGAGCGATTCGGCCCCCTCGATGACCGCCACCTTGTAGCCGCCGCGATAGCTCTTGAGCGACAAGACCTCGATCAGGCCGCGCACCTGGTCGACCTTGATTTGCTGCGCATCTTCTTCGAGCCGGATCACATGCGAGTCCGGATGAGTGTCCGAGCGAAGCAATTGGCAGGAGGCGCACACCCCGCAGGGCCGCGCATCCTGCGACTCGCACAACAGCAAAGCGGTGATCCAGCTCGCCAGGTGCTCCGCTCCCAGTCCCGGCGCCGACAGCAGCAACAGCGAATGCGGCAGGCGCTGCGCGGCGAGCGCCGCGCGCAGCCGCTGCTGCGCGCCCTGCAGCCAGGGCAGCGAATCGGCGCTCAGGAAATCCATGAGCGTGCCTCGAGCAGTTCGACGATGCGCGCGGCCACGACATCCACGGATTGGACGGCGTCGACGACCTCGATCCGATCCGGCTCGGCAACGGCGCGCGCGCGATAAGCGTCCCGCACGCGCTCGAAGAATTCGATCTTCTCGCTCTCGAATCGATCCGCGGCCGCGCCGGCATTGCGCAGCTGCGCGCGCCGCAGTGCCTGCTGCACCGGCGCCTCCAGCAGCACCGTGAGGTCCGGGCGGCGGGCGCCCTGCACCAGAGTCTCGAGGCCCCGGATGTGGTCGAACCGCAGGCCCCGGCCGCCGCCCTGGTAGGCGTAGGTTGCGTCCGTGAAGCGGTCGCAGATGACCCACCGGCCCGCGCCAAGATTCGGCTCCACGAGGTTATGAAGGTGCACCGCCCGGGCGGCAAACATGAGCAGCAGTTCCGCGGTGGGCGGCAGGGCCTCCTCGCGCGGACTCAGGACGATCTCGCGGATTCTCTCGGCGAGCGATGTGCCGCCGGGCTCGCGCGTCACTACATGAGCGATGCCCCGCTCCTTCAGCGCCGCTGATAGCCGCGCGACCTGGGTCGACTTGCCGACGCCTTCAATCCCCTCGATGGTCACAAATCGACCCGCCGCCGCGTTCATCGCGAGGTCTCCTCTGCCGGCTTCTGCCGCAGATGCGCGAGATAGGAGGCGACGGCCGCATTGTGTTCCTCCAGCGTCGCGGAAAACACATGGCTGCCATCGCCCTTGGGGGAGGCGACGAAATAAATCGCGTCGGTTTTGTCCGGATGAGCCGTCGCGCGGATGACCGCGGCGCCGGCGAGCGCAATGGGCGTGGGCGGCAGCCCGCCCCGGGTATAGGTGTTGTACGGCCCGTCGGTGCGCAGGTCCACGGTCCGTATGTCGCCGTCGTAGCGGTCTCCCATGCCGTAGATCACCGTCGGGTCGGCCTGCAGGCGCATGCCGATGGAGAGGCGGTGCAGGTACAGACCGGCGATCAGCCCCAGCTCCTGCGGCAAGCCGCTTTCCTTTTCCACGATGGATGCCATGATCAGAAGCTCCTGCGGGTCCTTGAGCGGCAGGCCGGGCTCGCGGCCCGCCCATGCCGCATCGAGTTCCTTGACGAGCGCGGCATGCGCCTGGCGCAAGAGCTCGAGGTCGCTCGTGCCCGAGGTGAACCGATAAGTCTCCGGCAGGAACTGCCCTTCCGGGTCGACCCCACGGGAGCCGAGTCGTTCCATCAAATCCTCAGGCTTGTCCGCCAGCGTGCGCAGAACATCCGGATTGCGCCGCAAGGCGTCGAGCATATCCTGTACCCTCCAGCCGTCGACGATGGTGAATGAATGCAGCAGCACCTGGCCATTCACCATCTTCGTCAACAGCTCGCGCGGCGTGATCCCAGGCTGAATTTCATATTCGCCCGCCTTGACCGCCGGTGCGAGACCCGACCAGCGCGCATAGAACACCCACGCCCTTGGGCTCGCAATCACGCCGCGCGCCGCCAGCTCCGCCGCGACCCGCGCAAAACTCGCCCCCGGGGCGACCTTGAATCGCGCCGGGGTCTCGAGCCGCACCGGCTCATCGAGACTGCGCGCGCCCATCCAAACCACGGCCGCGGCGCCCACGGCGAGCAGCGCCACGCCGATCAGCAGCGCTCCGAGCGAGGCGCGGCTCACAATGATTCCAGCAGCCCGCGCAGGCGATCGGCTGTTTCGAAATGCGCCGGGCGCAGAACACGGACGCCGCGCGGGGGAGCCGTTCCCGGTTGGATGGAACGGACCGATATCAATCCGACGACGGCGTTACTCATGAACACCTCCTCGGCCTGGCTCAAGTCCTGCCATCGTATCCGGCCCTCGAGGGGTCGCAGGCGCAACTGCCCGGCGGTCTGCAGGATCCAGCGGCGCATCACCCCGGCGACCCCGCAACGATCGAGCGCCGGCGTCAACAGCAAGGATCCGCTCCTCATGAACAGGTTCGACATCGTACCGCAGACGATGTTCTCGTCCACGTCGCGCATCAAGCCCTCCCAGATGCGCGCATCGCGCCACTCGGTGCGCGCGACCACCGATTCGAGCCGATTGAGGGTCTTGAGGCCGGCCAGGCGCGGATTCTGGCCCAGCGGCGTTGCGCACAGGCGCACCCGCACCGGTGCCGCCGCCGAAGCGGCGGCCGGCAAGGCGTGCGCGGTCAGAATGCGCGTGCAGCGTTCGTGTCCGCTCGGCCGGTAGCCGCGCGGTCCGCGGCCGCGGGTGACGATCAGCTTCAAGACGCCCTCGCCGCGCCGCTTTGCGGCCCGCTCGAGCTCGCGCTGCAAGGCGCGGCGCACGGGAACAGCGATTTCAAGCCGCTCGCAACCCGCCTCGAGCCTGTCGAGGTGAAAATCGAGAAGCCTCACCCCGCCGCGGAGCACGCGCATGCTCTCGAAAACGCCGTCCCCGTACTGAAGGCCGCGGTCGCGGCAGTCGATCTTGGTCCCCCGCCGGCCGTTGATCCATACGCTCACGGCGATGTGCTCACGGTGAGGCCAGCGCGCGCAGCAGGCCCTCGGCCTTGGCGCGCGTCTCCGCCAGTTCCTGCGCGGGATTCGAATCCGCCACGATGCCCGCGCCCGCGCGAAACCGGTACAGGCCGTCCTGCGCGGTGATGGTGCGAATGAGGATGTTGAGGTCGCAGCTGCCGTCGCGATTCAGGTAGCCGACGGAACCGGTGTACGCTCCGCGGCCGGCTCCCTCGAGCTCGGCGATGATTTCCATGCAGCGAATCTTCGGACAGCCGGTGATCGTGCCGCCGGGAAACAGCGCGCGGATCACGCCGACGGGGGTTACGTCGTTGCGCAGGCGCCCGCTCACGTTCGACACGATGTGATGCACGTGAGCGTAGGTCTCGATGCTCATGTACTCATCGACCTGCACCGATCCGCCGGCGCATACCCGTCCCAGATCGTTGCGCTCCAGGTCGATCAGCATCACGTGCTCGGCCCGTTCCTTCTCGTTGTCGAGCAGCGACCGGATCAGCGCGGCGTCCGCCTCCGCGGTCGCGCCGCGCGGGCGCGTACCGGCGATCGGGCGGGTGGATACCGTGCTTCCCCGAATGGATACCAGCCGCTCGGGCGAGGAGGAGAGCAAGGCGAAATCATCGTAGCGCAGCAGCGCGGCGAAAGGACTGGGATTGGTGGCGCGCAGCCGCCGGTAGATGTGCACGGGATCGACCGGCGCCGTCGCGCTGCCCCGCCAGCCTCTCGACAAATTGGCCTGATAGACGTCTCCGGCCGCGATGTACTCGAGAGCGCGGCGGACGGAATCGAGGAACGCCTGCGGATCCTCCTCTTCGATTAGGAATGCGGCGCGGTGGGCCGCCTGCGGCTCGCGCGCTGCGCGCGCGCGATGCTCGAATTCGTCGAGCAAGGATTCGCAGCCCGATTCGGCCACCAGCCACGCCTGTCCGCTCGCGCGGTCGCGAATCCACGCCGCCGGCGCGCGGATCGCGAGCGCGGCCACGGAATCGGTGCTGCGCGGCAGGCGCAGGCGGGGCTCGATTTCCGACGCCAGTTCGTAGCCGAGGTAGAGCAGCCAGCCGCCGGTGAACGGCAATGTGGATGCCGTCTCGGTCTCACGCAATGCGCTCCACCACCGCTCCAAAGCGTTGAGAAACCCGTCGCCGCCCGCGTAGGGGCCGGACAACCGGCCGTCCGTGCCGAGCCGCAGGCATTCGCCGCCGGCCAGAGTCAGAACATCGAACCGGGCGCCGGCCGCCGCTGCCATGCCGGCGCCGCTCTCGAGAAGTCCCGGGTAGGCCTCCGGAAACCTCTCGACGAGAGTCAGCGGCTCAAAGCCGGCGGAAAATGAGCGAACCGTTGGTGCCACCGAACCCGAAGGAATTGGAGAGCGTGTAGTCGATCGACATCGGGCGCGCGGTATTGGGGACGTAGTCGAGGTCGCAGCCCTCGCCCGGCGTGTGCAGATTGATGGTCGGGGGCGCGACTTGATCGCGCAATGCCAGCACGCAGAAGATCGCTTCGGCGACGCCGGCAGCGCCCAATAGATGCCCCGTCATCGATTTGGTCGAGCTGACGGCGAGCTTGTCGGCCGCTGCGCCGAAGGCGCGGCGGATCGCGGTGGTTTCCGCGCGATCGCCCAGCTCGGTGGAGGTGGCATGGGCGTTGATGTACTGCACCTGGTCGGGATTCAACTGCGCATCGATGAGCGCCTTGGCCATGGCCTTGCGCGCGCCCTCGCCGTTCTCCGGCGGAGCCGTGACGTGGAATGCATCGCCGCTCATGCCGAAACCGACGACCTCGGCATAGATCCTCGCCCCGCGAGCCTTTGCCTGCCCGTACTCCTCGAGCATCATCGCTCCTGCGCCGTCGCCCATGACGAAACCGTCGCGGTCCTTGTCCCAGGGGCGGCTCGCGCCCTGCGGATCGTCATTACGCTGCGACAGCGCCTTCGCCTGGGCGAAGCCGCTCATGCCGGTGACGCAGGTCGACATCTCCGCGCCGCCGGTAAGCATGGCATCGGCATCGCCGTGCTGAATGAGTCGCATGGCCAGTCCCAGGGCATGGGTCGAGGTCGTGCATGCCGTGGCAACGGCGAGATTCGGGCCGGTGATATTGAAGACGATCGACAAATGACCGCTGACCAGATTGATGATGCTGGCCGGGATGAAAAACGGCGACACCTTCTTCGGCGAGTGAGTTTCCATGTACCTGTCGTAGGCTTCCTCGATCGACTCCAGTCCGCCCATGCCGGAGCCCATCAGCACGCCGATGCGGTCGGCATTGCTCTCGGTCACCGCCAGCCCCGAATCGCGCATGGCCTGCATGCCGGCCACGACCCCATACTGCATGAAGGCATCCATGCGGCGCGCGTCCTTCGCGCTCATGTAGGGCTCGAGATTCAGCTCGCGGATCTCGCCGCCGAAATGCGTGGGAAAATTGACGGTGTCGAAACGCGACACCTGGGCGATGCCGCTGCGCCCCGAGAGGATCGAGGACCACGCGCTCGCCACGTCGTTGCCCACCGGCGAGACGATTCCGAGACCCGTAACGACGACGCGTCTTTTGCTCAACGGCGACTCACCCAATGGGGTTCAGGCCTTGCCCTTGTGCGAATTGATATAGTCGATCGCCTGCTGAACGGTGGTGATTTTTTCGGCATCCTCGTCGGGAATTTCGGTCTCGAATTCTTCCTCGAGCGCCATCACCAGTTCAACCGTATCCAGCGAGTCTGCGCCTAGATCGTCGACGAACGAGGCGTCGTTGGTGACTTCTTCTTCTTTGACGCCCAACTGCTCGGCCACGATCTTCTTAACCTGCTGCTCAACAGTACTCATCGTTATGGTGTCCTCTCGGAGTTTGCTATTTGTGCACTCAACTGAACTTAAGCCCGCGGCCAGCCTTAAGGAATCGACAGGGCGCGTATTTTATGTGAACACGGCGGCGGCGGCTACCTGGAACGCATATTTGAGGGCGCCGCCATAGGTTCGTGTTGACAAAACCGCATGAATGAGGGTCCCAAACGACACACTTAGGCCATGTACATTCCCCCGTTTACGTTCAAGGTCTCGCCGGTGATATAGGACCCGTCGGGAGAGCATAAAAACGCCACCGCCGCGGCGATGTCGGCCGGTTCGCCCAGCCTTCCCAGGGGGATCTGGGCGTTCAGCGCGGCGCGCTGCGTCTCGGACAGGGCGCGAGTCATGTCGGTGTCGATGAAGCCCGGCGCGATCGCATTCACCGTGATGCCGCGGGAGCCCACCTCCCGGGCGAGAGACTTCGTGAAGCCGATGATTCCCGCCTTCGCGGCGGCATAGTTGGCCTGTCCGGGATTTCCGGTGAGGCCCACCACCGAAGTGATGCTGACGATGCGGCCCTTGCGCGCCTTCATCATCCCGCGCAAAACCCCCTTCGAGAGCCTGAATACCGAGGCCAGATTGGTGTCGAGCACGGCATTCCAATCCTCCTCTTTCATGCGCAGAAGCAGGGTATCGCGCGTGATACCGGCGTTGTTGCACAAAATGCCGACGTTTCCTTCCTTCGCTTCGATGTCCTCGAGCAGCGCCTCGACCGAGTCCGGTTTCACCACATCGAGCACGGCGCCGCGGCCGCCACGAGCCGCCAGGCTCGCGCTGATCCGCTCGGCGCCCTGCGCGGTCGTGGCCGTTCCGATGACCCGGGCGCCGTCGCGCGCGAGGCGCTCAGCGATGGCCGCGCCGATGCCGCGCGTGGCGCCGGTCACCAGGGCGATGTCTCCGTTCAGCATGAGCCCTCCCGTTCGGCGATCATCATGGAGATCTTGACGCCGCGAGCGCCTCCTCGAGGCTTGCCGGATCCTCGATCGACATCAGCTTGAGATCCCTGTTCTTGTCGATTCGCCGGTTCAAGCCCGTCAGTATCTTGCCCGGACCGCATTCGACGATCCGGGTGGCTCCCGCCGAGATCATGGTGCGCACCGTGGCCGCCCAATACACGGGCGTATGCAGCTGTTTGACGAGGCCGGCGCGTATGCCGGCCGCGCTCGAGTGCGTCTTGATGTCCACTCCATACACGGTCACCCCGGAGTTCACGGCGAACGCGGTGCCCTCGAGGCGCGCTCGCAGCTGCTCGGCGGCCGGCTGCATGAGCGATGAGTGCGCGGGCACGCTGACCGGCAGCGCCAGCGCGCGCCGCGCCCCCCTGGCGGTCGCGGCATCGATGGCGCGCGCGACCGCGGCGGCGTGGCCGGCGATCACGACCTGCCCCGGCGCATTGAAATTCACCGCCTCCACCACCTCGCCTTGCGCGGCCTCGCCGCAGGCTGCCTCGATGTCGGTGTCCTCCAGTCCGAGAATCGCCGCCATCGCGCCCTGGCCCTGAGGCACGGCGGCCTGCATCAGCTCGCCGCGGTACTTGACCACGCCGACGGCGGTCTTGAAATCCAAGACACCCGCGGCCACCAGCGCCGTGAACTCGCCGAGGCTGTGACCGGCCATCATGGCCGGGATCGCCCCGCCGCGCTCGCGCCACAGACGATAGGTGGCGAAACCCGCCGTCAACATCGCCGGCTGAGTGCACTCGGTGGAATTGAGCGCTTCGACCGGTCCGTCCTGGCAGCGCCGCCACAGGTCGTAGCCCAACACCGCCGAGGCCTCGGCAAAGGTCGCCTCGATCACCGGCGAGACTTGCGCGAGCGCGCTCATCATGCCGATGGACTGTGAACCTTGACCCGGAAATACGAACGCAAGTGACATGGGAGCCTCTAGGAGCCTAGCCGCGGGAGCGGTGGCGAATTATAGCGATCTTGAAGGAGAGCGCAGCCCCGACCAGAAATCCGCAAGCGGCACCGTACAGGTGCGCATCGACGACGATCAGGGGCTGGGCATGTCCTGCCCCTTGCTCCCAGGCCAGCTTCGCGCACAGACCCGCCGCGAGGATCCAGCGATCCCAGGAGCGCTCCGCCAGATGCTTCGCGATGCCGGCGGCCATCACCGAATGCAGCACTCCGGAGGCTCCGACGTACCAGCTGACGCGCGGACTCAGCCACCACAGGCCCGAGCTGATCGCCAACGCGCCGGCCAGCACGATGGCGCACCACTCCACCGCGTCGTAGTCCTGTGCGAACAAGGACCACATCAGCACCAAGCCCAACTCGTTCAGCAACAGATGGTGGACATCCAAGTGCACGATGTGGGCTGTGAGCAACCGCCACCATCCGCCCGCCGCAATGGCGCTGCGATCATAGCGCAGGAGCTGGCCGAGACTGTCGCCAAGACCCAACACCGCATCGAGCGCCAGCACGATGGCCAGCAACCAAATCCATCGGCCGCGATCCCATTGAAGTGCCGCGGCGATGTTGGCGAAGCGAAATGCGGGGTCACGAGGCATCGGCGTTCTCTATTTTGGTATCATCCCATCAATTGTCGAGGTCACTATGCGCATCGTCCAACGCGGTTTTACTCTGATCGAGATCATGGTCGTGGTCGTCATTCTCGCAGTGCTGGGTGCGCTCGTGGTGCCAAAGATCCTGGAGAACGTCGATAAGGCGCGGGTGACGCGCGCGCAAAGCGACATTCGCGCGATTCAGACCGCCTTGGACCTGTATCGGCTCGACAACTTCAAATATCCGACAACTGAACAAGGGCTCCAGGCTCTGGTCAAACAGCCGGCCGACCCCACGATCACGAATTACCGCTCCGGCGGCTACCTCTCGTCGGTGCCGAAGGATCCATGGAACAATCCCTATCAATACGTCAGCCCGGGCCCCGATGGACGTGATTACGACATCATCACGTACGGCCGCGACGGCAAGCCGGGCGGTGAAGGCTACGACGCGGACATCAGCACCTCGACTCTCGACAAGTAGCCGCCCCGCCGGGCGGCGCCGCAGCATGCGCAGCGGGGGCTTCACGCTGGTCGAGATCCTGGTGGTGGTGGTCATCATGGCCGTGGTCATCTCGCTCGCGATCCTGTCGGTCGGGACCACCGGACGCGACACACAGATGGATGAGGAGAGCCGGCGCATCGAGGGCCTGCTCGGCCTGCTGCATGAGCGCGCGCTGCTGGAGGGCCGGGATTTCGGCCTGCGCATCGAACCTTCGGCCTATGAATTCGTCGTCTATGAACCGCGCCGCGACCGTTGGACGCCGCTCGATCAAGAGCGCGAGTTTCGCCATCGAGACCTGCCCAAGGGCCTGAGTTTTCAGCTGGAGCTCGATTCGCAGATCGTGGTGATCAAACCCATCGACCGCAGTCTGACGAGCGATGAGCCGCCGCCGGCGCCTCAGGTGGCCGTCGCGGCGAGCGGCGAAGGGACGCCGTTTCGTCTGACCTTGCTGCGGGCAGGCACCACGGCGAAGGCCTCGGTGAACGGCGACGCTCTCGGCAAGGTCTCTCGCGTCGGCTCGGACCAGCCGGAGAAGCGCACGTGAGCGGCCGCGCGCCGCGCAACAACGCGCGCAGCCGCGGCTTCACGCTGGTCGAAGTCCTGGTGGCGTTGATGATCGTCGCCCTGGGCCTTGCCGCCCTGATGGTCGCGGTGAGCGGCACCGCACGGACCAGCGGCTACTTGCGTGATAAGACCCTCGCGCAGTGGATGGCGCTCAACCGGCTCTCCGAGGTGCGCTTGGCCCTCAACAAACTTGCACAAAACACCGACACCGGGCAGATCGACTTCGCCAATCGCACCTGGCACTACGACACCCGCTACTTCGACACCAGCATTTCCACCATGACGCGCGTGGTGGTGCGTGTCTATGCCGGAGACGCCAAAACCAAGGGCAATCCGCTCGCCGAATCCACCGGGTTCCTGGGTAAGGCGCTCGGCACACCCGGCGCCTCCAACGTCGACTGGACCACGGGCAGCACCCTCGCCACGGCGGCGGCGCAAGGCGATGGCACGGGCAGCGGCAGCGGCGGCACCTCGACTACAACGAGCACCGGCAGCGGCCAGACGGCCCTGCCCACTCCCCAGCCGGCCACCAACCCATGAGCAGCCGGCAGCACTCGTTTCGCCGCGATACGCTGGCCGGCTTCACCCTGATCGAAGTGCTGGTCGCGCTGCTCATCCTCGGGATCATGTCGGGTTTGGGTTATGGAACCTACCGTGCCGCGCGCATTTCGGCCGAACGGACGGAGGAGTCGCTGAAGCGCTCGCGCGAGATCGAATTCGGAATGCGCGTGATGGTGCAGGATTTCGCCGAAGCGGTGCCGCGTCCGGTGCGCGACATCCTGGGGGAGTCGCGTTTGCCGGCCCTGCAGGGCACGGGCGGGATCGGCACGCTCAGCGCCACCACGAACTCGGGCTCCGGGTCGAGCTCGGGAATGAGTTTCGCCAGCCAGAGCTTTGCCACCCAGAGCTTCAATTCGGGCTCCTCCAGTCTCGGCTCCATCTCCACCTCGGGCGTCGCCTCCTTAGTCGACCTGACCCGCGCCGGTTGGTCGAACACGGCGGGCCAGCAGCGCAGCACCCTGCAGCGCGTGTCGTACAGCCTGGTCAATGACGTGCTCAAGCGCAGCTACCAGACCTCCCTGGACACCGTTCAGGGCAATCAGCCGGTGGTGCAGGATCTGCTCACCGGCGTCAAGGCGATCCAATTGCGTTATCTCGACGGCAACCAAACCTGGCAAAGCCAGTGGCCGCCGCCCGGCCTCGCGCAGCCCGAGAGCCTTTGGACCCGGCCGGTGGCCGTGGAACTCATCATCGAGTTCAAGGACTGGGGACGCGTGCGCCGCCTAATAGAGGTCGCCGGATGAGCCTTCTTGATATTATCGGACGGGGTCGCCGCGACCCGGTTAAGAGTTACGCGAAGCGCATGGCAAAAGCTCAGCGCATGGCAAAAGCGAAGCGCGTGGCCATCCGCCGCGACATGGTTGGACGTTACGCGATACGCATAGAAAAACAGCGCGGTGTCGCACTCATCATCGCGCTCATTTTGGTGGCGCTCGCCACCATCCTCGCCACGAAGCTGACCTTCGACGGATTTCTCGAGCAGCGGCGCACGCTGGGCATCCTGGCCGCCGAGCAGGCGCTGCATTTCGGGATGGGCGCCGAGGCGCTGGCCGCCGATGCGCTCGCGCAGGACATGCAAAGCAGCGCCAATCTCACCACGTTGTCCGCCCCCTGGGCCCAGCCCCAGCAGCCCCTGCCCATCACTCCGCAGGACGACCCCGAGGGTGAGCCCATCGGCACGCTGCAGGGGTCGCTGGAGGACATGCAGGGCCGCTTCAATCTCAACAACCTGGGGAGAATCATTCAGGGCGCCCAAACACCAAACACCGGGCAAGGCCAGAGCGGCACCGGAGCCCAGGCCAGCAGTCAGGATCCCCAGCCCCTGGAGCAATTCCAGCGCCTGCTGGCATTGGTCGGGCTCGAGCCCAAATGGGCAGGCCTCGCGCGGGACTGGATCGATGCCGACGATGTGCCGAGCTCTCCGGATGGCGCCGAGGACCAGATTTATACCTCCCAGACCCCGCCCTACCGCACCGGCAACTGGCCGATGATGTCGCCCAGCGAATTGATGAACCTGCCGGGATTCGGCGCGGATCGCTATCGCAAGATTGCGCCCTATGTGACGGCACTGCCCACTGCCACCGCGACGATCAACATCTGCACGGCGCCCGCGCCGGTGCTCATGAGCCTGGCCGACAACCTGAGCGGCGAGTACACCCCGGAGGTGCTGGCGAACGGCCGCAAATCGGGCTGCTTCCCCGATGCCACGACCTTCGGGAATATCCTGGGCCCCAAGGTATTGGCTAGCACCTCCAAGTACTTCGGCACCAAAAGCGCGTATTTTCAACTGACCACCCGCATCACCCTTGGCACTACGGAGTTCACCTTGTACAGTCTTTTGGTGCGCGGGAACGGCGGCAAGATCACGCCGCTGCTGCGCTCTTTCGGAACGCCTTAGAGCTCCAACCATATGCCGCAAACACTACTGCTACGCCTCCCCGCTCCCGGCCAAGAAGAGACCGAGTGGCTGGTGATCGACGCGGCGGCGGATTCGGCAGCCACGCGCCAGCGCGGATCTCTCACCCTGGCGGCGGCGGTGTCGCGTACCGGCAAGGTGGTGGCGCTCGCACCGGCCACGCAGATTCTGCTGGCCGAGCCCGAATTGCCTCCGGGCAGCGGCGTCAAGCTTGCCCGGGCGGTTCCTTTCGCCCTGGAAGAACAACTGACCGAGGACATCGATCAGCTGAGCTTTGCCATCGGTCGCCGCCGCCCGGCCGGCGGCACGCCGGTCGCCGCCGTATCGCGCGCCGTCATGCAGGGCTGGCTGTCGGACTTGAACGCCGCCGGTCTCGAGCCCTTGGCCCTCTACCCGGACATCTCGCTGATGCCGGACAACCCGGGCCAGACGGTGTTGTGGCTGGAGGGGACCCGGCTTGCCGTGCGCCGTCCCGGGGCACTGCCGTTCGCGGTGGAGCTCTCGCCGGTGAGCGACGCCTTGGTGGTCGCCGGCGTCATCGCCGATCCCCTGGACGCCACCGCGGAACCGAAGGTCCCGGAGAACGCGATTCTCTACATTACCCGGGAAGACTGGAACCGCTCCCAGAACGAGTTCGAGCAGCTGGCCGCGAAGTTCGATTCTCTGAAGGTGCAGCTGCTGCCCGACGGTCCGTTGCCGTGGCTGGCACGGAGCCTGGAGTCCACCGATGCGGTCAATCTCCTGCAGGGCGAGTTCGCGCGCGCCACCGACCTCGGCGCGCGGTGGCGGCGCTGGCAGATGGCCGCCGCGTTGGCGGCGGCGCTGCTGGTCGTGCACGTCGCCGCCCAGGCGCTGCAAATTCATCAGGCCAGGCACGAGGCGGCGACGCTCGACGGGCAGATTGCGAGCGTGTTCTCGGCCGCCATGCCCGCCGAGCCGATGCAGGATCCGCGCCGCCAGATGCAGTCGCGCCTCGATCGCATTCGTAAATCGGGGGCGGGACCGGAGGAATTTCTGCGCTCGCTGAAGGTACTGGGAGACGCCCTCGCGGTCACTCCGAAAACCAACATCGTGGCGCTGAGCTACCGCGAGAATTCTCTCGACATGCGGGTGAACGCCCCGAGTCTGGCGGTTCTGTCGCAGCTCTCCCAGTTCATCGGCAGGCAGGGGATGACGGCGGAGATCCAATCCTCCACACCGATCTCCGGCGGAGTCGAAGCGCATATCCAGCTGCATACCGCGGGCTCGGCGCACCGATGAACAAGCTGCGCACTTGGTATGCAGGACTGCAGCAGCGCGAGCGGCGCATGGTCGCCATCGGCGGCATCACGGTGGCCGCCCTCATTCTGGTGTTCGGAATCCTGATGCCTCTGCAAACCGCGCTATCGGGCGTCGCGCGCAGCAATGAGACGAAGCGCCAAGATCTGGCGTGGATGCAGGTGAACGCTCCGGAGATTAACGCGGCAGGCAATCAGCCGCGCGCGGACACGGGCGAGGCGCCCGTGGTCCTGGTCGATCGAGCCGGGCGCGAGGCCGGACTCGCCGGCGCCCTGCGCGGTACGCAGCCTACCGGGACGGGGGTCCGCGTGCAGCTGGAGGGTGCGCCTTTCGATACCCTGGTTACTTGGCTCGCCACGCTCGACGAACGTTATGGGCTCGCGATTGAATCGATTACCGTGGATCGCGCGGCCCGGCCGGGAATGGTGAATGCCAGCATCACGTTCGCCCAGCCGCGGCGCTAGTACCTCCAGCCGCCGCGCCGGCACATCGGGCCGCGGCGCGAGTTCACCCGGCCGCGGTGCCAATTCACCCGGCCGCGGCGTCAAGGCCGCACCGCCGTCGCGCTCGTACTGGCCGATGATCGCCATCGGCCTCGCGGCGCTGCTCGCGGTCCTCATCGCCTTACTGCCCGCCTCGAGCATCACACACTTCCTGCCCTCCTCGGTCCATGCCGAAGATTTCTCGGGGAGCCTCTGGCACGGCTCCGTGGGCAAGCTCAGCGTCAACGCGCGCGATGCCGGCGCGGTCGAGTGGCACCTGCATCCGGCAGCGCTGCTCGGAATGGCCGTGGCCGCCGACTTGCACTGGGTCAAGGTCGGCTTCGTGATCGACGCTGCGGTCAAGCTCCACCGAGGAGGTTTGACGCTGCACGCCGTCAAGGGCGGCGGACCCATCGAAGATCTGCGCGATCTCGGCGTGGCGGCGGGCTGGCGCGGCACGGTGACTCTCGATTTGAGCGAGCTGCGCGGAGATTTCACCAAACCGCTGGCCGCGGTCGGAGACGTGCGCGTGTCGAACATCACCTCGGCGCAACTGGCGAACGGCGCGGACTTAGGAGGTTACGATCTGCACTTCGCCGAGGGCGCCGTCGGCGCTGACGGCAACCTGACCGCGCAGCTCAACGATACCGGCGGCCCGCTGGAGCTGCAGGCCACCATCCGCTACTCCCCGAGCGAGCATACCGGCTTGCTCACCGGCACACTGAGGGAGCGGCCGGACGTGCCTGCGGCGCTGCACAGCGAGCTCAGCAATCTCTCGCAGCTGCGCGGGCGAGATCCTCAAGGACGCATTCCGGTGGATCTGGAGTTCGCGCTTTAGTCGCGAAGGCTAGCCCATACAGAAGAAATTCAGCTTGTTGCCGTCCAGATCGCGAAAATAGCCGGCATAAAACCCCTCGCCTCGCAGTCCCGGCGCACCCTCGTCCGTGCCGCCGAGTTCCAGCGCCTTGCGATGCAAGGCGGCAACCTGCGACGCATTTTTGGCTTCCAAGGCCACCATGACCCCGTTGCCCACGGTGGCCGGCTTCTTGTCGAAGGGCTTGGTCACGCCGAGCCCCGGCGCTTCCGGCCGCACCGACCACGCGATGAATTGGTCGGTTTCCATCATTCGGCTGGCGCCCACCTCGCCCAGCAATGCGTCGTAGAACGCTGCCGCGCGCGGCAGGTCATTGGTTCCAATGGTCACGTATCCGATCATGTGTGTCCCCTTGCATGTTGTAGTTTGCACAGACGTTTCCGCGGAAACGCCTGGCGATCCCTGCCATGGCCCGTTGGGCGGCATATGTTTATATGTCCACCGCTGTTTATATCCCCAGTGATGGGCAGAGTCAAACTAGGCCGCCCACTCTCGCCAGGCCCGCATGAGGGGGAAATATAAACCCAGGCGCACCGGTTCGGGGCCCAGCCGTTTGGCCAGCACGGCGTAGCGCTGGAGCTGGGCGCGGTAGCGCTCGACCTCACGGTCGAGAAATTCCTCGAGGCCGCCGCCGACGTGCTGGCTGGTCTTGTAGTCGATGACCCAGCGCACTCCCTGCTCATCGACGAAACTGCGGTCGAACACCACCCGCATCACCTCGCCATGGCGATGGGGGCCGCCCTGCACGCGCCCCGAGAGGGCGTGCTCGCGCACGTCCTCGCGCGCCGCCTGCAGGATCCACCGGCCTCGGGGATCGCGGTGGACGGCGGCCAGCGCCTCCACGACCCGGGCCGCCGCGTCCTGCAGACGCTCAGCCGGTACGCCATGCGAGGCCAGCCAACGCCGAAAATGCGGTTCACGGCCGGTGATGGCCTCGATGCCGCCGCCCGCCAGGTCCATGGCCTGGAGCTCCGCGTGTACCAAGATGCCCACACGGCGGGCCGTTTCGCCGGCCCAGTCGAATACCGGCGTCTCCTCACGGACGGTCGGCGGCGCGGATACGGCCTGTCCGGTCTGCGGCCCCATGCCGAGACGGGGCGTCCACTCCGTCGGCACCCGCCATAGCGGTCCTCCT